>Ga0335082_10002460_pt1 | contig 19930 bp, 30 predicted proteins | sample Lox_Sample_41_FD_206718 | JGI IMG/M metagenome (GOLD analysis project Ga0335082, IMG submission 206718) | Soil microbial communities from Loxahatchee National Wildlife Refuge, Florida, United States - Lox_Sample_4.1 | ecosystem: Environmental > Terrestrial > Soil > Wetlands | place: USA...
CCGCCCGCCCTACCCCTGCCCGACCCCTTGACAGCGCATTCGCGCCGTGCTAAAAGCCCCGGCCGGTACTGTACCGGAGCTGTATGCGCGATCAGTAATTGAGCTCTAGACCTGACAGGTGTATACGCGCGCTCGGCCGGATCAGCGGCGCTGATCGTGCGGGCGACGTTGACTAATGGCCTGGGCCGCGCGCACGCTTGCCAGGCTTTCCCTGCACGCTGCCGCGGATAACCTCGTCGGCCTTAGCGGCGCCTCATGCCTGAGAGCGGGCACGTCTCGACTCGGGGCGCCGAGCGTGCGGCGGAAAGCATCAACCGGAGCAGCTCAAATGAAACGTCGCCTTAATCGGATCGGCGTGCCGGCCTACAAGCGCCGCCGCTCGGCTCGTGAGATCGCTAAAGCCGAAGGGCGCTTCGGCGCGGAATGGTGGGGCCGGCTCACAATGCGGGTGCGACTCATGCGCGGCCAGGCTGGCGGTAATGCCTAGCAACACCGCCCCGCGCTCGTTCTATCAGCGGCTAACCGATGCGCTCAAAATTCGCCGCGGGCGCGTGCTCGTCGTATACGCCAACCCGATCATGCTCGGCCGCGTCGAGCATTGGCAGCTCGGCCCGATCGCCAAGGCGGGCGAAGGTATCGAGCTGCTCGTTACGATCGACGGCCTAAACGGCAAGGCGCGGCTATTCAAGCCGGTGCGCGGCGACGAGGAGGCGCAGCTAAAGGCCGCGGCCGAGTACGCCAAGAATGGCCTGAATCAATGAAGCCGGTTTCTACCGCCGCTGCCGTTGCCGCTGTCGTCGTGCTCGTGATCGCGGCAGTCGTTTTCGAGCTGTACTCGTGGCGCGATTGCCTGCGGGCTAATTCGCTCCTCTTTTGCATACGGGTGCTGCTGTGAGCGCGATCCGCCCCGGTGACCTTGCCGTTGTCGTGCGCACTTGCTCGTGCGCTGACGGCTTGCGCGATCTCGGCCGGATCGTGACGGTGCGCCACATAAGCGCCTGCGATGACGGCGTGCATTGCACGGCTTGCGATCGGCACTATCCCGAAGCCAAGCGCGTCGCGGTGCTGGTGAATCCCGAAAACCCCAGGCGCGACGCCTATTGGCCGGTGCCCTGGCTCAAGCGAATCCTGCCGCCCGATCAGCTCGGGCTCACCGATGAAGTCGAGGATGCAACAATCGCCAATGCCTACCCGAGCGTAAAGGGTGCCGTGGCGATCCTGCACCGAATCCGAGGAGGAAAATAAATGCGACAACTAGCGTTGTTCCCGCCCCGTGAGCTGCCAGGCGTGCGCCGCGTTCGCGGCGGATGGGTCGTGGCGCATCCGCGCTCCCCGAGCGTTGACCTATTCGTGCCTTTTTGTGAAGCGCGGCGTATTTCCGACCGCCTGCCGCCGGGCGCGGGTGCGGCGATTTATTGTTACCGGGTGCCGTTGCGACGACGGCTCGCGGCGAGGATTCGGTTACTGATCGAACGCTAGCCGGCGCGCCGTCATGGCGCGCCGTCGGCGCAAGAGCGCGCCGCGCTACAGCGCGGCCCAAAAGATCGAGCAAGTACTAGCCGGCGGCGAGCTGTCGGCGGCCGATCTCGCGCGCAAGCTCAGGCTTACCCCGGGGAAGCTCCGCGGCCGGCGCTCTGGCCGCGGCGAGCTGACCGAGGCGCAAGCCCGCAAGCTCACCGCACTAGCTACTAAATCCCGCGCCCAGGCGCGCCAGGCGGCCCGTAGGCAGGCGATCGTGCCGCCCAAAGGGGCGACGATCCTCCCGCCCCCGAAGCGGCTCACCAAGCGATACGAGCACGGCAAGCCGCTGCCCGAGCCTAAGCCGGGCAAGATCATTGAGCTGAATACCGAGGGGCTATCGCCGGGGGCTATTTTTGACGTGCTGTGGCCGTACCGCGAGCAAGCCCTGGCGCGCGGCCGGCGGCGTAAGCGTGAGCCGGGCTCGTTCCGGTTCGTCGTGCGCGAGCGGCGCCGAAAGCCGACCCGGCCCGAGGAGGGTCGCGCGGTCGGGCCGCGGCATTCGGCCTATGTGCGCCGGCTGATCGAGGAAAAGCGCCGGGTACAGCACCGCAAGCCGCGCGAGGAGCGCGGCGCGGTCGAGCCGATCTACATGACGCGGCCGATCTCGTGGACTGCGGTGCTAGAGGATCACGAGCTTGTTACGCTGATCGCCGACATACTCGGCGGCCGGCTTGAGCGCGCGACCGCGGGCTATCGCGTCGAGATCATCGGCGTTCGCATCTATCCCTAGTGCGTCGTGCCCCGCCGCAAGGAAACGCGCCCGCGCAAGGCGCAGCGGATCGCGCGCCTACTCGCCGCCCGTTATGGGCGGCAGCGCCCGCTGCGCCGGCCGCTCGCGCGACGTGAAACCAAGCCGCGCCGTCACGAGCTGATCGCCTACGATCTCGAAACGACGCCCATCCCGACGTGGGAACGCTACCGGGCGACGGTCGGCAAGCGCGCAAGCCTTGAGGGGTTTGCCGCATGGGTTGCGCAACATCAACCCGAGCCGCTCTATCTGACCGGCTATGGCGCGGATTTCTACCTGGCGGCCAAGGTGACCGGCTATGAGCAGCTCGCCGAGCTGATCGTGACGCGAATGCTCCTCCCCGAGCTGCGCGGCGCGCGTTTCGTCGCCTGGAACGGCAACCATTTTGACGCCTACTTCATCGCAAAGGCGCTGCTCGCGCGGCCCGAGTACGACTTGCGCCCCTACTTCGCCAAGGGCAACAAGCTCCGCGGGCTCCGCGTCGAGCTGCGCGGATCGGCAAAGCCTAAGCTCGCCTGGGAGTTTCTAGACGGCATCGCAATGACCGGCGTCCCGATGCGGCTCGCGCGTTTTCTCGAATTGTTCGCCCCCGATTATGGCAAGCTCGCCGGCCCCGATTTCGAGGCGGGCGAATCTTTCGACGCCGATAAGCCGGAGCATCGGCGCTACGCGATCCGCGACTCCGAGGGCCTGTATCACGCGCTCATGCGCGCCGAAGCGATCCTCTGTGACACCTTCGGCGTGCCGTTTTCGCCGACGATCGGGGCGACCGGCATCCGAATTTTTCAGCGGCAAATGCCCGAAGGGGTCTTAGCCTGGCAACCGCCGCACGAGGCGCTAGAGATCATCCGCCGCGTTGTCTACCGCGGCGGCTACTGCCTCATGATGCGCCGCTACCGCGGGCCGGTTTGGAAGTACGACGTGAATCAGGCCTACGCCGCCGCGATGCGCGAGGAGCGTTTGCCGTGCGGCTCGTGCGTGTGGACAACGCGCCGGCCGCAGTACGCGCCCGCCTGGATCGCGCGCGTCGTGACAGCGCGGCACGCGGCCAACCGCGTCCCGTTCTACTACCGCGACCTTGAGGGCAATGCGCAGCTCGGGCTGCGCGAGATCGGCGAAACTTGGTTAACGTCGGTCGAGATCGAGCAGCTAGAGCGTGAAGGCTGGCGCCTCGATCTCGCCGAGTTTTGGGCCTGGGATGCCTCTTTCGCAATGTCCGACTTTGTCAACGGCCTAGAGCAGCTCCGCTCAAGCTGCGAGGGCGGCCCGGCGGGGGCGATCGGGACAATGGTCAAGGCGGTCGGGAACAATAGTTACGGCAAGATGGCCGAGCAGCTCGACGCGATAGAAGTACAGCTCGCGCGCGAGCAGCCGGAGGGGTTCTCGCCCTACGACGACATAGAGGGCGAGCTAAACGGGGTTTGGTTCCGCTTCGTTCGCCCGCAGCTCCGCGAATACCATCAGCCGCAAATCGCCGCGTGGATCACGGCAAGCGTGCGGATGAAGCTGCGCCGTGCCGCGCTCCTCGCCCCGCTGCACTTCATCTATGCCGACACCGATGCGGTCATGTACTCGCGCGCGGTCGAGCTGCCGATCAGCAAAACCGTCTATGGGCTATGGAAGGTCGAGGCGGAAGCCGTGCCGTACATCGTTTGCACCAAAAAGGTCTATGCCGCCGAGGATGGCTCGGCCAAGCACGCCAAAGGCCTGCACGTCGAGCGGCTAGAGCTGGCCGACTTCATCCGCTGGCACGAGGGCGAGCCCCCGGTGCAGATACAGGCGCAGCGTAAAAACTGGCTCCGGTTTGTGACCGGGGAGGCCATGTTCGCGCCGCTGTCGAAAGTCGGTCAAATAAAGGCGGCGTGAATTGTTCATTCATAAGGGCGCTATTTTTCGCCGCTTATGGCGTGCTCCGGTTTATGCTCGCGCGTGAAGGGGGATTCAACCGGAGGTTTGACATGGAAATTCTCGCTCAAATGCCGACCACAAACGGCAACGTTTACGCGCTCACGCGGAGCCTCGATCCCGAGGGGCGCGTCGTTTTCGGCGTTCACATACAAAGCCCGCTCGGCCTGGTGCCGGTTTACCGCTACCGGACCAAGTGGGCGGCCGAGGGCGCGCTCGCCGCGCTCGCGATCGTCGCCGATCGGGGGGCCGCATGAATCCGCACGCCAAGCGCAACAGGTACCGCGGGCTACTCAAGATCATCCGCCAGCTTGCCCCCGGCGCCGACGTGGGGGCCGACGGGTTGCGCGCGAGACTGCCCGAGCCCTACCAAGGCGTAAGTGACGTAAGCCTGGTGCTCGCGCTCAATGCCTACCGGGAGGAAAACGGGCGCGCACCGATCGCCGGCACCCTGGCGGTCAAGCGGCCAGCGCGGCGGCACGATCAACTGAACGCAACGCGCGATATGTTCGGGGTCGTGACGCTCGCCAAGGGGCGCGTGAGGATCACGCTCACCGCCGAGGAAGTGCCGGCGATCGCCGCGTTCCTGAACGAAACGACGACGCGCGGGGGTAGCGCATGAGCAGCTCGCGCTTTCGCTTTGTCTTCCACAAGAAATCGCCGGGGGCGCGCCACCTGGCCTGGTACGTCTATCACGTCGTAGAGATCGAAACGGGGGAGATCGTCGCAACCGTCATTCAATCGGAGGCTTTCCATGCTACGCAAATTGATGCAGCTCTGGCGCGCGCTCGTCGCGCTCCTCGTTCGCCGGGGGCAGCCGGCAACCGTGCCGGCGGCCCCGGCGAGGGCGGCGCAGGCGGCGCCTAGCGCGCCGCCCGCGCTTCGCGGTCGGATCGTGCGCCTGGCCGATCGGAGCTATTTCGTCGCCGCTAACGGCGTTTGGTGGCGCGTGCAGGCGCGTTATCCCGAGCTGCTCGTCGGGCGGCGGTTTCTGCACTATGCCGACGAGCGCCACGGTCGGGTGCTGATCGCGCGGGAGCGGCTGATATGAGTCTTACCGACAAGTACGGCACGCTTCGGACCCTTGAGGAGCAGCGCGCTTTCGAGGAGGGCTACGCGCTCGCCTTCCAAGTCAAAGAGATCGACGCCGCGAGCGAATTTTGCGCGATCCGCTGGTACTACATCGGCGTAGGCGTGATCCTCGCCTCATGCTTTTGGGGCGCTGTTTGGTCGCTTCTGCGATGGTTCTAATGATGGGGTAACGCCTAGGTCGCGTTCGCGAGAGCGCGACCGGGGCGGCAATCCCGCCGCGTCAACCGGAGTAGCACAATCATGAAGCAAATCATTTTCGCTGTCATCCTCGCCGCTGTCGCCGGGCTCGCCCATGCCGGCACGTCGGCGTCCGCCAACTCGAGCGCGGCCGTCGGCTCGCTTTCCGTTACCGGCAACGTCGGTAACGGGATCGCGGTGCAGGGCTCGCGCGCGAGCGCGGGCAATGCCTCGAACGCGAGCGCAATCCGCGTCGGGCCGTTCGTCGCCACGACCGCCAACACCGCGGGCGGCACGTCGAGCAGCTCGGCGGGTTTCGCCTGGGGCGCCTTCGGCGTGACCGGCGCGGTCGCCGGCCAAACCGGCAACGCGACTTCGCACGCCTCGTTCTAACGCAAGCCTAGTCCCGAGCCCGCAAGGGCTCGGGCTTGAACCTAACCGGAGATCAAATCATGCAACGGATTTTCGCAACCCTCGCGCTCGTGCTCGGCCTGGCGGCCTACGCGAACGCCGATACGACGATCGCCAACTCGGGCAGCGCGGCCAATGCGGCGGCCGGCGCGGGCGCCGTCGCCGCGCCAGAGCAGACGGTCACGCTGCCGACGAGCCCGGCCGACACTACCGCCAAGCTGCGCAACGTGCCGGCGCTCGGCGGGATGGGCGGCTACGCCTATGCCGCGCCCGCCGGGCCTTGCCTCGGGCCGAGCGAGACTTACTCGGGCGGTATCCAAGCCGTTTGGCCGTTCGCAGGCGCCGGCATTCAAGGCGGCAAGGGGCAGTCAAACCTTGATTGGGGCTGCGTGATCGCGCGCGAGCTGACCATTGCCTCGACCTTGTGCGCGGCGAAGGTGCAGAAAGCGTGCGACGACGCGGGAAAGCTCTATGAGCTGCTCCCCGGCGTGAGCGCGATCCGTGCGGGCTCAATGCCCGAGTACGCGCGCGCTCAAGTCGTGCCGGCGCCGGCCCCCGCGGCGCAACCGGCGCAACCGGCGCAGCAACCGCAGCGCCAGGCGATCCAGCAGCCGATTTACTGCACGTCCGACCCGTACATCGCGACACGTACCGGGCAAGCCCTCTGCAAGTAGGGTAACGCTCGCGGCGCATCCTCACGGGTGCGCCGCGGGCGGCAATCCTGCCGCGTAACCGGAGTTAACGAAATGGCGACCAAGCAAAAGGATGCCGAGCCGATCCGCAAGATAACCGTTCGCGACGTGCTCGGCGTCGCACCGAAGGCCGACCCGGCGCTCATGAAAACGCTACTCAGCAAGCCCAAAGACGTGATCCCGCTCATGCGCGTGATCGGGCTCGCGCGGGTTTCCAAGCTCAAGGTGACCGATAACGGCGAGTCGTTCGCCTTCATCGGGCAATTCAAGGCGACCGCGCTCTACGGCGAAAACAAGGGCTCGGATTTCAGCGCCCCGAAATGCTACCTGCCGCGGTTTCTTGAGGAGGAGCTAGTCGGGCTCCTCGGCTCGGGCAACACGGGCGAGGGCATCCCGTTCGCTTTCGAGATCGGCGTCAAGTACGACGCCAAATCGGCGACGAGCTATATCTACACCGCCAAGCCCTTGATCGCGGCGCAATCCAATGCGCTGGCGCTGATCGAGTCGCAAATCGCGGCGAAAGCTCTGCCGGCGCCGAAAGAGTAGGCCATGCCCGATCCGCGTGAAATCCAAATGCCGCCCGAGCAGCTCACCGACCCGCCGCGGCCCAACCCCGTGAAGTGCGCGAGCTGCGTTTACTTTCGCGCGTTCAGCGCGGCCGAGCTGAAAGATTCGCTCGGCATTGTGAAGGGTGACGGCTGGTGCTATGCGCTGCCGCCGCAGCTCGTTTTGCGCGCTTCGCGCGCCGATCCGAAAACCGGCATTGTCGAGCCGATGCACCCGCCGACCTTTGCCGGCGACTTGTGCCGGCATTGGCGCGGCGAGTTTGCCGGCGACGCGACGATCGCCGGGGCGGAAGCCTTGGAAAACATGGCCGACGATCTCGCGGCGCTCGTTCGCTTTGTGCGCGAAGCGGTGAACGTCGGCCGCAAGGGCTCATAACGGGCTCAAACGGCGCCTTAAAGCCTTTCGCGCTATCCTCGGGGCCGCCCGGCTGGCAACAGTCGGGCGGCCCCTACTTTTTCAACCGGAGGAAATCATGGCAAAACGCACGACCAAAGCGCGCGAGGATGCCGACGAGCTGCCCGAGCTGCTAGAGGCAGAGCAGCCGGCGCTCGACTCGGCCGGGATCGAGAATCTATTGCACCAGCTCGGCGAGCTGACCGGGGAGGCGAAAGTCCACGTTTACCGGGTGCGCCAGGGCATCCGCCCGCCGTTCGCGTTTCTGTTCGCCACGACCGCGGCACAATTCGCGATCGAGGACGTGCAAGCGCGCTACGGCGGCGGCGATTACTTTGTCAAAGCCTGGCAGCGCGGCGTATCGGGCTCGCTGGTGAATGAACGCTTCGCGATCGAGGGCGAGCCGATCGTGCAGCGCCCCGCGCCGGTCGCAATCGCCAATCCGACACCGGGCGCCCCGCCGATCATGATGCTACCGGGCGGCCAGGGGGATGCGATCAGCGCCCTTGCCGGGATGTTTACAAGCGCAATCGACCGCCTCGCCGCGACGCTGCAAGCGGCGCAGCCGCGCGGGCGCGATCTCAAGGAAACGCTCGAATTGCTCACGATCGCCAAATCGCTGGCGGCGCCCGCGAGCGCCGCGCCCGACGTGCTCGGGCTGCTCTCCAACGTCATGGGCATCATGCGCGAGGCGCAACCGATCACGGGCGAGGGCGGCAAAGCGGACGTTTGGAGCTTGATGCAATCGGCAGTCGATAAGGTGCTGCCGGCGATCATCGAGCGCACCGCGCTATTGCCGGCGACCCCGGCGCTACCGGGGCCGACCGCGCCGGCTTTCCCCGGGCTCCCGCACGGCGTCGTGCCGGCGCCGCTCGCACCGAGCGCGCCCGGCTCGCTTGCCGAAGCGGCGCGGCTCGCGAGCGAAAACGCGCCCCAGGCCGCCCCAGGCGCGCCAGGCGCGATGATCGCTCCGGCCCCGGCAGCGCAAGCCGTGCGCACCGATCCCGCGGTCACCGCGACGCTAGGGGCCTATGCCGCGATGTTTGTGCAGGCGGCAATGATCGGCGCCGATCCGGCCGACTACGCGGCCAACGTCGTGGATATGATCGACGCCAACCCGCAAGCCGAGCCGGCGGTGCGCGCGTTCCTCGCGCGGCCCGATTGGATCGAGGAGCTGTCGCGCCAGGCGCCCGCGGTCGCGCCGCACCGGGCATGGTTCGCACGGCTCGGGGCCGATGTACTGTCACAGCTCGACGCCCCGGCCGAGCCGCCGGCCGACGAGGAGGAGGGCGCCGACCCGGAACGGGCGCATTTCGCCGGCTCGTGATATAAGCGCCCCGATCAGGGGGCGCTTATGCACTTGGGCGAAACCGAGAGTTACCGGGCTTACCTGGCCGCGATCCCGCCGGGCGACGATGGGATCGCGGCAACCCTTTCCCTCATGGCGCGAATCGCCCGCGCCTACTCGAAACTCCCGCAGTTTTACATTCTCGCGCGCGAGATCGCCAACTCGGCCGGCGTCGAGGGCAAGGATTACGCGGGCGAAGCCGAAGCCCTGCACGAGTTTGTGCGCGAGCACGTCGTTTACCGGCGCGACATTGAAGGTGTTGAAAGCGTGCAAACGCCCGACCGCACGCTTGAGCTTGCCTCGGGGGACTGCGACGATCAGGCGGTGCTCGTCGCGACGCTCGCCCGCGCGCTCGGCTTCCCGGCGCGCTTTGTCGCCGCCGGCTTCAACGGCAGCGACCTAGAGCACGTTTGGGCCGAATTGAAAATCGGCGAGAGCTGGTACGCGCTCGATACGACCGAGCCCAACGGCATGGGCTGGCGTGCGCCGGGGATAACCAAGCGGATGATCGAAACGCTATGAGCCAATGGCTTTTTGACACCCCGCGCGGCAGCTACACGATTCCCGATCACGTCCTAGCTTACGACTCGGGCTCGTGGGACCCGCAAGCGCAACCGGGGGCTTGGTCGCTCGCGCTAGTCAAAGGCTTGGGCGGCACGAATCTTCGCGTCAACCCCTGCATACCGCCCTCGCCGGCCTGGATTGATCCTGAATCGTGGCGGGCGCCGCTGCCGCAATGCGCCTGGTGCCCGCCCGGCGGGCTGCTTATCACCGGCACGCAAACGAACGACTACGGCGGTGTTGACGGCTGGTACATCAAAGACCCGCCGAACCGAACCGACGTTTGGTATTCGGCTTACATATCCAGCGATTCGGCGTGGGCGGATGCCTGCGGCTACGTTCATTACAACGACGTGCCGAAGTGCCCGCCGGGCGTGACGCGGCAGGTTTTCGAGGAGCCGATCACGTATGCCGATTACACGTTAACGAGCTACTACTACGACGCGCCGCATTGGTCGGGCGGGGTCTACATCGGCACTTCGCCGCCGCCCAACTACGTCAAGGGTTGCGGCGTGTACGGCGGCGGGATTCCGGCGCTGTTCGGCAACGCGACCCCGGCGCCACAAGTGCTGCAAACCTATCAAGAGCTTGCCGCGGCACGCCAGCCGCAAATGAAGCCCGGCTATATGTGGGCGGCGATCGACTGGCAAACGAACGTGTGGCCGACGATCGCCGGCAACTACGCGGCGGGCGAGGAGCGATACGACGCGGCGGCGCTAGGCGTTCAGAATGCGCTGATTACGCAGGGCTTGAATCCGAGCGATCCGACCTGGGTGCAGGCCTGGAACATCATGCAGGCCATGCAGGATCGCGCCATGAAAGCGAACGCGGACGCGGCGCACGGCTTCGTGAACATCCTAGAAGCCCTGCCGATCATCGCGGCGCCGCTAATGGCGTTTTTCGCCGCCGAGATACTCCCCGGCATCCTCGCGAGCTTCGCGCCGGCCGAGGGCGCGACGACCGCCCAAACAATCGCCAGCGGCGTCGCCGAAGCGGCGCCGGGCACGCCCGGGGCGAGCGAGATTTTCCAAGTCGCCAAAACCTTTGCGAACGTCGCCGCACAAGGTAATCCGCAGCTCAAGGGCGCGCTCTCGCTCGTCGGTAGCACGGTTTCCTTCGGTACGGCGCTCGTGAACGTGACCGGCGTCACCGACCTGGCCGGCGGCGGGATCGCCGCGACCGACGAGCTAGGCAATCTCTACACGCTCGACGCCTCGGGCACTTCCATTACCAGCGCAACCGATGCGACGGGTTTACCATTGACGCCCGATACAGGAGCAGCCGCTATGCCGGTAGGCCAATTCGATGACTACAGTTACGACTACTCGACCGATCTCGGGCTCGACACCGGGAACCTAGGGTACGACGTGCCGTACTACGACGATTACACGGGCGATCTACCGCTCGACGGCACGCCACAGGTTGACGGCTTCGGCGACACCGGGATAACCCCCGACGTGATCGAGCCGGTTTACGACCCGGGCGCGCTGACCGGCACCGTTGACGCGACGGCGAGCGGCGATCTCACCGGCACCGATTTTGGCGAGCTGGAAGCGGTCGGCTCGTTCCAATCCTCGGGCGGATGGACTGACCCCGATAGCGGCGTGACCTACTACTACGATGATGCCGGCAACGTCGTTTCGGCCGTTGACGTGAATGGCGCCGTGTACGATCTCGACGCACAGGGGAATTGGACTGCGGGCGGCACGATCACCGATGTTTCGCCCGCGATCGACCACACGGCGCCGATCGCGACGCAAATGACGCAAGCCTCGACCGCCTCGGGTTTCTCGCTCGACTCGATCGCCAAACTCGTCGGCATGGGCCTGAGCGTATTCGGCGCGGTGCAAAAGCTGCAAATCGACAAGGCGCGGGCCGAGCGCGGCCTACCGCCGACCGGCACGCGCGGCGCGCAAACGCGCACCGTTCGCGATACGCGCACCGGGCAGCTCGTGACGCAAATGCTCAACCCGCTAACCGGCCAGTGGCAAACGGTCGGGCCGGCGCCGGCCGGCGCCGCGGTAACGGGCGGCGGTTTGTCGCAACCGATTGCCGGGGTTCCGCTATGGGGCTGGCTCGCGGGCGGCGGCTTGCTGCTGTTCGCGCTCAGTGACCGCCGCCGGGGGCGCTGATGGCGCGCCGCTACCATCCGCCGCCCGATATTTTCGGGCTTCCCTGGTGGCTCCCGGTCGGGGCAATCGCCGCGCTGGTGCTGTTCCCTAACGCGCTCGGGCAAATCATCGGGCGCATTACCGGGAGCGCCGCGGCGGCAGCGCCCAAAATCGTGTACGACGCGGCGACCGGGTTGATCCTCGGGATAGGCGACGCGGTCGGCTTGCCGCGAACCGATGTAGAGGCGTGCGCCGCGGCCGTTGACGCGGGCGAATGGCTCACCGCGAGCGCGTATTGCCCGGCCGGCACTTACCTGCAAGATGCGGCCGGCGCGGTTTGGGACGTAGACCGGCAAATCATGGTCGGCGTCGTTCAGCATCTTCCGGGTGTCGGCCTGGTGAGCGAAGTTTTGCGCATCATGCCGGCCGCCGATGCGACGAGCACGCCCGAGCTGCCCGGCGCTTCACCCGGAACCGACGTGAACATTTCGGATTACCCGGCCGCATGATCCTGGCCGGCTCATGCTGCGCGGACTGCGCGAGGAGGGATCAAGTGCATACGGGAGCGTTTCTTTCCGGCCTGGGCCAATGGGACGAGGCGGGCGCCTACGATACGACTATCACGGTCGGGCCGACCGTGGACAGCACCGGCAGCTCGCCCGATTATCTCACCGCGATTTCGCAAATCGCGACCGCCGCGGCGCAGTGGGACTACGCGCGCCAGGTGAACGCGATCAACCTAGAGCGCGCAAAGCAAGGGCTCGCGCCGATCAATGCGCCCGCGGTGCAATTCGGCGTCGCGCAATCGACGCTAACGCCGCTCCTCCTCCTCGGCGGCGCGGCGCTCGTGCTGTTCGCGATGAAGCGGCGGTGAGGCGATCATGGCGACGCAAGCGTTACGCGATGCGATTGAGGCACTTGTGGACAAGTCGAGCGTGGGCGACGTGCTCGACGCGCTCTCGGATGTTTGCATGGACAAGAGTTACCACATTCGCGAATTATGGCAGGGTGAGTCGCTTGCGCGCTCATGGGCGCGCGACGCGAAGCGGATAGATCAATGCGCCGGCAAAGTCGAGAATTGAGGCGATCATGGCGACCAAATCGTTAGAGGCAATAGCCGACGAGCTAGAGCAACAGTTTGTCGATCGGCACAACCTGAGTACGGTGCTCGACGCGCTTATCATCGTTTGCGAAAACAAGGCCGAGCACTTGCTAACCAACTGGCAGGATCGCTCGGCGGCGAAATCGTGGGAGCACGACGCAAAGCAAATCGGCCGCATTATCGGGAGCATAGAGAATTGAAGCGCGCCCCGGTCACGATCGACGGCGACACCGGCAAGGTCGAGCGCGAGCCGGCGCGCGTCGTGCGCGTCGTGCGCGTCGTGAAGGTGGAGCCCGCGCCGCCGGCCCCCGGCCTGGGCGCGGTGCTCGATACGATCGCGCGCGAGGAAATGGCGGCGTTCGCGCGCGATGCGGCGCGCGAGCTGCGCCGGGCGGTGAAGCGCGGGCTTTTCGGAGGGCGCTAGCATGGCGACTCGGTTTATTGTCATTCAATCCGATCGCGGCACGCAGCGCGGGGAGTTTACTTCCTTCGGCGCGGCATTCGACGCGGCGCGCGATTTGGCCGACCATTTCGGCCGGCTGATGCTCGTTATGGAAGAATCGCCCGGCGGCGGTTGGAAACTTCGCGCCGACGTGAAACCGCGCACGCACGGGGAAGCTGCAATGCGCGCGAGACTTCCGCCCGGAGCGCGCAACCCGCGGCGGCGCAAGAATCCCGACGTGCCGCGAGCCGCCGCGACGTTGCTGCAAGCGATCCGCCCAGGCGACCGCGTTACGATCGTGGATCGCTTCGGCAAAGAGCGCACCGGCCGCGCCGTGATGGTTTTCCCGACCCATGTGACGCTCAACATGGGCGGCGCGCACGGCACGCCCGCGGTCGCGACCGATGCGAATATCACGCGCGTCGTGCCGGGCAAGGGCAAGGGCGGCGGTTTCGTTTTCCGCAACCCGCACCGCCTCACCAAAGCCGAGCGCCGCCAGGGCGCCGCGCTCGTGCGCCGCTATGGCAAGTCTCGAGCGCGCCGCGTCGCGGGCGCCGGGATCGCGCACGCTCAGAGCCGTGCGCAGCGCGAGCACTTCGTCGGCGTTCGCAAGGCGGTCAACCCGCGAGCGCGCCGCAACCCGGCGAAGCTCACCGTGATTTCGGTCCGATCGGGCGCGAGCGCGCCGTGGCGGCCGTTCGCCGCTTCGCATTCATGGGTCAATGCTAAATGGCTCGGGCAGCTCGTGCGGCGCAATTCCAACTTTGATGTACTCGTTAGCGACAAAGAGTAGGCTGCTCGCGCGGCTCGGCGCGCGGCGCAATCCGATCGACTACAAGGCGCCCGGCTTTTCGCTTAACGCCATGCGCGGGCGTAGCGTGCGAACGCACTACGGGGCCGGCGTCGTTCACAAGATTCGGCGCGACCTGGGCGGCAAGCCCGCGGTGCTAGTCGAATACCCCAACGGGCGCCGTCATTGGCACTGGCTCGACCAAATAGACGACTTGGGTTATCGGCCAGGAGTCAATCCCGTGCCGCCCTCGCGCGTGAAGCAAGCCCAGGCGCTAGGGCTCGCGTTTTCCGGCCACAAGCCCGAGCTGCGTGAAACTCTCGACGCTTCGCGGGCACTGCGCCTGCCGCTCAAGCCGGGGGCGAAAATCCCCCTGTTTGCATTCGGCGAGCTGATGGGGGTAAAGTACCGAACCGTGCGGGACGGGCGCGAAGAGTTTTACGAGCACACGTTCCGCAAACAGAGCCGGCCGCTCCTCGCCGCAAGGCATGACGGCTCCCGTATCTATATCGTCGGCGGGCGGTATAGGTTTACTGACCGAGGCATTGTCGATCAATGACGCGCCGCGGTCTAAACCTGGGAGCCGCTCATGGCCGAGCTTTTCATGCTCAACCCCCGCCGTCGTCGCAAGCACCGCGCCAACCCGCGCCGCCGTCACCGCCGGCACCGTAGCAACCCGCGCCGCATGACGGCAAAGCAGCGCCGCTATTTCGGCGGCGCGCGAAGCAACCCGCACCGTCGGCACCGCCGCCGGCACCGTTCCAACCCGATCCGGCGCGCTCGTCGGCGCTACTTCGGCAACCCGAGGCGGCGCCACTACCGGCGCAATCCTTCGCTGCGGCTTTCCACGCGCGGCATCGTGAATCAGCTTACCGATGCGGCGCAAGGCGCTGCCGGCGCCACCATCGTTGACGTGCTCATGGGATACATCAATCCCAACCTGCCGGCGACGATGTTGACCGCCAATGTCTACCCGATCGTAAAGGGCGCCGTGGCGATCGGCTTTGGCGCGCTCGGCGGGATGATGGGCGGGCAGATGGGCCGCTTCGCGGCGAAAGGGGCCGAAGGCTCGCTCATTTGCACGCTGCATGACGTGATCCGCTCGTTCCTGCCGGCGACGATGGCGCTCGGCTACATCAATTCGGGCTATGTCGCGCCGCGCTCGAACATGGGCGCCTATGTCCGCGGGGTCCGCACGCCGCTGATGGGCGTTCGCACGCCGCTGATGGGGCTCGGGCAGAACGATATCGAAAGCGCGATGTCGCGCGAAATGACGCTCTACGGGCCGGGCTATCAGGCGCTTTCGGCCTACGTCCGCTAAAGCGAGGCAATCGCTTCCGGCGCATCCTCGACGGGTGCGCCGGGGGCGGCACCTTCGCCGCTAACACGCCACGAGGCTAATCAAATGGCAAACGGCTTTGCGCCCACGACGGGCTATCTGCGGCGATACGCCGTCAACCGGCCAGGGCAACCGGAAGTCATCCGGCAAACCCTGTACGACACCGAGCTGTACCCTTTCGCCGGCCAGCAGCAAATTCTGCTGTTCCAGCGGCAAATCGGCGCGGGCTTTACGACCGCGATTGGCGCGGCGGTCGGCACGCCAAAGACGCTCGCCGATACCAACATGACGCTTGCCGGCCAGCTCCCGGCGCTGCTCAATTTCGTGCTGCAATCTATCGAGCTGCGTTTCGAGCCGGGCAGCTCGGCTGCGGCCAACACCTTCACGCCCGCGTTGTGGAGCACCGCGACCGACCCGGCGACGCTCGCCGCGGCGCAAGCCGGGCTCGCGGCCTGGAACGACTTTCAGCAATTCATTCTTTCGGGCTGGCTCGTGCTGCGCATCGGCAACAAGGATTACCTTACCGAAGCGCCGCTCAATCGCTTCCCGCCCAAAACGCGCTACGACCTTTTCAGCGCGTTCGCGGCCGACGGCCCGATCACGACCCCGGCGGTCTACAAGGCCCAGGTGGCCGATCTCGGCGGGCGCCCGTACTTCATCGACCCGCCGATTTCGCTGATGAGCAATCAGAATTTTTCGGTGACGCTGAATTTCCCGAGCGCAATCCCGACGATCTCGACCTTTAACGGTCGGGTGTCGTGCGTGCTCGACGGCTTCACCTTCCGCGCATCGCAGTAGTAGCGCGGGCGCTTCAACCTGCCCCCTCGCGAGAGGGGGCTTTTTGAAACGCTCCCCGCAACATGGGGGAGGATTGGCGCCCAGGCCGCCCGGCGCGTAATAGGGCCGCTAGATGATCGGAGGCGATCCGTGGACTATCAAGCAATCTATCAGGACATTGTCAACGCACAGAGCGTGCTGCCGGGCTTTCGCGAAAACGAGCGCGCGGCGGCGATCCTCGCCGGGCTGCGGCGCCGGGTAAGCGTGATCGAGGAGCCTTTCGTTTATTCGGTGCGCTATCTTTCGACCGACCCCGACCCGCTCTCCCCTGGCGCTACGGTTACGCGGCAAATTCAAATTCAGGCCGATGCCGACTTTGTAATCATGAGCGCGGCCTGGGAAGCCGACGTAGCGGGCGGCGCCCAGGTGCAAGCAACCTACAACGTGCCGAACGTCGCGATTCTACTGACCGACACCGGCAACGGGCGCCAGCTCATGGACTTCGCGCAACCGATCGGCGTGATTTTCGGGACGGGACAACTGCCGTTTATCTGGCAAGTGCCGAAGATCATGAGCGCGCGAAGCGTGCTCACCGTGCAGGCGACGAGCTTTGAGGCGCAGGTGACCTGGGATTTGCGGCTCGCCTTCCACGGCAAGAAACTCTACCCGCTCGGCGGGTAAGGAAAGGCCGCCATGCCGAATCCCGCCGATCCGCGGCGCTACGGCTCGCGCTTGCGCTCGATTGCGCCGGGCGACCCGACGTACTCGCCGCTTCGCAACTATCCGACCGGCAACCGAGCCGATGCGCTGCCGGGCGGTCGCGGCGGGCAAGTGCTGCGCCTGCCGCCGGCCGACGTGCAGCGGCAAAGCCCGAGCGGCGCGACGCTCAAAACGCTATCGGGCGGCGTCGGCGCCGCGGTGCCGGGACTTGTCGAGCAAGCCTACGCGGAAGCGGCGCAGCTCGGCGGGCTCGACTATGTCGCGCTTGCCGATCAAATCGCGCTGCGCCTGGAACGGGCGCTCGTTGCGCAGTACGACGGGATGCGCTACGCGACGTTCCAATCGTTCCCGTTCGTCGTCGGCACGACTTCGCTCTCGATTCTGCAACGGCCGGTCACGACGCGCGTGTATCTGTTCCTTATCAATACGCACCCGATCAACGATTACTTTGTCGCGTTCGATCGGGCGGCAACCGGGCTCGACGTGCCGATCAGAAACTCCGACGGCTTTTTCGAATGGCTTTTTCTCGTGCCTCAGAACATTATCAACATCGTCGCGAACGCCGCCGGCACGACGGGCGCGCTGATTTTCGCGGAGCTTGATCCGCGCGCGGCGAACAAAGGGCCGAGCTTGAGCAGCCCGGCGCCGATGCTGCCGAGGATGTAATGCCCTACGGTCGAGGCAATCCCACGTCCGCGCCGACCCCGCCAGGGGTCGGGGTCGGCGACTTCGCGCAAGGGCAGGAGCTATATAGGCAGCTTCTGCAAGGCGTCGAGGAGCGCGTAGCCTGGCTCGCCGCGTTCACGATCACTTGCCCGTTCCTCAATACGTTCCTCAAGCAATCGCCGTTCGGCGAGAAAACGGTTTTCTTCGTTGACGCTGCCGGCGGGCTCGGCAACAGCGTTACGCAAACGCGCGCGATCCCGGCCGGCGCATTCCTCGGGCCGGCTCGGGCCACGATCTACGTGAATGGCGGCGGCGCCACGTCGAGCACCGCGGCGCGGCTCGTCGCAACGCGCGGCGCCGATACCGGCTCAGTCGATTTCAACCCACTAAATGGCGCGATCATCGCGACGAGCGGCGCCGGCACCAAAGCGGTTGCGACCGTGCAGGTTGACGGCTCGGCGTGGCACGAAGTCTCTATCAGCTTCGGCAACGGCTCGGCCGCGCCTAGCGTGACGTGGACTTTGTTCCCGCAAATCGCGCCGAGCGCAAACGGGCAAATCGAGTACATCGCGCCGGGCATCATGGCAATGCCGAGCACCGCGACCGATCCGGCCGAAGTGCCGTTCATTGCGTGGATTCCCGACACCGGCGGCACGGGTACGGCGGTCGCGCCCGCGCCGCAGTCTCAAGCGAGCGTGCAGGGGCGTTTACCGGCGCTCGCGCACAATCCGGCGCTGCTCTACAAGCAAACGCCGGATGCCTACCAAATCGAGGGCGCCGATCTCGGCCGCGTGCTGCTCCCGGTCGCCGAAGGGAATAACAATTTCGCGCTGCCCGATACCGGGATCGGCTCGCCCGACTTCGCGCGCCTGCCGCTCGGATGGTTTTGCTATCTCGACCTTTCCGCGATCGGCGGCGGCACGCTCAACCTATTCGATCCGGCCGCTACAAACGTGATTCAGGTGAACGGCGCCGCCGATCAAGGTGTCGGCACCTTCGGGCTGTTCACGAGCGTTTCCCTTGAGGCGGTAGTGCGCACGAGCGCGCTCTATCTGCTCATGCTGACCGGCAACGATAGCGGCGCCGGGCCGGCGGTGCGCTGGCTCGTGCAGCCGGTCGCCAATGTCGGGCGGATCGAGTTTGGCGCCGGATTCTCGGGCACGTTCACGACGCCCTACGGCGTGCGCGAAATCTACGTCACGGGCGCCGCGGGCGGCGGCGGGGGCGGCGGCCACAATGGCGCGCTCGTTTCCGGCGGCGGCGGCGGTGCCGGGCAGGCAGTCGCCGACTTTGTTTTCACCGCGACGCCCAACACGTCATTAACCATCAACGTCGGCACGGGCGGTGCAGCCGGCGCGGTCAATCTGCCGGGCGCTGCCGGCACGCTCACGCAAATCGGCGGGCTGATTCTCAGCCCCGGCCAGGGCGGTGAATCAACGGGCGGCGGCGGCTTCGCTTTCAATGGCGGCGCCGAAGGCGGTTTCGGCGCGCAAGCTGGCGCGGCGGCGATCGGTAACTTTCCCGGCGACGGCGGCGGGAACATCGCGGGCGGCATCGGCTCGCGCTGCTATGAGCGCGCCGCGGGCCTGTACTCGGCCCCCGTGCGCGGCGGCGGCGGCGCGGGCGGCGCGGTTTTCCCCGGCATTGACGGCACGGCTGGCGCTGATGGTTTTCTAATCTTGCGATGGTAGAGGAGGGCTTATGCCTGCACCCGTTTCCCCTGGCGGTCTAGGGCTACCGCTCACCGCCGGGCCAATCCCGGCAAGTGTGGGCGTCGCGGCGATCTTTTCGCCGGGCGCTAATCAGCTCGGCGTGCTGCTCAACGACGGCACGCAATTTGTGCTCACCGCGGGCGGCGGCGCGGTCGCGCTGCAAGTGCAGTCATTCGGCGGCGCGGGCGGCGCTTTCGTCGTGCCGGCGGGCATTACTACTATGTTCCTCACGGCGGCAGCGGGCGGCGGCGGCTCCGCGGTAAGCGCCGCGAGCGGCGCGGGCGGCGGCGGCGGGGGCGACGCGACCGTGATGCAGCAGCTCACGGTTATCCCGGGCGAAACGCTCACGATCAGCGCGAGCCCTGGCGGCACCGGGGGCAATGCCATTGTTGACGGCGGAAACGGCGGCACGCTCACCGTGACCGGGAGCAGCTCGGGGCTATTGCTCACGCTCACGGGCGGATTCGGCGCGCTCGCCGGAGTTAATACCGGCGGGCTCGCCAACGGCATCGGCTCGACCAATGGTGCCCTTGGTAGCGCGACGATCGGCGGCACCGGCGGATTCAACATCGCGGGCGGCATCGGCGGACAGCAAACCTCCACGGGCGGGCAAGATGGCTCGCCAGGTTTTCGCGGCGGCGGCGCGAGCGGCGGCAACCTGGGCGCAGCGATCGGCGCCGCGGGCGGCGACGGCTTCGCCGTTTTTCAATGGGTCGGGTGAGGAGCAAGCATCATGACTAGATCGGACCAAACTTTTCTGTTGCTCGGCGCGCTCGGCTTCGGCGTTTGGTACATGATGCGCCGCGCGCAAGCGGCGAGCGCGCCGGCAACCGTGCCGCTACAAGCGGGCGATTGG
>Ga0335082_10002461_pt1 | contig 19930 bp, 12 predicted proteins | sample Lox_Sample_41_FD_206718 | JGI IMG/M metagenome (GOLD analysis project Ga0335082, IMG submission 206718) | Soil microbial communities from Loxahatchee National Wildlife Refuge, Florida, United States - Lox_Sample_4.1 | ecosystem: Environmental > Terrestrial > Soil > Wetlands | place: USA...
CGCGTCGCCGACCCCGTCCCCATCGACGTCGGATTGATCCGGGTTGGCGACCGTCGGGCAGTTGTCCTGATCGTCCGGCACGCCGTCGTCGTCGGTGTCGCCGATCCCCGTCACGGCAGTGATCAGCTGCGGCCCGCAGGTCGACCCGGTCGGGCAATCGCTGTCGGCCAGGCAGCGCGGCGGCTGCCGCAGCTCGCACACGTGGCAGTCCGAATCGTTCGAGCAGTGCGCGTCTGAGCGGTGGACGTTGCAGTGGCTGGTGGCCGGGTTGCAGGTGTCGGCGCTGCACGACGAACCGCTCGGACATGTGTCGTTGTCGGGGTCGCAGGGCACGTTGAGGTCGCAACGACCCGCCTCGCTGACCAGGGCCCGGCTCGCCTGCGGCTCGGCCAGCGGGTCGCTGCCACCGCCGTTGGTGGTGGTGACCGTGCCGATCGGCGTCACCTGCTGGCCGCAGAAGTCGAACACCTGCAGGATCAGATCCGTGGTGCTGCCGTTGCCGTTCAGATCGAGGCCGCCCTGATCGGGCTCGAAGGTGAGAAACTTCACCGTGCTGCCGTCGACCCGATAGGGCAGCCGCGGGTCGCAGGCTTCCAGCGGACACGGCGTCACCGCCTGTCCGGTGTTGACCAAGCGGTGGCTGACGACGTCGTAGACCTGCAGGACGAAATCGCTCGTGTCGGTGTCGCCGGTCAGCCCGCTGCTGCTGCTGCCGTTCAGGTTGGTGTTGTTCTGCGCCGCCTCCGACGTGCGGAAGGCGATGAGCTGCACGTTGCCGCACGCGCTGGCGGCCGGCGCGCCGACCACGAACTCCTCGGCCGCCTGCCGCACGCCGGCGGTGCATGTGGTGCCGGAGTCGGCGGCGCACGGCGCGGGCGTCGCGGTGTTGTTCGTGGCGTCGAGCGTGTAGACCTGCAGCACGCGGTCGTTGGTGTCCTTGTCGGGCGGGTTGAGGCTGACCGGCGGTTTGCCCTGGGCGCTCTCCGGGGTGATGAAGGCGATGAACGAGTCGCCGACGGTCTGGGTGTCCGCGGCCTGACCGGTGTTCACCCAGGTGCTGCCGCTGCCGCTGCAGGCGGTTCCGAACGGCCCCGCCACGCGCATCGCGGCCGCCACTGTATCGGCGGTGTCGGTGTCGCCGTTGAGATCGACCCCCTGCCCGCTCTCGGATACCAGCGCGCCGATCCAGGTAGAGGACAGCCCCACGTCGGTGGCGGCGCAATAGAGGTTCTGGACGCCGCCCGTCGCGGTCCACAGGTGCACCACCAGATCGGTGGTGTCGCCATCGCCGTTGAGCGAGGGGCTGTTGGTCGGGCAGCCTGGCGAGGCCCCGACTGCCTCGGGCCGCAGGAACGCGACGATCCCGTTGGCGACTTGGACCTCGTCCGCCGGGCACAGCACGACGGGCGTCGGCGACGGTTGGGTGGTGTCGAGCACCTCGAGCAGCGTGGCAGTTAGCGCTCCGTCCTGGGTCAGATCGTCGCACCGGCAGGTCGGCCCGCACAGGGCGCCACCTGCGCAGGTCGCGCTGCCGGGCGGATCACACCGCTCGCCCGGGTCGACGCTGGCGTTGCCGCACGCCGCCGCCGGCCCGGGGGCGTTGATGTAGAAGTCGCGTAGCGCGTCCGTGTCATCCGCGACCAGTTGCGCGATGCTGTCGAATACGACCACGTTCCCGTCGGCGGAGACGACCACCCGGCTGGTGTCATTGGTGCTTCCTTCCACGCCGACGCGGGAGGTGATGCCGGTCAGGCGGTCGTGCAGGAAGACATCGATGACGCCGTCGGTGTCGTCGGGGACGAGGTTGGTGGCATCGCTGGTGAACGCGACGAAGCGGCCGCCCGACGAGATCCACGGCGTCTCGCTGTACCCGTTGCCGTGCGTGCCGTCGGGGCCGATGCTGACTACCTCGGTGGTCTGCTTGAGGCGGTCCCGCACGAAGACGTCGTCCTTGTTTCCCTCGGTCGTACCCGGCGCGAGGGCCGCGCGACTGGCGAAGGCCACGAAGCGCCCATCGGACGACATCGACGGATCACCGCCTCCCGACGCGTTGGGATGGTGATCGCCGTTCGAGTCGACACTGACCATCTCGGTGACACCGGTCAGGCGGTCGTGCACGAAGACGTCGACGGAGTTGTTGGTGTCGTTGGGCACCAGAGTCTGGTCGTTGCTGGTGAAGGCCACATACCGTCCATCGGCCGAGATCGCCGGCCGGGCACTGCTCGATACGCCCGCGTCCGCCTGTTGGCCGCTGGAATCGACATCCACACGCTCGGTCGACGGCGTACACCCCAGCACGGGAGCGCCGTTGGATACGCAGCGGTCGCGAACGAAGATATCGGGACAGCAGCCGACGACGGCCATGCAGTAGACGCACACGTTCGTATCGTTTGGCACCAGGGTCGACGCGCTGCTCAGGAATGCGACGAAGCGCCCGTCCGGCGTGATGACGGCATTTCCTGAGCTGCCGCCGTTCTGCACGTTGGCGCTGTCGACGCTCACCAGCTCGGTCGAGGTGGAACCAGGCCCGGCCTCGTCGAAAACGCCGTTGCCGTCGAGGTCGCGGTCGTGGACGAAGACCTGGTAACCGACCGAGCCGCCGGCCACGAGATTGGTGGCCCTGCTGGTGAATGCGACGAACCGCCCGGTCGCCGACAGCTGCGGCTCCTGCGATATGTCGTTGGCGTCGCCGCCCCCGAAGGCCGTGCTGATGCGTGTGGTGGTACCGGTCGAACGATCGTAGACGTACGCATCCGGGCAGGAGCCGATGCTTGTGAAGGGCCCACCGCAAGTGTTCGTATCACCCGGCACGAGCGGCGCTTCGCTGGCGAAGGCGATGTAGCGCCCATCGTCCGAGATCGACGGCATGTGGGCGTCATAGGCGCTCGGTACCGCGTCGCTTCCAACCCGTGTGTAGACGTGCGTGGCATCGGCCGCCTCGGGGACGCGGAAGAAGACGCGCCCGTTGGAAACCGCCGTGCTGCGGCCGTTGACTAGCAACGCTGCGTCCACCGCCTGGTTGATGCCCGGCGCCACCTCCCCTGCGCCGAGCCGGAAGACGTTCAGGATCGCATCCGTGTCGTCGCCGTCGCCGTTGATGTCGCACGCGTTCTCGCTCAGCTCGGATTCCAGGAACGCGACGATGTCGTTCTCGACCTGCACGGCCGGGAACACGAACGGCGTCTGGCGGGTCTCGATGATCGCGCGTCCCTCCGGCGTGCCGCTGATCCCACAGCCCGTCGGTGCGCCGAGCGGCTGGACGGTGCCGGTCGTGCGGTCGCGCAGCATCACCACGTTGTCGATCTCGTCGCCGTCGCCATCGCGGTCCTGCAGGTCGACCGCTTCGCTGGCCGTGAAGGCGTGCAGCTCGGTGCTCTCGGTGGCGAGCGATTCCAGCGCCACCGGCGGCTCGGCCTCGAACGCGTAGCCGACGCACGGATCGCTCATCGTGCACGCCGGATCCACGGTTTGCGTGCACTCGGCCTCGGTCGCCTGGCAGATCCCCACGCCCACGAAGGGCCGCGGCAAGACGATGGGCCCCTCGGAAAGCAGCGGCGTGACGTCGAACAACGCGCCGCACGGCCCGTTCGCCCCGCAGTCCGAATCGCTGCTGCACAGCGTCGCCGGCGCGTTGACGCAGCTGGTCTCGCACAGCCCACCCGGGCAATCCGCCAGCGCCGCGCAGCGCTGGCCGTCGTTGGCCCCGCCGCTGCACGTCCCGTGATGATGCGCCAGGCGCAGGACCGTGTACGGCGCGTCGACCGAGCCGAACAGGGTCACCACGTCGGGAAGCACGGCGGTGGGGTCGGTTTGCGGCTCGAAGATCGGCGGCAGCTTGCCGCCCTCGGGGGTGTACGAGCCGAGAAAGAGCTGATCGGGAACGGCGAGCGGCAGCGGCGAACGGATGCGCGCCCGCAACAGGCGCGGAACTGGAATCGAGCCCGGCACCAGGATCGCCTGCCAGTTGATCGGCAGCAGCAGGTTGTCGTCCGCGTCCGCCGCGACGCGCAGCTCGCCGTTGACCGCCACGTTGCACGGCGGCGACTCCTGGAAGCAGTCGAGGTGGTAGTCGTTCGGCGGCGGGAGGGCGATGAAATGGCTGAAGGTCGCCGCCGGCACCGCCGTGCCGCAGTTGCCGTCGTTGGCGTACAGGCTGTCGATGCACGCGCGCAGACCCGACTGGCCGCTGCACGGTACCGTGGCCAGCCCGCAGGGGAGCGGATCGCCGGCGTTGCTGATTGCGATCGCGGCGGGGCCGGTGAGCGTGCGCAGATCGCCCGGCGCGCCGACCAAAGCATCGGTGTCGGGGAACTGGAAGCTCAGGAAGCGCACGCCGTCACGGTCGACGATCTCCATCCCCGACTCTGCCACCGGCACGCAGGTCGCGGTCCCGCCCCCCGTCAGCTGTGCCTGGCAAGCGGGCAACAGCGCGTCGACGTTCGCGGCGCACGAGCCGTCCGCCGTCAGCACCACGGCGTTGCGTGGCCCCGTCGGGGGCGTGAACACGACCGTGACCACCTGGTCGCCGACATTCGGCGACAACCCCGCCGAGCTCGTATCGCAGCTCCGCACCGCCACCTCGAGCCGCTCGCCCGGCGCCGCATAGGGCCGATTGGCGGTACCGACGCGCGCGTTGAAGCTCTTGCTGGTCCCCGGGATCAGGTTGCAGCCGGCTTCCACCGGCACCGCCCGTAGGACAACCACGGCAGCCGTAACCGCCGCAATCGCTGCCCCCCTGCTCTGGCGGATCCCTCTCCGGATCGGCCGTCGCAGCTGATCGGCCGATGCCATCGAGCTGGGACTCCACGGCGGTTCTACCAATTCGATTTATCGTTTTGATAGTTAGGGAATACCCTAACCGGACCGCGGGTTAACGGCGGGGGCCGCTGGCGCTCGGCATCTCGACCGGAAGCGACTCCCAGCCGCGGCTCACCGCGCTGCGCAGACGCCGTCCACGTGCCGGGTCGAAGCGGAGCTCCGGCAGGCTGGTGATGAGCTCGGTGAAGGCGATGCGGGCGGTCAGGCGGGCCAGGGCCGCGCCGATGCAGAAGTGCGCACCGTAGCCAAAGGCGAGATGGCGCGCGGCATCGCGCTCGAGGTCGAGCCGGTTGGGCTCCCGGAACTCGCGCTCGTCGCGGTTGGCGGCGCCGAAGAGCAGCAGCACCTTCGCTCCCACCGGGATGGTCACGCCGTGAAGCGCGACGGCGCTGGTGGTCGTGCGGCACAACCCCTGCACCGGGGATTCCAGCCTGAGGAACTCCTCGACCGCTTGCGGGACGCGCTCCGGCGCAGCGGCGAGGACACGTCGCAGGTTGGCGTCGGCCTGTAGCAGCACCATCCCGCTTGCAATCAGATTCGTGGTCGTCTCGATGCCGCCGACGATGAGGTTGAAGCAGAAGCCGAGCACGTCCTCGTCGGAGAGGCGTCCGCCGTCGATCTCGGCGGCCAGCAGGCTGCCGATGAGATCCTCCGCGGGCTGGCGGCGGTGTTGCTCGATGAAGGCGCGGAAATAGCCGTAGAGCTCGCGCGTCGCGCGGTGGTGCTCTTCGTGGAACGCGGCGCCGCTCGTGCCCTTCACCACCGCGCGCGCCCAACGGTGGAAGCGCGCGCGATCGCCGGCGGGGACGCCGAGAAAGTTCCCGATCACGGCGGTGGGGAGCGGCACGGCGATGTCCGCCACCAGGTCCCCGCGGCCCGCTCGCCGCAGGGTGTCGATGGCGGCGCGCATGGTCTGCCGGATGTCCGGTTCGAGAGCGGCGACCCGGCCGGGCGTTAGCCCGCGGTTGATCAATGCCCGCAGCTTGGTGTGCCGCGGCGGGTCGGAGGTGACCATCATCGGCAGGACCCCCGCCTGCTGCGCGGCCTCCGCGTCCCAGGTGAGGCCCTGCGCCGAGCAGAAGGTGTCGTGGTCGACCAGCGCCGTGTGCACGTCGGCGAATCGGCTCAGGGCCCAGAAGTTCAGCCGCTCCTGGCGATAGACGGGGTATTCGTCGCGCAGCCGAGCGTAGGCCGAGAACGGATCGATCTGAGTCGCTTCGTCTTCCGGATCGTAGACGAACTGCACGATCACGCCTCTACCAACGAATGACCGCGCCGACCACAGCCGCGCGAGGTTGACTGCTCGAGCGGCGAGAGAGATCCCTGAGTCGCTGCTGTTTCGCCCAGCGTTGAGGCCGAATCAGGCGTGCCGGCCGACGGCCAGGCGGTGATTTCGCGCCAACGCGGTCCAGGACAGCAGCGCGGTGACGTGGTCGAACGCGCGGCGGACGTTCGCCACCAGCAACCGGCGCTCGCGCGGGTCGACGCACGATACGATCCCCACACCGGAGACGACCAGCGTGGCGATCAGTCCGAAGGCCAGTGGAGCCATCTGAGCGGAAAAGTCGATCGTCATCATGTGAGCACCCTCCCGATCTAGCGCCTTCTTACCCACGTGCGTCAGCACCGGACGTGCCAGCGAACCCGGCGCCCCCCGGCTGTTGCGAGGGCGCGTCCTTCCTGAATGCTGCGCTAAGTCAGGGCAGCAGGAGGCAGAAGCGGCTGCAAAGCGCCGCAGGCAACCGGACTGCAGCTAGTCGACCGGAGCACACGATGAGGGAGCAGGTCTTCCGGTAGTGTGCTGGCACGCGACTTGCGGACTTGGAGGGCAGATTCGGAGCAAGGAGTAGAGAAGATGGCCCTCGATCTCACGGCACAGCTGGCACCGACTCTGTGGACCCTGGTCGCTCTGCTGTTGATTCTGGGTGGGGCGATCGTGGCCAGCATCGATCCGGAGCTGGCCGAAGTATACTTGGGGGATCGCCGGCTCCTCCTGGCGACGATGACCCTGGCGGTGGTGACCCTGGTGGTACTGGTCGCGGCCCGGCCGGAGATCGCGGACGGGATCGGCCTGCAGCTCCCATAAGGATTCAAGGGATGGAGCAGGAGGAGGGGGCGGGGGCGTTCTTGGCTTTGAACTGGCCGGGCTGATCTTTGACGATGGTGCCGCCGAACTCCAGGCAGTACGACTGCGCCGGCTCCTTCGAGATGAGCACCAGCTTGCGGTTGCTCGGTCGGCGTTGTCCGTGAGCAGTAGCTTGGCGTGGCCGGGAAACTGGTTGACGTCGCACGCGTCGCCGATCCCGTCGTGGTCGCCGTCGGCCCGATCGCTGTTGCGCGTCAGCGCGCTGTTGTCCCCTGCGTCGTAACTGCAGAGCTTCGGCCAGCTCGAGCTGAACGATATCAATCCCCTTGGTCAACCCAGAAAGGCATCTGTAAATTGGGGAGATCCCCTATGCGCAAAGTTGACGGTCAAACTATTGGGGGGGCCTGCCGGCCTGCGTGGGGAGCTCCAGCGCCTGCGCATAAGGGAAATCCCTGACAACTCCGGCGAGCAGCGCGGAGCCAGGCGGCAGACAACCTCGATTTACACCGTCGCTCCCGCGACCAGCTCGAGCCAGCGGTCGCGCCCCACCGCTGTCTCGGCACGCCGCTTGCGTCCTCAGGGTGCCGGAACGGCAAAGGAGGCGAGAATGATGGTCATTGACTACAACGTCGCACCCTTCCTGGACTTCACCGCTCAGTTGGCGCCCGTGCTGTGGGGCATGGTGGCCCTCCTGCTGGTCCTGGCTGGCGCCCTTGCGGCCAGCGTCGACCCCGAGGTCGCGGAGATCTACCTGGGCGATCGGCGCCTGCTGGTCGTTACCTTCGCGTTGGCTGCGCTCACGGGCATCGCCCTGGTCGCCGCCCACCCGGGAGCCGCGTTCGGGTTCCGTCCCTAGAGGGGTCGGAGCAGGACGGGCGGACCGTCAATCGCCGCGGTGCTTCCCGGTGAGCGCAAAGGCGGCGCCGGCGACGACCGTGCCGATGGTCGTCGCGGTGGTGAGGTTGAGGCACATGCACGGCAGGCCGCAGCCGGGCGTCGCCAGCGACACCAGGCTGAGCGGAAACAGCATCATGAACCCGATCAACGGCCCGCGCAGGTACCAGCGCGGCGGCCAGCGCGTGATGCCGACCACGAATCCGATCAGCAGCCGCGCCGTGTACCATCCCCAAACCGCGACCGCGCCACGGATGTAGAGGATGTTGTACTTCTCGGGAATCGGGCCGTGCACGAGGATGGGCATCCAGCCGATGGCGAGGCCGATCAGCGCACACAGCGGCGCGTAGGGAATGCGCGTCCGGGCTGGGCTCACGCCACGACCTCGGCGCCGTCGTAGCCGAGCCACACCCCGCGCTCGAAATCGTAGAGCTTGCAGCGTCGCGTGGTGCGCACGTAGTCGCGCAGCCGGTACGGTCGCTCGCGCACCGTCGCGGCGTAGCGCGCCTCCAACGCCGCCGCGGCGCGCGGCAGATGATAGAAGGGAATGCTCGGGTCGATGTGATGCGGAACGTGGAGAAAGATGTTGTGCCAGAACACATTCACCCAGCGCGGGACCTGGTACACCGTGCCTCCTTCCACCTGACCGCGAAATTTGCTCCAGCGCCGCCGCGGATGCCAGCGCACGTCGGGAGCGATGTGGTGGATGTACACCGCCCAGCCGATGGCGCTGTTCCACAGCAGCCACGGCACCCCGAACACCTTCAGCCACATCGCCGCAGCGCCGACCGCCCCGCCGCGGCGCGCGCCGGCGACGACGAGCAGCGCGCTCGCCGCGATGAAGTACCCGGCCACGATGAGCCGGTCCCGCCGGAAGGCGGCGCGCAGCCGCGGCGGCGGGACGCCGCGGACGATCTTTCCCCACCACATCGCGCGGAGGTAGTAGACACCGCTTCCCAGCGCCGACCACTCGATGCGGTGGAGGAGCTTCGCGAGCGGCGACAGCCGCGCGTATTGATCCGGCGTCGCCGGATGCCAGACGAAGTCCATCCCTTCGCACGCGGCAAACGCATGATGAATGCGGTTGTGGCCGTATGCCCAGACCGAGAACGCATGCAGGCTTGGCAGCATCGCCACCTGGCCCACGCAGTAGTTCAAGCGGGCGCTGCGGAAGAGCGCGCGGTGCGCCGCGTCGTGCCCGAGCACGAAGAGCCCGCTGATCGTCGAGGCGGCCACCAGCCAGGCCGGGAATAGCACGACGAGCGAGTCGCTCCACGCCAGCACCATCACCACGCCGGCGTAGAGCGTCAGGTCGCGCGCGAACACCGCTAGCCCGCGCCCGGTCGGCCGCTCGTAGCACTCACCGGGAAGGATCGCCGCGACGGTCTTCAGCGAAGCGGCCGAGCGACCGCCGCGCGGTAATCCACCCTGCGTCGGCTCACCGCCGTGCACCGTGGCGACGGCCGTCATCCGTCGCTCCGCCAGGCCGGTTCGGGGCTCGACGCGCCGTCGAGCAACGCCGTGATGTAGGTCATCAGCCGCGCCGCCAGTGCCCGCTGCGCGGCGCGATCGGCGGCGGGCGGCGGCGGCAGCAGGGGTCCGAACGCCACGCTCACGGCACCGGGGCGCGGCAGCTGGCGCTGGCGCGGGAAGACGTCGAATGCGCCGCGAATCGCCGCGGGGAGGACCGGTACCCGCGCCGCCGCCGCCAGCGCGATGATCCCCGGCTGGCCGGGACCGGGCCGCCCGCTGCGCGAGATCCCGCCCTCGGGAAACATCACCAACGGCTCCCCGGCGGCCAGCACGGCGTGCGCCAGGCGGATCGCGCCGTGCTCGGGGCGCTCGGTGCGCAGCGGCACGGCGCCGTTCATGCGCATGGCGATACCCAAGAGCGGATGGTCGAAGTAGTCGCGGTGGACGACGAAGCGCACCAGGCCCGGCAGATAGTAGGAGAGGAACGCCCAATCCATCATGGACACGTGGTTGGAGGCGAGGATGTACGGTCCGCGCCGTGGCACGTGCGCAACCCCCTCGCCCGCCATGCCGAAACAGGCGCGGAACACCGGCCGGAGCAGAAACCGCCCCGCCTGATGAAAGCGGCGCCACGGCGCCGGCAGGTCCGCGACCGATGGCCCAATCGACGGCGGCTCGGGCACCACGTCGAGTGGCGCCGGATCCGGCGCGGCCGAGCTGCACGGTTGGCTGGCGGTCATCGTGTACACGGGCTCTGTCTCGGAGCTAGCACGCCGTGTCGACAGCGCTCAAGGTCGAAACCGCGACCGGACATGACTTCGCCGGCACGCCGCCGTATAGAGAGCGCCGTGCGCGCGGCCTGGTCGCTGCTCATCATGACGCTCTCCGGCGTCGCATACGGGCTGTGCTTCCCGCCCGTCGCGGCGCGCCCGCTGGCCTGGGTGGTGCTCGCTCCGGCCTTCGTCGCCCTGCGGCGCGCCCCGGCGAGGCGGGTCGCGCTCGACGCCGCGGTGTTGGCCATCGCCGGCGCGTGCACGACCGTCGCCTGGCTGCCGCGCACGGTGGTCGTCTACTTCCAGCAACCGCTCGCGGTGGGCGCCGCCCTCTTCGCGCTCGTCACCCTGATCATGGTGGTGCCGTACTATGTCGCCTTCGCGCTCTTCTACGCCCGCTGCGGCCGCACCCGTCGAGCCACGCTCCCCCTCCTGGCCGGCGCCGCGTGGGTGACCGGCGAGCTGGCGCGCTCGCACCTGCTCGGCGGGAATCCGTGGGTCCTGTTCGGCTACACCCAGGTCGGCATCGATCACGTCACGCAGATCGCCGACCTCGCGGGCGTCTACGGCGTCAGCTTCACGCTCGCCGCGGTCAACGTCGCCCTCGCCGAAACGTGGATCGCGTGGCGCGACACCGGACAGCTCCGGCCGGCCGCCGGCGGCCTGCTGAGCGCCGCCGCGGTGGTCGCGTGCGTGCTCGCGTACGGACATCTCCGCCTCGGCCGCGGGCTCGCATCGGAGGCCGCGCCGGTGCCGGTGGCGATCGTGCAGGGCAACGTGGACCTCGGGGCGCAGTGGCGCAGCGACCTCTACGGGCGCAACCTGGATCTCTACCTGCGGCTCACGATCGACGCGCTGCGCGCGCAGCACACCGAGCTGGTCGTCTGGCCCGAGACCGCGATGACCTTCTTCGTCGCCGACGAGCCCATCTATCGCGCCTCGATCGCGTCGGTCCTGCAGCCCTTCGGCGCCGAGCTCCTGGCCGGCGGACCCTACGCCGCCGGCGCGAGCCCAGCCCGCTATTACAATGCCGCCTTTCTGCTCGCGCCGGACGGCGCCGTCCGCGCGCGCTACGACAAGCGCCGTCTGCTGCCGTTCGCCGAGGCGGTGCCGTTCGAGGGCGTCGACCTCATCCGCCGCAACTTCGGCCGCGTGCGCGAGTTCAGCCCCGGCGCGGTCGGCCCGCTGCTCCCGACCGTCGCGGGCGCGGCCGGCGTCCTCACCTGCAACGAGGCGATGTACCCGGCCGATGCGCGCGAGCGCGTGCGCGCCGGCGCGGAGATCCTGGTGAATCTGTCCAACGACACGTGGATGGACAGCCGCCAGTTCTCCACCATCGCCTTCGACATGAGCGCGCTGCGCGCCGTGGAGCAACACCGCTTTCTCATCCGCGCATCGACCTCGGGCCCCTCGGCCATCATCGACCCACTCGGCCGCGTCACCGCGCGCAGCGGGCTGTTCACCCGCGAGGTGCTTGCCGGCACGGTCGCGCCGGAGCGCGCGTCGACCCCCTACACGCGGTTCGGCGATCTGTTCGCGTACGCCTGCGCGGCAGTGACGTTCGCGGCGGGCGCGGCGTGGCTGATCGGGCGTCGATCGGGCTGACGGTGCTTCGACACGCTCAGCACGAACGGAGCTCGCCGCCATCCGATTGGATGTACCGTCCGCGGGGCGCAGATCTTCGCGCGCTTCGCCCCATTCTGACCTTCCCGGCTTTGTGCGGCAATTCGGGACTGCGACCGATCCGCGCTTCTGAAGTGGCGGCGGCCGCCCCGGCCGCCAGACGCGCGCAGCGCGTCTGCGAGACGCCCGCCTCCACTCCAGAAGAACTCACGGCAATCCAAATTGCCGCACAAAGCTGACCTTCTCCCCCAGTGCCTGTTTGAGCGGGCCGCTAGGCGGCGCGAACGCGGCGCATCTCCTCGAGCTGGGCGAGATCCCATGTCAGGCCGAGGGTGCCGAACGTCTCCCGCGCCCGCGCGGCGCACGCCGCCGCGTCGAGGCCGTCGAGGCGCGGCGCACCGCCGCGCTCCGCCAGGCATTGCGCCGCCAGCGCGTACGTCCGCGCGAGCTCGGGCCGCGCCTCCATCTGCACCGCGACGGCGAGGCCGCGTTCCCACCAGCGCAGCGCGCGCCGCGTCTGGCCGAGCAGCCAGCACACCCGGCCGGCGAGCTGAAAGATCTCGACCCGCTGGAGGGCGGCCTTGCCGGCGACACCGACGGCAAAGCGCAGGCTGCGCCGGGCCCGCATGCGGACGATCGCCGGCGCGGTGGCGCCGTCGGCCGCCAGCAGCGCCGCGTCGTAACGCAAGCGGGCGGCGGCGTAAGCGCTCAGGTGCCATGGGGGGAGGCGCGCGCGGCTGGCGATGCGCTGGGCCGCCGCCAGGCTCACGTCGGCGCCCTCGAGATCGCCGAGCAGGACCTGCGCCTTCGCCTTCGAGCCCAACCCCAGCACCTTCAGCGTCTCCTCGTGGCGGGCGCTCTGATAGTGCTCCGCCGCCTGCAACGCTTCGGGGAGCTTGCGCTCCTCGAGCAGGAGCAAGGTGATCATGGCGTCGTGGTTGGTGCCGGCGAAGTCGAAGCCGTACGAGTCGTTCAGCTCGCCGAGCTGGTCGACGATCGAGTGCGCGGCGCGAAACTCCCCGCGCCGCAGCAGCAGGTCGCTGTAGAGGCCCAGGTAGGTGTTGACGTCCCACAGCTGGCCGTAGCGCAACGCCTCGTCGACGAAGTCTGGATCGATCACCGGGGCGGTGCGCCAATCGCCGGCGAGATAGTGGTAGATGAACTCCATCGAGCGGACGGTGAACTCGTCGCGGACGTTCCCGGGGCGGATCAGCCGCTTGGCGTACTCGATGGCGCGCCGGCTCACCGCGAACGACACGCCCGAGTAGCAGAACACCGCGGCGGCCGACACGTACATGGCGCTGGCCTGATCGATCTTGGTGGCGTCGATCTCGTTGAAGTGGCGGAACGCCGCGACGGTGTCGAAGAAGAGCCGGGTCGGATCGCTGGTGATCTCGGCGCGGCCGCGATTGAAGCAGATCTCGCAGAACTCGCGCTCGGCGTCCCAGTCGCGCACGCGGCGGTGGCGCCCGATGCGCAGATAAAGCTGGCCGAGCAGGGCGAGCAGGTTGAAGGCGAAGTACGCGCCGGCGGTGAGCTTGCTCTGCGGCACCCAGATGCCCAGGTGCGCGAGGCCGGCGTCGAAATGGTCGATCGACTCGGTCAGGCCGCCGGTGTTGAGCAGCGCCAAGGCGATGTTCTTCTCCAGCAAGGCCTTCTTGCGCGGATCGCCGCCGTCGCCGTGGATGCGGAAGTAGAGCTGCGAGGCCTCGCGGAAGAACGTGAGCGCCTCGGTCGAGGCGGCCGAGCGGGCCGCCTCCTCGCCCGCCTTGAAGAGGAACTCCTCGGCCTTCTCGAGGTCCTCGGCGCGGCTGTAGTGGTAGGCGAGCATCCCATAGAAGTCGACCAGTCGGTCGGCAAAGAGGGTCTCGATCGACGCCGCCACCCGGCGGTGCAGCTCCTTGCGGGTGCGCTGCAGCAGCGATTCGTAGATCGCCTCCTGAGCGAGGGCGTGGGTGAACACGTACTCGAGCTCGGCGGTGAGCGAGCGCCGGCGGACCGCGCTGGTGTCGCGGCTGCGCCGCTCGATCACCAATTGCTTCGTCTTGAGCTGGTCCAGCTCCAGCTCGAGCTCCGCGCTGGGGCCGATGACCTCCGCCAGAATGCGGTGGTAGAAGTTGCGGCCGATCACCGATGCGATCTGCAGCACGTGGCGGGTCGGCTCGTCGAGACGGTCGACGCGCGCCATGATCACTTCCTGGATCGTTCCCGGGACCTCGACGTTCTGGATCTTCTCGGTGAGCCGGAAGCGGCCGTGCTGGTACACGACCACCCCGGCGTCGATGAACGACCGGATCACCTCCTCGATGTAGAACGGGTTGCCTTCCGCCTTGCGGATGATCAGGGCACGCGTCGCATAGGGCAGCGCGTCGGTCTTCAGGAGGTTCTGAATGAGCGCGTCGCACTGCTGGTCGGTGAGCTCGCGCAGGTGCAGCTCGACGAGCTGGCTGGCGTGCGCGTCGCGCGCGGCATCGACGATGCGGCCGATCGTATCGGGGAACTCGGGACGGCCGACGCCGATGATCAACACCGGCTCGGACACCACCAGCCGCAGGAGGGATTCGAGCAGCTTGATCGACGACTGATCGGCCCAGTGGAGGTCCTCGAACAGCAAGACCAGCGGCCGGCGCCGCGCCAGGTGCTCGAGCAGCTCGCGCACGCTCTTGAAGATCAGCTCCTCCATCGCCTCGCCTTCGAGACCCTGCACGCGCTCCGCCAGCTCGCCGGCGACGCGCAGGCCCATCAGGCGGGCGATGAACGGGAGCACGTCGTCGAAATCGTCCGGCATCAGCTCGCGCACCGCCCGCGCCAGCTTGGCGGACGCCTCGCGCGGACCGTCGTCCTCGCCGATCCCGGCCCAGCGGCGCAGCAGATCGACGAACGGATGGAAGCTGAGCCCCTGGCCGATCGACAACGAGCGCCCCTCGAGCACCTGCAGCGGTTTGAGCGCGGACAGGTTGAACAGCTCCGCCATCAAGCGCGATTTGCCGATGCCGGCCTCGCCGATCACCGTCGCGATGCCGCCGCGACCGCGCGCCACCTGGTGCACCGCCTGCTCGATGTCCGCCAGCTCGCGCTCGCGCCCCACCAGCTGGGAGTGGATCTGCCGCCCCGAGGGGGCCGCAGGCGTGCGGCGGTGCTGGTCGGACGCCAACTTCCACACCGGCACCGGTTGCCCCTTGCCCTTGAGCGCCAGCGGCGGCATGTCGACGAAGTCGAAGTCCCCGTGCGTGTACCGGTGCGTCTCGCGGCCCACGTAGGTGGTGTCGTCTCCCGCCGCCGCTTTCAACCGCGCCGCGACGTTCACCGCGTCGCCGATGACCGTAAACGTGCGGGTCGTCGGCCCACCCAGCTCTCCGGCGATGACCAGCCCGGAGTTGACGCCGACGTGCAGCTGCAGCTGCCCGACCAACCCCTGCTCCTCGACGAAGCGCTGCAGGGCGTGGCGCATCTCGATCGCGGCGTTGAGCGCCTGCCGGGGCGCGTGCTCGATCGCGTTCGGCACCCCGAACAGCGCCATCACCGTCTCCCCGACGTACTTGTCGACCACCCCGCCGTACGTGTGCACCGCTGGCTCGAGCGCGGCGAAGCAGCGGTTGAGCAGCTGGATGAAGCGTTCCGGCGCCATCGCGCGCGCCAGGCTGTCGAACCCGACCACTTCGGCGAACACCACCGTCGCCTGCCGGCGTTCGCTGCCACGCTTCTGATGACGTTCGGTGAGCTGGTCCCGGCCGGGCGGCGCGGTGCCGCGGGTGACGGCATCGGCCACGATGCCCGCGGTGTCCGGCGTGCGCGCCGCCAGGTCGCGCAACTCGAACGCGACGACCGGCTCGGGACGCGGCGGCAGGATCAACGCATCGAGGCTGCGGTAGGCGAACGCGTCGGCACTGAGATCGTGCGTCTCGGCATCGACGTAGATCTGGCCGCGCGGCGAGGCCTCGCCCAAGCGCTCGGCGAGCACGACCGGCTCGCCGATGACGCTGAATGCGCCGGTGCGCTCGCCGCCGACGTGGCCGGCGATGAGCGGACCGGTGCCGAGCCCGATGTGGACGTCGAGCGGCGCGGGCGGCGCCACCGCCTCGTTGAAGGCGCGCACGGCGCCGTGGATCGCCCACGCGGCGCGGCCGGCCTGCTCGGCGCCGCGCGCCGCATCGGGTAGGTCCCAGACCGCGACGATGCAATCGCCGATGTACTTGTCGATCACCCCGCCGCAGGCGACCACCACCGACTCGAGCACGGCGAAGCACTGATTGACCAGGTCGGTCGCGGCCTCCGGATCCATGCGCTCGGACATGGCCGTGAAGCCGGTCAGGTCGGCGAACATCACCGTCGCCCGCGGCCGTGCCCCCGATGCGCGGTCAGCGGTCATCGCGCAACTCTACCACGGGCACCGGCGCGGTCATGTGCGAATCCTCGCACGCGCCGCGCCGGGCTCATGCGGCGCGGGCCTCCGCCGACCGGGCCGAGCGCGTGCGCGCCATCTCCCACCAGCTCTCGAGCACCACGCCGAGTGAGGCCGCGAACTCGGCGAAGCGCTGCTCGTCGGCGGCGTCGAACGGCGTGCCGCCGCGCTTGTTGAGCACTTGGGCGACGGCGATGACGCGGCCGCGGCGGTCGAGAATCGGCACGCACAGGATGGCCTGGGTGCGGTAGCCGGTCTGCTGGTCGACGGCGCGGTTGAAGAGCGGCTCCGCATAGGCGTCGGGGATGTTCATCGCCGTGCCCGTCGACGCGACCCGCCCGGCGATGCCGACGCCGAGCGGCACCCGGATGTCGAGCGCGCCGCCGTCGTGCTGGGCGACCTTGGAGAACAACTCGTGGTGCGCCTCGTCGACCAGGAAGAGCGAGACCCGGTCGGCGTCGAGGATCTCGCCGATCTTGAGCGTGAACGACTCGAGGATCTGCTCGAGCATGCTCTCGAACGCCTCGGTGTTGCTCATCTCGACGACGCGCAGGAACTGCTCGCACTCGACCGTCGCCTCCTCGACGGTGCGAGCGAAGTCGGCCACCGAGAGCCCCCTCACCACCCGCGCCAGCTCGCCCTTGCGATTGTGTTGCGCCAGCATGTCCATCATGTGCTGGGTGTTGTTGGCGACCGCGGCGGTGAAGGACGAGAGTCGGCCGTCCTCGAGATGGATGATGCGGTCGGCGACGTCGAGGATGCGGTTGTCGTGCGTGACCAGCAGCACCGTCACGCCCTGGCCCTTGGCGAGATCATGCATCAGCGTCACCACGTCGCGGCCCGACTGCTTGTCGAGCGACGCGGTCGGCTCGTCGGCGAGGATGATGCGCGGCCGGCTGGCCAGCGCGCGCGCGATGGCGACGCGCTGCTTCTGCCCGCCGGAGAGCTGGCTGGGGAAGTGGTGCTTCCGCTCGCTCAGGCCGACCGCCTCGAGCATCGACGCGGCGCGGGCCCGGATCTCCGCCCGCGACAGCTCGGGATGCAGGTAGAGCGCCATCTGCACGTTCTGCTGGGCGGTGAGCGCCGACAACAGGTTGTGCGCCTGGAAGATGTAGCCGATGCTCTTGCGCACGCGGCCCACCACGCGCCCGCCGGCGTTGTGCAGCTCCTCGCCGAGGATGCGGACGGAGCCCTCCTGCACGCTGCGCAGCGCCCCGATCAGCGTCAGCAGCGTCGTCTTCCCCGATCCCGACGGCCCGGTCACGATGACGATCTCGCCGGCGCGGATCTCGGTCGACACGTCGAAGAGGATCTGCTTCCGCAGGGCGCCCTCGCCGAAGTAGTGGTTGACCTGCTCGATCTGGATCGGCGCCGCGTCCATCAGAAGATCTCCGCGGGGTCCGCCGAGCGGATCTTGCGCAGGGCGATGCCGCCCGACACGCAGCACATCACCACGGCGAGCAGCAGCACCGACACCGACAGCGGTCCGGTCATCTGCATCGGCAGCTTGGTCGCGTCGCCGGCGACCCGATAGAGCCCGACCGTGATCAGCAGCCCGGGAAGGTACCCGAGCGCGGCGAGGATGATGGCTTCCTGGAAGACCACGCCGAACAGGTAGCTGTTCGGGTACCCCATGGCCTTGAGGGTGGCGTACTCGGCGAGGTGGTCGGACACGTCGGCGAAGAGGATCTGGTAGACGATGATCGCCCCGACCACCAGCCCCATGATCACCCCGAAGGTGAACACGTAGCCGATCGGCGTGCTGGTCTCCCAGTAGGTCTGCTCGCGCTGGATGTAATCGGCGCGGGTCAACACCAGGACGTCGTTGGGCAGCTGCGCGCGCAGCCCGTCGCGCGTCGCCACGCGGTCCGTCCCCGGCTGCAGGCGGATCAGCCCGACGTCGATCAGGCCGGGCTCGCGGGTCGGGAACAGGCGCAGGAAGTTGGTGTCGCTGGTCAGTATGGTGCCGTCGACGCCGAACGACGTGCCCATCTCGAACAGCCCGCCGACCGTGATGGCGCGATTGTTCGCCTCGATGGCCATCGGATGCCCGGCGGCGACCGGTCCGGCGATGTCGCCGAACTCGGGCCGCCCCTCGCGGTCGTAGAGCACGACGTCGGGCATGCGGATGAGATCCATCTGCTCGCTCACCCCGGGCAAGGTCACCGCGTTGTCGGCGGGCAGCACTCCGACGGTGAAGATCGGCCGAGACTTTCCGCTGTCGGGGTTCTTCCACAGGGCGAGGCCCAGGTAGACCGGGCTCACCGACTCGACCCCGGGATAGCCGAGCGCCTGGAAGAGCCGCCGCCGCGAAAAGCTCTTCGGCTGCGCCAGGAAGTCGAACTGGGGGCTGATCAGGAAGAGATCGCCTGCCAGCTGCTCGTGCAGCCGCGTCGAGCTGTCGAAGAGCGCCTTGCGGAAGCCGAGCTGCATGAAGATGAGGATGACCGCGAACGCCACGCCGGCCACAGCGACGAACAGCCGCAGTTTCTCACGCGTGAGCTGCAGCCAGGCCAGGGGGATCGCGATGATCATCGGGACGCTGTGAGTGACCCGGCGGTCGGGCGCCGAGCCGGCGGTCGGGGCTCGCTACGGGGTGATCGCCACATCCACTTCCAGGTTGGTCAGCCCGGCGACCTGGGCGGGGTCGTCGAGCAGGATCCGCACCTCGACCACCCGCGCGTCCGTCTTGGCCGCCGGGTCGACGTTGAGCACGTCCTTCTTGCCGATCTTCAGCCCCACCCGATCGACGGTGCCGGCCACCGGCTGCGCCAACGCCGGACTGCTCACCCTGGCGCGTTGGCCGACGTGCACGCGCGACACGTCGGTCTCGTACACCTCGGCGATCGCGTACATCGCATCGGTCTGCCCGAGCTCGACGATCCCGTCCGGCCCCACGCGCTCCCCCTGGCGCGCGTGGACTTCCAGCACGCGGCCGGTGATCGGCGAGCGCACCACGGCGAGCTCGAGCTCGGCCTTGCCGCGCTGGAGATCAGCTTGCAGCGTCTCGACCTTGGTCTTCCAGGCGTCGCGTTCCGAGGTGGAAACGAAGCCATCCTTGAAGAGCCGCTCGTAGCGCTGCCATTCGGCCTGGGCGTTGCGCAGCTCGGCCTCGAGGCGCGCCACGTCGGCCTTGGTCGACTCGTAGCTGTCGAGGATCGCGATCGTCTGGCCGGTGGTGACGCGGTCGTTGGTGTCGACGAAGAGCTTGCCGATCACCACCGCCGGGTGCGACGGCCCGGCCACCCGAATCACCCCGTCCTTGGGTTCTAACCGCCCCAGCGCCGCCACCTCGCTCGGTTCCGCCGACGCCGCCGGCTCCTTCGAGGCCTGGGGGACGGCGGCGACCTGCTGGGCGCCAAGATCGGTGCCGGGCCAAAGCTGTCGTCCGATGACGACCGCGGCAATGGCGATGCCACACCCCAGCAGTGCGAACCGTCGCATCTCCCTTTCCTCTTGTCGCCCGCCGATCGGGCGCTTGACCACGGCCGCGGGCAGGCGGCAAGCACCCCGGCCGTTAGCAGAGCCCTCCCGCTTTCTCAATCGTCAGTGTCGGCGGCAATCTCCATTTCTCGTCCTCAATTGAGCACATACTCGCTCCGGGCCCAATTGGGGACTTCCCTACCTCGGCCTTGCGCGGAAACCCCAGCCTTAGCCTCAGCCCCAGCCCGAGCCTCTCAGAAAACCAGGCTCAGGCTGAGGCTCCAGGCTCGGGGCTGATAGGACTGGACGAGAAGGGTGTTGGTGCAAAGCCCCCTGCCTCCCTGCCTCGGGTCAGCCTCGGGCGGGCACGAGCAGCACCGTGGACCTGGGACAGCTCCGACGTGGAGGCGGGCGTCTCGCCCGCTAGACGCGCGCAGC
>Ga0335082_10002462_pt1 | contig 19928 bp, 16 predicted proteins | sample Lox_Sample_41_FD_206718 | JGI IMG/M metagenome (GOLD analysis project Ga0335082, IMG submission 206718) | Soil microbial communities from Loxahatchee National Wildlife Refuge, Florida, United States - Lox_Sample_4.1 | ecosystem: Environmental > Terrestrial > Soil > Wetlands | place: USA...
GATGCGGCGCTCGCCTTTGTCGAGCGGATTCTCGCCATGAGCCCCGGCTATGCCGCGGCGCACCCGCGTATTCAAGAGCTGCTGCGCTCGATCCGCCAGGAGGACCGGCGCTACCTCACTCACGAGTACCTGAACGCCAACTGGGCCCCGACTTGTTTTGTGCGCGTGGCCGAGACACTCGGCGCCGCCAAGCTCGAGTACGCCTGTTCGCCCGAGGTGCGGCAAATGCCGGAGGCGCTCGAGCTCACGGCCGAGCAGCGTGCGCTGCTCGGGGAGATTCCGCACTCCAGCTATCGCGAGGTCGCGCGCGACCTGATGGCGAATCGCTCCTTCCGCATGGACTACTGGGTCAAAGGGGCACGGCGCCTCGCTCCGCTCGAGCAGATCGAGCGGATGCTCGAGCAGCGCGTGATGCTCATCCGCCAGTCCGCCGACGTTCTGCCGGCTTTCACCAGCGCTCTCAACGGCGCCGCCCCGCTGCAGCCCATACTGGCGGCGGTGCTCGCGGCGCTCGCCGACCACCAGCCGCGGACGCTGGCCGAGATCGAGGACGCGATCGAGGGCCGGGGGTTCGTCGTCCCGCAACTCTGTAACGCGATTGGCGTGCTCGCGAGCCTCGGGGCCGTGGCGCCGGTCCAGGATCCGGCCTGCGCGCAGCAGGTGCGGGCGCGCACCGACAGACTCAACGCGCTGCTCTGTGCCAAAGCGCTCCGCGGCGCCGACGTGCGGGTGCTGGCGAGCCCGGTCACGGGCACCGGGTTCGCCGAGGTCGGCGGCCGCGTCGCGCTGTTCTTCCTGCAGTCGGTAGCGCACGGTGTGTGCGAGCCGCGCGAGCTCGGGGCGCAGGCACTGCGCATCTTCGCGGCCCTTGGCATTGGCTTGTTTCGCGACGGGCGGCCGATCGAGTCGGCGGACGAGCGCCTCGCGCTGCTCACTGGCCAGGCACAGTATTTCATCGAGCGGCAGCTGCCGGTGCTGCGCGCGATGCAGATCGCGGCCTGATCGCGATGCCGGTGTCAGCGCGGATGCTCACCAGCACCATTTGGCCAGATAGCGGCGAGACTGCCGCTGAAGGGGTGCGCGCGATCGACAGCCTCTATCGAGAGGCAGAGGCCCGGCCAAAGGATGCCGCTCTGCACACGGAGCTCGGTCGCCTGCTGTTGCTGAGCGGTCGCTACCCCGAGGCGATCGACGCCTTGAAGCGCGCCATCATGCTCGAGGCCGCCAGACCGGATGCGTGGCTGGCGCTGGCCGCCACGCTCACGGCGGCGGGCCGACTGACCGAGGCTGCGACGATTCTCGATGCCGCCCAGTATGCCGTAGCGCCGTCCCTCGAGATGCTGCGGGCGCGCGGTCGGGCGCTACTCGCGGTGCGCCGCAACCAGGAGGCGCTCGAAAGCTTCGAGCGGGCGCGCCTGCTGCACCCGGCCGAGATCAGCGTCTGCCTCGGGATCGTTCGCTGCCTGGCGCGCCTGCAGCGATTCAGGGAGGCGCTCGCGCTCTCCGCTACGTTGTTCTCCCAGAGCCCGGATTGCGCCGAGGTGGTCGCGGAGCAGGCGTTGCTGCTGCTGCTGACGGGCTCGCCGGAGGAAGCGCTGCCGCTCGCCGCCCGAGCCGAGGGGCTCGATCCGCGCCAGGCACTCCCGGCGGTGGTGCGGGGTCTCGCGCTGCTGCGGCGCGGCCGCGCGGCCGAGGCACTCGAAGCGTTCGACGCTGCGTTGCTGCGGGAACCCCAACATGCCGCAGCGCGGGTAGGCCGCGCTCACACTCTCGAGGCGCTCGGGCAGTTCGCCGCCGCGCTGGGGGCGGCGAAGGACGCCGCACGCGCCGACCCCGAGAACACCGCGGTCTACCTGCTCCTCGGGCGGCTCATGATCCGCGACCAGCGTTTTGCCGAGGGTGCCGAGTGCTTCGAACAGGCACTGCGGCGCGATGCGCGCAACGTCGAGGCGCTGCAAGGCCGCGCGCAATGCCTCGGCGCGTCGCTAAGCGCCGAGCAGGCCCTGAAGGCCTACGACGAGCTCCTGGCGGTCGCCCCCCACACTCCGTACATGCCGGGCGAGCGCTTCTACGTGCAGATGCTTTGCTGCGACTGGACCGACTATGAGGCGCGTCGCCAGGACCTTGCGGCGCGCGTTCGCCGCGGCGAACCAGCGGACTCGCCCGGCAGTTTCCTGGCCCACAGCGACTCGCCGGCCGATCAGCTGCTGTGCGCGCGCATCTTTGCCGCCGATCGGCTCAGGGTTGACGAACGCGTGACGCCGCGGGCCGCGGCAGCTGAGCCAGGCCGCATCCGGGTTGCCTACGTGTCGAGCGATTTCCATTCGCACCCGACGGCGTTCCTGGCTGCGGGCCTGTTCGAGCGACACGACCGAGCGCGCTTCGACGTGATCGGGGTTTCCTACGGTCGTGATGACGGCGGTGAGATGCGACAGCGTCTGCGGCGAGCCTTCGACCATTTCATCGATGTGGGAGGAGCCGCGGATCTCGAAGTGGCGCAACGCATCGCCGACCTCGGCGTCGATATCGCGGTGGACCTCAAGGGACACACCCTGGGAGGTCGCCCGCGCATTTTCGCGCATCGCCCCGCTCCGGTGCAGGTCTCGTTCCTCGCCTATCCCGGGACCATGGGTGTCGAGTTCCTCGACTATCTGATAGCGGACCGGCATCTGATCCCGGAGCGCAGCCGCGCCCATTATTCGGAGCGCATCATCTACCTGCCCGGCAGCTATCAGGTGAACGACTCGGGTCGCGCGCCAGGCCCGCGGCCGACTCGCGCCGCGGCCGGACTGCCTGGTCACGGGATCGTGTTCGCCTGCTTCAACATGCTCTACAAGATTACACCCGCGGTCTTCGACGCCTGGATGGAGATCCTGCGTGCAGTGCCCGCCAGCGTACTGTGGCTGTCAGACGGCGTGCCTGTGGCGGTGGGCAATCTGCGGCGCGAGGCGCAGGCCCGCGGCGTCAGCGCGGAGCGGCTGATATTCGCGCCCAAGCTCGCACCGGAGCACCACTGGATGCGCTGCGGCCTGGCCGACCTGTTTCTCGACACCCTTCCGACCAATGCTCACACGACGGCCAGCGACGCCCTCTGGGCAGGTGTGCCCGTCCTCACTCTTGCGGGAGAGACGTTCACCTCGCGCGTCGCGACGAGTCTCCTGCACGCCATCGGCCTGGAGTCCCTCTCGGTCACGAGCCGCGAGGAGTATGTGCGTCTCGCCGTGGAGCTGGCCTCTGATGCGGAGCGCCTCGCGCGCCTGCGGGCATACCTCGCACAGATGCGCTTGCGCGCTCCGCTATTCGACACGACGCGGTACTGCCGGCACCTCGAGGACGCTTACGCCGAGATACACGCGCGCCACGGGCGTGGCGAGCCGCCGGCGGATATCCGCATAGCTCCGCGCCCGGGCGCGGCCTAAGCGACCGACGGCCGGCGTCGGCGCGCTGATGCGAGCAACCCGATCACGCCGCTGCCGAGCAGCCACACCGCCCCGGGCAGCGGGACGGTCGCGATGGAGCCGACCGCGAGGAAAGTATTGGCCCGCAGGGCTCGGCCACTCTGCAGCTCCGCCAGGAAATCGTTCCAGGCGGAGTTGCCCTTGTTGTCGCCGCCGTCCATGTTCAGCCCGCTGAGCTGCGCATAGAGCCATACGCTCTCGGGAGTCGCGGGGTTGCTGGTGAACTGCCCGAGATCTGCCCAGCCGCCGGTGATGACATCCTGGAAGCCGAGCGCCTGGTCGGCCGAATCGATCGTATCGGCCGTCAGATTGGCTGACAGGAGAATCTGGTTCTTCTGCGCGCCCCAGCTGAAGCCGCTCGGCGCTGAGCCGAAGGTCGGATTCGCCGAAGCCGGCAGGGAGCCGGTGATGGTGTAACTGCCGGAGTTGAAGGCGCCGCTCGAGGAGAAGTTGGCGGTGAGGCTCATGGTCTCGTTGCCGATCAGATAACCGGCACCCGGGAAGTTGAAGATCGCTGCGCTGCAACTGCCCAATGTGTGGAAGTTGCCGCAGGCCGCCTCGCTGCCGACGACGGACAGGGTGAAGGTGCCATTCCCGTTCTGTACGACGCTTGCCGAGACGTTGGCTCCCCAGAAGTCGGGATAACCCGGAGACGAGACTCCCGGGCCGGCGAAAGTCGGTACGGTTATTGCGTGCGCCGTCCCGACTGAGAGCAGGGTAAGCGCCAAGGCACTCGAGAGAGCCGCTGATGTCCTGGTCATGGTGACTCCTCGGCAGTGATGTGAGCCCCCGACATCCCGTATGGAACCCATACGACACGTATTTTGTCTGAGTGTAAGTCTCCTGACCCGCGCCGTGAATGCACCGTTGAGCTCAGGGAACGGAGAGGCGTTTGTCTGCCTGATGTCTGACGATTCGACTACGCACGACCAGGCGCATCGCCGCACACCGTCTCCTGCCGCCCGTTCTTGTGCGTTTTCCGGGTCTCCAGGTACCACGCGTACGTGTTGCGAATACCCGCCTCGAGGCTGATTCCGGGCTGCCAGCCGAGCGCGCTCAGCCGGGTCGTATCGAGGAGCTTGCGGGGCGTCCCATCCGGCCTCGCGGTATCGAAGCGCACCGAGCCGGAGAACCCCACGATGCCGCGGATGGTCTCTGCGAGCTCGGCGATCGTCTGATCCCGGCCGCAGCCGACATTGATCGGTCGCTCGTCTTCGTAGCGTTGCATCAGCAGCAGGCATGCATCCGCGAGATCGTCCACGTGCAGAAACTCCCGGCGCGGCGTGCCGGTACCCCAGACCACGACCTCCGGCGCACCTTGTTCGTTGGCCTCGTGGACCTTGCGCAGTAACGCCGGCAGGACGTGCGAGGTCTGCAGGCTGAAGTTATCTCCCGGTCCGTACAGGTTGGTCGGCATGAGTGAAATGGCGTTGAAGCCGTATTGCCGCCGGTACGCCTGACACATCTTCAGACCGGCGATCTTTGCGATCGCATACCACTCGTTGGTCGGCTCCAGCGCGCCCGTCAGCAGGCTGTCCTCGCGCAGCGGCTGCGGCGCGAATTTCGGATAGATGCAGCTCGAGCCGAGGAACAAGAGCTTGGCGGTGCCATTGCGGCAGGCCGCCTCGATGACGTTGGTCTGGATGGCGAGATTGTCGCGCAGGAACTCGGCCGGATGGGTTTCGTTGGCCAGAATGCCGCCCACCTTGGCAGCCGCGAGGAACACGTACGCGGGACGCGCGGCGGCGAAGAAATTCTCAACCGCGCTCTGGCGTGTCAGATCGAGCTCACTGCGGTCGCGCAGCAGCAGATTCCCGTAGCCGGCCGCGCGCAGTCGCCGCACGATAGCCGAACCCACCAGCCCGCGATGGCCGGCGACGTAGATCAGCGAATCGGGCTTCATTCGCGGTAGCTGTAGACCTTGAATCCCTCGCGCGCCACCACGGCGTCGCGTCGTGCGAGCTCGAGATCCTCCGTGACCATTTCCTCGATCAGCGCCTCGAAACTGATCTCGGCTCGCCAACCGAGCCTGGTCCTGGCCTTGCCCGGATCGCCGAGCAGCGCATCGACTTCCGTCGGACGGAAATAACGCTGGTCGACCTTGACGATCGTGCGGCCTGACCTGGCGTCCACGCCCTGTTCCTCGGCTCCGGCGCCCTTCCACTCCATCCGCATGCCGAGCACTGCGGCTGCACGCGCTACGAACTCCCGCACCGAGTGCTGCTCCCCGGTGGCGATCACGAAGTCTTCGGGCTCCGGTTGCTGCAGCATGAGCCATTGTGCACGAACATAGTCGCGCGCATGACCCCAGTCGCGCAGCGAGTCCAGATTACCGAGATACAGACAGCCCTCCAGCCCCTGACTGATGCGCGCCAGGGCTCGCGTGATCTTGCGCGTCACGAACGTTTCACCGCGAATCGGCGACTCGTGATTGAAGAGAATGCCACTGCAGGCGTACATGCCGTAGGCTTCGCGATAGTTGACCGTGATCCAGTGCGCGTAGGCTTTGGCCACTCCGTACGGCGAGCGCGGGTAGAACGGCGTGGTCTCGCGCTGCGGTGTCTCTCGCACCTTGCCGAACATTTCCGAAGTCGAGGCCTGATAGAACCTGGTACGTTGCTCCAGCCCCAGAATCCGCATCGCCTCGAGGAGCCGCAGGGCGCCGAGGGCGTCCGCGTTGGCCGTGTACTCCGGAGTCTCGAAGGACACGGCTACGTGGCTTTGCGCAGCCAGATTGTAGATCTCATCCGGCTTGACCTCCTGCATGATGCGAATCAGGTTGGTCGCATCGGTCAGGTCGCCGTAATGCAGGTGCAGGCGCACATTGCGCTCGTGCGGATCCTGATAGAGGTGATCGATCCGGTCCGTATTAAAGGAGGAGGACCGACGCTTCACGCCGTGCACCTCGTAGCCTTTCCCGAGGAGGAATTCGGCCAGGTAAGCTCCGTCCTGGCCCGTGATTCCCGTGATCAAGGCTCTCTGGGCCATGCTGATCCCCGCGCGCCGTGATGAAACGTTTAATGATCGAGGATGTTTATGTCATTTTGGAGACTCGACGGCGGGCTCGACCCGGGGGCTGGTTTACCAGCCGGGACAATGGCTTACAGGCGAGAAAGCCCGTCATTCAGGTGCGGTGCGCTCGAGTTCGAGGGCGTCCCCCGGATCAGGCACACTTATCGGCACCCCGAGGGCCAGCCCGGGCTGTAACAGAGGCAGGGAATCATGTGCGGAATCGTCGGAGCGGTCGCTGAGCGCAATGTCGTTCCGGTCCTGATGGAAGGCCTGAGAAGGCTCGAGTACCGCGGCTACGACTCGGCCGGTATCGCCGTGCTCAACGGCTCGCAGCACCTTACGCGGCTGCGCACCGTGGGCAAGGTACGCATGCTCGATGAGGCGCTGGTCCACAACCCGACCTCGGGGAAGATCGGGATCGCCCATACCCGCTGGGCGACCCACGGCGTGCCGAGCGAGCGTAACGCCCATCCGCACATCTCGCGCGACGGTATCGCGATCGTCCACAACGGCATCATCGAGAACCACGAGCAGCTGCGTGCCGACCTCGAGCGGCGCGGCTACCGGTTCTCCTCCGAGACCGACACGGAGGTCATCGCGCACCGGGTGCACTATCACCTGCAGAGGACGCTCGACCTGTTCGAGGCGGTGCGCGCCACGGTGGCCGAGCTCGAGGGTGCCTACGCCCTGGTGGTGGTGAGCGAGCATGACCCCGACCGGCTGATCCTCGCCCGCGAGGGCTGCCCGGTGGTGGTCGGGCTTGGGGTGGACGAGAACTTCGTGGCCTCGGATGTCGCGGCGCTCCTGCCGGTCACGCGCCGCTTCATGTTCCTCGAGGAGGGCGACGTCGCCGAGGTGCGGCGCGCGGCCGTGCGGGTCATCGACCGCAACGGTGCTCCCGTCGAGCGAGCGGTGCGCGAGAGCGAGCTGTCGGCGGACGCGGCCGAGAAGGGCCCGTTCCAGCATTACATGCTGAAGGAGATCCACGAGCAGCCGCGCGCGGTCGCCGACACGTTGCAGGAGCGCGTCGCCAACGGGCGGCTGCTGGAAGCGGCCTTCGGCCCGGCGGCCAGCGAGGTGCTGAAGCGCACCCGCAACGTGCACATCGTCGCCTGCGGCACGAGCTATCACGCCGGCTGCGTGGCACGCTATTTCATCGAGCAGATCGCCAAGATCCCCTGCTCGGTCGACATCGCGAGCGAGTACCGCTACCGCAGCCCCCTCGTGCCGCCCGACTCGCTGTTCGTCACCATCTCGCAGTCGGGCGAGACCGCCGACACCCTGGCGGCGCTCAGGCTCGCGAAGCAGTCGGGCTACCTCTCGCAGCTCGCGATCTGCAACGTGCCGGAGAGCTCCCTGGTGCGGGAGTCCGAGCTCGTCATGCTGACCCGCGCCGGACCCGAGATCGGCGTGGCCTCGACCAAGGCATTCACCACGCAGCTCACCGCGCTCGGCATGCTGGTGGTGGCGCTGGCGCGCCATCACGACGCCGATCCCGAGCGCGAGCGCGGGCTGGTCGTGCGGCTCATCGAGTTGCCCTCGCTCATCGAGAAGACCCTGCAGCTCGACCCGGTCATCCGGCGCCTCGCCGAGGAGCGCTTCGCTTCCAAGCATCATGCGCTGTTCCTCGGGCGCGGTGCGCTCTTCCCCATCGCCATGGAGGGGGCGCTCAAGCTCAAGGAGATCTCCTACATCCACGCCGAGGCCTACCCGGCCGGGGAGCTCAAGCACGGACCCCTGGCGCTGGTCGATGCCGACATGCCGGTGGTCACGGTTGCTCCCAACAATGACCTGCTGGAGAAGCTCAAGTCCAATCTCATGGAGGTGCGGGCGCGCGGCGGCGAGCTGATCGTGTTCGCCGACCCGGAGGCGGGCATCCATCCGAGCGACGGCGTGACGGTCATCGAGATGCCGAAGCACGTGACTTACGTGCAGGCGCCGGCGGTCTATACCATTCCGCTGCAGCTGCTTGCCTACCACGCGGCCATCCTGCGCGGTACCGACGTCGATCAGCCGCGCAACCTCGCCAAGAGCGTCACGGTGGAATAAGGCGGCTGCTGAATCTCGCGCCGGCGGCGCTCATTCGTCCCGAGCACGGCGCAGTTCGCCTTGCCTGAGGGTTCTCCGGGCGTCGCTCCACCGCTTGCGCCCGTATCCCATTTGTAGGACACCGTTGCGACTGCGCGAGGGTGCCGCTGTCCGCGCCGGGATTCACGATTCTGACCTGAAAGTGAAATGCAGCCCTCCTACGCTGCGGGCCACGGGTCGGCTGTGCAATCGGTTTCACGCGGGAGGGCGGCACATGTTGAAGGGCTCACGGATTCTCGCCGGCGCGGTAGCGCTGGTTGCTCTGGCGGCGGGCAGCGACGCCTTTGCCAGGGGCTGTCAAATCAACTGCGCAAACGTTCCTCAGCCGGGCTATCCGGACTTCTGGTCACAGAGCGGCAGCGCAACGCTGACTCAGTCGAAGTCGACTCACGACTTCACGCTCACCTACACGGACATCTTCAACGCGAAGACCTGTCCCTCCTGCGCCGCCATATTCAACTTTCCTCTCGGGGCCTACGCGGTGGGAAGTCTCGACCTGACCCTGACGGCGGTCTTCGGTCCGAACGGGCAGTTCCTGTCGGGCAACTATTCGATCAGCGGGACGCTCCCGGGGTGGAGCAGCCCGACGTACGGCAAAAAGCCTGCTGGCTTCAACTGGAATCCAGTAACGCCCTCGACGACGCTGTTCTCGGCGACCCTGACGGGTGCCAACGTGAACTTCCAGACCGAGGAGCTGGGGTTTACGACCGCCAACTTCAGCGGCTGGGCGAACCAGGGTCAGTTCACGGGTGGCTCGCAGAACGAGAGTGTGTGGCTGTACGCCCAGGCCAGCTGCCAGACCACCAACCAGAACCTGCCGTACTGCTCTGACAAGACGAATTACGGGTTCTGGAATAGCTTCCTGGCCCAGCTCAAGAACGGAAACCTCAACGTGACGGGCAACTTCGTCGGGCTGGCTTCGATCGCCACCGTACCGATTCCGGCCGCGGCACTGCTGTTCGGCTCGGGTCTCGCGAGCCTCGGGGCTGCCCTGCGGCGGCGGAAGTTGGCTGTAGCGGCCGCCTGAGGCACAGGCACGAGCTGCCCTCAGACACCTTCCAGCAAAACACGGGGCCGACTCTCAGCGCGAGGGCCGGCCCCTTTCCTTTTCTCCTCCCCCTCGCGGGGCCCCCGACTGCGCTGCCAGCACCCATCGGGGTGCAGCGCGTCGACGAATATCCCTGCGTGGCAGATAGTCGTACCTTAGCCTCGAAGACTGGAGGGGGAGCCTTGTCAGTCGCGCGGATCGTTCTCTATGCCTGCCTCGCGCTCGTGCAGGCCGCGTTCCTCGCGGTGTGGGGGCGGGCTGCCAGGAGAGGCAAGCTCGCCATGCGCCCGACGCTCGGGGACATGGCGATCGGCTGCGGTACCTGCTTCCTCGACACGCTCGGCATCGGGAACTATGCGCAGATCACCGCGCTGTTCAAGCTGCGGGGCAATCCGCCCGACGAGCTCATCCCGGGCACTCTCAACGTCGGCAATGCCATCGGGATCATCTTCAGCGCGGCGCTGTTCGTCGAGATGATCGAGGTCGAGCCGGTGCTGCTCACTTCGATGGTGGTGGCGGCCGGCGCCGGCGCGTGGATCGGCGCCGATATCGTCAGCCGGCTGCCGCGCCGCGCCATTCAGCTGCTGATGGGCTTAGCTCTCCTCGTCGCCGCGGGCTCTTTCACCCTCACCAACCTCGGCGTCCTGCCGCCGGGCGGCACCGCCATGGGATTGAGTGGCTGGCGCTTCAGCGCCGCGGTCGCCGCGAACTTCGTGCTCGGCGCCCTGATGTGCGCCGGGATCGGCAACTACGCCCCCTCGATGGCGCTGCTCGCCTTCCTCGGCATGCATCCGATCGCGGCCTACCCGATCATGATCGCGAGCGACGGCGTGTTGATTCCCGTCGCAAGTCTCGGGTTCGTCAGGTCCGGCAGATACGCCAACGCGGTAGCGGTCGGACTCACGATCGGCGGCACCCTCGGGGTGCTGCTGGCGCTTCCCCTGATCAAGACCCTCAGCCAGCACCTGACCGCAATGCGCTGGGTCGTGACCGCCGTGATCGCCTATGCGGCCGTCGCCATGCTGCGCTCGGCGCTCAAGGAACGAGCCGCCGCGCCGCTCGCCATGCCGGCAACTACCGACGCGGACGGCGCAGCGCCCGGATAGCATCTCGACAGATCTGCCCGTCGGGCCCCGGCCCGTGGATATCATGAACAGTCATCACGAGCTGCAGCGGCTGTTGCGCAACTGGCGCGAAGAGAACGACAGCGCCGCGCTCTATGCCGCGTTCGCCCGGCTCGAGGATAGCGCAGACCAGAAGGCCGTCTATGCCGAGCTTGCCGCTGCGGAGCGACGCCACGCCGGCTTTTGGGAGCAGCGATTGCGCGAGAGCGGGGTTCCACTCCCGCCGTTCCGGCCATCGCTGCGTACCGCGATCCTGATTGCGCTCGCGCGTCAGTTTGGCGTTGCATTCGTCGTGCCGAGCGTGATCAGTCGCGAGATGCGGGATCGGGACGCTTATAGCAACCAGGAGGACGCACGCCGTGCGGGACTGGCGCGCGAGGAGCATGGGCACGCCGCGGTATTGCGCGGCCGTGATACCAGTGCGCTCGGCAACAATCTGCGGGCCGCGGTGCTCGGCGCCAACGACGGGCTGACCTCCAACTTCTGTCTGATGCTCGGTGTCGCGGGTGGCGGCGCCTCCGCGACCAGCATTCTGCTCGCGGGGATCGCGGGGCTGGTCGCCGGCGCCAGCTCGATGGCGCTCGGCGAGTGGCTCTCGGTCACCAACGCACGCGAGCTGGCACTGAGCCAGCTCGACCGGGAGATGGGTAGCCGCGATCCGAATGCGCAGCACCCGAGTGTCGCGGCTGCGGGCGATGCGGCCAGCGCGGCGGCGTTCTCGTTCGGATTGTTCGCTCTCGGTGCGCTGCTACCGCTGCTGCCGTTCTGGATGCTTCCGGCGGCGTGGCGCATCGCGGGCAGCATCGTGGTGTCGGTCGCCGCCCTGTTCCTGCTCGGAGTCGCAACCTCGTTGTTCAACGCCCGTTCGGCATGGTTCTCCGGGGTGAGACAGGTAGTGATCGGCGTGGGGGCGGCCGGTACGACCTATGTGATCGGGCTGCTGTGCGGCGCGGCGTTGCGCTAGCATCCCTGCGGCATCAGCGCCGGATCGCTTAGTCTGGCGCGATTGGGCGTAAAACCCGTCCGCCTGGCCACCGAATCGTGCCCGCGACTACCACCGCCACCCGCGCCCCATCCGCCACCGATCTGATCGCGGGGCTCTCGATCGCCGGACTTCTGCTGCCCGAGGCGGTGGCCTACTCGCACCTCGCGACTCTCCCGCCGCAGGCCGGCGTAATTGCGCTGTTTGCCGGGCTCCTCTGCTACGGCCTGATCGGCCGCAGCCGCTTCGCCATCGTCTCGGCGACTTCCTCCTCCGCGGCCGTGCTGGCCTCGGCGCTGCTCGCGCTGGGGGCGACGCAGCCGGCGCAGCGGCTCGCGGTCGCCTCCATTCTGGTGGTCGGGGCAGGCGGCGCCTTTGCGCTCTTCGGGGCGCTGCGGCTCGGTACGATGTCGAACCTGATCGCCCGCCCAGTGCTGCACGGCTACGCCGTCGGCCTCGCGCTCGTCATCGTGGTCAAGCAGTGGCCGACGATCGCCGGCATGACAACCACCAGTAGCGGCTTCTTTGCTCTCGTCGCCGAGCTCCTGCGCGGCGTCACCTCGTGGCAGGCGCCGTCCTTGAGCTGTGGTCTTTCGGCGCTCGCCGGGCTCTTGCTGCTCGACCGAGTGCCGCGTGTGCCCGGCGCGCTGGTGGTGATCATCGGTGGGATCCTGGCGGCTTCCTGGCTCGGCAGCCACGGTGTGGCGCTCACCGGTCCCATCGACCTGCCGGCGCTGCCCCACTTCGCGCTGCCCGACGGCACGCGCTGGGTGCCGCTGGTGGAATTCTCTCTGGCACTCATGTTCGTCCTGTACGCCGAGTCCTACAGCTCGATCCGCACCTGTGCGCTCAGGCACGATGATGCGGTGCAGCCAAACCGCGATCTGATCGCGCTCGGCGTCGCCAATGTGGTCGCCGGGCTCCTGCAGGGCACCCCGGTCGGCGCCGGCTACTCGGGTACCTCGGCCAACGAGGCCGCGGGGGCGCAGTCGCGTTTCGCCGGTCTCATTGCGGCGGGGGCGGCGCTGCTGCTGGTGGCGGCATTCCTGCCCTGGATCGAGCGCATCCCGGAGCCGGTGCTGGCGGCGATCGTAATCCACGCCGTGAGCAAGTCATTGCGGATCGGGGTGTTCGCCAACTACTTCCGCTGGCAGCGCGACTGGCAGGTGGCGCTCGCCGCCGTGCTCGCGGTGATGGTGTTCGGGGTGCTGAATGGCCTCCTGGCGGCGATCGCCTTCAGTATTGCCTGGCTGCTGAAATCATTGGCGAGCCCGCGCATCACGGTGCTCGGGCGGGCCGGCGGGCATGACTACGTGGATATCGCGCGCTTCCCGCAGGCGGTGACGGTGCCGGGACTGCTGGTGCTGCGGCCGGAGGAGCCGATGTTCTTCGGCAACGCCGAGCCGCTGCTGCTGCGCGCCCGCGAGCTGGTGCTCGCTGCGCCCGGCACGCGGCGCGTGGTGCTGAGCTTCGAGGAGAGCCCGGATCTCGACGGTACCGCGCTCGAGACACTCGCGGAGTTCTGCACCTGGCTGGCGGCGCGCGGCATCGAGCTGCGGGTCGCGCGGCTGCGCCTCAGGGTGCGCGAGGCACTGCTGCGCGCGCAGCTGCCGCAGCTGTCCGCCTCGGAGCTCGACTACTCCAGCGTTGATGACGCGGTGAAAGGCGAGTGCGTGAGTCCCGCGCCGCCCTTGCCATCGACCTGACAGGCACGAGACAAACAATCGTGCGGTGGCGAGGCGCTGTCAGGGTCCGCTGACGCCCCGGTACGGCGATTCGTGCTACTCTCGCGCAGCGCCGCGGCTCGCCGCGGCTGGCACTGGCTGCACGAGGAGCAACAATGAAGAAGTATTCCGTCTTCCTGCTGGCCGCGGTCGCGGCCGTGCTCTTGTTGGGTTGCAACACACAGAAAGGACCGGCCGAACAGGCCGTGGCGGGCGCGCAGGCCGCGCTCGATGCCGTGCGCGACGATGCACAGAAGTACGCGCCCGAGCAGCTCGGCGGCGTCGAGGCGAAGCTCTCCGACATGAAGGGCAGCTTCGAGAAGGGCGATTATGCGGGCGTGCTGGCCGCGGCGCCCGGGGTGACCGCCGCAATCAACGGCCTGAAGGATGCCGCGGCCGCCAAGAAGAACGAGGCGGTAGCTGCGCTCGCCAAGGCGAAGGATGACTGGGGCGCAGCGAGCACCGCGGTACCGAAGATGCTCGACGACCTCGCCAAGCGCGTCGAGACGCTGTCGAAGTCGAAGAAGCTGCCGAAGGGCGTCACCAAGCAGGCCGTGGCCGCCGCCAAGACCGGGCTCGACTCGCTCAAGTCGACCTGGGCGGATGCCAGCAATGCCGCTTCTTCCGGCGATTTCACCACCGCCATGGCCAAGGCGGATGCCGTGAAAGCGAAGGCCGCGGAGATGATGAAGTCGCTGGGGATGTGATTCCCGGCGAGCCGACGCGGCTTGCGATCGACACCCTGAGCCGCCGGCCGTCTCACACGAGACGGCCGGCGAGATCGTAGGCGGAGGAGCCCACGATCTCGACGTCGGTAAAGTCTCCCACTCTCGTCCTGCCGGCGTCCGCGATCCTCACGACGCCGTCGATCTCGGGCGCGTCGGCTTCGCTGCGCGCCAGCGCGCCTCCCTCCGCCACCGAGTCGATGAGCACGCGCATGCGGCGACCGATGCGCCGCGCGAGGCGCCGCGCGCTGATCGCGGCGGCGAGCTCCATGAAGCGCTGGTAGCGCTCCTCCTGCACCGCGACGGGCACGTGGCCCGCGAGCGCATTGGCGGCCGCGCCCTCGACCGGCGAGTACTTGAAGCAGCCGACGCGATCGAGCTGGGCCGCCTCGAGCCAGGCGAGCAGCTCCTCGAACTCCGCCTCGGTCTCGCCCGGGAAGCCCACGATGAAGGTGCTGCGCAGCGTCAGGTCCGGACACTGCGCGCGCCATTGAGCGATGCGCGCCAGCGTATTCTCCGCGTGCGCCGGCCGGCGCATGCGCTTCAGCACCGCGGGACTGCCGTGCTGGAACGGAATGTCGAGATAGGGCAGCACACGCCGCTCGGCCATGAGCGCGATGACCTGATCGACGTGCGGGTAGGGATATACATAGTGCAGCCGCACCCACACGCCGAGCGTCCCGAGCGCGCGGGCGAGGTCGATGAAGCGCGTCTGCCAGTCCTCGCCGCGCCACTCGCCAGGGGCATAGCGCAGGTCGGCGCCGTAGGCACTCGTATCCTGGGAGATCACCAGGAGCTCCTTCACCCCGGCCGCAACCAGCCGCTCGGCCTCGCGCAGCACCTCCCCGATCGGGCGGCTCGCGAGCCGGCCGCGCATGGCGGGAATCACGCAGAAGCTGCAGCGGTTGTTGCAGCCCTCGGAGATCTTGAGATAGGCGTAGTGGCGCGGCGTCAGGCGCACGCCCTGCGGCGGCACCAGGTCGAGGAACGGATCGTGCGCCGGGGGCAGATGGGCGTGCACCGCGCTCACCACCTCCTCGTAGCGCTGCGGACCGGTGACTTTCAGCACCCGCGGGTGGCGCGCCAGGATGCGCTCGGGCCTGGCGCCGAGGCAGCCGGTGACGATCACGCGGCCGTTGTGCTCGAGCGCCTCGCCGATCGCCTCGAGCGACTCATCGACCGCGGCGTCGATGAAGCCGCAGGTGTTGACCAGCACCAGGTCGGCCGACTCGTAGGTCGGCGAGACCTCGTAGCCCTCGGAGCGCAGTTGGGTGAGGATGCGCTCGGAGTCCACCAGCGCCTTCGGGCATCCGAGGCTCACGAAGCCGACGCGCGGGGCGCGCCTGCCGCGCCGCACGCCGGCGCGCGCTTTGGTAGCGGCGGAAGTCACGGAGCTCGCCTAATGAGGCGGCTGCGGGCTCTCGTCACTGGTTGGATGCGCCCAGGCGGCCCACGGAGTACCCGGCCGGTGGTGCATGCGCAGCAGCGCGCAGAACAGCAGCAGCACGATCAGCGGCATGAGCAGCCACGGCCAGATCGCCGGCCGGCGATCGCGCCCCATGTCCGCTCGCGCGTCAGCGGCCATAGAGGCCCATGAGCTCGGCATGGCCGAGCGAGGCGGCGTTCACGTTGAAGCCGATGAGCGCCGCGGTCGCATCCGCGGGCACTTCGAGCTTCTCGACCTTGAGCGCGTAGATCCGCAGATAGTAGCGGTGGGGCTTGCCGGGCGGCGGGCACGGACCGCCGTATCCGGCCGTGCCGAAGTCGGTGCGGCCCTGCACCGCGCCCGCCGGCAGCTGACCTCTCTTCGGGTCGCCGGCCCCGGCCGGGAGCGAGGTGGTGCTCGCGGGTATGTTGTAGACGACCCAGTGCCACCAGCCACTGCCGGTCGGCGCATCAGGGTCGTGCATGAGGAGCGCGAAGCTCTTCGTACCGGCCGGTGCGTTGCTCCACGAGAGTGCCGGCGAGACGTTGCCGCCGCTGCAGCCGAAGCCGTTGAAGACCTGGGCGGCGGCGATGGTCTTGCCCGGGGCGATGTCAGGGCTCGACAGGGTGAATTTGCGCCCGCCGCCTGCTGCAGGAGTCTGCGCGGCGGCCATGGCCGCCACCGCAAGCAGCCCTGCGCCTGCCATCCAAGCCGTATTCATGGTCCGCACCTCCCGGGCACCGGGCGCCCGAGCGGCGGAGTGTGCAGCGCGGCGCCGCGCCTGGCAAATCAGCCGACCACCCAGACCCCGCCGTGCACGCGCCAGCCACCATTCACGTGGACCCAGGTGCGCGGCACCCAGTGATAGCCGGGGCGCGGCGCCATCCAGTGGCCCGGGCGCCAGGCGTAGCGCCCGCCTTCCCAGAACCACCCGCCGCCAACCCAGAAGTATCCGGGCGCGGGGGCTACGCCGATCACCGCCTCGTATTGGGGCGGCGGCGGCGCCGCGGCCACGACCTCGCCCGAATAGTAACCAGGCGCCGGAGCCACGACGCAGGCTGACAGCGCCGCAGTCAGCAACGCTGCGGCGAGCGCAAGTCGTGCCGGATTGAGTCTCATCGCGATGCCTCCTCTTGTCCGCCGGCGCTCGGCCGGACCATATTAGGAACAACGCGCGCCCGCTCCCTGGAGCATACAAGCCCATGTCCAACGACCCCGGCGAGCTCGCCGGCTACGACCTGTTCAGCAGCCATTCGGCGCTCGCCGAGGCGCTTGCGCGCGAGGGCGACCCAGCCGATGGCGCGGCGCTGGCAGCGCTCGGCGCGCGGCTCGGCAGCGCCGAGATGTTCGCGCTCGGCGAGGCCGCCAACCGCAACCCGCCGGAGCTGCGGGTGTTCGATCGCTTCGGCGCGCGTCGCGACGAGGTGGAGTTTCACCCCGCGTGGCACGAGCTGATGCGACGCCTCGTGGCCGAGGGTCTGCACACCGGTCCCTGGGCCCAGCCGCGTGCCGGTGCGCACGTGGCGCGCGCCGCCGGCTACCTCATGTGGGCCGAGATCGAGAACGGCACCCAGTGTCCCGCGACCATGAGCTACGGGGCGGTGCCGGCGCTCGCCGGGCATGGGCCGCAGTTCGAGCCGTGGGTGCAGGCGCTCCTGTCGCGCGAATACGATCCGCGTTTCCTCCCGGCCACCGCTAAGCGCGGCGTGCTGATGGGTATGGGCATGACGGAGAAGCAGGGCGGGTCGGATGTGCGCAGCAACACGACGCGCGCCGTGCCGGTCGCAGCCGCGGGGCCCGGGCGTGAGTACCGCCTCACGGGCCACAAGTGGTTTCTCTCCGCGCCCATGTGCGATGCCTTCCTGGTGCTGGCGCAGGCGCAGGCGGGCCTGTCGTGCTTCCTCGTGCCGCGCTTGCTGCCCGATGGCGGCATCAACGCGCTGCAGCTGCAGCGCCTCAAGGACAAGCTCGGCAACCGCTCGAACGCCTCGAGCGAGGTCGAATTCGCCGCGGCCCTCGGCTGGCTCGTCGGCGAGGAGGGGCGCGGCGTCCCCGCCATCCTCGAGATGGGCGTCTATACCCGGCTCGACAACGCCATCGCCTCCGCGGGCCTCATGCATCAGTGCGTCGCGCAGGCGATCCACCACGCGCGCGGCCGGCGTGCCTTCGGCCGGCTGCTGAGCGAGCAGCCGCTGATGCGCAACGTGCTGGCGGACCTCGCGCTCGAGTGCGAGGCGGCGGTGATGCTGGTGATGCGCCTCGCGCGTGCCTACGACGCACGCGCCGACGAGAATGCGGCTCGGCTGCGCCGCCTCCTCACCCCGGTGGCGAAATACTGGCTCTGCAAGCGCGCCCCGGCGGTGTGCGCCGAGGCGATGGAAGTCCTGGGCGGCAACGGCTACGTGGAGGAGGGGCCGATCGCCCGCCGCCTGCGCGAGTCGCCGCTCAACTCCATCTGGGAAGGCTCGGGCAACATCATGTGCCTCGATGTGCTGCGCGCGCTCACGCGCGAGCCGCACGTGACCGAGACGCTGGATGAGCTGCTCGCGCCGGCCCGTGGCCGGGACGTGCGCTACGACCGCTTCGTCGATGCGCTGCGCCGCGACCTCCTGGATGCTGCCGACGGGGAGCTGCGCGCCCGCGACCTCACCCAGCGTCTGGCGCTCGCCGTGCAGGCGGCGCTGTTTCTCGCCCACGGCCCGAGCGCCTCATGCGAGGCATTCCTCGCCTCGCGCCTGGCCGCGGGCCCCCCGGCCGCCTTCGGAACGCTGCCGCGCAGCATGGACATGCAGGCGCTCATCCTGCGCGCTTTCAGCTGAATGGCCCCCATGCCCTTCGACCGCGAGTACTACCAGCGCTACTACTACGATCCGCGCACCGCGGTCGCGAGCCGCGCCGAGATGCGTGCGCGCGCGCGCCTGATCGCGGCCTTCGTCGAGCATCTCGGGCTCCCGGTACGGCGTATCCTCGAGGCCGGCTGCGGTACGGGGCTCCTGCAGCGTGAGCTCAAGCGACTCCTGCCGCGCGCCCATTACACCGCGCTCGAATCGAGCGAGTACCTGTGCCGTCGCTACGGCTGGCAGCACGGGCGCATCGAGGAGTTCCGCGCCCGTGCGCCCTACGACCTCGTCGTCTGCTACGACGTGCTGCAGTATCTCGAGCGCGCCGCGGCCGAGCGGGCCCTGCGGAACTTCGCGCGCCTCACCCGGGGCGCGCTCTACTTCAGCGCGCTGACGCGCGGCGATCTCGAGCGCAACTGCGACCCGAAGCGCACCGACGCCAACGTGCATCTGCGGAGCGCCGACTGGTACCGCGCCCGGCTGCGGCGGCACTTTCGCGCCGCGGGTCTCGGCTTCTGGGTGCGGCGCGGCGCGCCGCTCACGCTGTGGGAGCTCGAGTCGCAGTGAAGCGGCTCGCGCCTCAGGCGCCGCTGCTCTCAGGCGCGGCGGAGGTGCTGCGCCGGGCGCGTCCGCGGAACAACGGATACAGCGGCAGTCCGATCAGGATCAGAACCAGCGCGGTGATCGATTCGCGCGGCGCGGTGAGGAAGCCGCTGATCACGATCCATATCATGACCAGAGCAAAGACCACGGGCACCGCGGGGTAGCCGGGGACGCGGAACGGCCGCGGGGCATCCGGAAGCTTGCGGCGCAGCACCAGCACCGCGAGCGATACCGGGATCCAGAAGAGCGCGTAGGACATCACCGCCATGTTGGTGAGCTGATCGAAGGTTCCGGAGGCTGCGAGCAGCGCTCCCCAGACCCCGAGCAGCACCAGCGAGGTGATGGGCACGCGGCTCGCCGGGTGGAGGCGGCCGAAGGCGCTGAAGAACAGTCCGTCGCGTGCCGCCGCGTAGGGAACGCGCGCGGCGCCCAGGATCATCCCGTTGAGCGAGCCGATGGTCGAGATGAGGAAAATCAGGGCCGCGATCGGCGCGGCCCGGCCGCCGAGGAAAGTCTGCACCGCGCGCGCCGCCACCGAGGGGGCATCCGGGTAGGCGGTCGAGTTGGCGCTCGTCACCTGCCAGAAGGGCAGCGCATAGAGATAGGCGGTGTTGATGGCGAGGTAGAGGGCGAGCACGAGCAGCGTCCCGCCGACGAACGCGCGCGGCACGTTGCGCTGCGGGTGGTGCACCTCGCCCGCCGCCATGGCCATGTACTGCCAGCCGCTGTAGGCCCAGAGCGCTGCGAACATCGCGCCGCCAAAGCCCGCGAGTCCCCCGTTGGCGGCGCCCGGCTCGGCGTGCAGGTTGCCAAAGTCGTGCACGTCGCCGAAGGCGAAAACGCCCAGCGCGACCGCGAGTACCGAGGCCACCTTGACGGCCGTGAGCGCCGTCTGCAC
>Ga0335082_10002463_pt1 | contig 19924 bp, 17 predicted proteins | sample Lox_Sample_41_FD_206718 | JGI IMG/M metagenome (GOLD analysis project Ga0335082, IMG submission 206718) | Soil microbial communities from Loxahatchee National Wildlife Refuge, Florida, United States - Lox_Sample_4.1 | ecosystem: Environmental > Terrestrial > Soil > Wetlands | place: USA...
TCCGGCCTCTGCAGCCGGAGAGCTGCATGTGCTGAACTGGCAGGGTTACGGCACCGACGAGGCCTGGGCGCTCAAGATCTTCGAGGAGCGCACCGGCCTGAAGGTCATCCACGACTACTTCAATTCTGAAGAGGAGATGCTGACCAAGCTGCGCACCAGCCCGGGCACCTACGATGTCGTGCTGATCAACAACATCTATACGGCCCAGGCTGCAAAGGAAGGGCTGATCCAGCCGATCGACACCAGCAAGATCACGAACTTCGCCGATCTCACGCCGCAGCTGCGCGATTCCCCGCGCCTCAACGTCGACGGTAAGGTGTACGGCCTCGCCTGGCTGTGGGGCGTCACCTCCTTCGCGTACAACACCGAGGCGATCAAAGACCGGCCGGATTCAATCGAGGTCCTGTGGGACCCGAAGTACGCCGGGCATGTAGGCTGGCGGGACGATGCGCTCGAGTCCGTGCAGATGGCGGCGCTCGCCACCGGCCAGGACATGAACAACCCGGCCGACCTCGACAAGATCAAGGAGAAGCTCCAGGCGCTGAAGCCGCAGATCAAGACCTTCTGGTCCTCCGAGGACGAGTGGAACAAGCACATGGCGGCGCACGACTACGACATCGCCGTGTACTGGAGCGGCTCGGCCGCGCGCAGCAAGAAGGCCTTCCACCTGCCGGTCGACTTCGTGGTGCCGAAGGAAGGCGCGATCGGCTGGTACGACGGGCTGTCGATCGCGGCCAACGCTCCTAATGTCGAGGGCGCCCTCAAGTTCCTCGATTTCATGGTCAGCCCGGAGTTCTACGTGAAGTGGGACACCGACGTCGGCGCGCCGGCCTCGGCCAACGCCAAGGCGAACGCGCAGCTGCCGGAGGACGCGATGAACCGCAAGATCCTGGGTGACCCCGAGGTGGTGAAGCGGCTGCAATGGATGGCGCCGACCACCGACGAGCAGAAGGCCAAGTACCAGGAGCTCTGGGACGAGGCCAAGACCTACTTCGCGCAATAGACGCCCGGGCCCGGCGCCTCGCGCCGGGCCTTCGCGCCTCCTGCTGACGGGAGCTGCCCTTGCGTCGCACGGCCCGCCGGCGCCTCGCCATCGTCGGCCTGACCGCGCCGGCCTATCTGTGGCTGGCTCTCACGATCTTCCTGCCGCTCTCGGCGATGTTCTACTTCAGCTTCCTGAGCGCGCTGCCGTTGCCGGGCCGGACGGTGTCGGTCACGCTCGACAGCTACCGCACGATCCTCACGAAGGAGCTCTATCTCATCAATGCCAAGCGCTCGCTGCTGCTCGGCATCCACGTGACGATCGGCTGCATCGTCATCGGCTTTCCCGCCGCCTTGGCGCTGGCCAAGTATGTGCACGGGCGATGGCGCGAGGCGGTCTTTCTCCTGATCGTGCTGCCCTTCTGGAGCAACGGCCTCGTGCGCACCTTCTCCTGGACGATGGTCCTGCGCCGCGACGGGCTGCTCGATTGGTTCGTCCGGCTCTTCATACCGGATGCGCCGTCATTCGACCTGCTGTTCAGCTACCCCGCGATCATCATCGGGCTGATCCACGCCTACGTCCCCTACATGATCCTGACCTGTTACGTCTCGCTGCAGGCCATCGACGATTCCCTGATCGAGGCGGCGCGCAGCCTGGGTGCTTCGACCCTTACGATCTTTCGCCGCATCATCCTGCCGCTGAGCTTGCCGGGCCTGATCGCCGGGACGATCCTGATCTTCGTGCCGGTCATCGGCTCCTTCATGGAGCCGGCCATCCTCGGCGGCAAGGACGCGATCATGCTCGGCCCGATCATCGAGCGGCAGTTCAGCGCCTCGGCCAACTGGCCGCTCGGCGCGGCGCTGTCCTTCATGCTGCTCGCCATCGTGCTGGCGATTCTGGCCGCCGCCGCGCCGATCCTGCGGCCGCGTCTTCAGGCCACATAGGACGGTCCCCGACATGGGCAAGGCCGGCATCATACTCGTCCGCGGCTATCTCGTGCTGCTGCTGCTGTTCCTGTACCTGCCGATCGCCGTGATGATCGTGATGGCCTTCAACCAGTCGGCGCTCTACCAGCTGCCGTTCGTCTTCGACCTCAAATGGTTCGCGTCGCTGGCCGGGAACCAGAGGCTGCTCGACGCCGGCTTCAACACCATCGAGATCGCGCTGATCAACACCGTCATCGCGACGACGCTCGGCAGCATGGCGGCCGTGGTGTTCGCCCGCTACAGCTTCCGCGGCAAGACGCTGATGCAGCTCCTGCTGTTCCCGCCGATCACCATCCCCTGGCTGATCATCGGCAACTCCATGCTCTTCATGTTCTATTGGATCGGCATTCGCCGCGGCATCGTCGCCATGCTCCTCGGCCATGTCGCGCTGTCGCTGCCCTACGTCATCATCGTCGTCGGCGCGCAGTTCAAGTCCTTCGGCACCACTCTGGAGGAGGCAGCCGCGACCCTCGGCGCCTCGCCCTGGCAGGCCTTCCGGCGCGTCACCTTGCCGATGGTGGCGCCCGGCATGGTGGCGGCCGCCTTGTTCGCCTTCGCCATCTCCTTCGACCAGTTCGTCATCTCCTACTTCCTGGCCGCACCGGGCGTGACCACGCTGCCGGTCGAGATCTACACCGCCATCCGCAAGGGCTACACGCCGGAGATCAACGCCATCTCGACCATCATCATCGTCGTCTCCATGGGCCTGATGCTGCTGGTGGCGCGCTTCTACCGCTTCGGCGGCGAGCGCTGAGGCCGCCGCATGAGCCGGGTCGAGGTCGATCGCGTCAGCAAGCACTACGGTGCGGTGCGCGCGCTCGACGACGTCTCGCTGACCTTCGAGGACGGCGAGTTCTTCGGCTTGCTCGGCCCGAGCGGCAGCGGCAAGACCACGCTGCTGCGCGCCATCGCCGGCTTCGTCGAGCCCGACGCCGGCGACATCCGCTTCGACGGCCGCGCCGTCCGCGACGTCGCCGTGCACCGGCGCGAGATCGGCATGGTGTTCCAGAACTACGCGCTCTTCCCGCATATGAGCGTGTTCGACAACATCGCCTTCGGCCTCTCGGTGCGGCGCGTCGCGGCCGCGGAGATCAGCCGGCGTGTGACGGAGATGCTCGGCCTGGTGCGGCTCGGCGGCTTCGAGCAGCGCCGCCCGCGTCAGCTCTCCGGCGGCCAGCAGCAGCGCGTCGCGCTGGCCCGCGCCCTCGTCACGAAGCCCCGCGTGTTGCTCCTCGACGAGCCCCTGGGCGCGCTCGACAAGCGGCTGCGCCAGCAGATGCAGATCGAGCTGCGCCAGATCCAGCGCGAGGTCGGCATCACCACGATCTTCGTCACCCACGACCAGGAGGAGGCGCTCACCCTCTCCGACCGCATCGCCATCTTCAACGAGGGCAGAGTGGTGCAGCTCGGCGCCCCGCACGCGGTGTACGAACGGCCATCGTCCGCATTTGCAGCCAGCTTCCTCGGCGACGCGAACTTCTTCGCCGGCCGCGTGTCGACGGCGGGCGGGCAGATCGAGACCGACGGCGGCCGTCGCATCGCGACGTTTGATGCGTTGCCCCCTGCGGGCGCCCGCATCACCGTCGCCGTCCGTCCCGAGAAGATGCTGCTCGAAGCCGGCACCGCCGGCGAGCGCGACACCCCCAATCGCTGGCCCGGCGTCGTGAAGCAGGCCGTCTATTCCGGCAGCAGTATTTCCTATCGCGTCGACGTCGGCACGGAGATCGTGGTGTTCGCGCAGAACCAGTCGGCCCAGCCGCTCGAGCTCGGCACGGCCGTCGCCGTGAGCTGGAGTCCTCTTCACTCCGTCGTCGTGGAGTCGTCGCCGTGACGTCGGCAGCGCTGCGATCGTTGGGGCCGCGCACGCTCCATGTCGTCGTCGACATGCAGCGCGTCTTCGCGGAGACGACGGACTGGCAGGTGCCCACGATCGGCGACGTCGTGGCGCCGATCGTCGCGATGGTCACGGCGCATCCGTCGCAGGCCCTGTTCACGCGCTTCGTCACCCCGGCGACGGTCGAGAGCGCGCCGGGCGATTGGCAGAGGTTCTACGCCCGCTGGCGCTCGGTGGTGGGAGATCGGATGGACAGTGCCATGTTCGACGTGATCGAGCCGCTCGCGGCCTTCGTGCCGCCGGCGGAGGTCATCGACAAGTCGACCTATTCGTCATTCGCCGACGCCCGCTTCACCGCCTCGCTGGCGCGGCGCGACGTCGACACGCTGGTGCTTTCGGGCGTCGAGACCGACGTGTGCGTGCTGGCGACCGCGCTCGATGCCGTCGACCGCGGCTTCCGCGTCGTCCTGGCCGCGGATGCCGTCACGAGCCTGTCGACGGCCGGCCATCGCGCCGCGCTGGACGCGATCTATCCCCGCTTCGACCAGCAAATCGAGATCGCCACGACGACGGCGATCCTGGCCGCCTGGCCGGCGGAGTAGCGCATGCGCGCATCCGATATCCCCGCGGCGCGCGCCTGGAACAGCTGGGACGCTGTGCACCCGGCCGAGATGTCCTGCCTGCCGCTCGGCCTCCGCCTCACGCCCTGCGCCTACGCCAGCAGCGTCAACCGCTTCACCCGCTTTCCCGCCGGCCAGGGCGTCGTGCTCGGCCCGCGCGTCCTCGACGGCAACGGCGTCAATCTCGCGCTCGCACATGCCGGCACCAGCCTCGCGCTCGCCTACGACAAGCCCGATGCGCTCACCTTGCGCGGCCATTGGGAGGCGCAGCATCTGGCGGAGTGGGGCCTGCGCTTCTGGATCGTCCTGGTCCTGCGCTGGACTCCCCCGGACGCGAGCGACCTCGTGGAGTGGCGCTACGATCCCGAGAGCGGCGAGCTCTCCGCGACGGCGGCCGCTCACAGCGTCGTCATCCGCGGCGAGCGCCTGCCGCTGCTGGCGACCTTCCATGACAGCCTCGATGCGCTGCAGCAGGAGTACGAGACCAAGGGCTATTTCTGTCTCGACTCGCGCGGCGAGCGCGGCCGCGTCGCCGTGCTGCGCTACCATCTCGAGGAGATGCCGCGCTTCAGCTTCGTCGCCGCCGTCGCCGGCGACCGCAAGAGCGCCTCGGACCGGGCCGTCGCCGCGCTGTCGTCGCAGCCGGCGGCACGCCTGCGCCCGCTGCAGACGGGCCGCCACGCCGGCGCCCTCGACGCCGTGCGCGACGTGATCGGCTGGAACACGGTGTGGGACAGCGCCAACCGCCGCCCCTACACCAGCCTCAGCCGCAACTGGGTGGCGCAGAAGTTCGGCGGCTGGGGCGTGTGGCTGAACGACGTGCTCTATCACGGCCTGATGGCCGGCCTGTTCGACCCGGAGGTCGCACGCGAGAACCTCGCCGCCGTGTTCGCCGGCGCCACGCCCGCCGGCAATCTGCCCTGCCTGCTGACCGGCCGCGACTCCTGGGTCGACCGCTCGCAGCCGCCGATCGGCGCATTCATCGTCTGGCTGATTTACCTGCGCAGCCGCGACCCGCGCATCCTGAACGACAGCTACGAGGTGCTGGCCCGCAACCACGACTGGTGGTGGCGGACGCGCGACGGCAACGGCGACGGCCTCGTCGAATACGGCACCTCGCCCGTGGGCGGCGGCCTCTACCGCGGCACCAAGCTCGCGGCCAAGGACGAGTCCAGCATGGACAACTCGCCCACCCATGATGAGGCCACGCTGCGGACCGACGTCTGGACCCTCGACTGCGCCGACGTCGGCCTCAACAGCCTGCTCGCACTCGAGGGGGAGATGCTCGCGCGCATCGCGCGCGCCCTCGACCGCGACGCCGAGTGCGCGCGATTCACGGGGCAGTCCGACGCCCTCAAGGCCCGCATCCGCGAGCGCCTGTGGGATGGCGAGCGCCGGGTCTTCGCCAACCGCCTGTGGTCCGGCAAATTCACGCGCAGCCTCGCGCCCACCAGCTTCTATCCGCTCACCGCCGGCGCCGCGAGCCCGGAGCAGGCACGCGAGCTCCTGCGCCTGTTGAAGGACGTGACGAAATTCGGCGGCACCTGGCGGCTGCCCTCCTGCACGCGCGACGACCCGGCGTTTCCCGACAACGTCTACTGGCGCGGCCGCGTCTGGCCGCCGCTCAACTTCCTGGTCTGGCATGGCCTGAAGCGCTACGGCTTCGACGCCGAGGCCTCCGCCCTCGCCGACGACAGCTATCGCCTCTTCCAGGGCGAGTGGGCCCGCCGCAACTGCCCGGAGAACTACAACGCCGTGACCGGCGAAGCCCTCGACCAACCCGACACCGACTCGTTCTACGGCTGGGGCGCGCTCATGCCGACCATGGCCGTGGGCGAGATCACCGACGTCAATCCCTGGAACGGCTGGGAGATCACGCACGGCGCCGGCGACAGCTCCGTCGGCCCGCTGCTGACGCCCCTCGGTCCCGCCTTCGTGCAATCCGTCGCGGCCTGGATGAAGGTGATCGTGAGCGGCGACACGGTCGTGCAGGCCACGGTGCCCGGCCGCTACCGCCACATCGAGCTGGGCGAGCGCGGCATGCGCCTTGTGCTCCCGCCGATTCCCGCCGGCGATGACGCGAAGCGCTGGCTGGCCTTCCCGCAGGTGCCGCGCGAGCGCGTCGCCAGCGCATGCCTCGGCGGCCAGTCCCTCACGCCCGAGCTGACGGCGGAGGAGGGCACCGGCAGCTATTTCCGCCTGCCGCCGACCACCGAACCGCAACCCTTCGAGATGCAGCTGTCATGATCGTCGTCTTCGGCTCCATCAACATCGATCTCGTCGTCCCCGTGGAGCGCCTGCCGCGCCCGGGCGAGACCGTGCTCGGCCCGCACTACACGCTCGTGCCCGGCGGCAAGGGCGCCAACCAGGCGCTCGCCGCCGCCCGCGCCGGCGGCGTCGTGCGCATGATCGGCCGCGTCGGCCGCGACGGCTTCGCCGATCTCGCGCTCGCCGAGCTGAAGGCCGCCGGCATCGACCTCTCCGCCGTCGAGCGCGACGACCTGCCGACCGGCTGCGCGCTCATCCCGGTCGACCGGCAAGGCGGCAATCTCATCATCGTCGCATCGGGCGCGAACATGGCGGCCGCGGAGCGCCAGGTTGCCGATGCGCTGCTGGGTGCGCAGACCGTCGTGATGCTGCAGATGGAGGTGCCGCTGGCCGACAACTGGCGGCTCGTGGAGCGCGCCAAGCGCCGCGGCGCGCGCCTCCTGCTGAACTGTGCGCCGGCGGCACCAGTGCCGCAGGCCGCCATGGCCATGATCGACTGGCTGGTCGTGAACGAGAGCGAAGCCGAGCTGTTGGCCCGCAATCTCTCCTTGGGCGCGGCCGATGCGCGCGCTGCCGGCGCCGCCATCGCCAAGGCCGCCGGCACGACGGTCATCGTCACCCTCGGCGGCGACGGCGCCATCGCCTTCGCGGGCGCCGATACTTGGACCATCGGCACCCTGCCGATCACGCCGGTCGACACGACGGCGGCGGGCGACGCGTTCGTCGGCGCCTTCGCCGCCGCGGTCGACGCCCGTGCCGACCTGCCCGCGGCGCTCCATCGCGCCAGCGTCGCCGGCGGTCTCGCCTGCACCATCGCCGGCGCGCAGCCGAGCCTGCCGGCGAAGGCCGCGATCGAGGAGCGCCTCAGCGATCTCGCCCCGGCCCGCCGGGCCTAGCGCTGCCGCTCGGAGAGATTCACCGCCATCGCCAGCGCGTCTGTGCGGACTCCTCGCGCGCGAGTTCGCCGAGGATGATCTGCTGGTGGCTGCGCAGGTCGTCCAGCTCCTGCTGCAGAATCTTCAGCAATTCCTCCGCGGCCGGCAGCTGCGCCTCGTCGCCGCGGTCGCGCAGCTTCTGAATCAGCCTGCGGCAGCGGACGACGCGGTCATAGGCTTCGCCGACGCGCCGCTCGAGTCGTCCAAGATCCCTGCTGGCCCACGACATGCCGACCCATCCTGAAAGGCTGCGTCATGGCGGCACCCACCCGTGCACACAGGACACAACTTCGCGGCCCGTCGAAAGGTTCCAATTCGCCGCGCTAACCTTACTCCTTCACTTACCTTAACGGGAATTTGTCATGCCGGCGTCCGTTGTGAGGACGACACAGGTTGGCGCCCAACGCCATTTACTATTCATCGGTCGGGAGACAACGGACATGATCAAGCGCAAAGACAATCCGCTGATGCAATTCATCGTCGGCGCCGGCAGCCCCGTGACCTGGACGGTCGTCCTGCTCATCGCCGTCTGGCTCTGGAGCTGAAAGCGCGCCTTGGAATAACCCGCATTCTTTTGCGTTGTTGTCCCAGGAGAGCCGGCTTCGTTTCCCCCGCGCGTCCTCGCCGGCTTCGCTAAGGCATAGGAAGGGCCCCGCTGAAACTGGCGGGGTCCTTCTTTCTGTGGGACAGTCGGCCCTCGGTCATTCGATGAGGAGGGCAGGGGAGATGGGTGCACTCGAGGGCAAGGTCGCGATCATCACCGGCGCAACCAGCGGCATCGGCGCCCGCACGGCCGAGCTGTTCGTCGCGGAGGGCGCGAAGGTGGTCGTCGCGGGGCGGCGGCAGGCCGAGGGCGACGCGCTGGCGAAGCAGCTCGGGGCGGCCGCCATCTTCGCGCGCACCGACGTCACCAAGGAAGCCGACGTCAAGGCGCTGATCGAGCAGGCGCTCGCCAAGTTCGGCCGCCTCGACTGCCTCTTCAACAATGCCGGCAATCCCGGCAAGCTCGCGCCCATCGCCGATATCGACATGGCACATTTCGACACGGTCATGGCCACGCACGTCCGCGGCGTCGTGCTCGGCATGAAGCACGCAGCGCCTGCGATGATCCGTCAGGGCTCCGGCAGCATCATCAACACGGGCAGCATCGCCGGCCTGCGCGCCGGCTACTCCGCCCACAGCTACTCCGCCGCCAAGGCGGCGGTGATCCATGTCACGCGCTGCGTCGCCGCCGAGCTCGGCGAGAAGGGCATCCGCGTCAACAGCATCTCGCCGGGCGCCATCGTCACGGGCATCTTCGCCAAAGGCGCCGGCCTGCCCGACGCGGTCGCCGACCGCACCGCCGCAGGTCTGAAGGAGCGCTTCGCCGCCTTCCAGCCCATCCCCCGCGCCGGCCTGCCCGAGGACATCGCGCAGGCGGCACTCTTCCTCGCCAGCGACGCCGGCAGCTTCGTCAATGGCCACGACATCGTGGTCGATGGCGGCGTCGTCATCGGCAGCCGCTGGTCGCAGCTTGTGAAGACTCGCACCGGCCTGGCCGAGGAACTGAAGAGCCGGGCGGGATAGGGATTTTCGCTATCGGCTCGCCGCGTCGTCGCGGCGGCCGACCTATTCCGCAGACTGGCGCTCGCTTTCGGCGCCTGCAGCCGGAATGCTGAAGCGGAATGTCGTGCCGCCGGCGGGGTTGTCTTCCGCCCAGATGCGCCCATGATAGGCGGTGATGATGGATTGAGCGATCGAAAGCCCCAGTCCCATCCCCTCCTTCCGCGTGGTGAAGAACGGCTCGAAGAGACGCTGCAGATCGCCGGCGGGGATGCCGCAGCCGTGATCCGTCACCGCCACCTCGATGCCGCCCCCGTCGTCCCGCTTGGTCAGGACCCTGAGCCGGCGCGACGCCTCCGGCGTGCCCTCCATCGCGTCCATGCCATTGACGATCAGGTTCAACAGGACCTGCTGAAGCTGCGTGCGGTCCGCCAGCACGGGCGGCAGCTCGCCGGCAAGCTCCGCCTGAATCTGCACATGCCGCTGCCGGGCATCGGCGGCGACGAGCCGCAACACGTCCGAGAGCGCGGCATTGAGATCGCACGGCTGCATCTGCGGTTCCCGCTTGCGCAGGAAATCGCGGATGCGGCCGATCACCTCGTCCGCCAGCAAGTCGTCCTTGCGAATATCGGAAACGATCTCGCGAAGCTCGGTCAGCGGCGGGCGCTGGGAGTTCAGCAGCAAGCGGGCGGCATTCGCGTTGCTCAGGATGGCCGTCAGCGGTTGCCTCACCTCGTGCGCGATTGCCGCGCTCAGTTCTCCCATGACGACCAGACGCTGCATGTGCGCAAGCCGCCGGCTGTCTTCTTCGATCTGCTTCCGGTCGGTGATATCGATCCCTGAGCCGATGTAGCCGACGAAGTCGCCATTCGGCCCATAGCGCGGCGTGCCATTCTGCAGGGTCCAGCGGTAGCTCCCGTCCGGGCGACGCAACCGGCACTCGATCTCGAACCGCTCCCTGGCATCGAAGGCGGTGTGGTAAGCCTCGACGCAATGGCGCAGGTCGTCGGGATGCACGCTTTCCTGCCAGCCGGCGCCGATCTCCTGCTCCAGTGAGCGCCCGGTGAAGTCCAGCCAACCCCGGTTGAAGAAGTCGCAGAGCTTGTCGCGGCCGGAGGTCCAGAGCAGCATGGGAGCGGCATTGGCGATGTTGCGAAAACGCTCTTCGCTCTCTCGCAAGCGGCGCTCGGCGCCCCGTCTCTGCTCCGTCAATGCGGCGACGAGGTAGAGAGGCGCCGACCTCAACAACAGAAAGTTCTGCAGGGCGAATGCGACGTTCTCCGGCGACCGGCCGGCAAACGGCCCCTCGCCTTCCAGCGCGGCGTCCACAGCGAGGAATGCGACCATCGTAACGGCGCCCGATGCGCCGAGCATGCCAAATCGAATGGCCGCCCAGAACAGGAATGGGACCGGCGCAAAGAACAGCGATTCCGAGAGGTCGAGCGAGCCGATCGCGGCATGGGAGGCCAGATAGCTGGTGGCGATCAGTCCGAGCGCCAGCAGGCCGCCTTCGATTCCCCGCTTCGCGCTTGGCATTCCGACGTTCCAGGCCCCGAATATCCAATAGAGGATTGCGGGCGTGATGACGAGTTGCGCCAGCGCGTCTCCCAGGAACCATTGGCTCCACGCGAGCCAATACTCGGCGCCGAGAACGCTGCGCACGGACGCGCCGCCGAAGGCGGAGGTCGCGGGAACAAGCAGGACGGCAAACAGAAAGAAGATCCCAAACTCCCGCACCGTCCCGAACCGGATCGGACTGCCGAGAAACCGGCGCAGCAGCAGCGCCGTGACGACGCCCTTTGCGGAATCGAGCGCGAAGGTCGCGAACAGGAACCAGAGCGGAATGCCCGCCGCGACTTCCGAGAACAGGCGAATGGGGAGCGCAGCAAGAACGAAGATCCACCACTTTCGCGGCTTGTTCATCAGGAGGGCGCAGAGCAAAACGGAATCGGGAAACCAGAACGGCGAGGCGGCCGTCTGACTGAAGGACATCGCGTAGCGGTAGGCGAAGTAAAACGCCGCCGCGAACAGGCAAAGCCCTCCGATCTCCTTCGCATGCGGCCAATGCAGGATCAGGTCTCTGATCCGTCCGACGACGCGATACTCCCGCAGGGCTTTCTGAGTGGTGCTCACGTCGAAATCACCGCGCCCACAACGGCTCCAACCCACCGCATAATTCTTACATCGGCAGGATGAAACTAGAAAGAGCGCCGCTACTCCGGCCCCGGTAGCTCGCTCGGCTCCGGGCGCAGCGTCTCGACCAGCGTCTTCCGTCCTTTCTCGATGCGCATCAGCCCGACGGGACGCAGCGCCACGCGGTGGGCGCCGGCCAGCGTAATGCCGCCGCAGGCGATGCCAGGGAAGTCCGCCATGGCGTTCAGCGCATCGCGGATGGCCAGGCCGTCCGTGCCGCCCGCCTTGGCGACCGCCGCACCGATCAGCTTGACGGCCTCGTAGGCGACGGCGGCATAGGGCGCCCCGTCCGCCTGCAGATCGGCGCCGAACTTCGCGCCATAGTCGTGCTCGAACTTGTCCAGCGCGCCGTCCGGTTTCGGGCACGCCGCGCTCGTGTATACGAGCCCCTCGGCGAGGGTGCCGAGCGCCGGCGTGGTCGGCGAATCCACGGCGTCGCCGGCCAGCACGGGCGCGGTCACGCCGGCGTCGCGCAGTTGGCGGAGGAAGATCGGGAATTCCGGCTCGGAGGCCGCGGTCATCACGACGTCGACCGGTGGGGCGATGCTCCTGATCGCGGCGACCGTCGCGTCGAAGTCCTGCTGCGCGAATGCGAAGGAGCCGTTGCCGGCCAAGCTCCCGCCCATCTTCTCGAATGCGGCGGCGAACGTGCGCGGCAGGATCTCCCCGTAGGGCGTCTCGGGCTCCTCCAGGATGTAGGCCGTCCGGTAGCGTTGCGCGCGCGCGAACTTGGCGAGCACCGTCGCCTGCAGCTCATAGGAGGGATAGATCTGGAACATGAAGTCGCCCACGGTCGACGCCAGAGTCGGCGTCCCCACGCAGGGCGCGATCACCGGAACGGCCGCCTCCTGACCAGCCTTGCCGAAGGCAGCGGCGGCCCCGACGTCGCACGGCGCGATCATGACCTTGGCTCCGGCCGCCACGAAATCGCGTCCGGCCGCGGCAGACTCCGAGGGTTCCGACCGCACGTCCTTGACGCGCAGGTCGATCCGGTACGTTCCGCCGATCCCGCCTGCCGCGTTGATCTCGTCGACGGCCAGTCGGGCGCCGTTCCTGACCAGCGTTTCGTAGAAGGCGAGGGGACCCGTGAGGTCGCCGCCGAACCCGATGACGATCGTGTCCTCCGCGTGACCCGCCGGTGTGATCGCAAGCAGGGCGACCACGCACGCGCTCGCCCTCGACAATAACCTCGGAATCATGTTCGCCTCTGCTTCCGGCGCTCGATCTCACAGCGCATGGTAGGGCATTCCTCGAATTGGGAAAGACGGTTGAAGCGACATGGCGGCGATGGAGGAACTGATCTTCCTGGCCTGGAACGATCTGGTCGGCATCACGCGCGGTCGCGGCGTGCCGATGAAGGCCTATGCCGGCCGCAAGAAGACCGGCATCAACTGGGCCATGGCCGGCCACGCCCTGACGCCCTTCGAGGACATCGCCGACAATCCCTGGGGCCCCATGGAGGAGGCGCATATGACTCCCGCCCCGGAGTCGCAGGTGCGCTTCGACCCGGGCGAAGGCGCGCCGCCCCTGAACATGGTGATGTGCGACGGTCTGACCACAGCAGGCGAGGTCTGGGACTCCTGTCCGCGCAGCTTTCTGAAGGCGGCGCTCGCCGATCTCAAGCGCGAGGCGGGCTTGTGTCTCTATGCCTCGCCCGAGCTGGAGTTTCAGCTCATCGGCCCCGACCTGCCGAACGCCACGCCGTTCTCGCTCGAGGCCTTCCGGCTGCTGCCGGCGCTGGGCGCGCGGATGGTCACGGCCCTGCGCGAGGCCGGCGCCGAGCCCGAGACCTTCGAGCCCGAATACGGCGTCGGCCAGTACGAGGTGAGCTGCAAGCCGGCGATCGGCGTCGCCGCCGGCGACCGCATGGTGATCGTGAAGGAGGTGATCCGCGAGGTCGCGCGCCGCGCCGGCTATCGCGCCAGCTTCACGCCCAAGCCCTTCGCCAACCGCCCCGGCAACGGCGCCCACATCCACTTCAGCCTGCAGACGCCCGACGGCAAGCCCGCCACCCACGATCCCAAGCGGGCGGGAGGTCTCACCGAGAAGGCGGCCCAGTTCGCCGCCGGCATCGTGCGGCACATGCCCGCCTTGTGCGCTCTCACGGCCGCGAGCCCACCCTCCTACTTCCGCCTGGGGCCGCACCATTGGAGCGCCGGCTACGCCTGCCTCGGCATCACCAACCGCGAGGCCGCCCTGCGCATCTGCCTGCCGCCCAAGGGCACGGCCGAGGCCACGCGCCGGCTCTACAACCTCGAATACCGCCCCGCCGACGGCACGGCCTCTCCCTACATCGCCCTCGGCGCCCTCGTCCGCGCCGGCCTCGCCGGCATCAAGGAGAAGCTGCCGCTGCCGCCGCTCATCCAGCAGGACCCGCACGACCTGGGCGCCGACAAGCGCCGCTCCCTCGGCATCGAGGCGCTGCCCGCCACGCTCGCGGAGGCGCTCGCGCGCCTGGAGAACGACGCTGTCGTGAAGAGCTGGTTCTCGCCTAACCTCTGGCAGACCTACCTCGCCGTGAAGCGCAAGGAGATCGAGCTTGTGGCGAACCTCGGCCCCGACGAAATCTGCGAACGGTATCGCAACGCCTATTGATGCCGGTGCGCCCCTTTGTCGCTCGCGGCCGGCGCGGGAACGCCGGCGCTGGCGAACGTGTTGCTGCAGCATGCCCTTCCCGAGCGACGAGTCCGGCAGCGACGGGCGCGCGAAGTCGCCCTCGGAGCGCGCGCCATGACGCGACCGCCCGCCAAGCCCGTGATCGCGGTCGTCATGGGCGTCTCCGGCTCCGGCAAGACGACGATCGCGGCCCTGGTCGCCCACGCCCTCGGCTGCCAGTTCCAGGAGGGCGACGATCTGCATCCGCGCGCCAACGTCGAGAAGATGCGCCGCGGCGTCCCGCTCACCGATGCCGACCGCCGGCCCTGGCTGGAGAAGATCGCGCAGGAGATCGACGGCTGGCGCGCCCGCGGCGAGTCCGGCGTGCTCACCTGCTCGGCGCTGAAGCGCGCCTATCGCGACCTCATCATCGGCGGTCGCAGGGACGTCTCGCTCGTCTATCTCCGCGGCTCCTACGATCTGATCCACGACCGCATGGCCGCCCGCCACGAGCACTTCATGCCGGTCGCCCTGCTCGACAGCCAGTTCAAGACGCTGGAGGAGCCCAGGTCCGACGAGCATCCGATCATCGTCGATATCGGCCGCCGCCCGGCCGAGATCGCGGCCGAGGTCGTGACCGCGCTGAAAGAACGGGTGCGATGAGCAAGCGGATCGAAGACTACGGCCTGATCGGCAACATGATCTCCTGCGCGCTCGTCGGTCGCGACGGCTCGATCGACTGGCTCTGCCTGCCGCGCTTCGATTCCGACGCCTGCTTCGCCGCCCTGCTCGGCACGCCCGAGCACGGCCGCTGGCTGATCGCGCCGCAGGGCAAGGCGCAGCATACGACCCGCCGGTATCTCCCTGGCACCGCCATCCTCGAAACCACCTTCGCAACCGCCGAGGGCGCGGCCAGCGTCACCGATTTCATGCCGCTCGCCCCGAGCGAGGAGAACGTCGAGCTGATCCGCATCGTCCATGGGCTCGAGGGCCGCGTGGCGATGGAGATGGAGCTGGCCCTGCGCTTCGGCTACGGCACGACCGTGCCCTGGGTGCGCCGGCGCGACTACGGCCTGCGCGCCGTGGCCGGCCCCGACGCCATCGACCTCGTCACGCCGGTGCCGCTGGTCGGCAAGGACATGAAGACCTCTGCGCGCTTCGCGGTGGAGAAGGGCCAGACCGTCCCCTTCACGCTCGCCTACCACCCGTCGCACCGCGCGCCGCGCTTCGTCGACGATCGGCAGGTCGTCCTGCGCCGCACGACCGATTGGTGGCACGACTGGTCGGGCCGCTGCCGCCTGCCGTCCGAGGCGCCGCCGGCATGGGCGGACGCCGTCATACGCTCCCTAATCACGCTCAAGGCCATGACCTACCAGCCGACGGGCGCGCTGGTGGCCGCGGCCACGACCTCGCTGCCGGAGCAGCTCGGCGGTCCCCGCAACTGGGACTATCGCTACTGCTGGATCCGCGACGCCACGCTCACGCTCTACGCCCTCGTCAACGCCGGCTACTTCGAGGAGGCGGACGCCTTTCGCCAATGGCTGCTGCGCGCCGCCGCCGGCTATCCCGAGCAGATGCAGATCATGTACGGCCTGGCGGGCGAGCGCCGCCTGACCGAGATCGAGCTCCCCTGGCTCCCGGGCTACGAGGGCAGCAAGCCCGTCCGCATCGGCAACGCCGCCCACGGCCAGCTCCAGCTCGACGTCTACGGCGAACTGATGGATTCGCTGCACACCGCCCGCCGCTCGCGCGTCGGCCCGCGCCGCGCCGAGTGGCGGCTGCAGACCGTGCTGCTCAAGAGCCTGGAGCGGCTCTGGCGCCAGCCCGACGAGGGCATCTGGGAGGTGCGCAGCGCGCCGCGCCACTTCACCTACTCGAAGGTGATGGCCTGGGTCGCCTTCGACCGCGGCATCAAGGGCGTGGAGGAGTTCGGGCTGGAAGGCCCGGCCGACCACTGGCGCCGGGTGCGCGACGAGATCCGCGCCGACATCCTGGCCAACGGCTTCGACGCGAAGCGCAACACCTTCGTGCGCCACTATGGCGGCCAAGGCCTCGACGCCGCGCTGCTGCTGATCGCTCAGGTCGGCTTCCTGCCGCCGCACGACCCCCGCTTCCGCGGCACGGTCGAGGCGATCGAGCGCGACCTGCTGGAGGATGGCTTCGTGCTGCGCTATCGCACCGACAAGGCGAGCGACGGCCTGCCGGGCCCGGAAGCTACCTTCCTGGCCTGCAGCTTCTGGCTGGCCGACGCCTGCTGCCAGCTCGGGCGCTACGACGACGCGGTCGCGCTGTTCGATCGCCTGCTGTCGGTGCGCAACGATCTCGGCCTGCTGGCCGAGCAATACGATCCGCGCGCCCGCCGCCTGCTCGGCAACTTCCCCCAGGCCTTCTCCCACGTCGGCCTGGTCAACACGGCCCACAACCTGCTGGAGGCCCAGGGCCCGGCCGCCCAACGCGCCGATCACGAGAACCTGCCGCAGCCGCACGACGCTGCGAAGCAACCGCGGACGTGATTGGCGGGCCCGGCGCGGCTAAGATGCGGTCATCGCAATAGAGAGATCGCATCATGCCGAACTGGACCGTCGTCGCCGAGGGCCTGCTCTTTCCCGAAGGACCGGTCGCCTGCGCGGACTCCTCCGTGCTGGTCGTCGAGATCGAGCGCCGCACCATCAGCCGCATCTCCCCGGACGGCACGGTCGCGGTGGTGGCCGAATTCAAGGGCGGCCCCAACGGCCTCGCCGTGGGGCCGGACGGCGCGCTCTATGTCTGCAACTGCGGCGGCTTCCTGTTCGAGAAGGTCGACGGTCTCAACCGCGTGCGCCCGGGCGTGCCGGAGGGCTATGCGGGCGGCTGGATCGAGCGCATCGATATCCGCACCGGCGAGCGGCAGGTGCTCTACACGCGCTGCGGCGAGCATGCGCTGGTCGGGCCCAACGATCTCGTCTTCGACCGCCACGGCGGCTTCTATTTCACCGACCACGGCAAGCGCTACCCGCGCTTTCAGATGAACGGCGGCCTCTACTACGCGCTCGCGGACGGCTCGCGCATCGTCGAGGTCGCCTATCCGCTGATCACGCCGAACGGCGTCGGCCTGTCGCCCGACGGCGCGGCCGCCTATGTCGCGGAGACCGACACCGGCCGGCTCTGGGCGTTCGACCTCGAAGCACCGGGAGTCGCGCGGCGGCAGCGCGGCTGGACGCCGCACGGCGGCCGGCTCGTCTGCGGCCTGCCGGGCTATCAGCGCTTCGACAGCCTCGCCCTCGACTCCGCGGGCAACGTCTGCGTCGCGACCCTGAACACCGGCTGCATCTCCGTCATCAGCCCGGACGGCAAGCTGCTGTCGCAGATCGCGACCGGCGACCCCGTCACGACCAACATCTGCTTCGGCGGACCCGACCTCCGGACCGCCTACGCCACGCTGTCGGGCAAAGGCCAGCTCGTGACGATGGAATGGGAGCGCGCGGGCCTGCCGCTTTGCTTCGCGTAGGGCGCGAATTCACGGCAGCACCTTGCTCACGCCCGCAATCAATTCTCCACGGCCATGCCGACCACGATGAGAACCTCGTAGTCTTGCTTCTTGCAGCCCTCGACCGGCGGCATCGACTCCCCCGGAGCGACCGGAAACGCCGTCATCGGCGCCTTGGCGGGAGAGCATGAATTCTCGCTCGCCGGCGTGTAGCGGGCGGAGCGGCAGCGCAAGTGCGTCACGTCGTAGAGCGTCGCGCCGTTGTCGAGCTCCCAATGCTGGACGCCGTCATCACCCCTGGGATGAACGGTCAGGACGGCCGTCACCTCGCGGCCGCCCGTCACGACGTATTTGCCGGGAGGAAGCGGGAACTGCGGCTGCTCCATGATCAGGCCGTGCTCCTCGAGCCACCAATCCGAGCGGTCGAATTTCCACTGTGCCGGCGCGACCCCGTCAGCCTTCAATGCGTCATAGCTGCTGAGCCGCACGCCCCGCGGCCCCGGATCCTCGCGCCACAGACCCCAGGATTCCGCGCCGCCGCCGGAGGTCGCCGCTGGATCGCCCAACGCCGCGATAAACTGCGTCGGAATCGGCTTGAGCACCGTCTCCGCGCCGACCGGCCCGGGCAGCGCGAGCAACGCCATCGCCAGCAGTGCGCCGCTCATGAACTGTGTCGTGCGCATGGCTGCCAAGATCATTCGGCCCTCCCGTGCGTTCGTTTCTCAAGAGCCAGTCGGCATCCACCGGATGAGCGTTGAGCTGGAGATTGCCATCTGGGGCGGGCACAGGCAATCCGAGTCGTCGCCGCGTCTGCGGAAGAACGACCGAGTCGGGCTTTTGCACGGCGAGCCCGTGGCCACTGCGCCGTGGCAGGTCCGCCGCGCCGAGCAATTCATCGAAGCGAACTGGGACCAGCCGACCACGATCGAGGCGCTGGTGGCCGCTACCAACGTCAGCGCCCGGAGCCTCTTCTCGTCCTTCAAAGCGGGACGAGGATATTCGCCGATGAATTTCGTCAACGCGTGCGTCTCGGGCGCGCCTGGCAGAAATTGTCGAGGCTAGGCGCCGGGACCTCAGTGTCCGCGGTTGCGTTCGAATGCGGCTTCGGCAACCCCGGCCATTTCGCCGTGGACTATCGTCATCACTTTGGCGAGCGCCCGTCCGAGACTTTGAGGCGCGGTAGGGGCGGCTAGCAGCGGTCTGGCTCCGGGGCCGTGATCACACCCAATTGCATCGCATCATCAGCAGCGATTGCAGCAGGATCGATCCGAGGACGCCGCCACCTGGCCGTTTAACTGATCCCACAGCAACGAACGCCTCGGATGCGCCCAAGAACTTGACCTGAATCAAAGCGGCAGCCTGGTCTATCCGGCATACAGGGCGCGATTCACCTGCCGCAAGGTTATGAGGGTAGCTTTGTCAAAGTTCGCGCGACTTCTGGCATTCACCGTGGTTGTTTCGGTACCCATCTTCGGGGGTTTGCCGGCGCTCGGCGCCGAATGCCTCAAGGCATCGTTCTCCGACAGCGCGAAGGTGGCCGGCACCGATCTGGTGCTCAATGGCCTGGGCATTCGCAAGGCGACCATTCTGGCGGTGAAGGTCTATGTAGCCGGCCTCTATCTGCCGCAGAAGTCGGGCGATGCCGGAACGATCATCGGCGCCAAACAGCCCTGGCAGCTCGTGCTCCGTTTCGTGCATGACGTTGACGCTTCCGACATGCGCGAGGCGTTCGAGGAGGGGTTCAAGAAGAATGCCGGCGACAAGCTCGCGGCGCTGCATCCGCGCATCGAGGCTTTGAATGCCCGGATGGTCGACGACTTCAAGAAGGGGCAGTACCTCTCTTTCACCAACGACGCGGCGAAGGGCGTCACGGTCGATGTGAATGGCGCGGCCGGCCCCGCAATCGAGGGGGCGGATTTCGCGAGTACCCTGCTCTCGATCTGGATTGGGCGCGAGCCACCGAATGGGGATCTGAAATCCGGGCTACTCGGCGGGCAATGCGAGTGACTTCGCCGATCTCTCGGCCGCGCCTGCGGGGCCGTGGCATCCAGATCGCCAAAGCGATCCGGCTATTCGAGAAACGCCTCGATCCGTCGCTCGACGTACGGGAAGAACGGGTTGTGGCGCAGGCGCATCAGCACCGTCGGCGGCACCGTCAGAAATCCGCGTTCGCCGAGCAGTTCCGGCTGGCCGAGGTAGATCCGGCCGTCCTTCGGCGGCCCCGCGCCGTACACCGGGTCGTCGGGCGGGAACGGCAGCGCCACGTGCGAGAGCGAGAAGACGTGCAACGGCCACTCCAGGCCCGTCGCCTCGCGCACGACCTCGGTCGATCCCGCGCGCCGGTGCAGCGCGACGATTTGGGCGCTCTGCGCGTCGGCGTTCGTGAGCCCGGTCAGATCGAACGGCAGCGCCGGGCCGTCGAGCAGCCGGGCGCGCACCGCGAGCACGGCCGGATCGAAGAGCGGCTGCAATTTGGCCTGGCGGTTGAGGTCGAAGAAATCGA
>Ga0335082_10002464_pt1 | contig 19921 bp, 11 predicted proteins | sample Lox_Sample_41_FD_206718 | JGI IMG/M metagenome (GOLD analysis project Ga0335082, IMG submission 206718) | Soil microbial communities from Loxahatchee National Wildlife Refuge, Florida, United States - Lox_Sample_4.1 | ecosystem: Environmental > Terrestrial > Soil > Wetlands | place: USA...
GGCCAGCGCCGCCAGCTCCAGCCGCGAGGACGCGTGCGCCGGGTCGCGCGAGAGCGCCTGCTCGAAGCCCTGGGCGGCGGCGGCGGAATCGCCCTTGAGGAGGGCAGCCAGGGCGCCGTCGTGCGCGGAGCGTGCCGAGGCCGGCTCCGCCGCCGCGAGCTGCCCGGCGACCTGTCCGGCGCGCGGGGCGTCTCGCCGCGCCACGGCAGCGAGCGCGAGCAGGTGGAGCGCCTCCGCATCCGGCGGAGTCCCGAGACCCCGCTGCACCGCCGCCTCCGCCTGCAGCAGCGCGGCCGCGGGCGGCGAGGCGAGGGCGAGCGCGAGGCCGGCGAGCGCGGTGGCGGCGTCCTTGGGCCGGTCCTCGGCGAGTGCCGCCGCCTCCTTGCGCGCCCGGGCGGGGGCGTCGGGCGGCGCGCCGTGGCGCCGCTCCAGGGCGAGCGCGGCGAGCGCGTAGGCGCAGCGGGCGCTCGCGTCGTCGTCGTCCAGCGCGAGCGCCTGGCCGGCGAGGTCGAGCGCCTGCCGCTCCGCCGGGAACGCATCGCGGGCGAGCGCGGCGCGCGACTGGCCGGTCAGCGCCAGGACGCGTTTCGCGTCACCCCCGCCGCGCAGGAGCCGCACGAAGAACCATCCCTTGTGGAGCGCGGCCCCGGCCCCTCCCACCCCGGCGAGGAGCACGACGGCGCCGAGCGCCGCGGCCGCCGGGACGAGCCAGCGCGGGCGGGCGCGCGAGGCGCTCCCCTCGGTGATCTTCGCGGCGGCCATCCGCTGGTCGAACGGGACCGGCGGCGGGAGGGTGCGCGCCTCGGGAGGCGGCCCGGAGGAGAACCGGCGAACCGCCTCGCCGAACACGGGGACCGAGCCGATGGGGGCCCAGGAGCCGCCGCCGTCGCCGGAGACGTCCTCGTTGCCGAGCAGCTCTCCCTTCCCGAGCATCTCGACGACCTGCTCCTCGGGGAAGGGGCCGAACACCTTGCCCGAGCGGCGGCGGACCTTGTACGCGCCTCCGGTGGGCGGCGGGCCGGGCGCGGCCGCCGCGCCGGCGCCGCCCGCCGCGGCCGGATCGCCGAAGAGCATCTCGAGGTCCCCCTCGGCTGCGGCTGGCGGCGCCGCGACCGCGGGCTGGGCGAACTCCTCCGGCGCGGCCACGGCGGAGAACGGGTCGAGGGGCGGATCGGACGGTGGGGGGGCGGGCGCCGGAGCCGCGGGCGCAACGACGTCGTCGAAGCTCACGTCCTCGTCCACCGGAAACGGATCGGGGGCGGGGGCCTCGCCGGGAAGCTCCACCTCGCCGAAGGCCAGCTCCGCGGAGGCCGGGGGGAACGCTTCGGGCGCCGGGGCGGGCTCCGGCGCGCCGAACGGATCGAACGGGGCGTCGAGCGGCGGCGGCGCAGCGGCCGACGGCTCTGCAGCGAACGGCGCGAACGGCTCCGGCAACGGGATCGCCGCGGGGAGCGGCGTCGGCAGCGGCACCGGCAGGGGTGGGAGCGGCTCGGCGGCGGCCGGCGCCCTGCCCCCGGGGGGCGGCGGCAGCGGGACGGCCGCCGGGTCGGCGACCGACCGCATCGGCGCCGGGAGCGGGACGGCGGCGTCCGCGTCCCTCCCCGGAGCGCCGGCCGGCGCTGGGAGCGGCACCGCGTCGTCGCCCGCCGCTCCGGCGGAGTGCCGCACCGGGAACGTGCCGCGGCAGTTGCGGCACTTCACGTTCAGGCCACCCGCCGGGATGCGGCTGTCGCTGACGTTGTACTCGGTGCTGCAGTGCGGGCAGATGACCCTCATGTCCACCTCGTCTTCTCGTAGCACCCAACCGACGACCCATTCAAGGCTGCGCTGGCGGCCCCGACGGCTCCCGGACCGCGTGGTACAGGATCTCGGTGACGGAGCGGACGGGGCTCCTGCGGGAGCGGCTCAAGGCGTGGACCTACGAGCTCGGTGGGCCGGGGACCCGCGCCCGGCTGGACAAGCTCACGCCGCCCGCGAACGAGTTCGGCGTCGATCCCTACGGCTTCGACGCGGAGTTCACGGTCGCGGCCATCGCGCCGCTGCTGTGGCTCTACAAGAAGTGGTTCCGCGTCCAGCTCCACGGCGTCGACAACATTCCGTCCGAGGGGCGCGTCCTCCTGGTCTCCAACCACTCCGGCCAGCTCCCCTTCGACGCGGCGATGATCGAGGTGGCGCTCCTCATCGACCGCGATCCGCCGCGGGTGGCGCGCGCCCTCGTCGAGAAGTGGGTGCCCACCCTGCCGTTCGTCTCGACCTTCATGGCGCGCTGCGGGCAGATCGTGGGGACGCCCGAGAACTGCCGGCGGCTGCTCGCGGCGGACGAGGCGATCCTGGTCTTCCCCGAGGGTGTGCGAGGGCTCAACAAGCCGTTCCGGGAGCGCTACCGGCTGAAGAGGTTCGGCGAGGGTTTCATGCGCCTCGCCCTCGAGTCCGGCGCCCCCATCGTCCCGGTCGGCGTGGTGGGCGCCGAGGAGCAGGCCCCGCAGCTGTTCGACCTCAAGCCACTGGCGCGCCTCCTCGCCTTCCCCGCGTTCCCCATCACGCCCACGGTGCTGCCGTTCCCCCTCCCCACCCGCTACCACATCCACTTCGGGCAGCCGCTGCGGTTCGCGGGCTCCCCCGACGACGACGACGCGGTGCTGGACCGGAAGGTGGCCGAGGTGCAGGCGGCCGTCCAGGCGCTGCTCGACCGTGGCCTGGCCGAGCGCAAGCACGTGTTCTGGTGAACCGGTGACCCCGTCCGCCGAGCCCGCCCTCTTCCCCGGCATGCCCAGGACGGTCCTGGTCACCGGGATCTCCGGCCACCTCGGGCGGGCGCTCGCCAAGCAGCTCCACACCGAGACGCGGGTGGTGGGGATCGATCGACGCCCCTTCGCCGGCAAGCCCAAGGACATCGACCACTACCAGGTCGACGTCCGCAAGATGCGCGTGGAGGAGGCGTTCCGGCGTCACCCGGTCGAGGCCCTCATCCACCTCGGCATCATGCACGACCCGCGGATGCCGTTCTCGGAGGCGCACAGCTTCAACGTGCTCGGGACCCACAAGATCCTGGATCTCTGCGAGCGGCACGGGGTGCGCAAGGTGGTGGTGCTCTCCTCCGCCAACGTCTACGGGCCGCTCCCGGACAACTCGAACTTCCTGACCGAGGAGACGCCGCTCATGGCGGCCGACCGCGCCAGCGACGTGCGCGACCTGATCGAGGTCGACATGCACGCACAGTCGTACATGTGGCGGCACCCGGAGATCGAGACGGTGATCTTGCGGCCCGTGAACATCGTGGGACCCACGGTCCGCAACGCGCCCTCCAACTACCTCCGCCTGGAGCGGCCGCTCACGGCCATGGGCTTCGACCCGATGATCCAGCTCATCCACGAGGAGGACGCGGCGCGGGCGCTGGTGCTGGCGCTCAAGCCGGGCGTCCGCGGCGTCTACAACGTGACCGGCCCCGGCGAGGTCCCTCTCTCGACCATCCTGCGCGAGCTGGGGCGGCAGCCCATCCCCGTGCCGCACCTCGTCCTCCGGCCCCTCCTCGCGCGGCTGTTCGAGGCCGGGCTGTCCGGCTTCCCTCCCGACGAGGTGGACCACATCCAGTACCTTTGCGTGGTGGACGGATCCCGGGCGGTGCGCGACTTCGGCTGGGCGCCCAGGTACTCGCTCCGCGAGACGATCCGGAGCGTGTCCTAGGGCGGTCCCGGGCGTTAAGCTCGCAGCATGCGCGCGACCGTCCTCGCGGTCGGCGTCGCCGCCCTCCTCGCCGGGGCGCCCGCCACCGCCTTCGACCCCACCGGCGAGATGACGTTCCGCCCCGGCGTCGGGATCGCCATCGGCGCCTCGTTCGACGACGAGCTGGTGGTGGGGCCGGGCGTCAACATGGCCCGCCAGGAGGACGGCGCCTGGGCCGGCGACCTCGCGGGGCGCAACGTGGAGCTGGAGGTGGTGCCCGGGCGGCTCAACGGCGCGAACGTGAGCCTTGCGCTGTCCGAGAACAACGGCCTGACGCGGATCGAGGGGCTGTTCTTCGGACAGCGCGTCCGGATCCAGATGGACGGCAAGCGGTTCCGGGGCCGGGTCGGCGCCTGCTCCGTGGATCTGGAGCGCAAGGCGCCCGGCATCTTCATCGGCGACATCGGGTGCGTGCGGGGGTCGGGGCAGGAGTTCCCGACGGTGGCGCGGGCCACGCTGCGGCTCAGCGGAGTGGCCGCCGAGAACGCGCCGCCCATGCCGCAGTTCGCGCTGGGGTTGCTGGCCATCCTGCCGAGCTGAGCCCGCTGGCGCGACGCCGTGGTAGATTCCCCATCTCGCGAACCGCGGCCGGCGCCCGGCCGCCTCCCCGGAGGAGCGCCATCCCGACCGCCAGGAAGAAGAAGACGCCCGCGGTGGGCAGCCCCCGCCGCACCGCGCGCCGCCGGGCCGCTCCCGCCGCGCTCGGTCACGAGCTGGGCATGGGCGTCGCCGACGGATTCGCGATGTCGCGCCTCAAGATGCCCGCGCGGCTCACCCGCGCGCCCAAGCGGTCGATGCGGGAGATGGGCTGGGCCGCCTTCGGCGAGGTCGCCCGGCAGCTCGCGGCGCGCATCGCAGCGCGCTACCGCCCCGACTCGGTGATCGGCATCGCCAAGGGCGGCGTGTTCGTGGGCGGGGCGCTGGCGGGCGCCCTCTCCGCCGAGTTCTACCCGGTGCGGATCGAGAAGCGCCGCCGGGACGCGCAGCCGCTTCCGGAGGCCTCCTCCGAGCTGCCCGACCTCTCCGGGCGGCGCGTGCTGGTGGTGGACGACGTCTCCACCACCGGCCAGACCCTGGCCAAGGCGCGCCTCCTGGCGCGCAAGGCCGGAGCCAAGGAGGTCCGCACCGCAGTCCTGGTGACCCGCCGCGGCGGCGCGCGCCCGGACTTCTTCGCGCTGGAGACGGACGAGCTGATCCTGTTCGGCTGGGACTACCAGCTGGACGGCCCGGGCGGCCCGGTCGATCCAGGCGAGGTGGGCGTGTAGCGAGTCTCGATCGCGGGCCGAGGTGCGCGTGAAGCGGATCGTCATCGGCACCGCCGGTCACATCGATCACGGCAAGACCGCGCTGGTGAAGGCGCTCACCGGGATCGACACCGACCGCCTGCGCGAGGAGAAGCGGCGGGGGATCACCATCGAGCTCGGCTTCGCCCACCTTCCCCTCCCCGACGGCTCCGTCGCGGGGGTGGTGGACGTTCCCGGGCACGAGCGGTTCGTCCGCTCCATGGCCGCCGGCGCGGGCGGCATCGACGTGGTGATCCTGGTCGTCGCCGCGGACGAGGGGGTGATGCCCCAGACCCGGGAGCACCTCGACATCTGCCGGCTGCTCGGCGTCCCGCGCGGCCTGGTGGCGGTCACCAAGGCGGACCTCCTCCCCGGGCTGGGCGCCGGCTGGCTCCCGCTGCTCGAGCAGGAGATCCGCCTCGCCACGCAGGACAGCTTCCTCGAGGGCTGCGCCATCGTGCCCGTCTCGTCGGCCACGCGCGAGGGCCTCGACGCGCTCGTCGCCCGCCTCGCGGCCCTGGCGGCCGAGGTCCCCGAGCGCCCCGCGGACGGCCCGACCTTCCTCCCCATCGACCGCGCCTTCTCCATGAAGGGGTTCGGAACGGTGGTGACGGGCACGCTCCTCTCCGGCAGCCTCGGGGAGGGCGATGGCGCTGTCCTCGTCCCGGCTGCCCACGGCGTGGGCGACCTGCGCGTCCGATCGGTGCAGGTCCACGGCCAGCAGACGGCGCGGGCGCTCGCCGGGCAGCGCACGGCGGTGAACCTGCCGGGCGTGGAGCCGGCCGCCATCCGGCGCGGCCAGGCGCTGGCGCAGCCCGGCGTGGTGCCCGCCTCGTCGATCCTCGACGCCGAGATCACGCTGCTCGCGGCCGCGCCGCGGCCGCTGCGTCACCGCGCGCGGCTCCTGCTCCACGTGGGAACGGCGCAGGTCCCCGCCGCGGTGGCGCTCCTCGACCGCGGCGAGCTCCGTCCCGGCGACACCGCGGCGGCCCAGCTCCGGCTGGGCGAGCCCGCCGCGGCGCTCCCGGGCCAGCGCTTCATCCTCCGCGGCTTCGCCACGCTGGAGGGCCGGGGCAAGACGATCGGTGGCGGGCGGGTGCTCGCCATCGCCGCTCCCAGGCGGCGGCGGGGCAGGGCCGAGGCCCTGGCCCAGCTCGGGGCGCTCGCCGGCGGCGACGCCGACGCCCGGCTCGCGGCGGTGCTGGAGATGGCCGGTCCGGCGGGGCTGGCCGAGGCGGCGCTGGCCGGGCGCACCGCCCTCGCGCCCAGGGCCGTCCACTCCGCGCTGGAGCGCCTGGGCGCCCGCGGCGCCGCGCTCCTCTTCGACCGCGACCACCGCGCCTGGGTCGCGGGCGCGGTGGCGCGGGAGCTCTCGGCACGCCTCGTCGCCGCGGTGGACGCGTTCCACCGCGAGCACCCGCTGGCCGCCGGCATGGGGCGGGAGGAGCTGCGCGGCCGCCTGCCGCCCATCACGGACGCGCGCCTCTACCAGCGCCTCGCGGCCCAGCTCGCGGAGAAGGGCGAGCTGGTGATCGAGGGCGACCACGTCCGCCGCCGCGGACACGCCGCCGGCAGCGGCGCCGCCGGCGGCGCGCTCAGGGAGAAGGTCGCCGCCGCGCTGCGCGCGGGCGGGCTCACGCCGCCCTGGATCTCCGAGCTCCCGGCACTGGTGGGCGCGAGCGCCGCCGACGTCGGCGCGGTCCTGAAGCTCCTCGCCACCGAGGGGCGCGCGGTCCGGGTCTCCGCCGAGCTCCACTTCGACGCCTCCGCCGTCACCGCGCTGCGTGAGAAGCTGGTGGCGTTCCTCCGCGCGCACCAGGCCATCACCACCCAGGAGTTCAAGGACCTGGTGGGCGCGACCCGCAAGCACGTCATCCCCCTCGCCGAGCACTTCGACCGCGAGAAGGTCACCCTGCGCGTCGGCGAGAAGCGCGTGCTCCGCGGCGAGGGCCGGTGATGCACCGCCTCTCGATCGAGAACCCGGCCGGCGGGACGGTCATCATCCGCGACCGGCACATCGTCTACGCGAGCGCCGGTGCGGCCGCGCTGGTGGGCCGGACCGTCGCGGAGCTGGTCGGGCGGCACATGGGCGAGGTCCTCGCACCCGAGGAGCGACAGCGGCTGCTGGAGCGCCACGAGCGGCGCCTCGCCGGCGAGCCCGTCCCCTCCGAGTTCGAGTGCTTCCTCGTCCTCCCGGACGGGAGCCGGCGCATCGCCGAGTGCCAGGTCACGCTCGACGGCGGCGACCTGGTGATGGACGTGCGCGACGTGACGGCGCAGGCAGCCCTGCGCGCGCGCCTGTCCCAGCTCGCGCAGCTCGGCGCGACCATCCAGCGGGAGCACGACGAGGAGGCCATCTTCGCGCGGGTGCGGACCGGCCTCGCCGAGGCCGGCCTCGCCTCCGCGCTCCTCGCCGCGCAGCCGGAGGGGGTCCGGTTCGTCTGGGCGGAGCTGCCCTCCCCGTTCGCCGCGGTGCTCGAGACGCGGCTGGGGCGTCCCCTCGCGGGCTGGCTGGGGCCGTGGACGCCCCTCTCGCGGCGGGCCTGGGAGACCGGCGCCGCGTTCGCAGACGACTGGGTCCAGCACGTCGCCGCCTTCGTCCCCGCCCCCTTCGCCGGCGAGGTGCGAGACGCGGCGGCCGCCGCCAGGCTGTCGCGCGCCGCGCTGGTCCGGCTCGACGAGCGCGCGGCGCCGCGGTTCTACCTGGTCCTGGCGGGGGACTGGATCCGGGAAGGCGACGTCGCCGCGCTCCGGCTCTTCGGCGCGCAGGTGGCCGCCGCGCTCGACGCGGCGCGGGCCATCGCCGGCCTCGCGCGCCAGACCGTGGAGCTGGCGGCGCTGAACTGGCTGGGCGAGAAGGTGGGGGAGGCGTCCGACCTGCACGACTTGTTCCGCCAGGCGAGCATGGTCGTCTCGCACACGGTGGGGTGCGACGCCGTCGCCATCTTCGTCGTGGACGAGGGGACCGGCGAGCTGGTCCGCACCTTCGACGACTCGGGTTCGGCGCAGGACGGCCGCCCCACCCGCATCTCCCTGGCGAGCGACCTCGGATCGGTGGCGCGGACGCGAACCGCCGCGGTGGTGCGCACCGACGAGCCCCACCAGCGCGCCTCGGCCTCGCTGGCCGCTGCCGGCCTCCGCGTCGCGGCCTGGGTCCCGCTGGCGGCGCGCTCCAAGGTCCTCGGCGTCATGACCGTGGCCTGGCGCACGGCGCGGACCGACGAGGAGTGCCGCCTCGACCTCCTGCAGGGCGTCGGCGCCCACTTCGCCGCGGCGATCGAGGCGCAGGGCCTCCTCCAGGATCTGCGGCGCCGCGTGGGCGAGCTGACGCTCCTCAACGACCTCGCGGTGGCGAGCGCCACGCTCGATCCGGTTCTCCTCCTCGACAACGCCCTGCGGCGCATGTGCGAGACGTTCGAGGCGGACGTGGCCGCCGCCTACCTCCGCGAGGGCGACCGGCTGGTGCTTCAGTCGAGCCTCGGCGCGCTCGACCGCGACGGCGAGGGGCGGGTGGGCGAGGGGATCTCCGGCCTGGCCGTCGAGCGCCGCGCCCCGGTGGTGTCGCACGAGGAGCCCGGCACCGGACCGCGGACGCGCGCCGAGCGCGAGTCCCAGGGGATCCGCGCCGACGTGGCCATCCCCCTCCTCGCCCAGAGCGAGGCGGTCGGCGCGCTGGTCCTGGCCCGCCGCTCGCTCCGCCCCTTCACCCGGTCCGACGTGGCGCTGCTCTCCGCGGTGGGCGGACAGCTCGGCGTGGCGGTGGAGAACGCGCGCCTCTTCGCCGGCGTCCGCCGCCGGCTCTCCGACCTGGAGGCGGTCCACGAGGTCGCGCTGCAGATCTTCGGGAGCGCCCCCGGCGACGTCCGCGCGCTGCTCGACGCCGGCTGCCGCGGGGTGGCGCGGGCCCTCTCGGTGCGGGCCACCGCCATCCTGCTGGTGGAGGACGACGGGCGCACGCTGCGCGGCGCCGCGGCCCACGGCGCGCCTCTCCCGCCGGAGCGGTTCGCCATGCCCCTGGAGAAGGACGGCCTGGCCGTGGAGGCGCTCCGCAGCCGCGCTCCGGTGTTCAGCGAGGACGTGACGCGCGACGAGCGCAGCGCGATGCGGGGCAACCCGGCGGTGCCGCCCCTGTCCATGCTGGCGGTGCCGCTGGTGTCGCGCCGCAGCGTGCGCGGCGTGCTCTACCTCGCCGATGACGCCGGCCGCCGCTTCACCGAGGCGGAGCGCGCCCTGGCCATGGCGCTCGGCGGCGAGCTGGCCATGGGCATCGAGAACGCCGAGCTGTACGCCGAGGCCCAGCGGCGCGTGGAGGAGCTCTCGCTCATGAACGAGGTCGGCCGGAGCATCGCCGGCTCGCTGGACCTCGGCCGCGTGCTGCACGACGGCGCCGAGGCGGCGCGACGGCTCCTCGGCGCGGGCCGCGGCGTGGTGCTGCTCTACGAGGCGGCGCGCACCGAGTTCCGCTTCGGAGCGCTCAGCGGCGAGCCGGTGCCGGAGGGCAGCCACACGCCGGTCCTGCCCGCGGACGGCGGCGACGTCGCCTCGACGGCCATCCGGGAACGCCGCGTGGCCCAGGTGGAGGACGTGGACCTCGCGCATGGCCCGCTGGGCGAGGGGACCCGCCGCCACGGAGCGCGCGCCGCGGTGGCGGCGCCGCTCCTCCTGCGCGGCGAGCCGCTCGGGGTGCTCATCGTGGACGAGAGCCGCCGCGCGCGCCGCTTCAGCGACGCCGAGGTGCAGCGCGTCACCCACATCGCCAACCAGCTCGCGGTCGCCATCGAGAACGCCCGCCTCTACCAGGCGGCGCGTGACCGCCTCTCCGAGCTCGCCACGGTGGTGGACGTGGCGCGCGTCATCTCCGGCTCGCTCGACCTCGACCGGGTGCTGGAGGCCGGCGCGGAGCACCTGAAGCGGACGCTCCGCGGCTCCTCCTGCACCATCCTGCTGGTGGATCCCGGGGCGCAGGTCCTCCGCCGCGCCGCCTCGCGGGGCGGCGCCATCGGCGCCGAGGCGCTGCCGCTCGACGCCCCCTCGCTGGCCCGGGACGCGCTGGAGGCCGCCGCCGCGCGGGCGGCCCGGACACCCGCGTCCGCCGGGGGTGCCGACGCGTCCCTCCTCGCCCTCCCCCTGCACGCGCGCGGCGAGCCCGTGGGCGTGGCCCTCGTCGCCGACGACGACGCCGAGCGCGCCTTCTCCGAGGCGGAGGTCTGGCGTGCGACCGCCATCGCCAGCCAGCTCGCGGTCGCGGTGGACAACGCGCGCCTCTACTCCGAGGCGCGCCGCCGCGCCGAGGAGCTGGGCCTCCTGCACGAGGTGGGACGCTCGCTGATCGCGACCCTGGAGCTGAAGCAGGTCCTCGACGTGGGCGTGCGCAACCTGGCGCGCATCGTGGACGCGCCCGAGGCCTACCTGGCGCTCGCGGATCCGGACGGGGCCCACCTCGAGATCCGCGCGGTGGCCGGCGGCCCTCCGGACGCGCTCGGCTCCCGCGTCCCGGCCGAGGGGGCCGGCGCGGCCCTGGCGGCGCTGGTGTACCGTACCCGCGAGCCGGTGGTGGTGGCGGACGCCAGCGCCGATCCCCGCGTCGCGGCCCCGGCGGGCGGCGCCCGCGCCTACCTGGGGCTGCCGCTCCTGGTCCGCGAGCGGAACATCGGGTCCGCGGTGATCGTCGAGACGCGCGGGCCGCGTCCCTTCACGCCCGCCGAGGTGGAGCGCGCCGCGGCGGTCGCCAACCAGCTCGCGGTCGCGGTGGAGAACGCGCGGCTCTACGAGGACCTGAGCCGGAGCTACGCGGAGCTGGCGCACGCCCAGCAGCAGCTCGTCGCCCGGGAGCGGCTCGCGGCCCTGGGCGAGCTGTCCGCGGTGGTGGCCCACGAGGTGCGGAACCCGCTCGGCGTCATCTTCAACTCGCTCGGCTCGCTGCGGCGCCTCACCCGGCCGGCGGGCGACGCCAAGATGCTGCTCGACATCATCGGCGAGGAGGCGGACCGGCTGAACCGCATCGTCGGCGACCTGCTCGACTTCGCGCGCCCCTCGACGCCGGTGCTGCGGCCCGAGGCGCTCGACCGGCTCCTGGACGAGGCCCTCGCCGCCGCCCTGGTCCAGCATCCGCGGGGCATCTCGGTGGTGCGCGAGGTCGAGGCCGCGCTGCCGCCCGCGGTGGTGGACGCGCGCCTGGTGCGCCAGGCGCTGCTCAACCTCGCGGTCAACGCGGTCCAGGCCATGCCGCGCGGGGGCCGGATCACCGTCCGCGCGGCGCGCGACGGGGACCACCTCCTCCTGGAGCTGGAGGACACGGGCGGCGGGATCCCGGAGGAGGTGCGCCACCGCATCTTCGAGCCGTTCTTCACCACCAAGGCGAGCGGAACCGGCCTCGGGCTCGCGGTGGTGAAGCGGATCGTCGAGGGCCACCGCGGCTCGGTGGCGGTGCGCAGCAGGTCCGGCGAGGGAACGGTCTTCTCGCTCCGGTTCCCGCTCGACCCCGCGCGCGTTGAAAGCCGGCCGGCGATGGGCTGAGATCGACGGGCATGAACGCTTTCGACCCCCAGGACCTCGACCCCGCGGAGCCATCCGCCGCGGAGGCGCCTCCCTCGGGCGGAAAGGTCCTGGTCGTGGACGACCAGAAGAACATGCGCGCCACCACCGCCATGGTCCTGCGCTCGGTCGGGCACGCCGTGGAGGAGGCCGAGGACGGCGCGGTGGCGGTGCAGCGCATCCAGGCGGAGAGCTGGGACGTGGTCCTCACCGACCTCCGCATGCCGGAGGTGGACGGGATGGACGTGCTGCGCGCGACGCAGCGCGCCGCGCCCGACACGCAGGTCATCGTCATGACCGCGTACGGCACCATCGAATCGGCGGTGGAGGCCATCCGGCGCGGTGCCTTCGACTTCCTCACCAAGCCCTTCAAGGAGGACGAGCTGCTCCTGCGAGTCGCGAAGGCCGTCGAGCGGCGCCGGCTGCTCGGCGAGAACAGCCTCTTCGCCGGCGAGTTCCGCCAGCGGTACGGCCTGGAGCACATCGTGGGCGCCTCGGCGGCGATGCGCGACGTGCTGGAGCGGATCCGCCGCGTGGCGCCCACCGACGCCACCGTGCTCGTCACCGGGGAGTCGGGGACGGGCAAGGAGCTGGTCGCGCGCGCGCTCCACGTGGCGAGCCGGCGCGGCGACCGGCCCTTCGTGCCGGTGAACTGCGCCGCCATCACCGAGACGCTGCTCGAGTCCGAGCTGTTCGGCCACGCCAAGGGCGCCTTCACCGGCGCCACCCGCGCGCGCCGCGGGCTGTTCGAGGAGGCCAACGGAGGGACGCTCTTCATCGACGAGATCGGGGAGACGGCGCCGGGGTTCCAGGCGAAGCTGCTGCGCGCCCTGCAGGATGGGGAGATCCGGCGCGTCGGCGAGTCCATCCCCGTCCAGGTGAACGTGCGCGTCATCGCCGCGACCAACCAGGACCTCCGGCTGGCCATCGCCGAGCGGCGGTTCCGCGAGGACCTGTACTACCGCCTCAACGTGGTGCCGCTCCGCATCCCGCCCCTGCGCGAGCGGCGCGAGGACGTCCCGGCGCTCGCCACCCATTTCCTGCACGCGTACAACCAGCGCACCGGCGAGCGGAAGGTCCTCTCCCCGGAGGCGATGGCGTGCCTCAGGGTCCACGACTGGCCGGGGAACGTGCGCGAGCTGGAGAACATGATCGAGCAGGCCGCCGCGCTGTCGCCCTCGCCGGAGATCCGGGCGGAGGACGTGTCCGTCGACGCGCGCCCCCCCGCCCGGCCGGCCGCGGCCGCCCGCACGCTCGCGGCCGCGGTGGAGGACGCCGAGCGCGGCGCGATCGAGGCCGCGCTCGATCGCTGCGGCGGCGACCTCGCGCGCGTCGCGGCCGAGCTCGGGGTCTCCTCGACGACCCTCTGGCGGAAGATGAAGCGGCTCGGCATCGAGGCCGGCGGCCCGCGCGACGGGGGATCGGGCTGATCGTGCCGCCGTCCCATTGCAGGATTGCAGGGGTGCATTTCAATTCTGAAATGACTTGCCGGATCAAGCCACCGGTCGCGCGGCCGGAGCGGTCGGGCTCGAAGCCAAGTCCCTGAACTGACTGGGCCAAGAAGCGCAGGCCAACCCTCCCCGGGTGGCACGTGGGTTGCTCTTGAAGCGGCCAGGAAGTGCAAAGCAGCTTGTTGAGGTCGGTCCCCCCCCGCCACTTCAGCTGCGCTTTGCACTTCTTTTTTTTCCGGCGCCGCTACAGCGCGATCCCGCTCGCGACCTGCGCGAGGCGCACCAGCGGATCCGCGGCGAGGCCGAGCAGGACCACCACCGCCACGGCCGCGACCAGCGCCACCGCCGTGCTGGGCGACTGGAGCACGGGCTCGTCGCCCTCGGCGGGCCGCATGTACATGTAGACGACGACGCGCAGGTAGTAGTACGCGCCGAGGACGCTGGTGAGGACGCCCAGGATGGCGAGCGGGTAGAGCCCGCCGCCGATGGCCGCCTTGAAGATGTAGAGCTTCCCGATGAACCCGGCGGTGGGCGGGATGCCGGCGAGCGACAGGAGGAACACGGTCATGGCGAACGCCAGGCCCGGCCTCCGCCGCGCCAGCCCCGAGAACCGCGCCAGGTCCCAGGCGTCGCCGAACTCCTCGTCGCCGCGCGTGCGCCGCTCGATGGCGCCCACCACCGCGAAGGCGCCGATCACCGTGAAGGTGTAGGCGGCGAGGTAGAAGAGCACGCCGGCGAGCGCGATCGACTTCGCGCCCGCCACCGCCGCCGAGACCACGCCGACGAGCAGGTAGCCGGCGTGCGCGATGGACGAGTACGCCAGCATCCGCTTGACGCTCCGCTGCGGGAGCGCGAGCAGGTTCCCGAACACCATGGTCAGGATGGCGAGGGCGGAGATCACGCCGGAGAAGGTCACCGTCGCCGCCCCCGACTGCGCGGAGAGGAAGATGCGCGCCAGGAGCGCGAAGGCCGCGGTCTTCACGCCGGCCGCCATGAAGGCGGTGACCGGGGTGGGCGCTCCCTCGTAGACGTCCGGCGTCCAGGCGTGGAAGGGGACCGCCGCGACCTTGAAGGCGATGCCCGCGGCGATGAGGCCGAGCCCGGCGATGTAGAGCGTGGACGCGCCGCCCTCCTTCATCTTCTCGAAGAGGGTCGAGCCGGTGGCGCCGTAGACGAGCGACGACCCGTAGAGGAACAGCGCGCTGGAGATGGCGCCCAGCACCAGGTACTTGAACGCCGCCTCGGAGGGGCGCTTTCCCCGGCGCAGGAAGGCCGACAGCGAGTAGGTGGCGAGGCTCATGATCTCGATGGAGATGAACGCGACCAGCAGGTCCGTGGCCATCGCGAGGAGCGACATGCCCGCGGCGCCGAAGGCGGCGAGCGCGTAGAACTCGCCGCGCTCGGCGTCGCGCGCGTGGAGCCAGCCCGCGCCCACCAGCGCCGCCAGCGCCAGGCCGGCGCAGATGGTGACGGTCGCGAACGCCGAGAACCGGTCGGCCACCGCCTGGCCGCCGAAGATCGAGCCGGCGGGCTCCTGCACCAGCGCCGCCAGCGCGGCGGCGGCGGCGGTCACCACCGTCAGCACCGCCTGGTACCCGCGGCGGCCCGAGACCAGGAAGACCTCGGAGACGAGGAGCACGAGCGCCCCGAGGACGAGGATCGCCACCGGGAGAAGCGCCACGAAGTCGCGGACGGGCAGGCCAGGCATCAGAAGGTCCCTCCGGTCGGAGCGGGGGCCTCGCCCGGGGCCGGGGCGGGGAGGGGAGCGGGCTGCAGCACCTGCGCCACCGCCGGGGTGGCCGTCCCCACCTGCTTCCCGGCGCCGAGGCTCGCCTCCACCGCCTGGAACCGCTGCACCAGCTTGTCCACCGACGGCCGGGCCGGCGCCAGGAACGGCTGCGGGATCACGCCCATGACGACGATGAGCACGATCATCGGGGCGATGACGAAGCCCTCGCGCAAGGAGAGGTCGGGGAGACCTCGGTTCTCGGGGTTCCGCAGCGTCCCGAAGAACACCTTCTCGACGAGGAGGAGCATGTACACGGCGCCGAGGATGACCCCGATGGCGGCGAGGAGCGCGAACACCCACGACGAGGCGAGGCGCGACAGCCAGGTCCCGGAGAGGATCAGGAACTCCCCCACGAACCCGTTGGTGCCGGGGAGCCCGATGGAGGAGAGCGTCACGATCACGAAGACGGTGGCGATCCAGGGCACCCGCTTGGCGATGCCGCCGAACTCGCTGATGAGCCGGGTGTGGCGGCGCTCGTAGAGGATCCCGACGAGGAGGAACAGCGCGCCGGTGGAGACGCCGTGGTTCAGCATCTGGTAGACGGAGCCGGTGAGCCCCTCGGCGCTGAGGGCGAAGAGGCCCAGCATCACGAAGCCTAGGTGCGAGACCGAGGAGTAGGCGACCAGCCGCTTCATGTCGCTCTGCACGAACGACATGAGCGCGCCGTAGAGGATGCCGATCACCGCCAGGCCGGCGATGTAGGAGCGGTAGTGGAGCGCCGCCTCGGGGAAGAGCGGCATCGCGTACCGGAAGAAGCCGAAGGTCCCCATCTTGAGGAGCACGCCCGCCAGGATCACCGAGCCGGCGGTGGGCGCCTCGGTGTGCGCGTCGGGCAGCCAGGTGTGCAGCGGGAACATGGGGACCTTCACGGCGAAGGCGACGGCGAAGGCGAGGAAGCACCAGCGCGCCGCCTCGACCGGGAGGTCGAGGTTGTCGCGGACCACGACGTAGTCGAAGGTGCCCTGCTTGCCCTGGAACCACAGGTACAGGATGGCGAGCAGCATGAGCACGCTGGCCGCGAAGGTGAAGATGAAGAACTTCACCGTCGCGTAGAGCCGGTTGGCCGAGCCCCACACCCCGATGAGCAGGTACATGGGGACGAGCATCGACTCCCAGAAGACGTAGAAGAGGACGAGGTCCAGCGCGGCGAACGAGCCGATCATCGCGGTCTCGAGCACCAGGATCGCGATCATGAACTCCTTGACCCGGTCCTCCACCGCCTTCCAGGTCGAGAGGATCACGATGGGCGTGAGCACCGTCGTGAGCATGAGGAGCAGGAGCGCCACGCCGTCGACGCCGACGTGGTAGCCGATCCCGATCGACGGCATCCACGGCACCTTCTGGTCGAACTGGAACTCGGGCGCTGCCGACGAGGCGTCGAAGCCGAACCACAGCCCGAGCGACAGGGCGAAGGTGGCGAGGGAGATCACCAGGGCGAGGGCGCGGTGCTGCCCGCGCTCGTCGCGGGGCACCAGCACGAGCGCCAGCGCGCCCAGCGTCGGGAGGAACGTGACGACGGTGAGCAGGTTCACGGCCTAGTGCCCTCCCACGCCCAGGACGGTCCAGAGGATGGCCGCCGCCGCGACCGCCATGATGGCGGCGTACCGCTGCACGTCGCCGTTCTGGACGACGCGGACGATGCCTGCCGTGGCGGCGACGCCCCGCGCCATGACGTTCACGATGAACCCGTCGATGGCGAAGACGTCCACCACGCGCCAGAGGATGTCGGCCGCGACCCGCACCGGCTCGATCACCAGGAGCTGGTACAGCTCGTCCACGCGGAACTTGTCGTAGGCGAGGGCGTAGAGCCGCGGGAAGGCGTGCACCAGCCGGCCGGGCAGCTCGGTGGCGCCGCGCCAGTACATGGCGGCGGCGATGGCGGTGCCCACCGCGGCGACGAACCAGGCGAAGAGGTACGGCGCGAGGTGGAACTCCTCGGCAACGAGGGCGTGGACCGCGAGGAGCCGCTCGGTCGCGGCGGCGAACACCGGCTCGGTGTAGCGGGCGAAGACCTCCGTCCCCGGCCAGCCCAGCCACACCGCCGCGATGGAGAGGAAGGCCAGCACCGCGAGCGGAACCCACATCACCGGCGACGACTCGTGCGCGTGCTCCGCCGCAAGGGTCCGGGGCTTCCCGGTGAAGGTCAGCAACCAGAGCCGCGTCATGTAGAACGCGGTGCCGAGCGCCGCCAGGGTGCCGATCCAGTAGGCGGCCGGCCCGACCCAGGGGAGGGCCGGGTTCTCGGAGAGGTGGGCGCCCGCCAGGATGGCGTCCTTCGAGAAGAAGCCGGAGAGCGGGAAGATGCCGGTGGCGGCCACGGTGGCGACCCCGAAGGTCGCGGCCGTCCACGGCATCCTGCGCATGAGCCCGCCCATCTTGCGGATGTCGGTCTCGTCGCCCATGCCGTGCATCACCGAGCCCGCGCCCAGGAACAGGCAACCCTTGAAGAAGGCGTGGGTCACCAGGTGGAGAATGCCCGCCCAGAAGACGCCCGCGCCGACGCCGATGAACATGAAGCCGAGCTGGCTCACGGTGGAGTAGGCGAGGACCTTCTTGATGTCGGTCTGGGTGAAGGCGATCACCGCGGCGAACAGGGCGGTGCTCGCGCCGACGAGCGTGACCGTGGCCATCGCCACCGGCGCGAGCGAGAAGAGGTAGGCGTTGCGCGCCACCAGGTAGACGCCGGCGGTGACCATGGTCGCGGCGTGGATCAGGGCCGAGACCGGCGTCGGGCCGGCCATGGCGTCGGGCAGCCACACGTACAGCGGAAGCTGGGCGCTCTTCCCGCACGCACCCACGAAGAGGCCGATGAGCGCGAAGGTGATCGCGAACCCGAAGGTGCGGCCGGCGAAGACCCCCTCGCCGATCACGGCGTCCAGGTTGACGCCGCGGGCGAGCCCGTTCAGCTCGGCGTAGCTGGTGGTCCCGAAGACGGAGAGCAGCGCGAAGACGCCGATGAGGAAGCCGAAGTCGCCGATGCGGTTGGTGACGAAGGCCTTGCGCCCGGCGTACGCCTTCTGCGCGTCCGTGTACCAGAACCCGATGAGCAGGTAGCTGCAGAGGCCGACCCCCTCCCACCCGACGAAGGTGAGCACCAGGCTGTCGCCCAGGACGAGGATCAGCATCGCCGCCACGAACAGGTTCAGGTACGTGAAGAACCGCGCGTACCCGAACTCGTCCTCGTGCGACATGTACGAGGCCGAGTAGACGTGGATGAGCGTGCCGACCCCGGTGACGACCATGATCATGGTCGCGGAGAGCCGGTCGACGGTGAGCCCCCAGGAGACCGAGAGCAGCGCGCGCCCGTCCGGCCCGGCCACGCGGAACCAGGGGATTCCCGGGTGGTGCAGGACGCGCTGCTCGTCCGCGACCACGGCCAGGAAGGCCAGGGTCGAGAGGACGAACGACCCGACCATGAAGGCGATCGCGACGAGCGTCACGTTGGCGCGACCGATGCGCCGCCCCGCGAAACCGTTCAGGATCGCCCCGGCCAGCGGAAACAGGACGATGGCCCAGAGATAGGACTCCACCGCAGCGGGATTGGGCATGAAGGAGGCCATAGGGGTGGGGCGAAGGATTACCCTCTTGGCCCTGTCCAGACAAGACTCTTGTCTTGACCAAAGCCGCCCTATCCGCTCGACTTCACTGGCCATGGCGACCGACACGCGAGACCCCGCGGGCGAGGCGCGGAAGCTCCCCCGGGCCGACCGTCTGCTGGAGGAGGCGGCCGCGGCCGGGCTCGTCGCCCGGATCGGCCACGAGGCCGTGATGGACGCGATCCGGGAGGAGCTGGAGCTGCACCGGCAGGCGATCCTGGAGGGCGGGCCCTGTCCGCCGGCGGAGGCCATCGCCGGTGCGCTGCTCGCCCGGCTGCGGGACGACGCGCGCGGAACGCTGCGGAAGGTGGTGAACGCGACCGGCGTCGTCGTCCACACCAACCTCGGCCGCGCCCCGCTCTCCCAGGCGGCCCTGGAGGCGATGCGCCACGCCGCCGAGGGCTACGCCAACCTCGAGTACGATCTGGCGGCGGGCGAGCGGGGGGACCGCTACGGCCACGCCGCCGGCGCGCTGTGCCGGCTCACCGGCGCCGAGGACGCCGTGGTGGTCAACAACAACGCGGCCGCCGTCATGCTGGCGCTCGCCGCCCTGGGCGCCGCCCGGCCGTCCGGGGACGCGCCCGCCGACCCCGCGCCGGAGGTGATCGTCTCGCGCGGGCAGCTCGTCGAGATCGGCGGCGGGTTCCGCATCCCGGACGTGCTGCGCCGCTCCGGAGCCGCGCTGGTGGAGGTGGGCACCACCAACCGGACCTACCTCCGCGACTACGAGGACGCGATCGGCGACCGGACCCGGATCCTGCTCACGGTGCACCGCTCGAACTTCGCGCTCCAGGGGTTCGTCCACGAGCCCTCGCTCGACGAGCTGGTGGCCCTGGCCCGGCCGCGCCACCTCTGGGTGGTGGACGATCTGGGGTCCGGGACGCTCCTCGACACCCGGCCCTTCGGCCTCGGCGCCGAGCCGACCGTTCAGGAGCGGGTGCGGGCCGGCGCCGACCTGGTCTGCTTCTCGGGCGACAAGCTGCTGGGCGGGCCTCAGGCGGGAGTCCTCGCCGGCCGCCGCGACGCGGTCGCACGCGTGAAGCGGCACCCGCTCATGCGCGCCCTGCGCGTGGACAAGGTCACGCTGGCCGGGCTCGCCGCCACGCTCGCCCACTACGAGCGCGGCGAGGCGGTGAGCGAGGTCCCGGTCTGGCGCGCCATCGCGCTCGCGCCCGGGGCGCTCGAGGCGCGCGCCCGGGCCTGGCTGGGCGCGCTGGGCGCCGCCGCGCCGGGCGCCGAGATCCGGCCGGGCGCGTCGGCGGTGGGCGGCGGCTCGCTCCCCGGCGTCACGCTGCCGACCCGGTTGCTCGCCCTCGCCGCCCCGGACCCCGACGCCCTCGCGGCCAGGCTGCGCGCCGGCGATCCGGCGGTGGTGGGCCGGATCGAGGAAGGCAGGCTGGTGCTCGATCCGCGCACGGTCATGCCGGGCGAGGACGAGGCGCTGGTGGCGGCGGTACGGGCGGCGGTCGCGGGGGGGTGAGGCTCCCGACCCGCGATTTCGACCGCGAACCCGACCGCGAACCCGACCGCGACCGCGAACCCGAC
>Ga0335082_10002465_pt1 | contig 19918 bp, 10 predicted proteins | sample Lox_Sample_41_FD_206718 | JGI IMG/M metagenome (GOLD analysis project Ga0335082, IMG submission 206718) | Soil microbial communities from Loxahatchee National Wildlife Refuge, Florida, United States - Lox_Sample_4.1 | ecosystem: Environmental > Terrestrial > Soil > Wetlands | place: USA...
CTGGTCGATGTGCCCAAGCAGTTGGTGGCGAAGGTTGTGTTTGACCAATCTGCGTTCGTGAAGATGGCAATTGAGAATCTGTTGCACGAAGGCGCGATCGGTTTGATTCTGACGGGCCTCATGGTGCTGTTGTTTCTCGGAAGCATGCGTGCGACGGCCGCAGTATTCCTTTCGATTCCCCTATCGGCACTGGCCGCGTTCATAGCGATCAGCGCAGGTGGTGGATCTGTGAACACCATGGTGCTCGGTGGGCTGGCCCTGGCGTTCTCACGCCTGATCGATAACTCCGTGGTTGTGCTGGAGAACATCTTCCGGCATCTGGAAGAGGGTGAAGCCCCCGAGGTAGCTGCAGAGAAAGGCGGGCAGGAAGTGGCGCTTGCAGTTCTGGCGGCCACGCTGACGACGGCCATCGTATTTTTCCCCGTGATCTTTCTGTATGGCGTAAGCCGGTTTCTATTCGTAGCTCTAGCGGTTGCTGTCGTGCTTTCGCTTTTTGCTTCATATCTGGTTGCGATGACCGTAGTGCCGCTGTTTTGCGCCAAGCTGATCAAAAGGCATCAGGCCGATGAAGAAGTTGGAGAGGGCGCGATCGGGGCTCGATTCGGTCGCGTAGCGACGAAGTTCAATCACTACTTCGAGAAGGTCGTTGGGAGATATGACCGGACGCTGAGCACTGCTTTACTCAAGCCAGTGGCGACGACGCTGGGTCTGGCGGGGATCTCCATTCTTTGCCTGGCAATGTATCCGCTGATGGGAGTTGCGTTCTTTCCTCGCACGGACCCGGGGCAATTTGTCATCAACTATAAGGCTCCTACGGGTACGCGTATTGAACTATCGGAGGTCGACGCGCACAAGATCGAAGATGTGGTGCGCGAGGTCGTGCCTGCGAATGAATTGGCGATGATCGTTTCGAATATTGGTATCACCAGTGACTTCTCGGCGATCTACACGCCGAACTCTGCGCCGCATACGGGTTTTGTTCAGGTGAGTTTGAAGGAAGGCCACAAGATCGGCAGCTATGACTACATGCGGCAAGTCCGGCGCCGGTTGCGCGAGGAGGTGCCAGAGGTCAGTGCGTATTTCCAATCGGGTGGGTTAGTCGATTCGGTGTTGAACATGGGCATGCCGGCGCCGATCGATATTCAGATCAGCGGCAGCAGTCTGAGGCTGGGGCACGCGGTGGCGGAGCAAATCGCGTCACAAGTGCGTGGTCTGCCGGGTGTCAGCGATGTTCTTATTCCGCAGGATATCGACTATCCGGCTTTGCAACTGAACATCAATCGCGAAAAGGCCAGCCTGGTGGGACTTTCGCAAAAGGAGGTCGTCGACAACGTAATTACCGCGTTGACGTCGAACGGCATGATTGCTCCGAACTACTGGATCGATCCGAAGAGCGGAAACCCTTACATGCTGACGGTGCAGTATCCGGAAGACACGGTGAAAACGATCGAGGACCTGAAGCAGATTCCGATGCGTGGCGCCAAGAGTAAGGATCCCACGATGCTCGATACAGTTGTCGATGTGAAGACGATTCCGACGCCGACGGAAGTGGACCACTACCAGTTGTTCCGGGTAATCGACATTTACGTCTCGCCTAAGGCAGAGGACCTGGGAAAGGTTACAGGGCAGATCGACAAGATCGTGGCGAACACGAAGTTGCCGGAAGGTGTACGGGTGGATCTGCGGGGCTCAGTGCAAAACATGAGATCGTCATTCAAGAGCTTCGGAGTCGGGCTGCTGCTGGCGATCGTGCTGGTTTACCTGATCCTGGTGGCCCAGTTCGCTTCGTTTCTGGACCCATTCATCATTTTGTTAGCCGTGCCCCCGGGATTGGCCGGCGTGTTGTTGTTTCTCCTGATCACAGGGACGACGCTGAACGTGATGTCTCTGATGGGCGTCGTGATGATGGTCGGTATCGTGGTTTCCAACAGCATTCTCATCGTGGAATTCACTCGGCAATTGCGGCATCAGGGGAAGCCCTTGAAAGAAGCGGCAGCCGTGGCGTCGCGACAACGCCTGCGTCCGGTGTTGATGACGTCACTGGCGACTCTGCTGGGACTGATTCCGATGGCATTGAAACTGGGGACCGGGAGTGAGGCCTATGCTCCCTTAGCTCGCGCTATCATCGGGGGCCTTCTTGTCTCGGTGGTGGTTACCGTTTATCTGGTTCCGGCGGCTTACCTCTGGTTCCATCGAAAAGAAGAATCGGCGGGAGTGGAGGTGCAAGCATGAAATCACAACTTGCAGCCGTCCTCCTGATTTTCCTGCTCCCGAATTCGTTGAGCATGGGACAAGTGTCAGCAGCAACCCAAAATCCCCCGGCTCTTGAACCATCCGTTGCAGCTCAGGGAAGCACGGTGCAACAAACCAGTCCTGCGCCCCCTCCGATCACCGTTCGACTGAGCGTGAAGGATGCGGAGCATACGGCTCTGAAGAACAATCCGGCGATCTCGGTCGCACGGCTGAACGCGCTCGCGTCCGAGCAAGTGGTGCGCGAAGTTCGGTCAACGTACTGGCCTCAGGCATATGCCAGTCTGACCGCTGTCAGTGCGCGCGACAACAGTCGAATCACGGCTGGGGCCTTGAACAATCCGATCATCTACAGCCGTGCGGCCGGAGGAGGGACGATCAGCCAGCTGTTGACTGATTTTGGGCATACGAGCAACCTGGTGGCGAGCAGCCGTCTGCAAGCGAAAGCGGAAGAGCAAAACGCGGTAGCAACGAAAGAAGATGTGCTGGCGGCAGTGGATCAGGCCTTTTACGGCGCGTTGCAAACGCATGCGGTGCTGCAGGTTGCGGAACAGACGGTAGCCTCGCGCCAATTGTTATCGGATCAGGTAGCGGCTCTAACCAAAAGCAAGCTGAAGTCAGAGCTGGATTTGAGTTTTGCGAATGTGAATCTCGCTCAGGCCAAGCTGCTTTATCTGGACGCTCTTAATAATGACAAGGCGGCGATGGCTGGGTTGTCGGCAATTCTTGGATATCCCGCGCTCGAGAACTTCGAACTCGTGCCAGACACCGAACCGTTGATGCCGCCGCCGGCTGACGTCAACGAATTGATCACCGATGCGCTTGCCAAGCGGCCTGAGATCCTTGTGATCGAGTTCGAATCCGAGTCAGCGGAAAAGCTGCATCTCGCCAATCGGGATCAGATGTTCCCGACGATCAGCGCCCTGGCGGCCTTTGGAGATTCTCCTGTGCGCGATGACCGCGTCTATGGCCCGTACAGCGCGGTCGGTGTCAACGTGCAGATTCCGGTATTCAATGGATTTCTTTACTCTGCAAGGTCACGCGAGTCGGACATACGCGCGCAGGCGGAGCACCAACGGTTAGCGGACCTGCGGAACCGTATTGCGCGCGACGTGCGAACGAGTTGGCTTAGCGCCAGCACAGCGTTTGACCGAGTCCATGTCAGCGAACAGCTGCTGGCCCAGGCCAATCTGGCGCTTGACCTGGCGCAGACGCGATACAAGCTGGGTCTAAGCTCAATCGTTGAGTTGAGCCAGGCGCAGCTCCAGCAGACCCAGGCTCAGATCAGCAACTCTCAGGCAGAATACGAATATCGACTCTCCCTGGCCATCCTGCGGTACCAGACAGCGGGCCTTTGACGCGCATTCGTGCGAGAATGTTGAACAGTCAAAGCGTCCCTTTGCTACGGGCATAATCTAAGTAACGAACTTACCAGCGAGGAATCCAATGCGTTTGAACGCTACCCGCATTTGTCTGGCAGTTTCTATGCTCCTGCTTCCGATGGTTGTCTTGCGAGGGGCCGACAATCCATTTCATGATGCGCCCGCCTCGGCGAAAGCCACGAAGAATCCTCTTGAAGGACAATCCGCTGCCGTCGATGCCGGCAAGACCGTGTACGCGAGGAATTGCCTTTCTTGCCACGGCAAAGCGCTGAAAGGAACCGGCAATGTCCCTTCCTTAGTCGATGGAAAGCTCAAGGGCGTGAGTCAGGGTGAAATGTTCTGGTTCATCACGAAAGGTGACAAGGATAGTGGAATGCCGTCGTGGGCGTTCATGCCGGAAGAGAAGCGTTGGCAGGTAGTCAGTTACGTAGATGCGGTTGCGTCGGGGAAAGTCGTTCCGGGGGCAGCGGCAACACCGGCGGCGTCGGCGAGCAACGAGCCGATTAAGGACGCGTCACCGTCGGCCCCATTCACAGACTTCCGCTACGAAAAGCCGGGAACCATGCGCAAGATCACGGTGAATGATCTACCCAAGCCGTTTGCCACCCAGTCCGCCGAAAATGGAGCGAACGTAGTGGCGCGCCCTGACAACGTGTGGCCGATTGCTCCCGAAGGATTCAAAGTCGAGTTATTCGCGAGCGGGCTGGACAATCCTCGGTGGATGCGAACGGCGCCCAACGGTGACATCTTTCTGGCGGAGACCGATCCGGGACGAATCCGTGTGTTCCGGGGCATGACATCGGATGCAAAACCAGAGTTGACGGGAATCTTCGCGACAGGGTTGAAGCACCCTTACGGGATTGCTTTTTACCCGCCGGGACCGAATCCGCAGTGGGTTTATGTGGGTAATGAGAACGAAATTGTGCGCTTTGCCTATCACACTGGCGATCTGAAGGCGACTGGCGCTCCGGAGCACGTGGCCGATCTGCCCGATGGGCGTGGGCATTCAACCCGCGCGGTGGAGTTCTCGCAGGACGGCAAGAAATTGTTCGTCGGAGTTGGATCAGCCTCGAACGTGGATGATACGGATACACATCCGTCAGAAAAGAATCGCGCCGATATTTTGTGGTGCGATCCGACAAACTGCGTCCTGAAGGTCTACGCCTATGGCATCCGCAATGCGGGCGGCGGGATAAAGGTAAATCCGCAGACCGGTGAGTTGTGGTGTTCGGTCAACGAGCGAGACGCGCTTGGGGACAATCTGGTGCCGGACTACATCACGCACGTGCAGGAAGGCGGATTCTATGGCTGGCCCTGGTGGTACATCGGGGCGCATCAGGATCCTCGGCATGAGGGGAAACATCCCGAACTGAAGGACAAGGCGATCGTGCCCGATGTATTACTGCAGCCGCACAATGCTTCTCTTGAGTTCACGTTTTATCAAGGCAGTAAGTTTCCGGCGGAGTATAAGGGGGATATTTTCGCCTCGGAACATGGATCGTGGAACAAAGCCACGCGTGTCGGATATGAGGTCATTCGAGTACCTCTGCATCAGACCGGCCATGCCTCGGGCGAGTATCAGGATTTCCTGACTGGTTTCGTCCTGCCCGATGGGAATGTTTGGGGCCGCCCTGTGGGGATGACTGAGGCTCCGGATGGGTCGCTATTGGTCAGCGATGACGGGTCGAATTCGATCTGGAGGGTCAGCTACACGGGGAAGTGAATCGCGGATCGATTCGATGCCTAACAACCACGCGCCGAGGTGCCTCATCCAAGGTGCGTGCCTGAGCCACTGAAGCCGGAAGAAATTCCGAAGACGTCGTCTCTGCCTTCCGAGGTGCCGGAAGAACAGGTGAATTTGTTTCGAGACGTATTGCAGGCGCTCGAGACGGACCGCGTGCCCTACGCGGTTTCGGGCGCGTTCGCGTTGCGACAGCATACCGGAATTTGCCGATACACCAAAGATCTGGACTTATTCCTGACAGCTCGGAATTCCGAGGCGGGTATGCAGTGTCTTCGCCGGGCAGGAATGGAGTGTGAGATTACCGATCCGGTCTGGTTGGCGAAAGCACGTCGGGATGGATACTTCGTGGACCTCATCACCGGGATGAGCAATGCGCTGATCGTTGTGGAGGACTCGTGGATTAAGCGGGCGTGGCCGGCGGTGGTGTACGGTGTCACGACGCGAGTGCTTGCTCCAGAGGAGTTGATCGCGTCGAAGATCTTCGTGACCCGACGGGAGCGCTTTGACGGCGCCGACATCGCGCATGTCATCTATGGCACGCAGGGCAAGCTGGATTGGCAGCGTGAGATGCAGTTGGTGGGCGAGCATTGGGAGATGCTGTTCTGGTCGCTCGTACTATTCCGCTATGTCTATCCCGCGGAGAGCCACTATGTTCCGGCCGAAATCTGGTGCGAGCTGCTACGGCGGTTTGAGCGGGAAATTAGCAATCCGGATCCGAGGGCGAAATTTCGGGGCAGCTTGGTAGACGACAACATGTTCGCAATTGACCTGAACGAGTGGGAGTTGCCAAATCTGTTGGCGGAACAGAGAGACCGGCGCCTTGCGGAAACCGGCCAGCGGGAAGCTTCGTGTGAAATGCAATTACCCGCTGCGAAGCGGGCGAGGAGAAAGAGTGCGTGAGAATCGCAGCGAGTGCCGATCTACACTTTAGTCCGCAGAGCTATGCCAAGCTCAAGGATCAGTTCGAGCGGGTGCGAGATGAGGCAGACCTCCTCGTGCTGGCGGGCGACCTGACGAACTATGGACAGCCGGACGAGATGGAGCCGCTGCTCAACGTGCTGGTTCGCTTGCGGTTACCGACGGTCGTTGTGTTGGGAAATCACGACTATGAGAGCGGCAAGGAACAGGAATTGTGCCGGATGATGATTGCCGCCGGGATCAAAGTTCTGGATGGCAGCGGCTACGAGCGCGATGGCGTGGGATTCGCGGGCTGCAAGGGCTTTGTGGGCGGATTTGGGCGCGGAGTGTTGACCGCGTTTGGAGAGCGGGAGATCAAAGACTTCGTCCGGGCATCCATCGATGAAACGATGAAACTCGAACGTGGATTGTCGCAGCTCCGGGCCCCGAAACGCGTGATCGTTATTCACTATTCGCCAATTCTTGAGACTGTGCAGGGAGAAGCTCCGGAGATTTTTCCTTTCATGGGAACATCGCGGCTGGCGGAAGTCATTGATCGCCATGGAGCTGATCTGGTCGTGCACGGGCACGCGCATCATGGAAGGCTGGAAGGTAAGACGGTGGGGGGAGTGCCCGTATACAATGTGGCGATTTCATTGCTACAGGCGCAGACTCCGCCGGGAGTGTACCGGGTATTTGATGTGTAGCACTGGCTGCGACATCAAATGCAATCAAGAACCTTCTGGGGAAAGCACCACCTGCTGCTCATCCCCGCTTCTCACCGTCTGAAAGAACTGACGTAGAGCAGGGTAATACTTGGGGTCCACCATGCGGATATCGAACATCAGGCTGCGATTCAGATGAATCGCTCCATTCTTGTTCTCGGCGTTCGTCGAATACGCGCAAACCCTCATATCAACCTGCGCCGGCGGTGGAACATTCGGGATTGATGTTCCCTGGGGGAGAGAAATAGTTACGTCGTCCACATCAGAATAAGGGAAGGCGAAGTAGATAGGATGGACCCGGTTAGAACCTTCGAAGGTGTGTTTCTCACTTCCGCCGAATAGGCCGACTGCCAAGAGCGCGCGACGTCCGGCGGCTGATGCGTAGCCCGAAATCTTCACGTTATATTCAGCGACGAGCGCGGGTGAGGAGCTGTTCCAGTCGGGAGAATTAGTGAGCTCTACTTCGACGGGTAGTGAGACGGCAGCCTTGATTTCGTCTTCGAGAAACTCCTTGCGATGAGCGGCGTCTTCGTCACCCTCGTCGATCCTTCGCCGCAATGCGGAGAGCCCCTTGAAGGTAACTGAAATTTTCCCTGTGAGAGATCCGGATTCGTCGAGTTGAAGGGTGGCCCTCCGCTCCTGGCCTGACTCCGAAGGAGCGGGCATGGGCGTCGTGATCCACTCGTGGGCATCTTTGTCGATGACCAGGCCGGAAACGTTCGACTCATACCAGGGCAAGAGCCCGAATGGCGCAAAGGCAATTCCGGGATCGAAATAAAGATCCCTACCGTCTAGCTTGACGCGAATTACGTTCGTATTCAGATCGTCCGGATTCATCATCTTCGGATTGAAGAAGTGTCGCTCGCGGGTAGAAATCATGACAGGAGTAGCGTCAAAGCCGGCGGCTCGTGCAAGAGCAAGAAAGAGCCACGTGATGTCGGTGCCGTCCCCATAGCCGCGCTTCCAAACGTCTTCGACGCTCTGAATCTCCTTCAGATTTTCTCTTTGACGCTCCTCCGCAGTCTTATCGCGTTCGAAGGTAGTGTTGCGGATCTTCTGACATCGATCGTAGATCTTTCTGAGTTTTTGCTCGGGAGTATCGGTTGGAGAGACGATCTGCGCGACGGCCTGCTCCATTGCTTTACGTCGGTTGGTGAAATCGCTGACGGAGAAAGAGAGCCGCTTCGACTCGCCGATCCAGAACTGTTTAAAATCCATCTCGCGATTGTTGGTGTACAGGAATTCCACTCGGTACTTCATCTCATCCTGAGGAGGCATGTAGTCTTCGATCTGAAATGCAGGGATGTTTTCTGTCTCAAGGCGAATGAAGTGATGGTCGTCGACGGGAGGCTTGCTGCCTTCTGGCAGTCCGCGAGGAAAACTTGTCTGCAGGCTGAAACGATCGCTGCGGTGCAGAGAGAACTTTGCACGTTTAGTGAAGAGTTCCTCGCTCAATAGCCAGCGGGAATCAGAGATGAATCCCTGAGGATAAACCTGGGTGTAACGATATTCGATGATGCTGCCTGGCTGGACGTTGGGTATCGTAAAGGTCTTGGCTAGGAATTTCACGTCTCTGGCCTTGACGATGGTTTTCTCGTAGACCTGCCCGTCGAAATTAACGATGCTGCCGTCGGGGTGGATCGTTCGAGCCTGAATATTCTTGATGTTGCCATAGGCTTTGAGGAATGGAATTTCGATGTCGGCATATTTGCGGCCTTCCTCGGTGAAGATCTTGAGCCTGTAGTAGTCGTGTTCGCGATATTCTGTGTCGTCGCGGTTTACCTCACGATAGAGGTAAATGGCTGGAGCTCCAGGAGCCTTGGGTTCACCGGTCATTTTTAATTCTTCCGGAGTGATGGGGAGCCAGTCTTCAGCGGCCCAAGCTGACGGAATGGCTAGAGTAAGGACATAGATGGCAGCAATCCAGTGACGCAGGGACATTGAGGACCTTCAGATGGCAGAAATTGTGTGTGCGCGTTTGAGAGAAGGGCCTGGGAGGAAGGTTGGGCAGACCGCTTATCTGGTGCTAATCCGCGCAAATCACAGAAGAATCTAGTCTGGGTAAGAGCAGACGTCAAGGGATGAGATTCAATGAAAGTCGTGTGACACGGTTTCGGCTTTGGTGACGAAGAGCGGTTGCACACGTTCGGCGCGGACAGAGATTACGTTGTCCTGATTCTGCAGGATTCCTTCTACTGCTAAAAACTTTTCGCTTGTGAGTAGAAGGCGATTCTCGTGAAAGAGATCGGGGCGGACGATGGCGTTCGCCACCCCGGTTTCATCTTCCAAAGATAAAAACACGAAACCCTTCGCCGTGCCGGGTCGCTGGCGGGTGATGACGCAGCCTCCGATGCGAATGCGCTTGCCACTGGGGAGATCGCGCAGTTCATTGGCGGGACGGATGCCCATCGCGTTGAGCCAGGTACGCTTATAGGCCATGGGATGCGGGCCGATGGTGAGTCCGGTGCCGTGAAAGTCTGCGACGAGGCGCTCTTCGTGGTTCATGGGGGCGAGAGGAGAGCGTTCGTCAGGTTCGGCGTTCTGCTCGAGCAGCGGGCCAGAGGGACGGACGGCGGCTTCGACCTGCCAGAGAGCGTCGCGCCTATGCAGTACCGAGTACTGAGTACCGGGTACCGAGTGGCGAGAATTGATGATTGATGATTGATGATTGTTGATTGAGTTTAGGGCTCCGATTTCCGCCAGTGTGTTGAGTTCGTCACGACGGATTTCGGGGACGCGGCGGGTCAAGTCGTGGATGGAGGTGAAGAGGGCGAGCATCCGTTCGCGGAGGAGCGAACGCGCGGCCTCTTCGCGCAGGCCGCGAACATAACGCAGGCCCATGCGGAGGGCAGGAAGCGTGAGTTGCGAGTCCGGAGAATTGTTGATTGATGATTTTTTATTATTGATTGAATCCGCACTGGCGGCATCAGAGTCAGGTTCAATGAGAGCGGTGGCGACCCTTAGTCCCTGTGGGGCTGTTCTACTGGCAACTGGATACTGGCAACTGGCAACTGCTTCCCTCGGTACTCGGGACTCGGTACTCGCAACTCGCTCCAACGTACAATTCCAATCTGACTTCATTACATCAATCGGCAGTAGTCTGAGGCCGTGGCGTTGGGCGTCTTTCACGATTGTCGCTGGAGAGTAGAATCCCATCGGTTGATTGTTGAGTAATGCTGCTGTGAACGCGGCCAGGTAGTGGCATTTCAAATAGGCGCTGGCATAGGCGATCAGGGCGAAGCTGGCAGCGTGGGATTCGGGGAACCCGTAGAGAGCGAATGATGTGATCGAGAGAATGATTTCTTCTTGCGCCTTTGGCGAAATTCCGTTGGCGGTCATGCCGGCACGGAGCTTGGCTTCGATCTCGCGCATGCGGGCTTGCGAACGTTTGAATCCCATGGCGCGGCGGAGGTCTTCGGCTTCGCCCCCGGTGAAATTGGCGGCGACCATGGCAATGCGCAGCAGTTGTTCCTGAAAAAGCGGGACGCCGAGCGTGCGCTCCAGAATTGGTTGGAGCGAGGGATGTGCATAGGTGACTTCTTCTTTTCCCTGGCGACGCTGCAAAAACGGATTCACCATCTGTCCAACGATGGGCCCTGGGCGGATGATCGCGACCTGTACAACTACGTCGTAGAAGCGCATGGGACGGAGGCGCGGTAAGCACGACATCTGCGCGCGGCTTTCTACCTGAAACATTCCAATGGTATCGGCTTGCTGCAGCGTGGAGTAGACCTCCTTGTCATCGGCGGGAAGATGTGCAAGGTCGACTTCTTCGTGATAGTGATCGCGGATGAGTTCGATGGAATCTTTGAGAACGGCCATCATGCCCAGTCCGAGCAGGTCGACTTTAATGATGCCCATGTCGGCGCAATCTTCTTTATCCCATTGCACGACGACACGGCCGGGCATGCTCGCGGGTTCGAGGGGGACGATGGAATCGAGCTGTCCCTGGCAGATGACCATGCCGCCGGAGTGCTGGCCGAGGTGGCGTGGCATGTCCTGCACGGCAAGGCACAGTTCGTAGTATTTGCGCAGCCGAGGATGGTTGAGATCGAGTCCGGCATCGCGAAAGCGCCGGTCGAGGGCGTCATTCTCGTCGCGAAATTCCCAGGTGGCGACGGCAGCGGAAATTTTCTGAAGAGTCTCGGGATCGAAACCGAGAGCTTTCCCCATTTCGCGCGCGGCCATGCGATTGCGATAGGTGATGACGTTGGCCGTCATGGCGGCACCGCGCTCGCCGTATTTCTTGTAGAGGTATTGGATGACTTTTTCGCGCTCGTCGCCGCTGGGAAGGTCGAGATCGATGTCGGGCCACTCGCCGCGTTCTTCAGAGAGGAAGCGCTCGAAAAGGAGTTCCATGCCAACGGCATCAACGGCGGTGATGCCGAGCGAATAGCAGACGGCGCTGTTGGCGGCCGATCCGCGTCCTTGCACGAGAATGTTTTGTTCGTGGCAGTAGCGGACTAAATCCCAGACGATCAGAAAATACCCGGCGAGTTTCAGTTTTTCGATGAGCGCCAGTTCTTTTTCGATCTGTCGCCGGGCTTTGGCCTGCATGTCTTGCGAGGTGCGGCCATAGCGATTGCGGAAGCCGATCCAGGCCTGCTCTCGGAGCCAGGAATACATGGTCTCGCCGTCAGGGACGGGATAGCGCGGAAATTCGTAGCCGAGATCGTTGAGGGTGAATTCCAGTCGGTTCGAGAGTTCGATGGTGTTGGTGATAGCTTCTGGCAGATCGGCGAAGAGTTGCTGCATCTGCTCGGGAGATCTCAGATGGCGCTCAGAATTGTGGGCGAGCAGGCGTCCGGCAGTGGAAAGTGTTTTGTGATGGCGAATGGCGGTGAACGCGTCGGCAAGTTCGCGGGCTTTAGGGACAGAGTAGTTCACGCCATTGGTTGCGAGTAGAGGAAGATGGAAGGAACGCGCGAGGTCGATCGCAATGCGGTTGCGGGATTCTTCTTCGCGTCGAAAGTGTCGTTGGAGTTCAACGTAGACGTTGTTGCGCCCGAAGATGCCGATGAGGTGATCGATTGTTTTGTGGGTTTCTTCTGGACCACCTTGTTTCACAGCCGCGGCGAGTGGTCCTTCATCGCCGCCAGTCAGGCAGATTAGGCCTTCGGCGTGTTCTTGCAGTTCTTCTGGCGTGACGGCGCCTTCGCCTTTTTTGGCGCGTAGTTTCATTTTTGTGATCAGGCGGCAGAGGTTTTGGTAGCCGGGCCGGGAGGCGACGAGTAAGGGCAGGCGATATTCACCACAGAGACACAAAGATGCAGAGGAATTCGATTTTTGATTATTGATTTTCGATTGTTGATTTTGTTCTGTGGCTCCGTGCCTCTGTGGTGCAAATGAGTTCGCGGAAACTTCTGCGCCGATGTGGGCTTTGATCTTTGCTTTATTTGCAGCGAGGTGAAACCTTGGAGCGCCGTAGACTCCATCGGTGTCGAGCAATGCCATGGCGGACATCTGGAAGCGTTGGCACACGCCGACGAGTTCCTCAGGCAGGGAAGAGCCTTCGAGGAAGCTGAATGCGGAGCGGGCGTGCAATTCGATGTACATCAGTTGCCAGTTGCCAGTTGCCAGTACCTAATAAAGGCGGCCACGGATGAACACGGATTTCCACGGATAAACCTATTTTTGTGATCCGCGGTGATCCGTGAAAATCCGTGGCGAACATCAGTCATACATCCCCTCTACAAACCACGTGCCTGCTAGAAGGTCATGGACCAGGCGATAGAACGCGATCGAGTGGAGAGTGTGCACGGCTATGTCCCATTCGTCGCGCGACCAGGCTTCGCGTTCCCACCAGTCGCCCGAGAAGCGCCATGGCCCGGCCTTCCAGAGCACGTTCCCTTGCACTTCCTTTTTCCAGGAGACCAGATGCACAGGCTGGCCATTTTGCAGCTTTACTTCGGCATGAAGCGGCGGACGGAATTTGCGTAACGCAGTGACAGCCGACTGCACTTCTGTCGCATCGGGAGTCCTCTTTTGTGGAGCTTTACGCGCAACTTCCGCCACGAAGCGGCGCATGCGAAATCCTTCGGGATGGTGCGTATCGAGCAGTTCCAGCGCACCAACTCTCTGCTCGCCAACAATGCCTGCGATGCGGGCGAGAGTGAGTTCCAGTTTCTCGGGCTCAGGAGAGGGAGGCAGGAAAAGGCCTCCCTGGGCCGATCTTGGCCGGGCAGGTTCCGCAGCTAAATGGATCTTCATGATAGGTGCACCCGGCGGATGTGCGTTCAGATCCAGCTGCAACAATTTCAGAAACACTTTGGCATCGAGCATGGGTAATGGAAGATTGAGCGTCCGGATAAATTTGGTCTGCCTGCTGGAAATGATCTGAGATGCAACCCGTGTTTCGGATCCGTCACTCTCGCTGGGAATGCCGAGGTTTTCATAGTCATCGTCGATGCCAGGGAGATTGGAAAATTCGAGCGTGAGTCGCAGTTCCTGTGTGGCCAGGGCACGTGAGCCCAGGCGCACGCAGATTTGCTCGAGCAGCCGGTTGAGCAGGAACGCCAACGGTTCGAGCAGCATGATGGGATGTTCCAACTCAATGGCTTCCTCAAAAACCAGAGGCGCTTCGATAGGAATCAGTGTGCGAGTGACGGCGCCGCGCGCCAGTCGTTGCAGATGTAATCCGGTCTGGCCGAGGCGCTCGCTCAGTGAATTGTCTGGTAGAGTGGCGAGCGCGCGCAGGTTGCGGATCCCCCAGCGGGCGAGAGTTTCGAGCAGACGGTCAGCCTCTTCTTTCTGATCTCCATCCATGCGATCGGCGAATAAAACGTCGAGTGGCAATGGGCCGAGTTTTTCCGCTTCCTTGCCTACGGGAATTACGGTGACGCGGGAGAATCCGCGAGCTGCGAGCAGCGATGCATCAGGATTGCCCGCTGTGGAGACATTGGCGGTGAGGCCAAATGCGGCGGCGCGGTCAAAGATCGCGTGAGCAATTTTAGTGAACGATCCAAATAAAGATTCCATGCCGGCGAGGTCGAGGAGCACGGTGTCGCAGGCGGTGTCCTCCACTACTGGAGAAAACGATTGCGCGCAATCGAGAAGTGCGGCGTGCGCGGAAGATTCCTGCAACGCAGTGCGCGGGCGTAAAGCAATTTCAGAGCATAGTTCGGCCTGGGCTTTCGTCATACCGGGAACGATGCCGAGGCTCCTGGCGCGTTCATTCACCGCGATGATTTTTTCGAGCGGAGGTTTGCCTTCGAAGATGGCGATTGGGCGAGCCTGCAGTTCCGGTTCAGCGCGAAGAACAGCTGTGACAGGAAAATTCGGAACGTAGATGCAGGCGAACGGCATGGGATTGAGTCATTTAGTCATTGAGTGATTTCATCCGGCCCAGGCCGTTTTGGTTTCGAACGTGATAGAACGTGATGGTTTGCGATCCAGACGCGAACGGATCAGCTGGGCGTTGATTTTGAGTTCAGTCAGGAGTTGCGTGTGAGAAGGCTTCAGATTCTGCGTGGCAGTTCGAGGATCAACGTCTCCTTCTGCCGAAGATTGGTTTGCACTGAGAACCGAGAACTGAGAACTGGGAACTCCCAACTGCATCAGAAGTGACGAGCAACTTCCGGTGATCGATTGTTGTCCGGTCGCCAACAGGATCGTCAGTTTATTTTCGACAGCGCGGCGGAAGCGGAACCATGTCGTTACAGGGATGCGGCGCGCAGTTTCCCATGGCAAGTCAGCAAGATCGAGAATGATCAGGCCAAAGCCTCCGCTTTCGAGGAGAAGGTCGGTAGCGCGGAGGACTTGTTCAAGGCGTTGTTCGGAACGTTTTCGGTTTCGTAAGTTCTCGTTAGAATTCTGCAGCGGAACCTCAGCGGCTAAAGCCGCATCATTTCGAGTGCCCGTCCCATCCTTGCTCTGAACGAAACTATTGTTTGTGATGATCTTTTTTGCACGATTTGTTTTCTCTGTGTCTCTGTATCTCTGAGGTGAATTCTCATTGCACCGCACCCACAGGAGTCGATCGAGATCCACGCTAGAAGCAGCTACCGAGTTGGGGTCCATAGAGTCGCTGGCATCGATTACGGCGCAGTATTCGCCACGGCGGGTGGCAGCGGCTAGAGCGGCGAGCATCACACTGGTACGGCCGGAAGAGGCAGGGCCACAGATTTCGGTGAGGCATCCACGAGGCAGGCCTCCGGTCAGAGCGTCTAGGGCAGGAATGCCGCTAGAAGCCATTTCTGGGGCCGGGCGGATTTCCAATCGTGAAGCTGGAGTTACGAGAGGAATTGCTGAGTGTCGATTTTTGATTGTTGATTGGACAGCCTGGGTGACTGCCGATTGTGCAAGAGCAGGCTTTTTGGAACCCGAAAGCGAGCGAACCTCGCCCTCGGTTTCGCCATCAAAGACAAAAGGGCGGCTCTCGGCCGCCGAAGTGGAAAACACTGCGGAAGACATAAGGTCCTCAGAAGATTTCAGGGAACGCCGGGGATATGCCCCCGGAGGCTTTCGCTTTTTATTCGCCTACAAGATAGTGCTCTTCAGGGGGTGGATTGTCAAGTTCCAGTTATGCCGTTTTAGGATGGGCTGCAGGCTGGGGCTGCGCCTGCTCTTTCTGTGCAGGATTTTCCTTTGGCTGATCCAGGTACTTAACGAGGAGAACCTCATTGCCGTCCTGGTTGTAAATCACTTGATCCACAAGGCTTTGAGCCATCAGAATGCCGAACCCGCCGGGGCGTAATCCGAGTTCGTCGCGAACCTTGGCATGATGGACCGGATCGTTCGGGGGATTGGCGATGGCGGCGTGAGAGATTTCGTCCAAGGTAAAACCGGGACCGGGATCGGAAATACGGCAAGAAACCATGCGCTTGGCGCGAACGTATTCCACCTCAACGTAGCATCGCGGGTCGAGGCCGCCGCCGTGTTCCATCGCGTTTAGCAGCATTTCGCGGAATGCCATTCCTACCTGGACGCGCTCTTCTTCGGGGATATCGGTGATTTCTTTCATGAATTGCAGAAGGCGGTCGGCAGTTCGGACCTGACAGCGGACCTCGAGGTGAATCCATTCTGGAGTTGCCGAACACAACTCGATGCCGTCGTCCCAGGTTGGAGCATCGATGGCGAGTTGGATCATGTTTGCCAGTTGCTCGGGAGCGTACGACTTGGAGAAAAAACTGAAGGCATGCTCCCGCATGGCCGCAAGCACATCTTCAGGCGTACTTTCGTGGGTCAAAATTATGACGCGCGTGTGCGGACGAGTGGCTCGAATCTTGCGAAGCAAGGTCACATCTTCTTTGGCAGAGGTACGCTCTCCAGTGATGATCAACTCAAATGCTTTGCTGACTGTCGCCAGGAGAGCAGCATTGTTGGTTGGAACGTAATGGATTGCCCATTCCCCCGGCTTCAAAACGGTTGCGAGCAAGTCCTTTAAGATTTGATCGGCATCTACAACGAGGGCATTCCGGACGATAAAAAGCGACATAAAGTGCTCCCCCAGCAGAGGCAATCATAAGACTGCAGTCCACAACGCTGGCACTGTGAATTCGAACAGTCAAACGCGCTCACATCTATTGGTGGGGCTCGTCTAAGAGCAACAGCATCGCGACATTCCAGGCTCAATTCGCGAAATCCAATCCGATTCTGACTTAAGTCGGCCGCCGAAAAAACAAAGATCGGCGACAAGAAGGAGTTTCCATGGAAAAAATTCGTCTGCATGCCCTGTTGTCTGTTGTTTTGTCAGTCGGAGGTTTGTGCCATGCGCAGACCGCGACGGGTGAGACGTTGATGCTTGACCTGCCTCGGGCCAGCCAGCACGCGACGGTCATGCAGCGCATCGGCATCACCAATATCACTATCAACTATCACCGCCCGCTCGCAAATGGACGCCAGATTTGGGGGAAGACCGTGCCCTATGGGCAGGTTTGGCGCGCTGGCGCGAATGAAAATACAACCATCACCTTCACCGATCCGGTCACGATTGAAGGTCAGCCGCTTGAAAAAGGGACTTACGGTTTGCACATGATTCCCGGTGAGAATCAGTGGACGGTGATCTTTTCGAAGACTGCTACCGCATGGGGCAGCTTTACCTACAAGCAAGATGAAGATGCTCTGCGCGTTACGGTGAAGCCACAGGCTTCCGAGACTCATGATGCGTTGGCCTATGACTTCGACGACCTCAAAGCAGATTCCGCGGTTGTGACTATGCGCTGGGATAAGGTCGCAGTGCCGTTCAAGGTAGCGGTCAAGGTGAATGACGTTGTGACCGCGAGCATCCATAAACAAATGCATGGGATGAGCCAGTACTACTGGGAAGGCTGGGATGATGCCGCGCAGTACTTCCTGGTCAACAAGATCAACCTGGATGAGGCCCTGAAAGATGAGGAATTGTCGATCCAGGCCGAGGAACGCTATGACAACCTGATGAACAAGTCGAAGATTCTCGACGCCATGGGAAAGAAAGAGGACGCCGGCACAATCCGAACCAAGGCGCTCGACAAGGCCAGTGCACTGCAGCTGTATGTTTATGGGCGCCAGTTGCAGGGAGAGAAAAAGCAGGATGAGGCTCTGGCAATTTATCAGTCAACCGCAAAGAAGTTCCCAGATTACTGGACGACTCATCTCGGAATGGCTCGCGTGTACAGCGCGAAGGGCGATTTTGACAGTGCAGCAAAGGAACTGAAGCTGTCCATGAACGGCGCTCCGGACGTTAACAAGAATATTTTAGAGACTTACGCAAAACGTCTTGAGAACAAGGACGACATCAACAAGTAGTGCTCGGTTAAAGCGGAAAGCAAACAAGCAGCGCATAATGCGCTGCTTGTTTTTTCTCTGCCAAAGTGTCTGATTACCACACCCGGCATGCATTGGCTCGTACCATCTTCTGGCCAGCGTGGCATCCGAATGCCTGCTGAAACTCCGGCGAGTTCGAAAGCACGTTGTTAATGCGGAAGACCGGCAGCGAGTGCGGATTGCTGGTCACAGCGAGGCGTGCGATCTCCGGACGGACGTTCGAACACCATGAATAGGCATTCGACAGGAAGAAGCGCTGTCGATAAGTCCAGCCGTCGTCGCCTTTGTCATCGAGCGATTTGCCCTGCTGTTGGAGGATCGTCTGGAGCGCGAACAGCGCGAGGCGCACGCCGCCATTGTCAGCCGTATCCTCGCTTTGCGTCAGCAAACCATTCTGCTTAACTCCCTCTCCCGCTTCTGGCACTTCCTGCGTGTATTGGTCCGAAATGCATTTGCCGCGCTCGTCATACTGTTTGGCGTCTTCGGCTGTCCACCAGTCGCGGAGATTGCCGTGAGCATCGAACTTCCGGCCCTGATCGTCGAAGCCATGGATGATCTCGTGTCCGATGACCATGCCGATCGCGCCATAGTTCACGGCATCGTCTTTGGTCGAGTCGAAGTACGGTGGCTGCAGAATGCCTGCGGGGAAGTTGATTGTATTGAGTTGGGGATCGTAATAAGCGTTGATCGTCGGCGGAGTCATCGTCCACTCCGCACGATCCACGGGCTTGCCGATCTTTGCCACCCAGCGATCGAATTCGAATGAGGTGGCCTGTCCCACGTTGTTGAGATAGCTGCCTCGCGAGATCGTGACGCTGGAGTAGTCTTTCCAACGCGAAGGGTAGCCAATCTTGTCTTCGATGCCCTTCAGCTTGACCATGGCCTGATCTTTCGTGGCTGGTGACATCCAGGAAAGGCTCTTGATATCTGCGCTGAGGGCGGTTTCGATGGCATGCACCATCTGAATCATTCGGGCCTTACTCTCTGGCGGAAAGGCGCGGTCGACGTAAGCTTGTCCGAGCGCGTCGCCCAGATCGCGATCAGCGGCGGCAACGCAACGACGCCAGCGCGGTTGCTGTTCTTCGGCACCGGCAAGCGTATGCGCGAAGAAGTCGAAGTTCTCATCGACGATTGCCTTGGTCAAGTACGGTGCGGATTTGTGGATGACCTGCCACCGCATGTACGTCTTCCAGTCCTCCAGAGAACGCTGAGTCAGAAGCTTCTCTTCCGCGCGGAAGAACTCCGGAGAAGTCACAATGTAGTGAGCGCTCGCCGGAGCTTTTGCTGCTTTCAGGTATCCATCCCAATCGATGGAAGGCGTAAGCTCGCGTACTTGCGCGAGGGTCATTTTGTTGTTGATGTTCTTCGGATCGCGGCGCTTCACGTTATCCATCTGCGCCTGGGCGAGTGCAGTTTCCAAGTCGATGATCGTGCCTGCATCGCTAACCGCCTGGCCCTCGGATTCCCCGGCAAGCACAAACATCTTCTGCACGTGAGCACGATACTTTGTAAGTATTTCTTTCGACTTGTCGTCGTTCTTCAGATAGTAGTCGCGATTGGGCAGCATGAGTCCGCCCTGGTCGATCTGAGCTACCACCTTAGACGCGTCATCGTAGTCTGGCTGGCCAGTGAACCCGAAGAGGGGAGCGCTGGTCTGATTGTCCCCTTGCTCCCACACAGCGGGAAACGTGTGGTGGAGATGCGCGATCTCGGCGGTAATTTCCTTCTTGGATTTGATCGCTGCAATGTGCTCCAACTCGGTTTGCAGCGGTTTCAGTCCGGCAGCTTCAATGCCGCTCTCGTCCATGCACGCAGCCCAGTAGTCGCCGATCTTTTGCTGCACGGGGCTGCGGCTCGAATCGTTCTTGCTGGCAGCTTCCATGGTTTCCCGCAGGGTAGTGTCATTCCATAGTTCGAGGCCGCTTCCGGTGCCCCAGAAAACCTGGTCTGGGGGAATAGGATTCGCCGTCAACCACTTGTTGCAGGCGTACTTGTAGAAATCCGTACAGGCATCAAGTGTCTTGTCGACAAGGTCAGGATTAAAACGCTCGAGCTTGGGTTCTTTTGCGACGTCAGTTCCACCGTGAACTGACGGCAAGGGGCGCGCGCTGCGGGCTGGAATGCTTTGGGCAAAAGCTGCTGACACTGCCAGACTCAGCGCCAGAACAGCAGAAAAC
>Ga0335082_10002466_pt1 | contig 19908 bp, 19 predicted proteins | sample Lox_Sample_41_FD_206718 | JGI IMG/M metagenome (GOLD analysis project Ga0335082, IMG submission 206718) | Soil microbial communities from Loxahatchee National Wildlife Refuge, Florida, United States - Lox_Sample_4.1 | ecosystem: Environmental > Terrestrial > Soil > Wetlands | place: USA...
GCCCTACCCTTTTCGCGCATTTTGCGATAAGAGGATGGACCACCCGTTGCAGTGAGGGACTGAACATGGTGTGATCGGTAGCGTGGCTCCTACCGATACCCATCGCACGATTGACGCGGTCTGGAGGATCGAGTCGCCACGGCTCATCGCCGGGTTGACGCGGATCGTGCGCGATGTCGGCGTGGCCGAAGACCTGGCGCAGGACGCGCTGGTGGCCGCGCTCGAACAGTGGCCGAAGTCGGGCGTTCCGGACAAGCCGGGCGCCTGGCTGATGGCCGCGGCCAAACACCGCGCCATTGATCACTTCCGGCGGAACACCCGGCTGGAGCGCAAGCACGAGGAACTCGTCCGCTAAGGCGTGGTGCAGAAGATCGGGACCCGCGAGGTTCGTGCCGGTGAGGCCCAGATGACAGACCTCGAGGCTGCTCTCGACGATGACGTGGGCGACGACCTGTTGCGCCTGGTATTATTTCCTGTCATCCGGTGCTTTCGAGTGAAGCGCGGGTCGCGCTCGCGTTGCGGCTACTCGCAGGTCTCACTACCGAGGAGATCTCGCGCGCCTTCCTGGTTCGGAGGCGACGGTGGCCCAGCGCATCGTCCGCGCCAAACGCACTCTCTCTGATGCGCGCATTCCTTTTGAGGTCCCTCGCGGGGCGGAGCTAGACACCCGTCTGTCGTCGGTGCTCGCGGTTATCTACCCGGTCTGCAATGAAGGCTACGCGGCCACGGCCGGAGACGACTGGTTGCGCCCCGCTCTTTGTGAAGAGGCGCTGCGGCTGGGGCGAGTGCTGGCCGAACTGGCTCCGCGGCAGCCTGAAGTGCATGGCCTGGTGGCGCTGATGGAGATTCAGGCCTCACGTGCCCGGGCTCGCGTGGGCCCGTCGGGAGAGCCCATCCTGCTGCTGGATCAAAATCGCGCGAACTGGGACCATCTGCTGATCCGCCGCGGTCTGGCAGCCCTCGAGCGTGCTGGAAGGCTGGGTGCGGCGCGGGGACCCTACCTGTTGCAAGCCGAGATCGCGGCGTGTCACGCGCGGGCGCGTACTCCGGAGGAGACGGACTGGGTCCGTATCGTGGAAATTTACGGTGAACTGGCACGAACCGCGCCCTCACCGGTAGTGGAACTGAACCGCGCGGTGGCGGTTGCGATGGCATCGGGTCCGGCGGCGGGGCTCGAACTCGCGGATGCATTGACCTCCGAGCCCTCTCTGGGGAACTACCATCTGTTGCCCAGCGTGCGCGGCGACTTCCTCAAGAAGCTGGGGCGATTGGAAGAGGCCCGGGTGGAGTTCGAGCGTGCGCGCGGCCTGCATCCAGCTGAGGGGAAGTAGTACGATACTTCGTCGCCGTTATGGAGCCGCACGCGTTTGTTGCCGAAGTTTATCGCCGAATGAGCTTGCGGCATCGCTCCGAGCAGCATCAGCCCACCTGGCAGGAAGTTAAGGACCAGCCTCGGGTACTCCAGGCGGCGGACGAGGTCCGGCATCTCTTACCCACGGACAAGAACGCCGCCATCCTTGACATTGGGTTCGGCCGGGGGTGGTTCCTGGCGGCCTGCTTCAAACTCGGCTACACAAACTTGTCCGGCGCTGACTTCGGTATCGAAAACAAGGCTTTCGTTCGGGCATGGGCGCCGGACCACATAGTCCTGAACGAGATTGAAGATAACATCGGAAGTTTTCTGACGGACCGGCCAGAGCGCTATGACTTCATCTTTATGTCGCACGTGATCGAGCACGTGCCCAAATATTCCCTCCTGTGGGTCGTGGACGCCCTCTACCGGGCCCTCAGACGCGGCGGCGTTCTGCTGTTGCGGACTCCGAATATGGAGGGGCCGTGCGCCACCTCGAGCTTGTACGTGACCCTGGCTCACGAATATGGATTTTCCGGTTCCAATCTCAAATCCCTTCTTGATATCTGCGGCTTCGACGACATTCGTATTCACTCGCCCGCAATTTACCGTTCAACTTTCAGGCAGCGGATGGGCAGAACCCTGCGCTGGTTGTTTCTCAAGGAAAATCAGCTCAAGCACCGGCTGTTCGGAGTCAACACTGGCGGACAATTCGATTCTGAGCTGGTGATGAGCGGCAGACGTGGCGATGCGCCGTCCCTGTTCGATCCAAAGTACCGGTGATCTTTCCGAGTGCTAAGTTAACCAGGCCGGCGGGGGCGGGACGTCCCCACGACCGCCTGCGAGACGCCGGCTCTAGAAGCTGGGACGGCGGCGTCAGGCGCCCGCATTGACTGGTCCTCGGGCTGGAGAGTAAAGTGCTGGGCAAACCTTCGATCTTGGAGATTCTCTCGATGCCCCAGTTCGTGATCGAGCGCGAAATACCTGGACTGTCAAAGCTGTCCGACAGCGAATTCCGGGCACTCTCACAAAAGTCAGTGGAAGTTCTGAGGGGAATGGGTCCGGAGATCCAGTGGCTGCACAGCTATGTCACCGGCGACAAGCTTTATTGCGTGTACATCGCCCCCGACGAAAAGGCCATCCAGGAGCACGCGAAACGAGGGGGCTTCCCCGCCCATAGAATCTCCGCCGTGCGCCGTCTCATCGATCCAACCACGGCGGAATAACTTCCGACGACCGTTACTCGGAGTCGAAGCTGAGCGCGTCCTCGACGGCCTTCTCGACTGGCATTCCCCACCCTTCCAGCCAGGCTGCCGAGGCAGCCGCATTGGATAGCGCCTTTCGGGCCGGTTCCAGGTTCTTTTCAACCTGGGCCTGTTCGACCGGAGGAAGAGCTGCGCCCAGCACGTGGCGTAAGGCGGCCGCGGCTCCCGCCAGCCGCAGCGAACGCTCCGGCTGCAACTGGGCGGCCGCGGAGCAGGCAAAGCACTCCAGCAGGCGAGCGACCCCGCGCTTGTGTCCCAATTCCTGGAAGATCTGAATGCTCTCCCGATACAGTGCCTGCGACGCGGCGTAATCTTTCTGGTCGCGGGTCAGATTCCCCAGGTCAGCAAGCGAGCCGGCAATTCCCCAGCGGTCGCGCAGTTCCCGGAATATCGCCAGGCTCCGCTCGTACAGGGCGCGAGCTCCTGCCGGGTCGCCGTGGCTGCGGGCCGCATCGCCCTGATGGTTGAGCGACCACGCCATGCCCGTGATGTCACCCAGCTCTCTGAAGATCGAGAGGCATTCCTCATAGAGGGAGCGGGCCAAAGCATAATCACCCTGCACCTTGACGATATTCGCCAGATTGCTGAGAGCACGGGCCACGGCAGCGCGGTCACCCAGTTCTCTCCAGACCGCCAGGCTCTCCTCGAAGAGGGCGCGGGACTCTGCGATGCCTCCCCGGTCACGGGTAATGACCGCCAGCGCGTTGAGCGAGACGGCGACGCCCCAGAAGTCCTTCGAATCCCGTGCGATTTCCATGCTTTCGCGGATCAGTGAGCAGGCCGATGCGTAGTCGCCCTGCGAGCTGGCCAGAACGCCGGCGGCGAACAGCGTCCTGGCCCGGGCGGGAGTTCGGGCTGTGGCGGCCTCGAGCTTGAGCACTTTGGACAGGCGGTCGCGGCCTTCCGCGAAGTACTCGCGGCTCTCCCAAAAGCGAAAAAGCGCGGCGCCCAGGCGCAAACCCCATTCGGCATTGCCGGTCTGGACCAGCCAGTCCAGGGCTGCACCGAGATTATCGTGTTCTATTTCGAAGAGATCGAGCCACTCCGCCTGGATGGCGGTGGCGCCAGACGCGGCACCCTCTTCTGCCAGTACCAGACAGTAAGCGGCATGGGATCGCCTGGTCGCCTCCTCCTCCCCACTGGCCGCGAGATGTTCCAGTCCGTATTCGCGGATCGTGTCCAGCATCACGAAACGCGATTCCCCTTCTCCGCGTTCGACCCGCTGCAACAGGCTCTTGTCTACCAGTGACGCCATGCCGTCAAGCCCATCCAACTCCATGTCGCCCTTGGTATTGCACACGGCTTCCACTGCCTCCAGAGTGCAGCCGCTCACGAAAACCGAAAGTCTGCGGAACAACATCTGTTCGCCGGGGCTGAGAAGACCATAGCTCCAATCAATCGCTCCCCGCAGAGTCTGCTGTCGCGTGGGCAGGTCCCGCGCCCCGCCGGTCAACAGCTGCAGGCGGCTTTCGAGGCGCGCCTGCATGGCGGAGGGCGAAAGCAACTTGACGCGAGCCGCAGCCAGCTCGATGGCGAGCGGCAGACCGTCCAGGCGGGCGCAGATGGTCGCTACTGCCGCCGCATTTTCCTGGTTAACCTCAAAGTCAGGCTTGACGGCCCGGGCACGCTGGATGAACAAAGCCACCGCTGGATATTGTGTCAGCACCTCGACCGCCGGAACGGCTCTCGGATCCGGTAGTTCGAGAGGCGGCACCGGATATTCGTGCTCGCCATAAACATGAAGCGGAGCGCGACTGGTGACGAGCAGCCGGAGGTGGGCGCTGCTTGCAAGCAACTCCGCTACCAGCGGCGCCTCGGCCACCAGGTGCTCAAAGTTGTCGAGCAACAGAATTGTCGGCAGGCGTAACGAATGCTGCAGATGGGCTTTCAAGGCTTCAAGCGGCGATTGGCCCCCGGTTTCCCGCAGGCCCAGGGTCTGCGCGATCGCCGGCGCAACCAACTTGGGATCGCTCACCGGCGCCAGGGGAATGTAGTAAGCGCCGCCCGCGAAATGGTCCGTGAGCGCTTCCGCTACCTGCAGGCCCAACCGCGTTTTGCCAATGCCTCCGGGGCCGGTGAGGGTAACCAGATGGACTTCGGGTCGAAGCAGCAGTTCCTTCACCGCTTCTACTTCGCGATCGCGTCCGATGAACGCAGTACGCGATGTGGGAAGATTGCTCGGCCGACTCTCCCGGCCCTCCATCTGAACTTCCGAGAACCGGTCCCGGGTGGCGACCAGGTCTCGCACCAGGTCCCGGGTCGACGAATAACGCTGTTCGGGTCTCTTGTACAGACAACGCTCAATCACCCAGACCAGCGGCGCTGGCGCTTCCGGATTCAACGAGCTGATCGGCTCCAGTTGGTCCCGCAGAATGGCTGCCATGGTTTCGGCCATGCTGTCCCGTTGAAAGGCGGGTTTACCCGTCAGCATCTCGTAGAGAACTGATCCGAAGGAAAATTGGTCTGAGCGGAAGTCCACTTCCAGCCCGCTCGCCTGTTCCGGTGACATGTATTCCAGGGTGCCCATGACCGTGCCCGGAAGAGTCTGCATGGGGCGAGTATCGATTGTCTCCGCACCTGGTCCCGGAGCCAGCTTCGCCACACCGAAGTCGAGAATCTTCACCAACCCGTCGCGGGAAACCATCACGTTTTCCGGTTTCAGGTCGCGGTGCACAATGCCGGCGGAATGGGCCTTCGCCAATCCATCCGCGATCTGGGCGGCAATCTGAATCACCTGGGGTAACGGAATGGAGCCGGAAGCCAGCAAATCGCGTATCGCTTTTCCCTCCACCAGCTCCATGGCGATGTAACAGATTCCATCCACCTGACCGAGTTCGTAGATGGTCACGATATTAGGATGGTTGAGGGCCGAGGCCGATCGCGCTTCCTGTTCGAAGCGCTCGATGCGTCGCCGGTCGGGACACAGATTGCCCGGCAGGATCTTGATGGCGACCTCGCGGCCCAGGCGGGTATCGCGTGCGCGATAGACTTCTCCCATGCCCCCGGCTCCGAGCGGGGACAGAATCTCGTAGGCGCCGAATTGCGCGCCCGCCAAGAGCGTAGCCGGCTCCCTGCGCGCTGGCACGGCCTCGCCTTCTTTCGTCTTTGTGATTTCACCCCGGAGCATACGTCCCCTTCGATGCCTTACTATATAGGAGGTTTACAGGGCAACCGATAAGCCGCTCAAGGCAGCGGCGTCATTACTAAGAGAATAACAAAATCGAGAGAACGCCATGGATCTTAAGTCGGTTCAACAACCGCTGAAGGAACAATACCGCCGCGAGCCCGGCAGTTCGCGCATAACGCTCAAGGCGAAGGGCAGCGAAACCGCCACCCCGATGGCATGCTCGGTGGACCTGGGACGCGCTCTCTATCAGGCGCAGGCGCACGCCGGAGTTGGAGGTAGCGGTACGGCCGCCTGTTCCGGCGACCTTCTGCTCGGTGCGCTGGCCGGCTGCGCTCAGATCACTTGCCAGATGGTGGCGGCGGCCATGGGCATTCCTACCCAGCACATCGAGGTCGCGGTGGAGGGGGACCTCGACCTCTCGGGAACCCTGGGCGTGTCCAAGGACGCGATGGTCGGCTTTGAACACATCCGGGTCCGCTTTGATATTCGTGCGCCCGAAGCAACCGCCGAGCAATTGAGCCGGCTGCGAGCCAAGACCGAGCAATATTGTGTGGTCATGCAGACCCTGCTGCGACCGCCAGATGTGCAGACCGAGTGGGCCTAGTCATTGCTCGCCTGATCCGGCCCGCCTGAGAGCTAGATATTCATCGCCGATCAGTAAGGGTTGCAGAGGGACGGGCTGTCCTCTTGCAATCTCGTGTATCTTTCATGCGTACCTTTGAACAATGAGGTCCTGCCGATGAGAACACTCTTCTCCGTCCTGGCGCTGGCCCTTGGCATGGCAAATCTTTCCATGGCACAAGTCGATCAGCGCTGGAAGCCAAATGACCCAGAACGTCCCACGCCCCCGCTGATCGAGCCGGGAACAGCGAGCACGCAAGATGCGCCCGGGCATCCGCCGTCAGATGCCGTTGTGCTGTTCGAGGGCAAGGACCTATCCCACTGGACGACCGCAGATGGCCAGCCGGCGAAGTGGAAAGTATCCAATGGCTACATGGAGGTGGTGCCGCATAGCGGGATCATCCAGACCCGCCAGGCGTTCGGCGATTGCCAATTGCACGTCGAGTTTGCTGAGCCGACGCCTGCGGTGGGCGAGGGCCAGGAGCGCGGCAACAGCGGCGTGTTCCTGATGGGACTCTACGAAATCCAGGTGCTGGATTCTTACCAGAGCAAGACCTACGCCGATGGCCAGGCCTCGGCGGTGTACGCCCAATTCCCCCCGCAGGTGAACGCCTCCAGGCCGCCGGGACAGTGGCAGACCTATGACATTATTTTTCACGGTCCGCGGTTTGACCAAGATGGCAAACTGCTGCGCCCGGCGCGGGTCACCGCCCTGCACAACGGAGTTCTGGTCCAGGACAACGTGGAGTTGTCTGGACCCACCGGCCATCACGTGCGGCCTCCTTACAAAGCTACGCCCGACAAACTCCCCTTAGCTCTGCAGGACCACGGCAACCCCGTGCGCTTCAGAAATATCTGGATTCGTGAACTGGGGAACGGGCAGTAGAACTCAGGCCCGATCCCCGGCCTTCGGCGGCCACGTCACTTGGCCGCCGCGGTGGTAGGCCAAATTGCCGATGTGGCCGGCGCGGGCAGCGGCGACTCCGGTCTCTACGGGCGCGTTCGGCTCCTTGCGGCTCTTGATGCAAGCCAGGAAATTCTCCATGTGTGAAATAGTGCCATCGCGGAAACTGCGTTCTGTGAGGACGGGATTTTGCCCGTCCTGCACCCCTTCGCGATAAACGGTGAATCCGCTGCGATTGATCTTTAGCGTTGCTTCCGTCCCGCGGAACTCAAGGCCGCCATCGTCGATGGAAGAATTCATCATGCCGTCGTACCCCACGTCGAATCCGGGATAACGGAAAGCGGCCTGGATGGTGTCCGGACAATCCCACTGCTCGAAAACATATTTGTCGGCCAGCATGTGGGCCTCGCGGGGCTGGTCGGATTTCATCGCCCAGTGCACCACGTCGATCCAGTGGCTGAACAGATCGGTCATGGCGCCGCCCCCGAAATTCCAGAACCAGCGCCAGTGATTATATTTTTCCTCGCTGAAGGGCTGGTCGGGAGCGGATCCGAGCCAAAGCTTCCAATCGAGCGCCTGGGTGTCGATGGCCTTGGGCGCCCAGTCCCGATGATAATTCTGCCACCAATAGGTGCGCACCTGCGGGACGCGTCCGAGGCTGCCGGCCTGAATCAGATCCACGGCGTCGCGAAAGTGGGTCCAACTGCGCTGCTGCATGCCGCACTGCAGAATCTGCTTGCTGGAACGCACCGTGCGCGTGAGAATAGCGCCTTCCTCAATCGTGTGAGTGACCGGCTTTTCCAGATAAACGTCCTTGCCGGCGGCCAGGGCATCGACGGCCATGCGAACGTGCCAGTGGTCGGGCGACGCGATGAACACCGCATCGATGTCCTGCGCGAGCACCTCGCGATAGTCCAAATGAGTGGTCGCGACCCCATTGGAGCGCTCTCTGACAGCATCGCGGTGCGGCCCATAGACGTCGCTCACCGCTACGATCTGGTAAGGGCCGAGCTTGTCGGCGGCATCCAGCAGGTTCCGCATGCGGCCGCCGGCCCCGATCACTCCAATGCGTACGGTGTCGTTCGCTCCAAGCACTCGGGTTGAGGCGAGCGCAGTAAGTCCGCTGGCAATGATGAAGCTGCGTCGATTCAGCATAGTTCTCCAGTCCGCTTTTCGTATCGACAGTATCAACTTAAGCTGCAGGGCGAGAAGAGCTTACCAAAAAATGCGTGGGCACAGCCGCCCTCCTACAATATCCCCACCCCCTCATTCGTCTACAACCGTAGAGGAAGGACGCGGCCGGCCTAGTGCAGATGGTACTCGAACAGGACCAGCGAATCACCGACGTGGTGAAGCGGGAGCAGTCCCGGCTGCGCAACTTCATTCGCCGGCGCGTGCCCGACCCACGCGACGCCGAGGACATTCTGCAGGACGTCTTCTATGAACTGGTGGAAGCGAATCGCCTGCTGATGCCGATCGAACATGTCACCGGCTGGCTGTTTCGCGTGGCGCGCAACCGTATCACTGATCTCTTCCGCAAGAAGGAGCCGGTGAGCTTCAGTGAGGCCGCCCTCGCCGGCGACGATGACGACGAACTATCGCAGTTGGAAGACCTGCTGCCTTCGCCCGATGCCGGACCGGAGGCGCTTTACATCCGCAACGTGCTTCTCGAGGAACTCGAGTTGGCGGTCGCCCAACTGCCGCAGGAGCAGCGCGAGGTGTTTATTGCGCACGAACTGGAAGGACGCAGCTTCAGACAGATGGCGGCCGAGACCGGGGTGGGCGTGAACACACTGCTCTCGCGCAAACGCTATGCGGTGCTGCATCTGCGCGAGCGATTGCAAGGCATATACAACGAATTTACGAAAACATGAGGGACTGGCCATGAGACCGAAATTGAAGAAGATGATTTTCATTGCTCCGCTGGCGATTCTGGGGATACTGCTGTTCATCGCCATCGGCAGCGAGATAGTCATGCAGCTGTGGAACTGGCTGCTGCCGCCACTCTTCGGCTGGCACCTGATCACCTTCTGGCAAGCGCTCGGAATTCTGGCGTTGTGCCGGATCCTGTTCGGCGGATTTGGACGCCACGGTTCCCATCGCTCTAATTTCGGCCGTCGCATGGGCGAGCGCTGGTCGCAGATGACCCCGGAGGAGCGGGAACGTTTCCGGCAAGGCATGCGCGGACGCTGCGGCTTTGGTCCATCCCCCAGTGAGAGCAAGGGACAATGAAGCCGTCCGTGTGGTGAACGAGTTTGGGAGGTTCGGCCCGTCCTAACCAGATAGCGAGCTTTTCTCTTGCGGCTGCTCCATCCTGGCACTTATGCAAGGGCAGGCACATCCATTGCCGCCTGGATGGGTCGAATTGCTATAGTATGGCGCGGCTTTACAAGCAAAGACGATGGCGTTGTTTCAACTGGGCGAAGACACGCGAAAACAGATTGCTGTTGCAGTGCTGCTTTGCCTCGGCTGCACTTTCACGGCGTTCGCGGAAGAAATCGGCAACGATCGTACAACTACTATTTTCCTGGCCCGAACTGGCTCGCGTCTCGATTCACCACACTCTGGAACCTACCACTACCTTGAATTACTGCAAATACGGGGCAAATGGATCTTTCCTGATGCGGGTACATCGATTTTGCTCACAATGACTACAGAGAGCTGTTCCTTGCGGCCGGTCGCACCCTCCACGACAGTAGTCGAGCAACATTGACTGAAGAACTGTTCTTCGTCCAGGCAGTCGGCCCGGCCGCTAAAGTGCCAGATACTTGTGGCCCTGGACGATGCTCCAGTTGCGGTTTACCCCGAAGTTCAGCAGTAAGACCGTCTATTTTCCGTATGTGCCCCTGAACCACGCTGCCCGGATTCAGCATGTTCTCGAACGCTCAAAATTTGAATATGCCTTTACGAAACACTGGACAATCGGAGCCGGCTACGGGGGCTACAAGTACGCAGACACGCAATGGCGGCACGAGCCTTTCCTTACGAACACCTTTCAACTGGACTGGGTGCACTCGAGTTTTGGCTCCAGAAAATGCCAGGGGGTGCGCAGGTTCAGTTCAGCTCCGCTACGCTCTCGTCCACCACACGCATTAGCTGACGCTTCCTCTCCCGGCGTATGGACGGTCAATCAGTCAGAATCTTGATGTGTACGATGTTGCTTGATGTAACCACAATGTCACCGACAGCAAAATAGACGTCGTGCTGGGACTTCGGCAGCCCGCGCATAACGCGTCGAGTCCGAACGAAAATTGCGTAATCGCCCGGTTTCAAATCCGCAGGACGTGCTGGGATAGTGGGATGTCGACGATTCAGGAACTCCCACGCCAATCTCAGATTCAGGCTGGAGGTCGCGGCAAGAGGCTTCTGTCGGATGTATTTTCGATCGCTTCCACAACATACAACGCCAAGATTAAGGTCGGGCAGCAAATGTGTGGGTTTCGCAATACCCGGTCCGGTTATGACAAAGTCGTCATTAGAACCGGCCACGTTTCCGCCCGGAGTTAGCTCTGCGGTGTAAAGACTTGATTCTTTGCTGGTAAATGAAAGTGTGAATCGAATCTGATCTGACACTCGATATGTCGAACGCCCATCGACGGTTGCGATGGCGAGCGTGACTCCGGGTGGGTTTTGCTCGATATCCCGAGCAGGCTCTTCTTCAGACTGCGGTGAGTTCGACTGCGCATTGGATGCACAAGACCCAATACATAGAACCAACACAGCCAGACGAATCTTCATTCCATCAACACCTGCGAGAGGAGTCTATCTTCTGGCCTCGCGCACTGAAAAGGGGGCTGTCTGTTGTAGCCGGAGGGGTGCCCCACTCAGGCCTGTTTTGCCGTGAATGGGGGACGTTCAGATTGCCTCAACTCTGTCATCCGACCGGGGTGGAGGGGCCTGCTGTTGTGATGTCACTGGCTGTGGAAGACGATGAAGATCGACCGAATAGAGGACACGAAAACACGAACTACCGGCAGAAGGCTCTCTTTTACAGTTCCGAACTGCCCCACTCAAGCCAAAAGCAGGCTTGAATGGGCCCGCCACCCCGCCCCGGCTAAGTAAGAGCCGGAAGACAGCAATCTGCCCGACGACACGTCAGGTGGTAGCCTTGAACTTCGCGACGATCGCCGTGATGTCGTCGTGTTGTTCCTGAAAACTGAAGCGGCGAACGCCATCCACGATTGCGCTCAACAACGCCTGGCACGGCAGATCCCGATGTTGCTGAAGTGATTCAATCAGGTACCGCTCGCCAAATTCCTCTCCCTGCTCGTTACTGGCCTCGGTGATGCCATCCGTGTAAAGCGCAAGCACGTCCCCGGGGGAAAGCTCCTGCTCCCGCATCGAGCAATTCCACTCTCGGAACAATCCAAGCAGGGTGCTGGTGGACTCGAGCCGATCCACCTTGCCGTCGCTTCTTACCAGGAGACCGGACAAATGGCCGCAATTGACGTAACGCAGGCGCCGCGCTGCCTCGTCGTATTCGGCAAACAAAAGCGAGGCATAGGCACTGTCGCCGGTGTTGTCATAGAACACGCGGTTCACAGACCGGAGCAACGCCTCGGGCTGATCGAAGGCCAGCGCTGACTGGCTGCGCAGGCTGGCCTGCAAATTCGCCATCAGCAGAGCGGCGGCGATCCCCTTGCCGGAAACATCGCCGATGATCAACCCCAGCCGCTGCGGCCCGAGATTCAGGAAATCGAAATAATCCCCTCCCACCTGCCGCGCCTGCAGGCAGATGCCCGCGTATTCGACCGTTTTCAACGCCGGCTGAATCTGCGGAAACAAGCGCGCCTGCACCTGCCGCGCTATCTCCAGTTCCTGGGCGGTGCGGCGTTCGGCTTCGAGTTTCTCGGCATGCGCCTGCCGGCGCAACTCCAGGCTTTGCCTCACCTCATCGAAGCCTTCCAGGCCAAACGCATTCCCGTCCGGATCCTCAAAACGCGCATAGACGCCGCCCCACCCCGGCGTCTCCGGGCCGGTTAAGAATCGAACACCGCGTTCGCTCCATTCTTTGTACTTGGCGTGGACATCTTCAGTCATGAACAGGACCCAGCGGTAGCCGCCAATCAGTTTGTATTCCGGCGCGTCGGGCTTTGGTTCCACCAGCGCGAGATTCGCGCTACCGTCGGGAGGCGCCACTTCGATCCAGCGTTCGCCGGTGGGAAGGCGTTGTTCTATGATGAGTTCGAAGCCCAGTTGTTCCAGGTAGAAGCGCTTACTCACATCCAGATCGCGGACGAAGACGACGATGTCCTGGATCGACAGGTAGGGCTCTTCGCGGCCCGGGCGAAGCACGGTGCGGTCCGCCCACGAGAGAAAAGCGTCGCTGGCCATCGGCGTGATTATAGCGGGCGATAAGGGTTGAAATCAGGCCTTTGCACTAACAATCCGATTGTGAGTTACCTATGGGCCTGCGGCCCACCCATTGACATGAAAATGGGGTTGAGTCTGTGCGTGTACGCTGATAGAGCGTGGACGGCGAAGGTCTGTTTACACTCTGGATGAAGTGAGGCCGTTTGTGAGAGGAACGCGCGTTTTGAACCAATCTGTGTCGCGCCACCCCTGCCAGGAGGAGGATGGTAGCACGTGACGGTGTGTAACATTTTTCGCGTGCGTTCTGCCGCTTCCACGCTAGGAGGAAGCGATGAAGGTCGCGGGGATTGACGTACACCAGAAAGTTTTGAGGGTAGTGGTAGTGGATGCCAGTGCGCCGGAGGAGAAACCAGCGCGGCGGCGATTCGTCACCATGCCGAGCGAGTTGCACCGCCTGTTGATGTGGTTGCGGGAGCAGGGAGTAGAAGAGGCGGTGATGGAATCGACTGCCCAGTACTGGCGGTCGGTGTGGCTGGAACTGGAACCCCCCATGCGTCTGCACTTGGCGTAGGCGTTTTCCAACCGTGCTCCACGTGGGCGTAAGCATGATTTCAAGGATGCCGAGCGGCTGGTGCGCCGATTAATGGCCAACGAGCTGATTTTGAGTTTTGTGCCCAACGGCGAACAGCGTATCTGGCGGAGCATGACCCGCATGAAGCTGCAACTCACGCGCGACCGCGTACGACTGCAGAACCAGATCGAGTGTTTGCTGGAAGAAATGCGGATCAAGCTGTCGATTGTGGTCAGCAACCTACTGGGTGCCAGCGGCTTGCGCATTCTGCATGCTTTGGCAGAAGGCGAGACCGATCCCAAGAAGTTGGCACAACTGGGAGATGAGCGGTTGCAGTGCACGGAGGAGCAACTGATAGATGCTTTGACGGGAAGAGTGCAGCCCGTGCATGGGGAGATGTTGGCCTTGCAACTACAGCGACTGCAGTTGATCGATCAGCAAATGGGCGAACTCAACCGCCTGATCGCGCAGGCCATGAAGTCACATCAAGATGCCGTGATCCGACTGGCGGAAGTACCTGGTTTGGGAGTGGATTCGGCGCAACAAATATTCGCGGAGGTGGGAGCTCAAGCTAGTACGTTCCCTTCGGCAGCGGAGTTGACCTCTTGGGTGGGAACCTGTCCCGGCAAGGAGGAAAGCGCGGAGCAGAACCACAGCAGTCGCACCGCGAAAGGCAATAAATACCTGCGCCCAGTGCTGAACCAGGCAGCGCACGCTGCTGTGGCCAAGAAAGGGAGTCATTTTCAGGTTGTATTCCGGCGTCTCCTGCCTCGCCTAGGCTATCAGTCCGAATCTGGGCCGTTGCCATCGGCTCTGTCGCGTAGTTTGGAAGATCTTGCATGAAGGGGTGCGATTTATCGAGCAAGGCCGCGAAGTTGGTCCCCGAGATAGAAAGAAACGTGCCCACATGCTGGCGCGAGCCCTTCGCAAGCTCGGCTACGAGGTCACCATCACACCCATAAACCAACTTGCGGCCAGGGCTGCCGTCCGGGTCTAGGAGTGGATTTTCGATTGGCTTTGAATTGCAGTACCACACCCTGTTTCGTTGTCCACCCGGCCGACCAACGCTTAGCAGATCCGAATTCCCACCTGCGGATTGAACTTCCGGAAGTTGCGGACGGCCTGGATTGGTACGTAAGTTATATCCCACGCCGGTACATGGGAGACCTTGCTTTGGGAACCTTACGAATCTGGCTGCTGATATTGGCAGCTATGGCGATAGCCGCGCCTTTGGCGGCACAGGACACGAGTGCGCCGAAGCCGGAAACCGGACATATTACCGGCACCGTGACCGATGTGAACGGCGACATCCTGGCCGGCGCCGCCGTCGTCCTGCAGGGGCCTGGCCTCAAAGATCCCCAGAAGTTCCTGTCGGACGACTACGGATTTTTTGAGTTCAAGCAACTCGATCCTGGAACTTATCACGTCACCATCACCGCCCCAGACTTTGCCGACTGGACCTCGCCCGACTTCGTCCTCAATCCGGGCCAGTACCTGATCCTCACCGGCACCAAGCTCCAGATCGCGCAGGTGACGACCTCGGTAAGCGTGGTTTATACGCCGGAGGAAGTCGCCACCGAACAGGTCAAGATCGAGGAGACGCAGCGCGTCTTCGGCGTCATCCCCAATTTCTATGTCGTCTATGAAGCCAACCCCGCGCCGCTTACTACCAAGCTGAAGTTCCACCTCGCCCTCAAGACCTCCACCGACGCCTTCACCGTTCTTGGGGTAGGTGCGCTTGCCGGCATCAACCAGGCGGGTGGCACTCCCGGCTACGTCCAGGGCGCGAAGGGTTACGGCGAGCGCTTTGGCGCGGCCGCCGCCGACGGCTTTTCCGACATCATGATCGGTGGCGCCATCCTGCCCTCGCTGCTGCGCCAGGATCCCCGCTACTTCTACCAGGGGACAGGGACAAACAAGTCTCGCGTTCTCCACGCCCTCTCCAGCCCATTCGTCTGTAGGGGAAACAACGGACGGCTGCAACCCAACTACTCGAGCATAGGTGGTGATCTGGGCTCGTCTGCTCTCTCCAACCTCTATTATCCGGCATCGGACCGCGGCGCAAGGCTAGTGTTCCAGAATTTCTTTATCTCCACGGGCGAGCGCATGCTCAGCAGCCTGGTACAGGAGTTCGTCTTGAACCGGTTCACACTCAAGCAAAGAATGAAGAACTAGTCGCATAGGACACGTTAAGCGACGCAAGACGCAGCCAGGCTAGCAACCCATTTGGGGAAATCCGGGAACAGACTGGACGTACGTCATTTTTTCGCCGCGTGATCACCTCGGCTGCCCATGTCCTTCGCTCCCTTTGCGAAGGGTGGACACTTCTTACTCTGGTTGACGATGATTGGTCGGGGCGAGAGGATTTGAACCTCCGACCCCCTGGTCCCGAACCAGGTGCTCTACCAGGCTGAGCCACGCCCCGACAAGGCCGAAACGAAGGGATGCCCGGAACCACGCGGGCCACGCCATGGCGCCCAAGGATGCGATTCCGTTAGAAAGTATAGCACTTGCAGTAGATTGGCTTTGGTTCGCATGAACCGCCTGAGGTCTCAGCTTCGCATGTCGGGTCCCGCACCACGCGGGCACTAACCTCACACGAGGCCGCTCCCAGATTTCCTATAGAATGTCGCTTTGCTATATAGCATTGCCATGCCATGATCGTGATCACCGCCAGCACGCTGTTCACCCCTCTGGAGCGCATCGAGCAACCGCTGCTCCTGGTGGAAGACGGAGCCATCGTCGATGTGACCTCGCGGGCGCGCCGGGAGGTTCCCAAGAATGGCCGCCTGGTGGATTTTGCCGACGGCATAGTGGCGCCCGGCTTTATTGACATCCACATTCACGGCGGCGCCGGACATGACGTGATGGAAGCCGGCGGCAGCGCCCTGCCGCCGGTGGAGCGGCTGCTGGCGTCCCACGGAGTCAGCAGTTACTTCCCGACCACAGTCACGGCACCACTCGATGCGACCCTGACTGCTCTAGGGCGGCTGGCGGATGCGATCGAAGCGGCGGAGCGAAATGGGCCGACCTCCAATTCGCAAAGCAACGGGTTGCGGGCGCGGCCGCTGGGAATTCACCTTGAAGGTCCGTTTATCAGCCACAAGCGGCGCGGGGTGCATCCCCCGGAAAACCTGCTGGTCCCGTCTCCAGCGGCATTTGATCGCTTCTGGCAGGCGGCGCGGGGACACATTCGCGTGCTCACCATCGCGCCCGAGTTGCCCGGCGCCCTCGAAGTCATCACCCTGGCCGCCTCGCGCGGAGTTTGTGTGAGCCTGGGCCATTCCAATGCTGATCTGAATGCAGCCCGCGCTGGTTTCGCCGCCGGCGCCCGCCATGCCACGCATACCTTCAATGCGATGCGGCCGCTGGACCATCGTGACCCCGGAATTCTGGGCGAGGTTCTCACTGATTCCCGGCTCTCCGCCGAAATCATCGCGGACGGGATTCACGTCGATCCCGTCATCGTGCAGCTTTTCCTGAAAGCCAAAGGGCCGGAGGCCGCGGTGCTGATCACCGACGCCACTGCCGCCACTGGTATGCCTGACGGCCGCTATCACCTGGGTTCGCTCGGAGTCGAAGTGAAGGACGGCAGGTGCATGGTGGGAGAATCCCTGGCGGGCAGCGTCCTGACCCTGGATCGGGCGGTGCGCAACATCATGCAGTTCGCACAGTGGGAGTTGCAACAGGCGGTGCGTCTGGCGACCCTGAATCCGGCACGAGTAGCAGGAGTGAAGAACGGAGGCTCGATCCAGGCCGGCACGCCCGCCGATCTGGTGGTGTTAAGCCCAAGCGGCGAAGTAAGAAAGACAATTATTCGCGGAGCGGGACTTTAGTAGCGCCCGGCATTGACCAAAATTAGCGCCGCCGTCCAGGCGGCAAGATGCCGGCGCTACTTGCGACGCTCTCAGGAGAGTTGAATGGCTGACAAAGGGGGATTCCCCCATTACATGCTCAAGGAAATCTTCGAGCAGCCGCAGGGCTTGCGGGATACGATCGCACCCCGGGTATCGCTCGAGGAGGCGGTGGTGCGGCTCGACGAAGTCCGCATCAGCACGGACGAACTTCGCGCGTTGCGCCGCATCAACATCGTGGCCTCGGGCACCAGCCGGCACGCGGGCATGGCGGGCCAGTACATGATTCAGGACCTGGTCAACATCCCGGTGGACGTGGACTACGCCAGCGAGTTCGAATATCGCAATCCTCTGATCGGTCCGGGCGAGCTCACCATCGTGATTACACAGTCCGGCGAGACCGCCGATACCACGGCGGCACAGCGAGAAGCCAAGGCCAAAGGTTCCCGCACCGTTGCCATCTCGAATGTCGTCGATTCGACGATTGCGCGGGAGGCGGATGGCGTGCTCTACACCCATGCCGGGCCCGAGATCAGCATTGCTTCGACCAAGGCCTTCACCGCCCAGATGGCAGTGCTCTACTTATTTGCTCTTTACCTGGGACAGGTGCGCGGCAAGTTTGCCAAACAACAACGCCGTCAATACATCCGCGAACTGCTCGATTTGCCGGGCAAGACGGAAGCTCTGCTGAACACCGCGCCCGCAGCCTGCGAACAACTGGCGGAAAAATACTTCAAGGTGCAGGATTTTCTCTTCATGGGCCGCGCCATTCACTATCCCGTGGCCATGGACGGCGCGCTCAAACTCAAGGAAGTGTCATACATCCACGCCGAGGGCTATCCCGCGGGCGAAACCAAACATGGCCCCAATGCGATGATCGATGAGAACCTGCCGGTGGTAATCATCGCCACCTGTGACCGCGAGGATTCGGGATCGGTGCTGCGCTACGAAAAAAACATTGCCAACATCCGGGGCTTCAAGCAGCAGTCGGCGCGGGTGATCGCTATCGCGTCCGAAGGTGACGATGAACTTCTCCACTTGGCGGACCACACGATTTTTGTTCCCCGCGCAACCGAACTGCTGCTGCCCATTCTGGAGATTGTGCCGCTGCAGTTGTTCGCTTACTACATGACGGTCAAAAAGGGTTTGGATGTTGATAGGCCGCGCAATCTGGTGAAGTCAGTGACGCTGGAGTAGCGCTCGCATGTGGCAAGAAGCTGAACGCCACCTGAATTCGCAAGGCTCAACGCCTCCTCTTTAAGTTTCGCTTAAGATTGCGGACTTCTCTCGACAATAAATCTTCGCGACCGAATTCTTTTTCTCTTCCTACGCATCACACCTCTTGCGATGCCCTTCGCCAAGGAGAGAGAAGAAATGCGGAAATTCGGAATGTTGTTGTTCCTCGTTTTGTGTTTGCCGTTAGCGCTTGCCGCCCAAAACGGCGGAGCGATGCCCGCCGGCGGTGAGTATGGGACACGGGCGACGGTGTTTGGCGGATATTCCTATCTGCGCAACGGCAGCAGCGGGTTTAACGGATGGGAAGGGCAGGGCACCTTCAATTTCAACCGCTACCTGGGTGTGACAGCCGATGTGAGCGGCTCCATTCTTAGCCCGTTTTCCTTTTCAACATCGGGCTTTTCGGCGTCCACCTACCAGCACGTTACCAATTATTTATTCGGTCCGACGGTGACGGCCGGATTTGGCAGAAGCGCCGTCTTCGCCCACGCATTGTTCGGCGCAGCACATTCCAGTTTGGGCGCGGGTGTAAACGTGCCAATCATAGGCGGGATCTCCACCGGCCTTACCAGCGCCAATGCCTTTGCCATGGCCTTTGGCGGCGGAATTGATATCGGTATGACGCGACACTTCGCCATCCGGGCCGTGCAGGTGGATTACATCCGCACGCAGTTCAGCGCGACTGACGCCTTGTTGACCGGGCTTTCCAGTAGCCTGGGTAACCGGCAGAATAGCTTCCGCTACTCATCAGGGATTGTGCTTCGATTCTGATAGGCAAGCCACCAGTATCGATAATTTTGCTGGCAAAAGAGTGATGGGTTGATGTGAGGCTGGAGCGCCTGGTCTGACGACCGACGACTGGGGACTGACGACTGCCTAGTTGGGCTTCCTGTGTTTGCCGTCGGAGAGATAGCGCAGTAGCGCGGTGTCCGATGCATCCTTGAATTTTTCCAGGAATGACGCTTCCGGACTCAGCACCGCGTCCGCGGAAACTTTTTGCCGTATGCTCTGCCGCAGTCTTTCTCCCGTCTCAGATTCGTTGGTCATCACCTGCATGTAGAACCAGAGGAAGTGGCGCATCTGGTCGAGGGACGATTTCAGCATCTGGAGCGCGTCCATCTCGGGCAGCTGGCTAAGAGCTTCCATGAGTTCGGGATCACTGGGCGCTTCCATGGCGGCACAGTTGAGTTGGCGTTGAATGGCGCGCAGATCTTCGGTCACGCGCAGGATCCGGATGTGGATTTCTTCGAGGTAGTCTTCTCTTTCCATGGGCTCCGGCTTCTTTCGACGTCAAGACACCATCTCATTCGCAACCGACAGCGGCCAGATGTCCCATGTGCATGCGCTTTCGTAATTCAAGCCGTTACTTTGGTCTCGCGTAGTTCTCTAACGACAAAAACTGTCATACCGGGTGCGGTCTGGAGCCGCGCTGGGCGCGGTGAGAGCAGCTCGAGGCAACCGTGCTCCTGAACAGGGTAATCGGATCATAGGGGTCCTTCGACTGCGCAGATCATTCGCAAGCTCATGATCTGGCTGTGTGCTTGATTGCATAACGACGTTGGCCCATCGCGAGTAGATTGGTATGCGATGAACACCACCAAGGCTCGTGAGAGGAGCCAACGTCATGCTGATTCTAGGCTGTGATTTTCATCCTGGGTTTGAGCAG
>Ga0335082_10002468_pt1 | contig 19908 bp, 20 predicted proteins | sample Lox_Sample_41_FD_206718 | JGI IMG/M metagenome (GOLD analysis project Ga0335082, IMG submission 206718) | Soil microbial communities from Loxahatchee National Wildlife Refuge, Florida, United States - Lox_Sample_4.1 | ecosystem: Environmental > Terrestrial > Soil > Wetlands | place: USA...
GTGCGCCACGGTGCTCTGGCGCTGGAACTACTGACCTTATTCCTTAATCCATTAGTCGTGATCTTGCTCGTGGCAAGTCTGATTTCGGCCTTCCTGGGCCAGCCCGTGGATGCCGCCATTATTTTCGTTGTCGTCCTGTTGGGCGCGACCATCAACTTTATCCAAACCTACCGCTCCCAGAAAGCCATCGAACGCCTCCGCGAGTACGTTAGCCTCACGGCAACCGTACTGCGCGACGGCGTGTGGCAGGAGGTGAAACGTCATGAAGTCGTCGTCGGCGACCTTGTGCGGTTGTCTGCGGGCGACCTCGTTCCTGCAGACGCGAAACTCCTGGAGTCGCGTGACCTTTACGTGCAGCAGGGCCGCCCTTACAGGGGAATCTATGCCTGCGGAAAAGGACGCCGCGTCTTCGGACAAAACCATACAAGGGACGCCGCAGGACCCGGCGACGGTCTTCCTGGGAACATCGGTCGTCAGCGGAACCGCGATTGCCCGCGTCATCGCCATTGGACCTCATACAGCCTTCGGCGCGATCGCGGAAAAGCTCGCGCACCGGCCCCAGGAGACCGAATTCGAACGTGGGTTGCGCCACTTCGGCATGCTCATCCTTCGCTCCGTGTTCTTCCTGGTCCTGTTCATTCTGGTCGTGCGCGTAGTGTTGCATAAGGACGCCTTCGAGTTTGCGGTGGCACTCGCCGTGGGGCTTACGCCCGAATTTCTTCCCATGATTACCTCGGTAACGCTGGCTCGCGGCGCGGCTCGCATGGCGAAACAGAAGGTCGTCGTCGAGCATCTGGCGGCCATTCAGAATTTCGGAAGCATCGATGGTTTCTGCAGCGACAAAACGGGCACGCTGACGGCAGGAGAGATGACCCTGCAGCTCTGGACGGACGCCGCAGGCGGGCCGTCCGATCGAACACTGTCCTTGGCTTATCTCAACAGCAAGTTCGAGACGGGAATCCGTAGTCCTCTCGATTCCGCTGTACTGAAGCGGGCTCCAGGTGATGCGGAAGGCCACGATCGACGAGATTCCCTTTGATTTCAACCGGCGGCGACTCTCTATCGTCGTCAAGCACGCAGGAGACACCTCCCTCGAACGGCTGCTGATTACCAAAGGAGGCCCCGAAGGGATTCTGGCGCTGTGCATTTCCTACGATGCGGCCGGGAAGAAGCAGGAATTCAATGCCGAGGCACTGGCGCTTTGCAATAAGACGTATCAGGATTTCTGCAAGCAAGGTCCGCGTTTTGGCCGTGGCTTATCGCCAAGTCCTGCAACACGACGGCTTCTCCATCGAAGACGAGCACTCTCTGACCCTGGCGGGCTTTCTTGTGTTTGCCGATCCTCCGACTCCCGATGCCGGCACTTCGCTTGCCGCACTGCATCGTGACGGCGTGCAGGTAAAGATTCTCACCGGAGACAACGAGCTGGTCGCCCGGCATATTTGCGCAGAAGTGGGGCTGGAAGATCCAGTGATCGTTCTGGGCGACGAGCTGGAGAAAATGAGCGACACCGCGCTCGGCCACATGGCAGAGCAGGCCACGGTTTTTGCTCGTGTTTCCCCGATGCAGAAATTGCGCATCATACTCGCGCTCAAGCGGCGCGGACACGTAGTTGGCTATATGGGTGACGGCATCAACGATGCCCCTTCGCTGCATTCGGCAGACGTCGGGATTTCCGTGGCTTATGCCACTGATGTCGCCCGGGACGCGGCGGAAATCATTTTACTCAAGCCTGGACTGGGCATTCTTCACCGCGGAATCATAGAAGGCCGCCGTGCCTCGGCAAATGTCCTAAAACACCTGCTGATGGGGATGAGCTCGAACTTCGGCAACATGTTCAGCATGGCCGGCGCTTCAGCCTTTCTGCCGTTCCTCCCCATGCTTTCCACGCAAATTCTGCTCAATAACTTTCTGTATGACACCGCGCAGATCACCATTCCTTCGGACAACGTGGACGACGTTTACATCCGTTCTCCCCAGCGATGGGATATGCGCCTGATTCGGAATTTCATGATTTTCATCGGACCGATCAGTTCCATTTATGACTTCCTGACTTTCTACGTGCTGCTCCATTTTTTCCATGCCGGGGAAGCGCTGTTTCACACCGGGTGGTTTGTCGAGTCGCTGGCAACCCAAACCCTTGTCCTTTTTGTGATTCGAACGATGGGCAATCCGCTGCGGAGCCGCCCGAGCACCCCATTGGCGATCACAACCGTGCTCATTGTGCTTATTGGAGGTCTGCTGCCGTTTTCACCGCTCGCAAAGTTTCTGGGGTTCACCCCGTTGCCGGGCCCGTATTTTCTGTTTCTGGCAGTCTCTACAGTGACCTACCTGCTTTTGGTGGAAGTCGTAAAGCGCCGCTTGTTCGGCTCCTTGGCTGCGCAACCGGCGCGCTCAGCTTCCATGCTCTAAATGTTCTGAGCCAGGGCCGCCCTTATTTCTTGCACATTGGGAAAGTCCTGGGTGAGTTGCTTTTGTCAAAGAGTGGAAGGATAGGTTTCCGGGACCTCGCCAACTTCCCAGACTGCTGTACGTTCCAAGGGCTCGACGGCGCGAGTTTCGTCATAGTGCAGAACGACATCGAATTGGTCTGGAAGCTGGGCGTGGAAATAATGGCTGATGCGCTCTGAGCGCGGCAAGTAGATAACGCCAATCGCCCGCTCCAGCCTTGGCTCTCGTAGGGAACCGGTAACGTCGTCCTTATTATCCAGCTGGATCAGGAAATTCGGAACCCCAGCGAGGTGAAAAAGTTCTTCGTAGCTCCCAGGGAGTGCCGGCCGAACATGCTTTCGTTCCGCGGGAGCATCCCAGCCCGAAGCCGCGGTCACCGTGCCTGTGTAGGTGCTGAACCCGACGAGCGTTGCTTCCTTTCCGTAGCGCTGGCGTACCAGTTGCCCTAAATTGAGTTCTCCCCGTTGACCCATTTCCGTCGCCCGGGCGTCACCCAGATGGGAGTTGTGGGCCCAGACGACGACCTTTGCCTTGTGTCCGAGGTGATGTACAAGCGCCTCTAGCGTTTCCGCCATGTGCGTGTCGCGTAGATTCCACGAGGACACCCGTTCGTGAAACATTGCACGGTAATACTCCTCGGCGTTTTTTACGAGACGGGCGTTTTGCTCTGCGAAGAAAAACGCGTCGCGCCCGACCCGGCCGTCCCGCCGGGCAAGGTCGGCGGCCCGCCGTTGCATTTCCATCCACTGGCTGATGGCCTCGTCTTCGCAGCTCTTGCTCAAGCCAAAACTCGTGGCGTATCCATAGGCCTGGGTGTCTTCGCCAAAGTTTTCAAAGCAGGAATAGCGATAGCGCGCGCGGCGTGCCGCTTCGGGATCCACTTTGTCGAGAAAATCCAATACTGCGCGAATCGACGCGTGCAGACTGTAAAGATCCAATCCATAGAACCCCACACGTCCCGCATGTCGGTGTTCATTATAATTGCGCAGCCAACCGATGAAATCGAGGACGTCCGCGTTGCGCCACATCCAGGCGGGAAAACGCTGGAAACCCGCCAGCGCATCAATGGCATCTTCGTCGTCGCCTTCGAATCGGACATATTGATTCACGCGGTAGGCGTCCGGCCAGTCGGCTTCGACGGCAACGGCGGTAAACCCTTTTTCCGTGATGAGTCGTTTGGTGATTTGCGCCCGCACGCGATAGAAATCATGGGTTCCGTGGGAGGCTTCTCCGATGAGAACGAAACGTGAGTCGCCAACCGCTTTGAGCAAGGGATCAAAGTCCGTGGTTTCTCCGGTGAGGGGGTGCGCCGATCGCCGGATTCCCGTGATCAGGTTATGTTCGTGTTTGGCTGACATTTTTCACCCCTTTTTTCGCGCTCCAATGGGTGTAGGAAAGAACCCGCGCCGGAATCGCGATTACAGAGTTCTGTGGGCGGTCGCGGTCGCTTCTACACCGCACCCCTTTCGTTTCCGAAAGGTCAGACCATTTCTTTGACTTCCTTGTCCAGTTCGCGGCGCCGATTCAGCAACAAGATTTGATCCTCCTCGTGAACCTGCCCGCAATAGAAATGGTTTTTCTCCATCATTATCCGCTCGAGTTCCTTGGCGGGTTGGGAGATCTCTTTGATGGTTCTAGCTACGCTAGTCGAAGGCGCATGCTTGGCAATATCCGCCAGAGCCACAATTCCGATGCACCGGCACCGTTTGTCTACAACTGGGATTCTACGAACCTGGTTTTCTTGCATCAGTTCTTCGCACTCTTCCATTGTGGCCTCTGGTTCACAGGTCACGGGAATGGGTGTCATAATTTCCGAAACTTTAACTGTTTCGCCGCCCTGGCCTTCTGCAAGAACGCTGCAACACAGGTCGCGGTCCGTAATGATCCCCTCCAATAAAGGATCCGCGATGTTCCAGACGACTGGAATGGCCCCGACTTCATGTGTTTTCATCAAACTGGCCGCATGTCGCGCTGTGGCTTTGGGGGTGCAGCAGACGACTTCCTCCGCCATGATTTCCCTTACTAACATCGTCGTTTCCTTTCTGCCTCACCCGCGGCAGAAGAGAGCATGAACCTTTAAGGTTCGTCTCCCTGTTCACTCGAAGGTTGTGCAACACAATCCGCTGCAAGATTGAAAGCGCCTTCGCAGAGATAGCCTACATGAATGAATGGGATTGGCTTTGCGGGTGTTTGCAGGTCCCGTATTTTCTAAGGCTCCTGTCATAGGTGTTCTCCCCACCCAGGAGACAGTGGCGCCGACTGGGGCAAGCCATCGGCGTGGACGAAGAACTCCACGTTAGCGCTCTCAACAAAAGACTGGCAGAACGCCTTACCGGCGTCAGTGACACCACTCACATCCGCTTCGTCCACGAAAGGCATACACTGTGTTCAAGATGTTACCGAGCAGACTGTTTTCGGGGCTGCTGACCGACCTGTATGAACTCACGATGGCCGCGGGATACGTGCAAAACGGCTTCGATGCCCGCGCCACCTTCGAACTTTTCGTGCGCCATCTGCCGCGCAATCGGAACTACCTGGTGGCCGCTGGCCTGGAACAGGCGCTTGACTTCCTGGAAAACATTCGATTCTCCCCGGCGGAAGTCCACTACCTTGAGAATCTCCCGCTGTTTCGACATGTAAAGCCCTGCTTTTTCGACTACCTTTCCAATTTTCGTTTCCGCGGGGATGTCTGGGCTCTTCCGGAGGGAACCATCTTCTTTCCGGGCGAACCACTGTTGCGGGTCTCCGCACCAATCGCCGAAGCTCAGCTTGCCGAGACCAGCCTCCTTTCCATCATTCATTTGCAGACACTCATTGCCAGCAAGGCCGCTCGCGTCTCGGCCGCCGCGAAGGGGCGTCCCGTGGTTGAATTTGGAGCGCGCCGGGCTCATGGAATTGAAGCGGGTGTCCTCGCCGCGCGTGCTGCGTTCATTGGCGGATGCTCCGGCACGTCCAACACGTATGCAGGCTTCCGCTTTGGCATTCCCGTCTATGGAACCCAGGCTCATTCGTGGATCATGGCGCATGAGAACGAAGCCCAAGCCTTTAGCAATTTCCTGGATGTCTTCCCGGAGAATTCAACTTTGCTTGTGGATACTTACGACGTTCGCCAGGCGATCATGACCACCATACGGTTGGGGAGCAAACCCGGTGGCGTACGCCTCGATAGCGGCGACGTTCTGGCGGACAGTTTTTGGACGCGGTCACGCTTCGACGAGGTTGGATGGAAGGATGTACAGATCTTCGTTTCCGGCGATCTGGACGAAAATCGAATCAAGAGCCTGCTTCATAGCGGAGCCCCCATCAACGCATTCGGTGTTGGCACAGCGCTTTCAACGTCCGCCGACGCGCCCTATATTGGCGTCATTTATAAGCTGGTTGAAGTTGAGCGCGAAAACCGCGTCCGTGGCACCGCAAAGTTTAGCGAGGAGAAAAAGACCTATCCCGGCCGCAAACAGGTGTTCCGTTTCAGTGACAATGGGGAAACGTACTCGGAAGATGTCATTGGCCTCGACGAGGAAGTGTTTTCTTCGGCCGAACCACTGCTTATTCCCGTGGTGCGCGCCGGCGAGCGCCTTGAAACATCCAGGCTAGAATCCATCGCTGCCGTCCGTGCAGCCCAAGCGCGATTCCTTGCCGGCAGAGCACGTTTGCCAGAGCATCTGTTGAGCAACGCTGCGGCTGAGCCTCCGTATCACGTTTCCTATAGTGCGCGGCTCGAAGAACTCTGCGATCAGGCCCGCCAATCGGTGTGCCGTTGACCAAGGACTTGTCTGTGTTTCATTCAAAATGAAAATATTAGCTCACGACCGTTTCCCTCATTTATCTACGCGGCGAAATCTCCTTGATTTGTTCCGGGAGTTCACCGAGTCCTCAGTCGAGTTTATTCATTACGACAACGGGTATCGCACCTGGAAGTACACGTACAGACAGGTGGCACTGGCTGCAAATCATTTCGCTTTGCGGCTGTTCGAAAGCGGTGTTCACCAGGGTGACAAAGTCATCTTCTGGTCCGAGAACCGTCCCGAATGGGTTGCCGCGTTTTGGGCATGCGTCCAGATAGGCGCCATCGTTGTGCCGATCGATTACCGAACTTCATTGACCTTCCTGCGTCACGTTCAGGAGATTGTGGATGCTCGCCTGATCCTGATAGGAGAAGAAGTTCCGATGGTCCCCTGGGTAAGCCAGCCGCTGGTCTGGCGATTGGCCGAGTTGCAATCGGCGACGAAAGACCAGGAAGTTCCCATTTCCCCGATTAATGAGGATGATGTTGTTGAAATCGTATTTACCTCAGGCGCCACAGGCGCGACCCCAAAGGCGTCCAGATCACCCATCGGAATATTCTCGCGAATAATGTGTCACCGGCCCGTGTCATTTTCACCTACCGGAAATGGTTCCGCCCCCTACTGCCACTCCGCTTTCTGACTTTGATTCCATTGAGTCACATGTTTGGGCAAGCGGTCACGATGTTCATCCGGCAGATTCGGAACCGGCGTGTTTCCGTGCTTGTTGCGGTACCCAAGATTCTCGAGGTGCTGCAGAAGCATATTCTTCTCCAGTTCCCCGAGACCGGCGAACCTGCTCCAGCCGCGTCGTGGCCTTTCCGCTGGTGGCGATACCGCCGCCTTCACCGGTTTCTGGGATGGAGGTTCTGGGCGTTTGTGGTCGGTGCCGCACCGCTGGCCAAAGAACTCGAAGAGTTCTGGTCCCGTCTGGAATTCGCCGTCGTCCAAGGATACGGGCTCACGGAGACCGCGCCTATAGTGGCCTTCAACAATCCCTTCGATACGGTGGAAGGCACGGTCGGCAAACCGATTGAAGGCGTCGAGGTAAGGATCGCCTCCGATGGAGAGATTCTGGTCCGGGGAGAGAGTGTAACCCCCGGTTATTACCAAGCGCCCAAGAAAACGGCTTCCGCATTTGAAGACGGATGATTCCACACGGGGGACATTGGGAGATTGGATGATGCGGGTAACCTGATCATTCGAGGCCGAACGAAGGAAATCATCGTTACGGCCGAGGGACTGAAGATCTTCCCGCAGGACGTGGAAGATGTCCTCAACCGGATCCCTGGAGTGCGGGAATCCGTGGTAGTAGGTCGAGATCACGTCCATGCGGTTCTGGTTCTTCAGCGTGACGCCGCCCCCGATGAAGTCATCCGCCGGGCTAACGAGCAGCTCGAACCCCACCAGAAAATACGAAACGTCTCCGTCTGGCCGAGCGATCGCTTGCCCCGTACCGAGAGCACGAAGAAACTCAAACACGCCGAGATCCAAACTTGGGTGGAGACGGGCCATGCTACCCCGCCCTCAACTGGAGGGGGCAATATTGCAGATCTTCTCCGGAAGTATGCTGCCGACAGGACAATCACGCCTGAGACGACGCTCGACCAACTGGGCCTGAGTTCCCTTGATCGTGTCGAACTGATGCTCGATCTCGAAGAAAAGTTTGATATCAGCATCGACGAATCCGTACTTACCGGTGCGCAATCGGTCTCTGCTTTGCAGGAAATTGGTTCGCCCCTTGCCTCTTCGACGTTTCCCACTTGGACGCGCTCTTGGCCGGCAAGAATCATTCGAGGCGCGCTGCTTTCCACGCTGTTTCTGCCGTTCGTTCGCCTCTTTGCGCACGCTCATATCCTGGGTCTCGAGCATTTGGCTTCACTGAGGGGACCCGTCATTTTTGCACCGAACCACCAAAGCCACTTGGATACGCCGCTGATTTTGTCTGCCTTGCCGGCACGTTACCGGTACCGTGTGGCCGCCGCAATGTGGAAGGAGTATTTCGATGCGCATTTTTGCCCGGAACGTCACACGACCTATCAACGGCTCCGGGATGGCCTCCTGTATACGCTCGTAGCCCTGCTCTTCAACGCGTTCCCTATTCCGTAGACCGAGGCTGGTGTCCGCCAGTCTCTGCGCTATATCGGGGATTTGGTCGACAACAATTGGTCCATCTTGCTTTTTTCCGAAGGAGAGCGAACTGGGGCGGGCGAGATTAAGCCGTTTCAACCGGGCATCGGCCTGATTGCCTCCCGCCTCCGGGTGCCTGTGGTGCCCGTTCGCCTGCGAGGGGTAGAGACGGTCCTCCATCGGCACATTCGCTGGCCGCATAGGGGCCCTTAGAGATCACTTTCGGGTCAGCTCTTTACTTGAAGGGCGAAAACTATTCGTGCTTTCTCAACGGGAGTGAAGTGCTCGACAAACCAGTCTGCCGCAAGTTTCGCCGTCTTCTCCAACGTGCCAGGCTCTTCAAACAAGTGCGTGGCGCCGGGGACGATGACGAGTTTCTTCTCGGCGTGTGTAAGTTCTGCGAGAGCCGTCTGATTCATCGCAATGACAGGCCTATCTTCCCCTCCAACAATCAGAAGCGTTGGTGCTCGAACACTTCCCAGCGCTTTGCCAGCAAGATCCGGTCTCCCTCCCCGCGAGACGATAGCCGCGACCACGTCTGGAAGTTCCGCCGCTGCCACCAGTGCCGCCCCCGCACCGGTACTCGCTCCGAAATACCCTATTTTCAGGTCACCCAGCTCGGGAGTGTTCATGGCGTAATGTGTCGCACCGGCCAGCCGTTTGGCAAGGAAGGGAATGTCGAATCGCAACTCTCCGGTCAGTTGATCCCGAGACTCTTCCTTACTGGTCAGTAGATCGAACAACACCGTTGCGATCCCCCGTGACTGGAGAATTTCAGCCACGTATCGGTTGCGCGGACTGTGGCGGCTGCTTCCGCTCCCATGCGCAAACAAAACCAACCCCCGCGCGCCGTGCGGGAGCACCAATGTCCCAGTGAGTTTGGCCCCATCAACGTCCATCAAGAAATCCCGGCTGTCGCCGATCTCTGTTTGCTTGCGACCTGGAATCATGTCGGCACTCCTTTCCACGGTCTTTCGAGGAGCCCGTTTGGTGGGCGAAGTCTCCGAGTATAATGAGCAACTCTCTCGCGTCTCAAAGCGACCTTACAGTCTTGTTAGTACGGCGGATTGGGTACGGCTGTGACTCGAAGCATAGGTTGTTGTGACCTTACTCACAGCCTCACGAACACCCGGGTGCTAACAAACTTTGAGAGGTGTGGGCTTTTATGAAAATCTTATTGGCGACAGATGGGTCCACATTCTCACAAAGCGCCGCGCGCGCAGTAGCTGCGGAGTTCCGCGCTGAAGGCGCCAAGATTCTTGTTTTGCAGGTCGTGGAACCGCTTATTTTCAGCACCCCTCCGCAGATGGCCTCCGGGTACGCCCCGGAAATGGCTGCTAGGCTCAAGGAACAGCTAGACTTGGCGAAGAACTCGGTTGCTCAAACCGCAGAAATCCTGGGAAAAGCCGGATTCAAGGTGGATTCGCGTGTGGTCGAGAATGAGGTGCGCACGGGAATTCTTGACGCCGCTCACGAATGGCGCGCGGATCTGATTGTGCTCGGCTCCCACGGTCAAAAGGGATTGCGGAAATTTCTTTTGGGAAGCGTTGCGGAGTTTGTTGCGCGGCACGCGCATTGTTCTGTGCAGATAGTGCGAACATCGCCAGAACGCTGAAGCAGACCGATCCCACCGTGCATCCTTATGCAGGAGGGAATCAGCATTGAGCGACAGCCTCGAAGCTCAGATCGCGTATTTCTCGATGGAGATCGCCGTTGACCCGCGGTTCCCAACCTACGCCGGCGGTCTCGGGATACTTGCTGGAGACACTTTGCGGTCCGCGGCGGATCGCGGCCTTCCGATGGTCGGGGTGACATTGCTGCCTCGGCAGGGATATTTTCGCCAGCAACTCGACGCGGCCGGCCAACAATCCGAATTGCCGGAGGAGTGGAGTCCAGAAGCAATCCTCGAGCCCGTTGAGTCAGCTGTGCCACTAACTCTGGACGGGATACAGTTCCGAGTCCGCGTCTGGCGATATTGGATCGAGGGTGTCGCGGGGCACAAGGTCGCGGTCTATTTTCTCGACACAAACCTACCCGAAAATCCTGCCTGGCAGCGCACCCTGACGGACAGCCTATACGGAGGAGACCAGCGCTATCGCCTGTACCAGGAAGCCGTACTCGGGATTGGTGGAGTGCGTGCGTTGCGTACAATCGGATATGGAAATATCCAGCGCTTCCACATGAACGAGGGCCACTCAGCCCTGCTTGTCCTTGCGCTGCTCGAAGAACGCATCGGCCGACCAAACCTGAACGCAGCTACCGCGGAAGACATCGAGGCTGTACGCAGAGAGTGCGTTTTCACGACCCATACCCCTGTTCCTGCCGCTCTGGATCAATTCCCACTGGAACTTGCGGGTGCTGTTCTTGGCCCGGATCGCATTGGGATCCTTGATGTAACGCACTGTTGCCCCTTTGGGAATCTCAATATGACGTATCTCGGGCTGCGCTGCTCCCAGTACATCAACGGCGTGGCTATGCACCACGGCGAGGTTTCCCACGACATGTTCCCAAACTATCCCATCCACGCCATCACCAATGGAGTGCATGCCGTCACTTGGACCTCGGCTCCTTTTCAGGAGCTATACGATGCGCACATCCCGGAATGGCGCCACGATAATCTCTACCTTCGTTACGCGATCGGCATCGATCTAGCCCAGATTCGCCAGGCACATCTCCGCGCAAAGCGAAAATTGATTGCCGAAATCGCCAAAGCGACCGGCACAAAGTTCGATGAAGACATTGCCACGATCGGGTTTGCGCGCAGAGCCGCGGTATACAAACGAGCGGACCTCCTGTTTAGCGATTTAGATAGACTTCGCCTCATCCGGCGCGAAACAGGCCCGTTCCAGATTATCTTTGGTGGAAAGGCTCACCCACAGGACGAGGAAGGCAAGGCTGTCATTCGAAAAGTCTTCCAGGCCGCGGCTGCTCTCAGGGACGAAATTCCGGTTGTCTACATTCAAAACTACGACATGAACTGGGCTCGCTTGCTGACCAGCGGAGTGGATCTTTGGCTCAATACGCCTCATCGTCCATTTGAAGCGTCTGGAACGAGCGGAATGAAGGCAGCGCTGAACGGCGTGCCAAGTCTCAGTGTGCGGGACGGCTGGTGGATCGAAGGGCATTTCGAAGGCGTAACCGGATGGTCTATTGGGTTTGACGAAGACCCAGAACAGCACGAGATAGAGGTCGCCTCCCTGTATGACAAGCTCGAGCATGTCATTTTGCCGACGTACTATTCCCGGCCCGATGCCTATGTGGAAGTGATGCGCTCGGCGATTGCCGTGAACGGATCTTTCTTCAACACGCAGCGCATGCTTGCCCAGTATGTCTTAAATGCCTACTTTCCCGAGTCTGTAAACAACCCAAAGGCCGTGCCGCAAGTAGTATGCGAGACGAAAGCACAAAGTGCATAGTGCCATTGAACGAGCCTCCGCCGAGCGTGCTTTGACTGCGCAAGCATTGCTCTTACCAGCTTGAGCTCTTGGACTCTATCCCTAATCCGCTTCCGTCGAAATGTTTGGCCATAGGCTCTGTGAGCCGTATCACATCCTGCAGACGCGGAATGGTCTATTGATGTTGTTGTGGGAGCGAAAGCCGACAGTTTCGTCGCCGCGTGTGAAAGCCGCGACAGGATCCCAAAGTCCGGGATGAGTTGAACGAAGCGAGCCGCATGGCAGAGACGGAAGTGAGCCATGAAGGGAATTCTAAAGCTCGCCTTCAAACTGCTCATCAACGATAAAGCTAAGTTCAGCGCATTGGTGGTGGGCATCACCTTCGCCGTGTTCTTGATGATGTTTATCACCTCGATGTTCTTTGGTGTTCTAAACCACGCATCATCCACGGTCATCAATATTGGGGCCTCCATCTGGGTGATGGATCCGGCGGTGCAAACCGTCTCGAATTCCGTGGGCATACCCAATTACGTGCTGGATGGCGTGCGCAGCATGGAGGGCGTGAAATACGCCGTGCCGCTCTATTCGAGCGGGGCCCTTGGTTAAATTGCCGGATGGCAACTACCAGACGGTAAACGTGGTCGGCCTGGACGATGTGACGCTATTCGGGCGGCCGGAACTGGTAGGCGGGAAAATCGAGGACATTTACGCGGAGAACGGCTTCTTTGTTGTAGACGATGCGGAAATTGCGAAGCTTGAGTACCCTCACCTGGGTTCCCAATTCGAATTGAACGATCACCGGGTAGTGGTCGTTGGTCTCGCCAAGGTTGCCACTTCCGGCCTGTACGGAACTCCCACGCTTTACACCACGTACAACCGGGCAATTCAGTACATTCCCAATCCTCGATTCACGATTTCTTACGTTCTCGTCGAACCGAAGAGTCCTGGCGACCTGCCAAAAATCAAGCAACAGGTGGCGGCGTTGGGGTATCTGGCGTTGACGAAAGAGGAGTTCATGAAGAGAACCGTCGACTTTTTCGTGTACCAGACGGGCGGAGGAACCAACATGCTGATCATGACACTGGTGAGCTTCATCGTCGGCCTGTCCGTCTCTGGGCAGACGTTCTACACCTTCATTCTTGAGAATCTCGAACGATTCGGAGCGTTGAAAGCCATTGGGACAAAGAACAGGGAACTGATGGGGATGATCTTATTCCAGGTTGGCTTCACCTCTTTCCTTGGTTACGGGCTAGGGGTCGGCTCGTGCACGCTGCTGATGTGGCTCGCGAAATTACGGCTCCCGAGTTACGCGGCGATGGTGACTTACGCGAACCTGCTGATCCCCTTTGTGATGGTGCTCATCATTACGGCGATTTCGAGTTAAGCGGGAGTCCGCCGGGTCTTGCAGATCGAACCGTTTGATATTTTCCGAGGATGACGTGGCGAAGGTGGCGATCCAAGGAAGCAGTCTCAACAAGTGGTTTGGCGAAGGAGAAGCCAAGACAGTGGCTCTGCGTGACGTAAATCTGGAAGCGGAGTTCGGCGAAATGGTGTACATCGTCGGTCCGTCGGGCAGCGGGAAGGCGCAAATTGGCGCAGTTCATAAGACTCACGGTAGTTGGGCAGATAGGATTTAGGAACCAGACCGAGAATGCGTCCTTGGTAGACGACGGTCGCGCAATTGAATAGGAGGTTGTCGAAAACGAGGGGCAAACCAACTACGGTGATCACAGAGATTTCGCGCGAGGCTGCGACGATTCTTCGCAGAGCAGCCTCGGTTGCATCCAGCAGTGCCAGCTGGTGGAATAGGTTCGCAGGAATAGGCGGGAAGTCCGAGTTCCGGGAACACAACCAGGAGTGCTTTGCGCTCGTTGGCCTGTCGCATCAAGGCAATCGTCTGATCGGCATTGAATTCGGTCTCGGCCACAAGCACTTGCGGGATGGCCACAGCCACGCGAATAAAGTTGTGACTGTATAGGTTGAAAAAGCTGCGCCTGTCATTCATTTCATCAGCTTGCCGAGAAGATCACGGTTGCGAGTTCTGCGTTACATATAGCCCATTTCCACCAGTTTCGTGATGACCCTGTGGGCCGCGGCTTTTGAAGTCTCTTGGTCCGCATGCACCTCGACTTCGGGCCTTTCGGGCGCCTCAAATGGCGTCTGAAGACCAGGCACGGTTTCGGCTGCGCCCTCACGGGCTCGGCGATAAATCCCTTTGGGATCGCATGCTATGCAGACCCCCAAGGGACACTCTACATAAACTTCTACGAATTTGGAGATTTCCTGTCGCGCCCAGTCTCGGTACATACGGCGATTGGCGGTTGCATCAAAGATCACGGGAACGCCATGCCGCGTCAGAAGAACCCCGAGGTAGACCAACTGCCGGTAGAAGATGTCGCGTTCTTCCGGGTCGTATCGCGGATGCGGCGTGAAAATCTTTCGCAGTTCATCGGACTCTAACAGGGCTACTTTCACTCCTCGGGCAGACAATTGAGCGTTTAGCTCCGCGGCAATGGTCGATTTCCCAGAGGCCGGCAGACCCGTAATCCATATGGCGAAAGCATCCCCACTTCTACGCTCCTGCATACTTGTTCACCTGAGTGGGATCAAAACTCTCGGTGTCCAACACAGCCAACACGAAGGAGAGAATCTTTTTTCGAACTGTATGTGACAGCGTCGGATACCAAAGCGGACTGGCGATCACTAGACCCCGAAAGGCGAAAAAGGGAGCAGCAACGCGCAATATTTCATGATCACCACTCTTCTCCAAGTAGCGGTTCCAAAAGCGGAGGAACAGCGTTTCAAGAGGGCCTTCGAGGCGGCCGCTGCGTTGAAGTGAGAAAAAGAAATAGTTCAATGTCAAAGATGTCAGATCATCCGCGGGATCACCATATTCTCCCCTTGAGCGATCAAGGAGCTGGAAATCCACTCCGGACCGGAACAGGATATTCCATGGATGAAAATCTCCGTGGATCTGTCGCAGCCTGTGAGTCAGGCCTTTGATTCGCCATCGCCACTGCAGGCAGCGTTGCTCGATTGTTTGAAGGAGATCCGCTGTGATGAGTGGATGCTGCGGATAGGAGTCTGTCAGACCCATAATGCATTCACCATGCCCCAACAACTCGCGGATGCGCCGTGTGTAGAGCCCGGAATCATTCACGGGTTCCGTGTGGATTGCCAGCAGGTAGTCGCAGAGGGCGTCGGCGCGGGTCAGATCAAGTTCCGTGAGCACTCCTTCATCGCGAATTCGTTCGAGATCCAACGAATAGTTTTGACCCGCGACGTATTCCGTTAAGAGACAGACTTCCTCAACTTTGCCTAGGGACACGATACTCGCGTCGGGTAGGAAGCCACCAGGGACCGTACGTGCCTTGGAAGAAGATTAAAGGCGCGATGTTCCCAAAGCAAAATATGAGCACGGTCCGCCATGTGTTCGTGACCAAAGGGCCCAGGGCTCATGGTGTGGAGTACGGCGCTGCGGCGCTGATGATCGGATAGCTCATAATCGATACGGACCGGTGTTCCGTATCCGTATCCTTTCAGGGTCCTTTCTTCCGGATATCCTAAAATAGCCACGTCCAGTACGCTGATCTGCTCTCCAAATGAGGAACTCAGATACCGTGCAAGCTGTTCGGGTTTCAATTCGGGCATTGTCTGCACCGACGACGGCTACAGTCGGTCTTCTGTGCCGCGGAGTGTTGATCCAAGGCGAGGATAGGCAACCGGCGTCATGGATAGCTGTGACATGAATCACCAGATCCGGTCGGCGCGACCTTAGAGCGTGGCGTGAACGTGTGAGCGTAAGACCGATCGACGTCGATGGGACTCTGTTCTGAGCTTTCTTGTCTCTGATTATCGTGACCGCCATCACTGTGCAGTCTTCTGGCTCTGGTAGGCTGTGAAGAAGGAATGCCGGCCGGCTCTCCTTCTAGCGTATGGAGGGTTTTATGCTCACACCCGGCCTTATTGAATCGCTCCCTGAGCTTCCTGCTCCCATCCTGACGGTCTACCTGGACACAAACCGTGAGAAGACTGCCAATCGAGCTCTGGAACCCGGGTATCTGGTTAACCTTGGCTCCCAGGCAAAACTGGCCCAAAAAAAAACTAGATCCGGAAGACTGGCAAGGGTTTCAGAAGCAAGTGGAACGTGCAGAGGCCTATCTCCGAACTCATCCGCCGTCATCGAAGGGTGTCGCAATCTTCGCCGGGCGCGACACTTGGAAGTTTCTGCCCTTGGAAGCGACGGTGGAAGACGCGGTTCACTGGGGGACGCCGAACTTAGCCCCGCTGCTTTGGTTGTGGGAAGAACACAAGCCATACGGAATCGTTAAGGTTAGCCAAAGGCGCGCACAGTTCTTTCTCTATTGGTTTGGAGAGATGCGTGTCCTAGAGGATAACGAGTATACTCCGGCGCCCACGAAGAAAAAGGACATGGGCCCGGTGGCACGTGCTTTCGGAGTTCGGGTATCTCGCGGATCGAATCGTGACGTATTCGAGCATCATCAGGAGGCGCAATATTCCCACTATTATCGGCAGGTCGCAGAGAGGATAGATCGCTGGTGCAATGCGGAACATTTGGAGTCGCTATACCTTTTAGGCCCAGGTGGAGTGATAACAGCCATTCAGAAGAAGATCCCTTTGGCTCTCCACGAGAGAGTTGTTCCAATCCAAAAGGATCTTGGCTGGGCTTCGAAAGCGGAACTGCATCGGCGTATCGAACGGATCGTTGCCAAACACGAACGTGAACGCGATACGGACCGCGTGGAAACGCTGCTAAGTGCTGAACGTGGCGTCGTAGTTGGAATCGACGAGACGCTAGTCCGGTTGCAGCAAGGGAAGATTCGGGGCCTCGTTGTCGTCAAGGGACTGGATGAGAGCCTCAATCGTTGCGGTGATGTTTGTGGGTAGACCGTACAACGGACCCGAAATGTCCAGCCTGTGGCCGGGGCCGTTACCCGGTCACGCTTCGCGACATCCTGCCCGAGTTAGCCCGGCATTACAAAGTATCCATGGAGGTAGTATCCGGCAATGCCGGACGTCAGTTGGAAAAGGCGGGGGGAATAGGTGCTTGGCTCCGCGAATTTGAAAGGAAAGAATACGGAGAGCATCTAAAGGTTTGCTCAGTAAGAACTGATTCGGAGCGGCCTGAAGAGCGCATTCTCCTTGCTGGATTGGGATACTCGGCGAACAAGCAAACTGTTGAAAAGACGACCTGTGTGACCAAGAAACGCGCAAGGCCTTCTGAATCATTTTTGGGGCGTCCGGGGTACTTACAGATATGGAAGAATCCCACACGTTGTCGAGCAAGGTCAGCACGATTGCGCAAGAGGTCCTAAAAAAACGCATCTTGCTCTCCGACCAACAGGGGAATCCCCTGGAAACTCCTGAAGAAATGTTTTGGCGCGTTGCGTGGGAAGTAGCGAAGGTCGAACGGCAATTCAGTCGCTCAGCAGATGTTCACGCGACTGCTACGTCTTTTGCCAATATGATGCAAGCGCTCGAATTCTTGCCCAACTCCCCCACGCTTATGAATGCGGGCCTTCCTAACGGGCAGCTGTCTGCTTGTTTTGTGCTTCCACTCGAAGATTCCATGGATTCCATCTTCCGCACCTTGCGGGATATGGCACTCATCCAGAAGAGCGGCGGCGGCACCGGTTTCTCGTTCTCTCATCTGCGTCCCCGCGGCGATCCCATTGGTCCAACGCGAGGCGCGTCGAGCGGCCCGGTGTCGTTCATCAAGCTTTTTGACTACGCTTGCGAGACAACGCGTTCCGGGGGGGCGCGACGCGGAGCGAACATGGGCCTGATGCGGTTTGACCACCCCGATATTCTCGAATTCATCGGTGCAAAAGCGCAATCCGGCGCCCTGCGCACCTTCAATATCTCCGTGGCCGTGTCGGATTCCTTCATGGACCTCGTCCGGCGCCATTCAGAGTATCCGCTAATCAATCCGCGCACTGGCCAGAAATCCGGCCAATTGAATGCGCGACAGGTCTTTGACGCGATCGTCGATTCGGCGTGGAGGACAGGCGATCCGGGCTTGGTATTTCTCGACGCCATCAACCGGCAGAATCCGCTCGCCGCCATCGCTTCCATTGAGGCTACAAATCCGTGCGGGGAGCAGCCCTTGCTGCCGTACGAGTCCTGTAATTTGGGATCGATCAACGTGGCCCGTTTTGTGCGCAATGGGCAGATCGACTTCTCGGATCTTGGTCCCACGGTTCATTTGGCGGTGCGCTTTCTGGATGATGTCATCGATGCAAATCGCTTTCCGCTTGAGGAAATCGAGGAACAAACTCTTGCCAACCGGAAGATCGGCCTCGGCGTCATGGGTTTTGCCGACCTGCTACTCTTGCTCGGATTGCCATACGATTCGCCAGAAGCGGTCGCGACGGCTGAGGAGCTGATGACATTTATTTCCGCTCAGGCCGACGCCGAATCATCTCGCCTGGCGGAACAACGCGGAGTTTTCCCAAACTATGCGCGCAGCAGTTTTGCCATCCAGGGAATCAAGAGACGCAACGCTACAGTGACCACGATCGCCCCGACGGGAACAATCAGCCTTATCGCAGGATGTTCCAGCGGGATTGAGCCGCTCTTTGCCCTCTGTTACACCCGAAGCGTGTTTGGGGAGTCAAAACAGTTCCATCTGCACCCTCTGCTCGAAAACATGGCTGCACCGTATTTGACTGAAAGTGCTCGCCATATGCTCTTGCAGACCGGCAGCGCGCAAGGCCTGCGAGAAATTCCCGAATCTATCCGTCGGGTATTCGTGACCGCACACGACATTGCGCCGAAATGGCATGTTCGTATGCAAGCCGCATTTCAGCGACACGTCGAAAATGCCGTGAGTAAGACTGTGAACCTTCATCCGGTCGCGACGCGCGATGACATCGAAAAAATGTTCCTACTGGCCCATGAGCTGGGATGCAAGGGCATTACGGTCTTTCGCGACGGCTGCAAACAAGAGCAGGTATTGAGAGCGGGCGAGATCGAGAAGAAAAGACCGTTCGGCGTCGAGCCGTGTCCTGAATGCGGCGACACGATGACGGAGGCATCCGGATGCGTGTCTTGTCCCTCGTGTGGGTATGCATTTTGTTCGATATGAAAAGAAACTAGCTCATCGCATGCTGCGGCGAATAGATTGCCATGCTCTCAACGAAGGCTTTTCTTTTTGTGCGCAGTTCTATCGATAAAGGATTCTCACTATGAAATGTGCAACGCCAGGATGTTCACAGGAAGCACGCAGAGAGTGTATCGAGTGCTCGCGACATTACTGCGACAGGCATGTCGAATGGTGCGAGTTGTGCCAGGCAAACGTGTGCCTCGATTGCCGGGAGGAGCACCAGTCCAATCCTCAGCACGAGGGAGAATCCCGAAACGCTTGAGCTTGAAGTCTTAAGGAATGGATTTTCGGCAGTGAGCTAAACGCACACAAGCTACACGGCATAATCTTCTGTTGCGCCGCCGTGCCCAGGTGTGGCCGGTCAGACGATGCTCTCGATAAAACGCTTCATCCGGCGATAGTGAGAGCCTTTCCAGTACACTCTGTTGCAGGCGGGACAAACATAAAATTCCGCAAAATATTTCGCTGTTTCCGGCAAGAGGCGATGCTGAACGGATTCCTTTTTCGTTGCATAGAGTACGGCATTACAGTGGATACACCGGCGAAACGGTACGATCGCCCACGTTAGGTCGAACTCGCACAACACTTCGACCAATTGCCGGGCTGGTTCCGTCGCCCGAAGGTAATAGCCGCGCTGAACCTCATTACGCTTTAAAAGTCCGCGATCTCTGGTCAGCAGGATGCGGTTTTCACCCTCAGACAGGCGTGCTACTTCTTCATCCCGAAAATTACTTTGATAGAGAGTATCAAAGCCCAGCATGCGAAGGTACGCTGCGAGCCTCCCCAAATGTCCGTCGGCCACAAAACGCGCTTCCTTTAGCGCTGGAAGCTGCAATTGCGCAAGCGGGCTGATCGGAATGGATCGAAATCTCGGGAAAACACTGACGCGATCACCATCCTGAATGCGATATCCGAAATCCACCGACGCGCCATTTACGAGGATTAAATCCACCTCCGTGTGGGGAATGCCGATGGCCTCGATCGCGTCTTTGATGGAGCCGCTTACATCGAAGGTGTAGGTTAT
>Ga0335082_10002469_pt1 | contig 19906 bp, 20 predicted proteins | sample Lox_Sample_41_FD_206718 | JGI IMG/M metagenome (GOLD analysis project Ga0335082, IMG submission 206718) | Soil microbial communities from Loxahatchee National Wildlife Refuge, Florida, United States - Lox_Sample_4.1 | ecosystem: Environmental > Terrestrial > Soil > Wetlands | place: USA...
ACGTGCGTATCACGGATCGATGACGAGAGGGTAGTGGTCGGCGGTGCTCGGGACCATCCGGGGGACGGTACCCGAGGGCGGCGTCCGGTTGACGCGCCGTCGCACGCACACTAGATTCCTCGCCGATTTGAGGAGGAACGCGCCTGGCCTTTTCTTCCGAAGCGACGACCCGCGGCATTCGTATCGCGGTGCAGTCGGCATATGTCCCGGAGCGATCGGAACCCGATCAGCAGCGCTGGTTCTTCGTGTACACGGTGAAGGTCTCGAACGAGGGTTCCGAGACCGCGCAGCTGGTGAGCCGACATTGGATCATCACCGACGCCAACGGGCACGTCGAGGAGGTCAAGGGTGCGGGCGTCGTCGGTGAGCAACCCACCCTGGCGCCGGGCGAGTCATTCGAGTACACCTCGGCGTGTCCCCTGAAGACCCCATTCGGCACCATGCACGGGACCTACCAGATGGTCACATCGGGTGGCACGCGGTTCGACGCACAGATCGCGCCGTTCTCGCTCGCCGAGCCGCACGCGATCAACTGATGCAGCGCGGCGCCGCGTGAGGCGGGTGCAGTGGCCGCCGCGACCTCGAAGACCCGCCCGCCTCGAACCCGACCGCGTCTCGGCATCGCCTTGGGCAGCGGGTCGGCGCGCGGCTGGGCGCACATTGGCGTCCTGCGCGCCCTCGGCGACGCCGGCATCGAGCCGGACGTCGTGTGCGGGACGTCCATCGGTGCGTTGGTCGGCGCGGCGTACGTGACCGGGCAGCTCGACGCACTCGAACGTTGGGCGCGTTCGATTCGGTGGTTTGACATCGTGCGGTTGATGGACGTGACCTTGGCGCGCGGCGGCTTTATCGAAGGCGCTCGGTTGTTCGAGGCCTTGCGCTCGCGTCATTCCGAGGTGCACATCGAAGCGCTGCCCAAGCCGTTTGCCGCGGTGGCCACGGACTTCGCGAGTGGGCGCGAGGTGTGGTTGCAGCACGGGCCGCTGATCGACGCGGTGCGGGCATCGGCGTCGCTCCCGGGTTTGTTTCCACCGGTGCCGTCGGCCGATGGCTGGCTGGTGGACGGCGGCCTGGTGAACCCGGTCCCGGTGTCGGTGTGCCGCGCTCTCGGTGCCGAGGTGGTTGTCGCCATCAACCTCAACAGCGACTTGACGGCACGCAACGCGCCGCCGCGGCTCTCTCGCCGTCGCCTCGAGCTGAGCGGCGCCGTGGCGGGTGCGACCAAGCTGTCGGCGCGACTGCGCGAGCAGCTGCGCGGCACGACCAGCCGCTTGGCCACGTCACTGCGCAGCAACAAACAGGACACGCCGAGTCTCATCGAAGTGCTCGCCGGCGCGCTGTATATCATGCAGGACCGCATCACCCGCAGCCGCATGGCCGGGGACCCCGCCGAAGTCGTGTTGACGCCACGCCTGGGCGGCATCCGCCTGCTCGATTTCGACCGGGCAGACGAAGCGATCGCCGCGGGCTATGCTTGCGTGACGGCGATGTTGCCGGTGCTGCAGCCGGCGTTGGCGACGCCGCCGGAGCGGTGACGCAGGCTGGTGCACGGGTTGCACTCCGCCGCCCATGTTGTTAACCGCGTGCGCATGATTGCCTGTCTCGACCTCGAGGGAGTGTTGGTTCCCGAGATCTGGATCAACGTGGCCGAGCGGACCGGGATTGCCGAGCTCCGCGTGACCACCCGGGACGAGCCGGACTACGACAAGCTGATGCGGCGGCGTCTCGCCATTCTCGACCAGCATGGGTTGCGGCTGCCGGACATCCAGCAGGTGATCGGCACCATGCGACCGCTGGAGGGCGCGCACGAGTTCCTCGATTGGCTGCGAGCGCGCTTCCAGGTCCTCATCCTCTCCGACACCTTCGACGAGTTCGCCGCCCCGCTGATGGCGCAGCTCGGGTATCCGTGTCTGTTCTGCAACTCGCTGGTGGTCGACGGCGACGGCACGGTCCGCGACTTTCGCATCCGCATCCGGGACGGCAAGCGCAAGGCGGTGATGGCGTTGAAGCTGCTCAATTTCGAGGTCGTGGCCGCGGGTGACTCGTACAACGATACCACGATGTTGGCGGAAGCCGACCGTGGCATCCTCTTTCGTCCGCCCGACAACGTCGTGCGGGAGTTTCCGCAATTTCCGGTCACCCATACCTACGCCGAGCTGCGCGCGGCTTTCGCCGCCGCCGGCGGCGTTGGCGCATGAGCTGAGCATGGCCGGCACGACCGTGAACCTACTCGACGGCACGTTTTACGCCGGCGACCCCGAGCCGGCATACGCCTGGCTGCGCGCCAACGCACCGGCGTATCGTGACGCCGCAACCGGCGTCTGGGGCTTGGCGCGCTACGACGACATCATCTACGCATCGCGGCACCCCGAGATCTTCAGCTCGGCGCAGGGGTCGCGTCCGAACACGCCGAGCGACACCTCGATGATCAACCAAGACGACCCGCGCCACACCTGGCAGCGCAAGCTGGTCAACAAGGGCTTCACGCCCCGGCGCATCGCCGAGCACGAAGCGCACATCCGCGCCATCGCGACATCGCTGATCGACGCGGTCGCGCCGCGTGGGCACTGCGACTTCGTCAAGGACCTCGCCGCCCCGCTGCCGATGATCCTCATCGCCGAGTTGCTCGGCGTCCGCACCGACGATCGCGATCTCCTGCAGCACTGGTCCGACGAGTTGATCAAGGGCGCCGACGGCACCGAGAACGTCACGCCGGCGGTGCTGGCGGCGTTCAGCGAGTTCGTCACATACCAGCGTGAGATCATCCGGGACCGCCATGCGCGGCCGCAAGACGATCTCATGAGCATCCTGGTGCGTGCCGAGATCGACGGGCAACGCTTCACCGACGATGAGATCATCTCCGAATCGTTGTTGCTGCTGGTCGGCGGCAACGAGACTACGCGTAATGTCATCTCCGGTGCGATGGAGGCGTTGATCCGGCATCCGGATCAACGGGCGGTGCTGCGGAACGATCCGGCGAAGCTGCCGGTCGCGGTCGAGGAGTTTCTGCGCTGGGTGACACCGATCCTCAACATGCGGCGCACCGCCACCCGCGACGTCGAGCTGCACGGCGAGACGATCCGTGCCGGCGATCAAGTGCTGCTGATGTATGGGTCGGCGAACCGTGACGAGCGAGTCTTCACCGCGCCGGAGCGCTTCGACGTCCAGCGCGACCCCAATCCGCACGTCGCCTTTGGTTTCGGCCCGCACTTCTGCCTGGGCGCGAGCCTGGCACGCTTGGAGATCCGCGTGATGTTCGAGGAGCTGCTGCGGCGGCTACCGGACATCGAGTTGGCGCCGGCGGCGCAGGTCCGGCGCACCCCGTCGTCGTTCATCCGGGGCATCCAGAGCATGCCGGTTGACTTCACGCCGCGCCCGCCGGCGCGCTGACGCCCGCTACTGTCCGCTGCTGCTCTTCAGATCGATCCCGACCGTCGCCGGGGCGCTGCTCTTGCCGCTCGAGTCGGAGACGACGACCGTGAAGTCGAAGTGCGTGCGCCGGCAGTTGCCGTTGCAGGTGAAGCCGCCCAGCGTCAGCGGTACCGTTCCGCTCGTCGGCCCGCGCAGAATGTTGCCGCGACCGATGTCGGAGACGACGCCATCATCGCGCGTCGCGGTGATGTGCCAGCCGCTGGCGTTGCCGTTCGTGTCGGTCCAGCTGAACGTCAGCGAGAACGATTGTCCGATCGACAGCTCGCACGACGACGCGCCGTTGCAGGTGAAGCTGGTCACCACCGGCGCCGCCGGATTGATGGGCGGCGATGGCGTACGCGTCGGCGTCGCGGTGGGCGTGCGCGTCGCGGTCGGAGCGCCGGGCACGTTGGTGGCCGTCGCGCTGGCTGGCGGCGGCACCCCGGACCCCAACCGCACCGTGGTTGGCCGCCGCACACTGTTGTTGGCGGTATTCGTGTCACCCGAATAGAAGAGCGTGGCTTCGTTGGTCACCGTCGGGAAAGCCGGGCGCGACACGTTGACCGTGAGCAGCAGCGCGGTGCTGGCGAGCGGCGCCAGCGCCGTCGGGTTGGTGCAGGTCACGACCTTGTCCAGAGCCGTGCAGCTCCAGCCGACGCCGGATGCCGCGGCGAAGTTCATGCCGCGCGGCAGCGTATCGACGATGGTCAGCGTGTCGTTGGTCGTTTGCGCACCGATGTTGCTCACCGTCAGCACATACGTCCCCGGTGATCCGGTCACCATGGAGCTGCCGACGGTCTTGGTGAGCAGCAGGTCAGTGGCGGCGGGCGCTACGGTGCGGGTGCTGGTGGGCGTACGGGTGATCGTCGGCGTGCGTGTCGGCACCGCGGTGCCGATCCCGGTGGTGGGCGTCGCGCTGCCGGTCGGGGCGTTGCATACGCCGGCCTTCACGTTGGTGGCGCGGATGGTGGAGTTGTTGGCGGTATTCGGATCGCCTTCGTATGCCAGGGTCAGCGTGTTGGTGAAGAACGGGAAAGCGGCGGTGCACACGCCGACGACGAGGCGGAACGAGGTGGTGGTGGCAGGCAATAGCGGCGCCGGCGTCTGGCAGTCGACCGTGCGGCCCGACACCGTGCAGGTCCACCCGGCGGGCCCGCTGCCGGAAAGAAAGCTGATCCCGTCGGGGAGAGTGTCGAGGACGTGGACGTTGGCGTCGGTGGCCGCCGGACCCAGGTTGGTGATCGACAGCGTGTAGACGCCGTTGGCGCCGACGGTGAACGAGGTCGAGGTCGCGCGGATCTTCAAATCAGCCGAGGCCGCCGCTGAAGCGACGCGCGCGCCGAGCAGGAGCGTGGCCGCCAGCAGTGTGCAGCCTCGTCCGACCGTCAACCGCCTTCCGTGTCGCGCGCCAACCATCGAGAGCTGCATGGTCGTCTCCTTTGTGTCCAGAAGAAATTGAACCGCGGTGCCGTGAAGATCAATAGGCCAAAAGGTCGCAGTTGACAATACGCGGGCGAGCGACCGGTTCACGGGGCGCGCGGGGGATAGCCCCTCGTGAGGTGTCCAGAATTCTGGACTGCTGTGTGGGTGGTCGGCGGCGCGCCGGATCCCAGACCTTGACGGCGCGCTGCGGACTGGCACGATGGGACGTGCGCCGCCTCGGCGCCAACCTGTGAGGGACCGATATGAGCGACGCAACGCGATTGGCCATTCTCGTCGGTGGTGGGCCCGCCCCCGGCATCAACAGCGTCATCGCCGCCGCGACGATTCGCGGCGTCGTCGAAGGCATCGAGGTGCTCGGGGTGCGTGACGGCTTCGAGTGGATCATGCAGGGGAACACCGACCATGTGAGCCGCTTGACGATCGACGACGTCAGCCGCCTGCACTTCCGCGGCGGCTCGTTCATCGGCATCTCGCGTGCCAATCCCACCAAGGATCCGGCACACCTCGACAACGCGCTCAACGCCTTGCTGCAGCTCGGCGTGTCGATGCTGATCACCATCGGCGGCGACGACACGGCGTTCTCCGCCTTGAAGCTGGCCGAGCGCTCCGCCGGGCGCATCCGGGTTGTGCATGTGCCGAAGACCATTGACAACGACCTCGACCTGCCGGCGAACATCGACACCTTCGGGTTCCAGACGGCGCGCCACGTCGGCGCCGAGATCGTCAAGAACCTGATGGTCGACGCCTACACCACCTCGCGCTGGTACATCGTCATCTCCATGGGGCGCAAGGCCGGCCATCTGGCGCTCGGCATCGGCAAGGCGGCGGGCGCGACCTTGACGTTGATCACCGAGGAGTTCGGCGGCCACCTGCGCTTGAAGACCATCGTCGACACCTTGGCCGCCGCCATCATCAAGCGTCGGAGCGACGGGCGCCGCGATGGCGTTGCCGTCGTTGCCGAGGGCGTGATGCTCGATATGGACCCACACGACTTGGCCGCGCTGCAGGATGTCGAGCGCGACGCGCACGGCAACATCCGTCTCTCGGAGATCGACATCGGCGAGCCGCTCAAGCACGCCGTCGTCGCGCGGCTCAAGGAGCTCGGCATCAAGGCCACGGTCACGGCGAAGAACATCGGGTACGAGCTGCGCTGCGCCGATCCGGTGCCCTTCGACATGGAGTACACGCGCGACCTGGGTTACTGCGCCGCCAAGTATCTGCTCGAAGGCGGCGACGCCGTGATGGTATCCATGCAGGGCGGACAATTCGTGCCGATCCCGTTCGCGCAGCTGCTCGATGCGCAGACGGGCCGCGCCAGGATCCGCCTGGTCGACATCCACTCGACGCGCTACGCCATCGCGCGGCGCTACATGATTCGCCTGCGTCGCGACGACTTCGACAGTCCCGCCGACATCGCCAAGCTGGCGCGCACCGCCGGGCTGTCGGTCGAGGAGTTCGGCCGGCAGTTCGAGTATCTCATCGAAAGCGAGCCCCCGCCGCTGGTGCTGCGGCCGGCGCGCTGACCGAGCGATCTGCCCCTCGTCCTCACCTGCCCCTCCCAGGGTGGAGAGGAGCCGATGACGCAGGGTCCGGCCCGGGATCCGAGGTGCAACGCTCTCTCGGGGATCCCCTGCAGAACAATCAACTTGACGCTCCCGCAACTCGGGTGTACCCCGAGGCCGTGCGTCTCCCGATCGCCGCCCTCTTGGTAGCGCTGCTCGTCGCCCGTGCGAGCGCCACCAACTTCTACGTGAAGAACGGCGGCGATAACGGCCTCGACGGTCAATCACTCGCCACGGCGTGGGCAACCCTCGCCTACGCCGCCGATACCGCCAACCCCGGCGACACGGTGCACGTGCAGGACGGCAACTACCAAGGGTTCCACATGAGCCGCTCCGGTGCGCCGGGCAATCCGATCACCTTCCTCGCCGATGGGTCGAATGTGCAGATCACCGCCGACAACGGCACGACCCCCGACGGCATCAACATCGAAGGCGCCGACTACATCACCATCGACGGCTTCAACGTCAACAACCGCACCCGCGCCGGCATCCGCACCGCCCTGTCGCATTTCGTCACCGTACGCAACTGCCATACCGGCAACAACGGCGTGTGGGGCATCTTCAGCGGCTTCGCGGATGACTTCACCATCGAGTTCAACGAGACGCATCACTCGCAGCAGCAGCACGGCATCTACGTGTCCAACAGCTGCGTGCGCCCGATCATCCGCGGCAATGTTTCACACGACAACCGCGCCGCCGGCATTCACATGAACGGCGACCTCAGCCAAGGCGGCAACGGATTGATCTCGAATGCGCTGATCGAGCGCAACGTCATCTACGGCAACGGCGTCGGTGGCGGCTCGGGCATCAACATGGACGGTGTGATCAACAGCGTCATCCGCGACAACCTGCTGTACGACAACCACGCCAGCGGCATCAGCCTCTACCGCATCGACGCCGCCGCCGGCGCGAGCGGCAACCTGGTGGTCAACAATACGATCATCGAGGCCGCCGACGCGCGCTGGTGCGTGAACATCAACGGCGGCTCCACCGGCAACACGGTGATCAACAACATCCTCTACAACTTCCACGCGTGGCACGGGGTCATCAGCATCGACGCGTCGAGCCGCGCCGGGTTCAGCAGCGATTACAACAGCGTCATGAGCCGCTTCAGCATCGATCAGGGCGACACGGTGCTGGATCTGCCCAGCTGGCAAGCCCTGGGCTACGACCTGCACTCGTTCGTGGCGACGCCGGCGGATCTCTTCCTCGTGCCGGGCTCCGACTTCCACCTGCGCGACGCCAGCCCGGCGCTCGATGCCGGTAGCGCGAACAACGCCCCCGCGTTCGATCTCGACGGCAACCCACGCCCGGTCGGCGCCGGCGTCGACGTCGGGGCCTTCGAACGCCAACTGCTGCATTGCGGCAACGGCGCGATCGACGCCGGTGAGCAGTGTGGCGAGCCGGGCCTGTCATGCGCCGACCAGTGCACCACCTGCCTGAGCTGCATCTGCGCGCTGACGCAACCGGTGTGCGGCGATGGAAACGTGTGCGGCAACGAGCAGTGTGAAGTCGACGCGGACTGCGGCAGCGGGCAGGTCTGCCGCGGTTGCCAGTGCCTCAACACCCCCACGTGCGAGAGCGGCATTGTGATGCAAACGCCGACGTTGCGCATGCGGTCGGCGTCGTTTCGTTTCCGCCTGGCGGGCCAGGCGGTGATCCCCAAGCCGTGGCAAGCGATGAATCCGGTGATCGACGGTGTACGCGTGACCATCGACGCGCCGACCGGCCCGGGTCGGTTCGACGTCGTCATCCCCGGCGGTGCTCGCAGCAATCGCGTTGGCTGGGTGGTGAACCGCACCGCGACGCGCTGGACGTACACCGACCCATCCGGCAGTCACGGCGGTGTCACGCGGGTGGTGATTCGCGACCGCTCGCGCACCCGCGACGGTCTCGTGCATTGGGGGGTGTGGGCGCACGGCGGCACCATCACGCTGCCGGACGTGCACCAGGTGCGCGGCGCGGTCGTCGTCGGCGTGCCCAGCGAGTGCGCGCAGATTGTCTGGAACGCACCCGGCGCGGCGCGACCGCGCTGCACGGGTGACGCGTCGCACTTGCTCTGTCGCTGATCCAGGCGCGCCGCGTCAACCACGACGCGGCCCGGTGCGTTGCTCGCTGTGAAGCACGCGCGCGATCCACTCTCCCTCCCGCACCGCCGTACCGGCGCGGTCGCGCGTCAAGGAGCCCGCATGAAAGCGATAGCGAGTGGAGTAGCACACCTGTCCTTCGCAGGTGGCGGCCTGTTCTTGCCGGCGCGCAGCCCCTACGACCGTCAAACCCTGGCCGAACACATCGCCAGCCGGGCGCGGCGCAACGGCCAGGTGCAAGTCCTGGTCGACGACCGGCGCTGGTTGGTGTATCGGCGTTCGGCTGCCAGCGCGGCGGTCTGCACCCACTGCGGCGCGTCGTCGCTCGCCTCCGCCTGTTACGCGATCGGGTGCGCGCCGGCGGCATATTGCGTGCGTTGCGCCTTCCTCGAACCCCTGCCGCTGCCTAACGAAGCCCAGCGACGTGCCGGGTGACGCGCAGCCGTGCCGTCAACCCCCGGGCAGGCTGGGTCGTTGGTTGCTATAGAGAGTCATCGTATGTCGAGACAGATGGTTTTGGTCGTCGCTAAGCTGCTGCACGTCGCCCGATCCCGGGCTCGCACCCACGCCCAGGCACCACCACCTCCGATGGCGAGCCACGCGCCGGGTGACTTCCAGCCGCATGCGCAGTAGCCGGGACCGACGGGGACGCGTAGACCTACCGGCGACGCGCTCCGTGTATGCCACCGTGGTGGCGATCGCCGTCGCCGGTTTGGTGTCCGACAGCCGCGCCGAGGAAACACGCTTCCTGCATGCGGCCGTGTCGCCACGTCTGGCCACCGCCCGCTTGATGCACGCCGCCGACCCCGACGAAGCGCTGCCCATGTCCATGACCTTGCAGCTCCGCAACCGCGACGAGCTCGCCGCACTCCTGACCGCACAGCAGAGCCCCGGCTCTCCCGACTATCGTCACTGGCTGTCTCCCGAAGCCTTCGCCGACCGCTTCGGGCCGATGGCGGCCGCCTACGACGACCTGGTACGCTGGCTGCGCGACCGCGGCTTCGACGTCGTCACCTGGCCTAGTCGCGCGCGCGTTGACTTCGTCGGCCGGGTGACCCAGGTGGAAGGGGCATTCGGCGTGCACATGAACCGCTACAGCCACCGGGAGCGTGAGGCGCTCGCCAACGCCGACGCGCCGGCACTCCCGGCACACCTCGCCAACATGGTGCAACACGTACGGCTGAACACCTTTCGATTGGCCGAGCCGTTGCTCCGCGTCACCGACAACGGCAGCCCGACGAACGTCATGGCGCCGGCCGACGTGTACACGAGCTACAATGTGGCTTCGTTGCTCGCCGCCGGCATCGACGGAACTGGTCAGACGATCGCGGTCGTCGCGCGCTCCGACCTCAACCTGAGCGACGTCGCCGCCTTCGAGCAACGCTTCGGCGTACGCCTGCGGGCGCCCGTCAAGATCTTTCCCGCCAGCAACCCGGGAATCGGTTCGCCGAACTCGGCATGTCAGGGCATCCGCAATCCCGCCCGCTTGCAGGAATGCATCCTTGGTGAGGAAACCGAGGTGGTGCTGGACACCGAATGGGCTAGTGCGCTGGCGCCCGGTGCCACCGTCGTCGTCGACATTGCGGATACGGACATCGACGCCTCGCTCGCCGATGTCATCAACCATCACCCGGAGGCAAAGGTCATCACCATGAGCTTCGGCGCGTGCGAACGGCTCGATCCGGGACTGATCCAGCTGGTGCAGCCGCTGTACGCGCAGGCAGCGGCGCAGGGCCAGACGATGGTGGTGTCGTCCGGGGACAGCGGGCCCGACGAGTGCGGCGACGGCGGGCCACGCAGCGTCAACGGGCTGGCCAGCGACGCCGCGGTTACCGCGGTCGGCGGCACGTCGCTCGACCCCGGCTTCGACGCCGCCGGCAATGCGACGGGTCATGTTCGAGAAACGGTGTGGAACGACGCCACCGGGGCAACCGGCGGCGGCATCAGCACCCTCGTCGCGGCGCCGCCCTATCAGACGATGCTGGGCGTGCCAGGCAACGGCTTCCGTGCGCTGCCCGACGTCGCCTTGCTGGCCAGCCCGGAGACCCCGGGCTACACCGTCATCGTCGAAGACGGGTTGACGATCACCGGGGGCACCAGTGTCGCGGCACCGGCATGGGCCGGCATCATCGCCCTGCTCAACCACGCCGCCGGTGTCGACGGAGCCGGGGCAATCAACTCGGTATTGTACCGCGTGGGTCGAACCCAGTATGTCGGTGGCGGGCTGGCCGCGTACTACGACGTCACCGCCGGAAACAACAGCTTCGATCGTATCCAAGGTTTCAGCGCCGCCGCCGGCTACGATCCGGTGACCGGGCTGGGTACCCCGAACGTGCAACGGCTGGCACAGGCAGTCCGCTCCCTCGCTTGCCCGGGCGACTGCAACGGCGACGGCGTGGTCACGGTGGACGAGTTGCTCGCCGCCGTGAATGCGGCGGTGGAGTCGGGACGCGTGCCACAATGTGACAGCGTCGACACCAACGGCGACGGACGCGTCACCATGGATGAGATCCTGATGGCCACCCAACGCATGCTGAGGGGTTGCTGAGATGACGACAGCGCGCACTGCGGTCGACATCGCGCCCCGTCGGTCAACCAAAGCGGGCCGTGCCCCGTTACCGTGGATAGCGATCGCCGCTGGCACCACGGTCGGAAGAGTCGTGGCCGACTCTCACCCGCTCCCCGACGGTGCCTCGGCCATGTCCCCCACCGCGCACCCGGACCCGATCGTGTCGATCCCCCCCATTGGCACGATCACCGGGTGCGCGGTCCTGCCCAGCCCGGACCGGTACGCCGGGACACGCAGGGTTTGGACGAGCTCATGTCAGAACAGACAATAGTGCAGGCCCGTGGCGCCTCGTATACACTTGGACGCACAGTGGCAGCGCTCCCGAAAACGCGGACACGCGCGTCAACCGAACCTCCCGCCGGTTCGTCGCAACACGAGAGAGCGGAAGCTGTGGGCGAGATGACGCCCGAGGCGGACGAACCTAGCGACTACGAGACGCTGTACCGCACGCACCACGCACACGTGTTGCGCTTGTGCCGACTGTTGTTGAAGGATCCCCACGAAGCCGACGACGTGAGCCAGGAGGTTTTCCTCAAGCTGCTGCGCGAGCACGCGGCCAATGGGCGGGCGATGGTGTGGCGGGCATGGCTGACCCGGGTCACCGTGAATGCGTGCCGTGATCGGCGACGCTCCGGCTGGTGGAAACGATGGCGCGAGCGCCACACCGAGTTTCAGGAGGACGGCTTCGCCAGCTCAGCCATGAGCCCGGAACGGGCGGCGCTCGGCGCCGAGTTGCGCGAGCAGATCTGGGACTCGTTCCGCACCCTGTCGGCGCGCCAGCGCGAGATCTTCGTCTTGCGCATGGTGGAGGGCTGGTCCACGGAGCAGGTCGCGGAGACTCTCGGCCTGAGCGCCGGCAGCGTCAAACGTCACCTCTTTCGAGCGGTGCACCATTTGCGCACCGCATTGCGAGGCCAATGATGGACCGATGTCCGAGCGAACGAGGGTTGCTGAACATCCATCTGCGCGAAGGCAGCGAGGCGCAGTGGGCGCATCTGCGTTCCTGTGCGGACTGCGCCGAGCGCTACGACCGGCTGGTGGAAGACCTCCTGACCATCGGCGCGGTGCTCGATGCCGAGCCGCCGCCGCGGCGCGCGCCGCGTTGGGTGCGCATCGCCCCGCTGCAATGGGTGCCGGCGGCGTGCGCACTCGCGCTGCTACTGGGCCTGGCCGTGAGCCGCCCGTGGCAACCAAGATCGGCCGCAGTGCCGATGCAGAGGCGAAGTGTCTCGACGTTTGCCGACGACTTGTCCGCCGCGCTGTTCGCCAGTGCGGCGCCGGCAGCCGGCGCCGCAACGGATAGCGAGGCACCATACCTCGAGGCGGCACTGGAAGTGGGTTGGCCGTGCACCGCCGACCGCTTTCTGAACGGAGACTGCAATGATCAAGTGTCAGCCTTCGTCCTGGCGGAAGAGTGAACCCAGAAGGGACATGCCTATGAAGAGATTCGCGATGTTGATGATCGGCCTGGCGCTCGTTGCGACGGCGTGGTCCGAGGCAAGGGCTGAGCCGATGGGTGGGCCACCCATGGGTGGACCGCCGATGATGCCACCCGGGCACATGGGCCGCGGTATGATGGGCGAGGGCCCGGGTTTCATGCTGCCATTGCTGCTGCGCCAGGCGAGCCTGACGCCGGATCAGAACACCAAGGTGCGCCAGATCATGGATGCGGACCACGAGACCCTGCGGACACTGTTCCACCAACTACAAGCGGCGAATGACGAGTTGGCCAACAAGCTGTTCGCGCCGGGTACCGTCCAAGCGTCGGATCTGACGCCGCAGGTGCAACACGTGATGCAGCTGCGGCAGCAGCTGATGGAGCAGGGACTGAAGACGGCGCTGGCCCTACGCGCCATTCTCACTCCGGAGCAGCTCGCCAAGGTCACCCAGGTGCGCGCGCAGCTCGAGAAGCTGCAGGGCGAGATGCGGACCTTGCTCGGCGGCGCCGACTAGGCCTGCGGCTGCCCGGGCGAGGCATTTCCGATGGTCATGCACTGCGGTTGGTTCGTGCGACGAACGTCCTGCTGGAACCGCGACGTCCACGGACAAACGGAAATGCCTCGCCCCGGCTTTGCACAAGAAGGCTAGTCAGTGGGCCTGTCATACCGGCGAAAGCCGGTATCCGGGTGGGAGCGTGGGGCTCGAACCTGGATTCCGGCTTTCGGCGCAATGACGAGAGCCCCTCGCCCCTACTACTGATTCGTCGATCGGTCCGGCAGCCGCTCAACCCAGCTTGAAGCCGAGAACGAAGCCGGCGGCGAAACCGCCGCCGAACGGCAGGTTGGCACTGAGCACGGCCCAGGCGTGATCCGCCAGCGTGACACCCTGCGGATCGGCCCACACTCCTTCCGCCGTGCTTTGCACCGCCCCCCAGTTCACCGAGATCAAGCCCTTGTACACCAGGACTTGCAACAGGATGAACGCCAGCCCCAAGACCAGGGCGACGACCTTGGTGACCTTCTTCGCGGTGTAGCCGACGACCGCGCCGGCGGCGCCGCCGAAGCCGAGCGACGCGAGCTGCGGCCCGAGCAGTGCATTCAGATCCATCGGTGCGCCGCCGGTCGCATGACACGCAGAATATCGAGCGCCGCCGCCAGCGTCGAGGGCCGCGCGGTTCGCGGCGGCCGGTCCGTATGCTACAGCTCACGCCGGAGAGGAGACGCCGGATGATTTACGAAGACAACTCTCAGAGTATCGGGCGCACACCGCTCATCAAGTTGAACCGGGTGACCGCCGGAGCGCGCGCCACGGTGCTGGCAAAGATCGAGGGCCGCAATCCCGCCTACTCGGTCAAGTGCCGCATCGGCGCGGCGATGGTGTGGGATGCCGAGCAACGTGGCCTCCTCGGCCCGGGTAAGGAGCTGATCGAGCCCACCAGTGGCAATACCGGCATTGCCCTGGCGTTCGTCGCCGCGGCCCGCGGCTACCCGCTGACACTGACCATGCCGGAGACCATGTCGATCGAGCGACGTCTGGTGCTCAAGGCGTTCGGCGCCAAGCTGTTGCTCACGCCGGCCAACGGCGGCATGAAGGCAGCCATCGCCAAGGCGGAAGAGATGGTCGCGTCGGATCCCGATCGCTATGTCTTGCTGCAGCAGTTCAAGAATCCGGCGAACCCCGACATCCACTTCAAGACCACCGGCCCGGAGATCTGGAACGACACCGCCGGCGCCATCGACGTGCTGGTGTCCGGCATCGGCACCGGCGGCACCATCACCGGCGTGTCGCGCTACCTCAAGCAGGTGCAACACAAGCCGATCCTGTCCGTCGGCGTCGAGCCGAGCGCCAGCCCGGTGATCACGCAGACGTTGAACCATCAGGCTCTGCAGCCGGGTCCGCACAAGATCCAAGGCATCGGCGCCGGCTTCATTCCGGATACCCTCGACCTGAGCTTGGTCGACCGCGTCGAGCAGGTCAGCGACGACGAGGCCCTGAACATGGCGCGGCGACTGGCGCAGGAGGAGGGCATCCTCAGCGGCATCTCGTGCGGCGCGGCCACCGCGGTCGCCGTGCGCCTCGCCGCCGACCCGGCCTTCGCCGGCCAGACGATCGTCGTCATCCTGCCGGACGGCGGCGAACGCTACCTCAGCACCGCGCTGTTCGCCGATCTGGCCAAGTCGTAGCCGAACAAACGACACCGCGGGCGGTTCACCCGTGGTGTATTTGACCGAGTCGGGAAAGCGACGTAGCATGTAATTTACAGTAAATTGCACAAGGTATTCCTGATGATCGAACTGACGGACATTCGCTCGCTCTCGGACTTTCAGCGCCATGCGAAGCAGCACCTGCGCCACCTCAAGCGCAGCGGCTCACCGCTGGTGCTGACGGTAAACGGGAAGGCTGAGGCCGTGGTACAGGACGCCCGTTCGTATCAGAAACTGCTCGACCTCCTCGAAGAGGCCGACATGGTACGGACCCTCCGCACTCGGCTAGCCTCAATGCAGCGCAGGACCAAGACCCGCCCCTTCGAAGATGCGCTTGCGGACCTCGGCAAGAAGTATGACGCCCCGCGGAAACGATGAAGCGCTACCAGGTGCTCATCCACCCGGACGCTGAAGCGGAGCTCGATCACGCCTATCGCCACATCGCTGCGGACGGCCCGCAGCGCGCCGCCCGGTGGCGACAGCAGTTACTCAAGAAAGCTCGCTCGCTGAAGAGGTTCCCTGAACGCCGCGCCAAGGGCACCGGAAGCGACCCGTTTCGCCGAAGACATTCGCCACCTCATCGTGGGGAACTACCGCGTTATCTTTGTTCTGGAGTCCTCCACCGTCACCATCCTTCACATCCGCCACGGGGCGAGGCTGCCCGCCGACGACGATTGAACACTTCACCCATTCTGGCAGCTCGCCAGCACGCTCGCCCAGGAGCGGGATGGTGGTGCGGTGCTGGCGGTGAGGCCGGCCACGGGGCGGACTTGACGCGGGTCGTCACTTGCCGAAACGCGTCAGCGCCGCCGACTCGAACAGGTTCGCCTCCAGCGGCACGCGGCGGTAGTACGCCGATTGCGGGTCGGCGCGGATGCCGCTGACGGTGGCGCGGTTCACTTTCACGTTTTCGGCGCACGCCCACGCCATGGTGCCCGCCGGCACCCACTCCGGATCGTCACCCGTCCCTGCCTTGTGGTTCACGCGCGCGGTCAGCTGATAGGTGTTGACCAGCTCGCCGGACCAGCTGAACTTGCGATTCCAGGCACCGTCCCAGGTCTCGGCGTCGACCCACACCTCGATGCGACCATAGAGGTAGTACTTGTCGCGCGGCGTCGCTTCGATGATCCAGAACGGCCGCTTCGCCAGCGCCAGATCCGTCGGCGCCCACGACACCCCTGTCCATCCCGGCGTATGGAAGCCGACGGTGGGCGGGTTCAGATCGGTGAGGACGCTAAAGCCGCCGCCCGGCAGCGCCTGCACCGGCACCGGGCCGGCGACCGAGTTGGGGTCGACGACGCGCAAGCCATCGCGCCGGCCGACCAACTTCCATTCGAAGTCTTCCGGTTTGCCATCGAAGCAAAAGCCGTCGTCGCCGCTGATGTCGGAGCCCAGGTAGCCGTCGGAGCGGTTGGCGGGGCTGACGGCGCGCACCCGGCGCAACGCCGGAACGAAAGCCCACACCGAGTCGCGCTTGTCGGCGTCGCGGTAGCGCCATGACAGCGACGCCGTGCCCTGCAGGTCCGCCGGCTTGAGCGTCACGCCGAGGAATTGACTCTGCACGTTGAGCGGGTTGGGGGTGCGGTACTTGAGGCTTTGGCCGTCCAGGAAGTTGAACCAGCCGTCGGCGACGATCTCGCGGTCCAAGCCCTTCGGCGTAAGCATCGCCACCAGGGTGCGGTTGTAGCTGTTGCCGCCGGCCCAGTATGCCAGGAACTGGTTCCAGACGACCTTGACGGCGGCTTTCGGATCGTTGGGGTCGATGACCGGGAACGGGATGCCGTAGTAGTACGGCGGCTGTTTGCCGCTGCCCTTCTCGATGATCGATCCACGCGCGTCGACGTCGAGCTGTCCGGCATTCTTCTCGGTCGCCTCGACGAACGCCTTCTCCCAATGCGCGTTGCCGAGGGGATAGGAGACGATGCGGTTGCGGTACTCCCCCTTTTCATAGTGCCGCAGGATCTCCGGCGGCAGGAGATCCTTGGCGAGCTGCCAGTTGCTCTGGTCGAGGGTGTCGCCCACCTTGAGCCCGGGGACGACCTCTTGCGATGCGCCGTCGGCGCGGGCGCGCGTGGAACCACAGAGCGCCGTCAACAACGCCACGGCCGCAAGAGCAATGGATCTGGCCACAACCGTCTTCATGAATGGTGCCTTTCGAGTCGAATCGCCGCTATTCGATGGACAGCGCCTGGCGCGGGCAGCGGCGCACCGCGGCTTCCACCTTGGCGCGCAGGTCTTCGCTCGGGTTCTTGTCGAGCAGGCGGGCGCGGTCGTCGTCACCGACGACAAACACCTCGGGGCACACCTTCATGCACACCGCGTTGCCCTCGCACAGGTCGTAATCGATCTTGATCTTCATCGAAACCTCTCGCTGGTAGTTTTGAGAGTAGGAGTGCCCGTCCGCGCGCCGCAGGTCAACCACCCACGACCTGACGGGTGCGTTCGGGCGTGAAGCGGACCGGCATGCGCTTGATGCCGTTGATGAGGCTGGAGCGCAGGCGGTCCACGGGGCCGGCCAACTCGATGTCCGGCAGGCGGCGCAGCAGCTCCTCGAACATCACGCGGATTTCCAGGCGCGCCAGGTTCGAGCCGAGGCAGAAATGCTCGCCGATGCCGAAGGCCACGTGCTCGTTCGGGGTGCGGCCGACGTCGAAGCGGTCGGGCTGCGGGAAGACGTCCTCGTCGCGGTTGGCGGAGATGTAGTAGATGATCACCTTGTCGCCGTCGCGGATCGGCTGCCCGTGCAGCGTGGTGTCACGGGTGGCGGTGCGACGGAACTCGATCACCGGCGACACCCAGCGCAGCATCTCTTCGACCGCGGTGGGCATGAGGGACGGGGTGGCCAGCAGGCGGGCGCGCTGGTCGGGATGCTCGATGAGCGCCAGCATGCCGCCGGAGATGAGGTTGCGCGTGGTCTCGTTGCCGGCCACCGCCAGCAGCAGGAAGAAGAGATCGAACTCGAGCTCGCTCAGCCGTTCGCCTTCCACTTCGGCGTTCATCAGCACGCTGACCAGGTCGTCGCCGGGCTGGGCGCGGCGCTGCTCGGCGAGCTGGTTGGCGTACCCGTACATCTCCATCGCCGCCATCTTGCCGTCTTCCCACGACCCTTGGTACTCGGGATCGTCGAAGCCGATCAACCGGTTGCTCCAGTTGAAGACCATGTAGCGGTCGTCGAGCGGGATGCCGAGCAGCTCGGCGATCGCCTGCAGCGGCAGCTCCGCGGCGATCTGCGCCACGAAGTCGCAGGCGCCCTGGGCCGCGACCTTGTCGATGATGTCGTTAGTGATGGCGCGCAGCCGCGTTTCCAGCTGCGCTACCATGCGCGGGGTGAAGCCGCGGTTCACCAAGGCCCGCAGCTTGGTGTGACGCGGCGGATCCATGTTGAGCATCATCAGCTGCATGCGCTCGAGATCGTCCGGCACCGGGTCGAAGACGAAGACCCCCTTCTTGGCCGACGAGAAGGTGCGCGGATCCTTCGAGACCGCCACCACGTCCTGGTATTTGGTGACCGCCCAGAAGCCGGGGCCGTTCTTCTCCGGATGCCAGAACACCGGCGCCTCGCGCCGCAGGCGCTGGAAGGCCGCGTGCGGCACGGCGGCGACGAAGCTCTCCGGGTTGCACAGGTCGACGTCGATCGTGTTCATCGCAGCCCCCAATTGGCTCACGCGCTGGCCGTGTGGCGCGCCCGTTCGGGCGTGAAGCGCACCGGCATGCGCTTGATGCCGTTGATGAAGTTCGAGCGCAGGCGGCTCACCGGGCCAGCCAGCTGGATGTCCGGCAAGCGCGTCAGCAGCTCTTCGAACATGAGGCGGATCTCCAAGCGCGCCAGGTTGGAGCCCAGGCAGAAGTGCTCGCCGATGCCGAAGGCGATGTGCTCGTTCGGCGTGCGGCCGACGTCGAAGCGGTCGGCGTCCGGAAACACGTCCTCGTCGCGGTTCGCCGACGGATAGAAGATGGCGACCTTCTCGCCCTTGGCGATCCGCTGGCCGCGCAGCTCGGTATCGCGGGTGACCGTGCGCCGGAAGTGCATGACCGGCGAGACCCAGCGCAGCATCTCCTCGACGGCGGTGGGCAGCAGGGACAGGTCGGCGAGCAGCCGTTCGCGTTGCTCCGGGTGCTCGATCAGCGCCAGCATGCCGCCGGAGATCAGATTGCGGGTGGTCTCGTTGCCGGCCACCGCGAGCAGCAGGAAGAACGTGTCGAACTCCATCTCCGTCAGCCGCTCGCCGTCGACCTCGCCGCGCATGAGGACGCTGACCAGGTCGTCACCTGGCTGGGCGCGCCGCTGCTCAGCGAGCTGGTTGGCGTACATGTACATCTCGGTCGCCGCCAGCCGGCCGTCGTCCATCGACGTCTGGAACTCGGGGTCGTCGAAGCCGATGAGCCGATTGCTCCAGTCGAAGACCTTGTGTCGATCCTCCTGCGGCACGCCGAGAAACTCGGCGATGACCTGCAGCGGCAGCTCGGCGGCGATCGCGGTGACGAAGTCGCATTCGCCCTGACGCGCCACGGCGTCGACGATGCGGCGGGTCATCTCGCGCACCCGCGCTTCGATGCGCGTGATCATGCGCGGCGTGAAGCCCTGGCTGACCAGCCTGCGGTACTTGCTGTGCGCCGGCGCATCCATGTTGAGCATGAACATCTGCAACTGGCTGAGGTTCTCCGGCGGCACGTCGAAGATATTGGTGCCGCGCGACGAGCAGAAGGTGGCGGCATCCTTCGAGACGGCGACCACGTCGTGGTACTTGGTGACCGCCCAGAATCCGGGGCCGCCGTTCGGCTCGGCGTGCCGGTGGATGGGCGCCGCGGCGCGCAGCAGCTTGAAGGCGTCGTGCGGGACCCCTTGCACGAAGCGGTCGAGGTCCCACAGATCAACGTCGGCGAGCGTCATGGCTCGGCGTCCTGGCGCGTTCAGCGTCGCGGCAGCTCGGCCTCGGCCCGCGCCGTGGCGGTGATCTCATCGCGGTGGTTGACGCATTCGAGAGCGCAGCGCACGTAGGCTTTGCCGTCGCGCTCGAACTTGTCGAGCACGCTGCCGCGCACCCAGGTGACGTCGCCCATGTAGTTGAACTTGCGGTATTGCACCTCGATGCGGCTGAGGAAGCCGTTGTCGCCGATCCAGTCGGTCATGCCTTGGATCAGCCACGAGCAGCGTTCCGGCCCGAGGTCGTAGGCGCCCGGCAGCCCGAG
>Ga0335082_10002470_pt1 | contig 19905 bp, 18 predicted proteins | sample Lox_Sample_41_FD_206718 | JGI IMG/M metagenome (GOLD analysis project Ga0335082, IMG submission 206718) | Soil microbial communities from Loxahatchee National Wildlife Refuge, Florida, United States - Lox_Sample_4.1 | ecosystem: Environmental > Terrestrial > Soil > Wetlands | place: USA...
AGCGGTATCGGAGGTAACGCGCAAAGAGCATATCCACACCGTGGTCAGCCTCAATCCGATCATGATCGACGGGACCGGGATGTGCGGCGGCTGTCGCGTAATGATCGATGGCAAGAGCGAATTTGCCTGCGTCGACGGCCCGGAATTCGATGGGCACAAGGTCAACTTCGAGGTGCTGGTGCAACGCAACGCGATGTATCGCACGGCCGAGCAGCAATCGATGGAGGCATTCCAGCGCAGCCGGGAAGAGGGTGCCTGCGTGGCCGCTTCTTCAACATCATCTTCTGCAAGCCAGGGAGAAAAACGATGAGCCCGACCGCGAAAAAATCACAGAACCCGGTGCCGATCAAGGATCGCATGAAGGTTCCTCGTCAGCTGATGCCCGAGCAGCCCGCCTGCGAACGGGCTCATAACTTTGAGGAAGTCAATCTCGGCTACAGTGCGGAACTGGCGCAACGGGAAGCCCAGCGCTGCCTGGAGTGCGCCAAGCCGACCTGTACCGACAACTGTCCCGTCGGTATCGACGTCAAAGAGTTCGTGCAGCGAATTGTAGACGGCGATTTTCTTGGGGCGGCGGCGAAGATCCGCGAGGCCAATGTCCTGCCCGCCATCACCGGACGGGTCTGCCCGCAGGAAGATCAGTGTGAGGGGAAGTGCCTGCTGTCGAAAAAGGTAAAGCCGCTGGGGATCGGCTATCTGGAGCGCTTTGTCGCCGACTACGAGCAGCGCATGGGGACGCATATCATCCCGAGCGCGCAGCCGACGGGCAAGAAAGTGGCGGTTGTGGGCAGTGGGCCTTCGGGGCTGACGGTTGCTGGGGATCTGATCCAAAAGGGCCATAAGGTGCGCGTCTTCGAGGCGCTGCACGAGATCGGCGGCGTGCTGGTATATGGCATTCCAGAGTTTCGTCTGCCGAAACAGATCGTGCGGGAGCAGATCGACTACATGCGGCAGATGGGCGTGGAGTTCGAGACGGACGTTGTGGTGGGTCGTACGGTGACCATCGACGAGCTTCTGGAAGAAGAGGGCTACGACGCGGTGTACATCGGCACCGGCGCCGGGCTGCCGCAGTTCATGAACATTCCCGGAGAACATCTGAATGGCGTGTATTCGGCGAACGAGTTTCTGACGCGCATCAATTTGATGAAGGCGTACAAGTTCCCGGTCTATGACGAGCCAATGCTCGACCTGCACGGGAAAGACGTTGCTGTGATCGGCGGAGGGAATACCGCGCTGGATGCGATCCGGTCGGCGTTGCGCCTCGGAGCGCGGAAGGCGTACGTGATCTACCGCCGCAGTGACGCCGAGATGCCGGCGCGCGCGGAGGAAGCGCATCATGCGCGGCAGGAGGGGATTGATTTCCAGATGCTGACCGCCCCGGTCGAGTTTCTCTCCGATGGCAAGGGATGGCTGACTGCAGCGCGTTGCGTGCGGATGGAGCTGGGCGAGCCCGATGCGTCCGGACGGCGGCGGCCGGTGCCGCAGGCGGGATCCGAATTCGACCTGCCGCTGTCGGTGGCAGTGATCGCGATCGGCACGACGGCGAATCCGATCGTGCAGAGCACCACGCCCGGTCTGGAGACGAACAAGCGCGGGTACATCGTCGCGGGCGATGACACGCAGCGCACAACGCGCAAGGGAGTCTTTGCCGGCGGAGACATCGTGACCGGCGCGGCGACCGTGATTCTGGCGATGGGCGCGGGACGGCGCGCGGCGACGTCGATTCATGCGTACTTGACGACGGGCGAGTGGTGACACGAAGAGGCTTCAAAGTTGCAAGGTCTTAAAGCCAATGGCGTCAGGGCCAACCTCGAAACCTTGAAACTTTGAAACTCTGAAACCTGCCTTATCGCTTGTGTGCTACGAACCGCAGGCGCATGTAGTCGGCCGTCCAGCGGCCGCGCTCGTCGCAGAGGACGGGCCTTAGCATCTCCGTAGCTTCGTCCAGATAGTCTCGCCTTTGGTCTTCCGGTAACGCTGCACAGAACGGATTGGCAAAAGTTTCCAGCCAGCCCCGCATCCCTGCGGGCAGCGGGGTGGGACGCGGGATGAGTTGAACACTCTCTGCAATGAATCCCGCGCGCTCAAGCCGTGCAGTGTAATCATCGACAGTGGGGAAGTACCAGGGACAGATAGTGGCAGCGTTTTTGATTCCGCGTTTTTCCAATCCGACGATCAGCGCTAGAGCGATGGCGGCAACGCAGCCGTGGCCACCCATCTCGCCGACGAAGCGTCCGGGATGCCGCAGAGCACGATAGGCGGAGGCGATGGCGGCATCGGGATCATCCTTGATCCAGTGCAAGACGGCGTTCGAGAACACGGCGTCAAATTCCTGGTCGAAGGTCAACGCGGTCGCGTCCATCACGCGGGCGTCGAGTCCGCGATGGCGGGCGGCCGCGATCATGTCTGCAGAACTGTCCACGCCGACCACCTCTGACCCGGTTTCGGCCAGTTTCTGGGTCAGCACGCCGTCGCCACAGCCGAGGTCGAGAATCCGCTCGCCCGGCCGAGGTTGAAGCAAGTCGAGCACGGGTTGGCCCAGCGCTGTGACAAATGCCGCATTGGCTGCGTAGAGGGAAGCGTCCCAGGTTTGGGCGGACGTTTGCGTAGACATTGGAATATTGTAATGGCCCGCGCCTGAGCAGATCTTAGCCCGGTGAGTCTGTTTCGTGACAATCCCGAAATCTAAAATTCTCGATTACTCGAACGTGATCTCGATATACGTATCCGTGCGGACCCAGACGAGCGGAATCCGCGCCATCCAGTACTTGCGGTTGATGGTTGCGCGGGCGCGCTCGTGCTCTTCGGGTGGAAGGATCCGGGCCGTGGCGGAGGATTGTTCTCCGGTGACTTTACCGCTCATGGTGCAGGGTGCGACTTTCACTTGCGGATTATTACGGATGCGCTTGGTCTTACCCATGTCGCTGCGGGTCATGACATAGAGCTTGGCACCCTCCTCGCCGAACCAGACGGGTGTGGGCACAGCGACTCCGGTTTTGCGGAATGTGGCGAGCGAGATGTATTTCTGGTCGTGAATCGCGGAGGGAACCTGGCCTGGCATGTGTTCATTCTAGGGGGTAGAGAGCCGCGAGTCACGGTCGGAAAACTGATTTCTCCTGACGCAGCTGGTTCGCAAACGGGTCCGCTGGATTGCCCGGATTGCGGCATCTGTGTTACAAGCCTGAACATGCGTAAATGGATGCGCGATCGCATGCAGCGTCGCAAGAAGAAGACGGAAGAGCAGGTGAGTCAGCCCGCGCCTCCGCCGTTGCAGCCGGCCTATTTTGATTCGGAGGAGTCGGCGGCGGCGCCGGAATCTTCGTCGAAAGAGCCGGAAGACCGGGCTGAGCCCCAACAAGAAATGGATGCGGCACCCGCGCGGGAAGACTCTGCTTCCACGGCGACTGGGCAGGACGCCAAGCCGGCCCCGGGCCAGCGCTCCCGCGGTCGTCGCCGGCGTGGTGGACGTGGGCGCGGCGGTCGTGGCCGCGAGCAAGCGGTAGCTGCGGCATTCAGTCCCTCCCTTTCGAAAGGTACGATTCCGGAAATACCCGCGGAAGAGGCTGCTCCCGAGGGCGAAGCCGCCGCGGCTGCATCGAGTGAGGCAGAGCCTGTAGCAGAGCCTCAGGCGCCGGCTGCTCCAGTTGCCGTACCCGCGGCCTCGGCGCGTCCGCCGAAGGGAATTGTGGTACTCGCAATTGGCCTGCCGGGATCGGGCAAGAGTTCCTGGTTCAAGCGCCACAACGTGGTGCCGCTCTCGAGCGACATGGTGCGCTCATTGTTATTCGACGATGTTCGCGAGCAGCGCTTTCAGGATCTCGTCTTCTCCAACCTGCGTTCCATGCTCAAAGCGCGGCTCATTGCCAAGCGTCCGATGAACTACGTTGATGCGACGAACCTGACTCCGCAGGAGCGCCAGCACTGGATCAAGCTCGCCAAAGACTACAACTACGAGGTTCACGCCGTGTTCTTCGATGTGCCTCTGGACGTCTGCATCGAGCGGCATCAACGTCGCGACCGCGTTGTTCCCGAGGACGTCATGCGGCGCATGGCGGCCAAGCTGAAGCCGCCGGCGTTCCCGGAGGGCTTCGCGAAGATCACCGTCGTACGAGTGAAGAAGAAAGAAACCGAACCTGTTGAGTCGACTGAGGCTTAGACCTTAAATCGGTGAATCCTGTGGACGTGGGGCGGCCGCCGGAAGTGAGGTGGCTATGACCGATGAACGTTCCTTCCTGAACTCTGTGTCCCTCATGATGTCGTCTTAGGACTTTCCTCTCCGATTTTCACCGAGCCCCGTGGCATAATCGGCAGAATATCCGTTCCACCGGGTGGCCAGATGCGTCGATTCGCGCTTGTCGTTTTCTGCCTCTGCCTTCTTACTCTAGTGGGTTCCTCGTTCGCAGCCCCTGCTTCCAAGCCGATGCAGATCTACGTCATAGACGTGGAGGGCGGCCAGGCGACCTTAATCGTGAGTCCCTCCGGGCAGTCGCTGTTGATCGATGCTGGATGGCCGGGCTATGAAGGCCGCGATGCAGACCGAATCCTCACCGCCGCGCATCAGGCGGGCCTGACTGAGATCGACTACGTCCTGATTACGCACTATCACCGCGATCACGTCGGCGGCGTCCCTCAGTTGGTCGATGGAATCAAAGTCGGAACCTTCGTGGATCACGGCCCCAATCTCGAGGATTCGCAGGTCACTCGCGCCGATTACGCGGCTTACGAGAAGGCGGTTGGCGGCCATCCTCGCGTGACCGTCAAACCGGGGTGGAAGCTGCCGATCAAAGGCATCGAGGTTCGCGTCTTAAGCGCGGCTGGGGATCACATTACCACTCCGTTATCCGACGCGAGCGAAGAGAATACTTACTGCAAGGCGGAGAAGCCCGCCGAGGCCGACTCGACCGAAAACGCCCGTTCCGTCGGCGTTTTAGTTACGTACGGCAAATTCCGCTTCCTTGATCTCGGCGATCTCACCAAGAAGAAGGAGTTGGAACTGGCTTGCCCCAAGAACCTGCTTGGCCGCGTCGACCTTTTCCTTGTCACGCATCACGGGGCTGATCTCTCTAATCCCAAGGCGCTGGTGTGGGCGTTGCATCCCAGGGTCGCGATCTTCGACAACGGTCCGCGCAAAGGAGCGAGTCCCGCCGCGTGGCAGATCGTCCATGATTCTCCGGGATTGGAAGGCTTATGGCAGGTGCACTACGCTGCCGAGTCCGATCAAGCGCACAACATCGACGCTGCGCACATTGCCAATGTAAAAGAGAATTGCGAAGGGAAATCCTTCAAAGTCACGGCGGAGACGGACGGCACGTTCTCGCTGACCAACACTCGCACCGGCGAGCAGAAGACCTACGCCGCCAAGCAATAATCCAACGATGATCGTGATCGTCATGGGAGTCGTCGGTGCAGGGAAGACAACCGTCGGAAAGATGCTGGCCGCGCAACTCGGCTGGGAATTTGCCGATGCTGACGACTTTCATCCTGGCTCGAATGTCGAGAAGATCCGCAACGGCATCCCGCTCGGCGACGCGGATCGTGAGCCGTGGCTAGAAAGCCTTGGCGCCGCGATACGGCAGTGGATCGGCGCGAATCGCAACGTGGTTCTCGCGTGCTCCGCACTGAAGGGCGCCTATCGGACAAAACTTAAAGTTGCGCTTGAAGTTCGATTCGTATACCTGAAGGGAAGCGTGCCGCTTATCTCCGAGCGTCTACGTGCGCGGCAAGGACATTTTGCCAGCGAGTCGATCCTGGCCAGCCAGATGGCTGACCTGGAAGAGCCAGACGAAGCCTTGGCCGTCGAAGTTTCCGCCAGTCCCGAGAAGATCGTTGCCGCCATTCGTGAGGGACTGCACTTAGAGTAGAATCCTCGCACCGCAGGCGCAGCCGGACGCGCTCTGCGTCTTGGAACCCGCTTGGAAACGGCCCCCGACCGCCTCGAATCCGCCGTAGTCTCCCGACTCATGTGGCGGTTGATGCCGTTCCTCTTCCTGCTCTACATCGTCGCCTACCTGGACCGGATCAACGTGAGCTTTGCCGTCCTGCAAATGCGGGTGCAACTCGAGCTCAGCGAGCGCGTCATCGGCCGCGCCTCGGGGATTTTCTTCATAGGGTATTTCTTGTTCCAGTTGCCCAGTAATCTCATCCTGGAAAGAGTTGGAGTTCGTCGCTGGATTACGGTCCTGATGGTCGCCTGGGGTGTGGTGTCGTGCCTGATGATTTTCATCCGTGGGCCGATCAGTTTTTATGCGATGCGCTTTCTCCTCGGCGCCACCGAGGCCGGGTTCTTTCCTGGGATGATCCTCTACATGAAGCGGTGGTTTCCCGCTCAATCCCGGGCTCGCGCCGTCGCGTGGTTCATGACCGCGAACCCTCTGGCCGGCGTGGTGGGAAGCCCGATCTCAGGAGCGCTGCTCGGCCTGCGCGGCGCCGGTCTGGCAGGCTGGCAGTGGATGTTCCTGATCGAGGGCCTGCCAGCCATCGTCTTCGGACTGGCTGTGTTCCTGACGCTCCCCGATACGCCGGATGAAGCTCACTGGCTTTCGGGAGACGAACGAAACTGGCTGCTCGGAAAGCTCGGAAGTGAAAGGCAGGCGGAGCCGCAACTCCGGAAGAACGACTTCTGGCGAGTCCTGGTGAGCGGACGCATCTGGCTGCTGTCGATGGTCTATTTCGGCGTCTCGACCACGATGTACGGCCTCACATTGTGGCTCCCGAGCGTGATCCATGCCATCTCGGGCTTGAGCTTTGTTTGGACGGGTGTCATCGGCGTCCTGCCATTCCTGTTTACAGTTGCGGTCATGGTTCTGGTGGGGATGCGCTCGGACCGCACCGGCGAGCGTCGATGGCACACTGCAGCCTCGGCGTTCATCGCCAGCGCTGGAATGCTGATTGCGGCGTACGGGTCATCAACTGTCGTGGTGGTTGCCGGTATCGCAGTTGGGATCGCCTTCGCCGAGGGCATGTGCGGACCCTTCTGGGCCATGGCCACTTCGCGCATGACCGGACTGTCCGCGGCGGCGGGCATTGCTGTGATTAATTCACTCGCGAACCTGGGAGGATACTTCGGGCCCGACATCATTGGCTTCTTTCTGTCCATCGGAGGAGGCTTCCGCGGCGGATTGCTGGCGATTGCCGCGACAGTCGCATTGAGCGGGGGATTCGCCCTGATCGTCGGCAGGCAGCGCGGCGGCACCCAGCAATAGGTCCATTCCCGGGGGAACCGGCAATTTCACGGTCTGATGGTCCAGTTCCGCTTCGCTTCCCCCGATCATTTATTTACAATATGAGATTCGCCGGACTCCCTCGCGAGTCTTGAGAGGCAATTAAAGCGATTTTGGAACCGTCTAACCACAATTCCAGTACGGCCCCCACCGTCTACTGGCGGGTCGAGGGCAGCCTGCTTGACTTGACCGTGGTCCGGCCGGTGGCGTTCTTTACGTGGAACGCCCAAACGTTTGCCGAGCGCTTCCGGCGCCGCGGCCTGATCTTCCTCATGGCCGCCTTGCGCCCGTTTCTCTATTCCCTCAATCGCAAGTTTGCGACGCGCGTGGTGCATACCGTTTTGCGCGGCGTGACCCGCGACCGCCTCGATCTGCTGGGCGAAGAGTATTTCCAGTACAAGCTGAAGCCGCGCCTCAAAGACGAAGGCGTAAAGCAGGTGCAGGATCTGGTGCAAGCGGGAGCCGATGTCGTGCTGGTGAGTCAGGCCCTCGAGCAGTTGATGCGTCCGCTAGCTCAGCATCTGGGCGTGAAGCACATCGTGGCCAACCGGCTGGAATTTCGTGATGGCGTTGCGACTGGGCGCTTGCTGTCTCCTGTAATTCGCCCCCGCGGCGCTTTTGCACCCTTCCGCGAAAACATGCCGGACGGCCGCCGCGCTCCGAAGACTCTGGCCCGCCACCTCGACATTCCTCTGGAACAGCTGCGTGCTGCGATTGTCCCTGCGGAGCGACCGTCCATCGCCCCGGTTCGTCCGGTGCTTCACTTCGAAGGCCAGCGCCAGGCTCAGGGCTTTTCGGTTCGCCGCGCCTTTGCCGGCAAGCAGGTCATGCTGATCGGCGTCACCGGCTTTATCGGAAAGGTATGGCTGGCGAATACGTTGCTCGATCTTCCCGACGTGAAGCGGGTTGTCCTGCTCATTCGCCGGCAGAAGTCAAATCCGGGAGAGCGGCGCTTCGAGAAAATGATCGAAGACTCGCCGGTGTTCGATCCCCTGTTCGAGCGCTACGGCGACGCGCTTCCCGACTTCCTGCGCGAGAAGATCGAAGTAGTCGAGGGCGACGTCACACAACTGGGCCTTGGGCTTGGCCCCGAAGTCGCGCGATCGCTGCAGAGGAATCTCGACCTGATCGTGAACAGTTCAGGTCTCACAGATTTCAATCCCGACCTCCGCGACGCCCTCGCCACCAACACGGATGCGGCGGTCAACGTCCTTGAGTTTGTCCGCGGTTCCGACCACGCCGGGCTGGTGCATCTGTCGACTTGCTATGTGGCGGGCGAACAGGAAGGTCGCGTCGCTGAGAGGCTGACCCCGAACTACACTCCCCGTGGACTCGCCGATTTCGATGCCGAACAGGAGTGGCAGTCTCTGCGTGAATTGATCCGCGAAGCGGATGCGCGTGCGGAGAGTGAAGAAGTGACCTCCGGCCTGCGCATGCAGGCGCAATCGAAGGAACACGCGGCGAAGAACCTGCAAGGATCTGCGCTCGAGAACCAGATTCGCAAGGGACGAGTACGCTGGCTCAAAACCTTTTTGACCGAAGCAGGAACGCGGCGGGCCAAAGAACTCGGCTGGCCGAATACTTACACGCTCACCAAGAGCCTAGCCGAATCACTGATCATCAAGCGCGGATCGGGCCTTCCGATTGCGGTCGTGCGGCCGGCCATCGTCGAGACCTCGATTGCCAAGCCCTTCGTCGGGTGGAATGAGGGCATCAATACATCCGCCTCGCTTTCCTACTTGCTGGGAACCTATTTCCGCCAACTCCCCTCGAACGAAAGCAAGCGGCTCGACATCATTCCCGTGGATTCCGTCTGCGCAGGAATGACGCTCATCTCTGCCGCAGTGATGGAGCGGCGCCACATGCCGCTTTACCAGCTTGCGACCTCCGTGACCAACCCTTGCGACATGGGCCGGTCCATCGAACTTACGTCGCTTGCGCACCGCAAACACTACCGGGCGCAGGAGGGACTGGAGTCCTGGCTGCGGTTGCGCTTCGACGCGATCCCGGTCTCGAAAGAGCGCTATAACCGCATGTCGGCGCCAGCTCAGAAGGCGATCGTGAAATCGATTCAGCGGATCATGTCGCCCCTGCCGTTGAAACGCGCGCCGCTGGTAAAGACCGAACGAAATCTCGAGCGGGTCGAAAAGCTCATCGAACTCTTCGAGCCGTTCATTCTGCTCAACGTGCACGATTTCACCGCCGAAAATATCGAGAAACTGTCGTATGCGCTCGTCGCCGAGGAGCGGGACCAATTTGGTTACGACACGCGTTCGCTCGATTGGTGGGAGTATTGGATTAACATTCACATCCCGGCGTTGCGGCGCTGGACGTATCCCTTAATCGAAGGCCGTCCGCTGGAGGCGCGGCCTCCCCGCAGCTTTCAACTCGCGCCCGCCAACGGAGATGCCGTGAAGACGGGGACCAACGGAGCAACGTGGCGATATTCCTGACTGGATCGACCGGATACATCGGCGCGCATGTCGCCGCGAATCTTCTTGATGGGTACGGCGCATCGCTGAATCTGCTGGTGCGCGCGCGCGATCCGCAGGAGGCTCAAGGGCGTCTCTGGCGCGCCCTGCAGATGCACATGGACTTCCCGCGCTTCTACGAACATCTGCAAACCAAGGTGCGAGTCTTCTGCGGAGACCTGACCTCTCCCGGTTTCGGCCTGGGACGCGACGACTATGAACGCCTGGTGCACACCACCGATTCCGTTATCCACTGTGCGGCGTCGCTCAATCGCAAATCAGAGAAGACCTGTCTGAACGTGAACCTGCGCGGAACGCTCGAAGTCTTAACGCTGGCGCGCCACGCCGAGCACTACCACGGCCTGCGGCGCTTCAGTGAAGTGAGCACGGTCGCGGTGGCAGGGAAGCGCAGCAACGAATTGGTCACGGAAGATCGCTCCATCGAGTGGGACCGTTCGGATTACGATCCTTACGCTCGCACCAAGAAGTTTTGCGAGCACATGGCTCGCGTCTTGCTTCCGGACACGCCGAAGACCATCTTCCGCCCGAGCATCGTTCTGGGTGACAGCCGTCATGCCGAGACAACGCAATTCGACATGGTGAAGGCTTTCGTGTTCCTCGCCGGGTTGCCCGTGCTTCCTTTCCGACCGACGGACAAGATCGACATCGTGAACGTGGACTTCGTCGCCGATGCAATTTCCACGTTGCACCAGAAAGATCAGCCGAAATACGACACGTACCATCTTTCGTCGGGAACTTCTTCCCAGACGTTTCGTGAACTCACGGCGGCACTGGCCTCGGCGCAGCAAAAGCGCAAGCCGATGTTTCTGCCGTTCACCGAGAAGCCGTTCACCGGTTCGGTCAATTTTCTGTCGAACCGCAAAGGGCCCATGGGCAAGGGCGCTTCGCTGATGAAAGTCTTCATGCCCTACCTCGTCTGGAATACCGTCTTCGACAACACGCGCGTGACGTCGGAGCTGGGACGCCAGCCGGTTCCGTTCTCGCAGTACAGTTATCCGTTGCTGAAATTCAGCCGCGACAATAATTTCGAGTACCAGTACCAGCCTTGGCCTGCGGCTAAAGGAGGTACCGCCGCATGATGGACTTCATTCTGGAAGCGTGGGTCAGCGGCAACATTGAGCGCGCGAAGGCGCGCTGGATGCTGGGTGGCGGCAAGCCCTGGCACCCCGGTGACAGACTCAAACTGCTATTCGCCGGTTACAACGGCACGCGCAACATGGGCTCAGACGTTCGCGTCGAAGAAATGCTGCGCCAGATTCGTCACATCCTCGGTCCTGAGCGCGTGGACTTCAGCGTGATGAGCCAGAACTTCGACTTCTCCAAGGGATATTTCGAGGGCACGGCGCAGGTTCATCTTCCCGACATTTTTCCGCCGTTTCTGGCGAATGAAGTTCCGAAGCATCACGGCGTAGTTGCGTGTGAAGGCTCGATGTTCAAGAGCAAGTTCGCCAACGCGCTGACCACGATGATGATCGGCTCGCTTGCGATCGCTGCGGTCGAGAACAAGCTGTCAGTCGGTTACGGCGCGGAAGCGGGGCAGATGGATCCGCTTCTCGCCAAGATGTGCGCCCGCTACTGCAAGAATTCGCTGGTCATCACGCGGAATGAAGAGTCGCGGGTCATCTTGAGTGAGATGGGAATTCCGACGGAGTTGGGAACGGACACCGCATGGACCTTCGAGCCGCAACCTGCCGAATATGGCCAGAGTGTTCTGCGCCAGCTCGGCTGGGACGGGCGCACGCCGGTGCTCGTGGTGTGCCCCATCAATCCGTTTGAGTGGCCGGTCAAGGCATCAGTTGCGAAGTACGCCGTGCACAGCCTCACCGGAGCATACAAGGACAGCCACTACCGTACGGTTTATTTTCACAACTCCGGTCCTGCCGCCGATCGCGCGTACCAGCATTACCTGACTTCGATCGCCAACGCGGTAGACGCTTTTCGCAAGAAGCGCAGCGTGTTCGTGATCCTGGCCGCAACCGAGCGGCTGGATGCGCGTCCTGCCAACAAGATTTCCGAGAAACTCGGTGGTGTTCCGGTACTGACTTCGGACCAATACAACATGTACGAACTCGTCAGCATCCTGCGTTCGTGCCACATGATGGCGTCATCGCGCTATCACGGCATCGTGACCTCGATGCCCGCGTTAGTGCCGTCGGCGGGAATCACGATGGACGAGCGCATCCGAAACCTGATGCGAGAGCGCGGACATCCGGAGTTGCTGATGACGGTGGACGATCCTGATCTCGAAGCGAAGCTACTGGTTGCACTCGAAACGCTGGCGACGCAGGGTGAGCGCATTTCTGATGGCAACGCTCGCACCGTCGTGAAGAACCTGAAAGTCATGGCGCAGATGGGTGTCTTCTTCGAGGAAGAAATGAAGCGGCGATACCCCGATTTCCCCACTCGCAAAGGGGAATGGGGTTGGGAGGACTATCTGCCGCCGATGAATTCCTCGCTGCGCCAGTTGGTCGCAGCCTACAGTTAGCGACGTCCTAGGACACACATGCCCTTCGTTGGAGACATATTCACGCAGCTGAAGGCCGCACCCAGCACAACCGTGCTGCAGGAAGTACGCGAAAGCCAGATCACCGGCGTCAATGGCACGGAACTACTGGAACTCGTTCGCAAAGCCCGCACATTTCTTGCCTCCAAAGGGCTGAAGAAAGGCGACCGCTGCGGAGTGCTTGCCTCGAACAGCATTCGCTGGATCGCGCTGGATCTGGCAGCGATGGCCGAGGGCTTGATCGTGGTCCCGTTATACGTTCGGCAGGCCCCTGTGGAATTGGTCGCCATGATGAAGGACAGCACGCCGGCACTGGTCTGCTGCGGCGATGCGGCGCTTCGCAACGGAATCCAGCAGCTTTGGCCGGACGCGCCACCGCACTTTCTGTTTGATGAAATCTTTGCCGGAGTCGGGGGAATCGAACTCGATCGACCTCATGTGCGGGATCAAGACCCGGTCACGATCATCTACACCTCGGGCACTTCCGGCGAAGCAAAGGGCGTCGTTCTGACCGCGGCCAACGTCGGATTTATGCTGGGCTGCACGTCAGCGCGGCTCGATCAACTGATGGGCGGCCGTACCGGACAGGACCGCGTCTTCCACTACTTGCCATTCAGTTTCTGCGCGTCGTGGATTGCCGTTCTGACATTCATGCTGCGCGGCAGTCTGATCACCCTCAATACCGACCTCACGAAGATTGCCACGGACATGCCCGCCATTGCACCCCACTATTTCCTGAACGTGCCGCAACTGCTGGAGCGCATGCGCCGGGCGGTCGACGAACAGATCGCACAGAAGGGCGGGCTGATCCATGTGATCTATCGTCGTGCCGTCGCAGCTTGGATGGGCAAAGGTCCGGGTTCGATTTCCTCGGGAGCGATCTGGTTCTGGATCGCCCGGCTCGCGATATTTTCGACGATCCGCAAAAAGATGGTCGGACCTAACCTTAAAGCTCTGATCTGTGGCTCAGCCCCTCTCACCCCCGAGACGCAAGAATATTTCCGCATGCTCGATATTCCTGTGTTGCAGGTCTACGGGTTGACCGAGACGACAGGCATCTGCACGATGGACGATCCTGCCAAACCAGTGCCCGGCCGCGTGGGCCCAGCGATCCCCGGCATCGAGATGAAACTCGCCGAAAACGACGAGATCATCGTGCGCGGGCCCAACGTGTTTCCCGGCTATTGGAATCGGCCCCAGCAGACGGCTGAGGTCCTGCGTGACGGATGGTTCCACAGTGGCGATCAAGGCGAACTCGATGAAACCGACACGTGGCGCATTGTAGGACGCATCAAGAATCTGATTGTTCTCGGTTCCGGCCACAAGCTCTCCCCGGAGCCCATTGAAGACGAAATTGCGCGTCATCTGCCGGCTTCGCAGCAGGTGGTGATTATTGGCAACGGCCGCGGCTATCTCTCCGCGATCGTGACAGGAAACGTCACGCCTGAAGCAACACAGGCGGCGCTCGACCGCGTGAACAAAGACCTGCCGCACTACAAGCAGGTGCGTGCGTTTACTCTCCGTGCGGAACCTTTCTCCATCGACAACGGCATGCTCACTGCCAACGGCAAGTTGAAGCGCGACCTGATCTCCGCGCGGATGACGAGCGAAATCGACGACATGTATCGGGTGAGACAGGCGGGATAGGAGCCGCCGGGAAGCATGAAATCATTTCAGGGACAGACCCTGTCCTGGGATGTGAAAGAGGGAATCATCGAGCTGGCGCTGCACCGAGAGCCGCTCAACGAGATAGGCTCATCCACGTTGGAAGAGCTGGAGAAGTTCGTCTCGGCGCTCGACTCCCTGAGCCACGAATCGCACGCCCTCATCGTCTATAGCACTCTAAAGGCTGGATTCTGCGCGGGTGCCGACTTGCGCCAGCTCTATGGATGGATTCAGGAGTTCGGCCAGGCGGAAGTCGCGAACCATGCTCGCGAATACTTGAATCGCATTCACGCGGTGATGAACGCGCTCGACGCTGTTCCTCTGACGACGATCGCCGCTGTCCACGGCGTAACCTTCGGGGGCGGATTCGAACTTGCGCTTACTTGCGACATGATCATTGCCGACAAACTGGCGCGCTTTTGCTTCCCGGAACTGCGTCTTGGCCTGATTCCCAGCTTCGGTGGGATCCCGCGCCTGAAGCGGGATCTGGGCAACGCTGTCGTTCGCGACCTGCTCCTCACTGGCCGTAGCTTTAACGCTACGAAAGCCCAGCAGATCGGACTGGTCAGCCAGGTGGTCGGCGAAGGCGAGGCTCTCCGCGCGGCCCGCGCAACAGCTACCCAGATGGCGAAGTTCGATCGCGTCACCTCCGCGGCTGCGAAAAAGTTCATCAAGTCCATCCCGCTCGATGAACTGCGTCAGGAAATCGATATCTTCTGTGAACTGTTGCCGCGTCCGGCCGTGCAGGCGGGACTGAAGAAGTTCGTGGAGAATACCGGCGCCCAGCCCTATTTGCCGTGATCGGAACTGAATTAGAATGACTGCCTATGCCTACCGCGGAACATACGTTAGACGAAATCCTGAATCTGGCTGCGGCGCATTTCAAAGTACCGCGCGAGAAGCTTGGTCCGGACGACGACTTCTTCAAGACGCTCGGGATCGACAGCCTGCAGACGCTCGACTTGCTTACGAAACTGGAGAACCACTTCCGCGTCGAATTGCCGGATTACGAACTGCAGGGAGTAAGCGACTTTCGTACCCTGGCCAGCAAGATTCAGGCTCGCCTTTAGAAACATCACTGATCGCCGATTGTTGATCAACGGGGAAACCGCCCGGGCAGAGGTCTGCGACTTGTTCAATCGGCCATCTACAATCTAGAATCAGCAACTTTGCGATGCTCGATCTTCGCCAATACACGTGTCTGGGCGCAGCTTTGCGCGATGCGCTGGATCGCTTCTCGAAAGAGATCTGCCTGATTGAGGCGGAGCGCGACCGCGAAAAGCTTCGGTTGACCTACTCCGACTTCAAAGAAGTCGCGCTGCCGCTTGCCCGCGCGCTCGAAGACGCGGACTTCGATCCTAACGACCGCGCCGCCATCATTATGACGAATCAGTCAAAGTGGCTGATCTCGGCCTATGCAATTTTCTACTGCGGCGGCGTCCTGGTCCCACTCGACTACAAACTTACGGCCCCCGAGCACTTGCAACTGCTTGCCCACTCCAAGGCCAAGGTGCTCATCATCGAGTATCACCTGTGGCGAGCAGTGATGGCCGATCCCGGATTTCAGAACATCGGTACGAAGATCGTTCTGGTTACGGAAGCCCCTCTGGGCGAGGACTTGGCTGGAGCCTTTCGGTGGGAGGACTTCAAGCGCAAAGGCTCGCCCGACTTCGTGATGCGGCAGAAGGATGACGTCGCCTGCATCGTGTATTCGTCGGGCACGGGAGGCCGCCCGAAGGGTTGTGTGCTCACGCACGAGAACTATCTGGAGCAGTGCCGTTCGCTCACGGCGTGGTATCCGTTCTGGCCGGGCGTGCGCTATTTGAGCATTCTTCCCACGAATCACGCCATCGATTTCATGGTGGGCTTCATCGGGCCGTTTGTGTGCGGTGCGTGCGTGGTGCATCTACGAACGTTGCGGCCGGAGTTCGTGCGCGATGCTTTCGTGCGCTACCGCATCACCTACGTCGCGCTCGTGCCGATGATCGTGAAAAACCTGGAGCGCGGGCTGCGCGCCAAGTTCGACGAATTGCCGGCTTGGAAGCGGGGGATTCTGAATACCATGATTGCTCTGAACCGCGCCCTGACGCGCAAGCGGCCCAAGGTCAAGCTCAGCCGCATGCTCCTGGGGAATATCCATCGCGGCTTCGGCGGAGAACTGCTTGCCCTGATCACCGGTGGCGCGTTTATGGAGCCCTCGACCATGCAGTTCTTCTACGACCTCGGCGTGCCCGTCGTTAACGGATATGGACTCACCGAGGCGGGCACCGCACTCGCATTGAACGACCTCAAGCCTTTCCGCGCCGATACTGTGGGCAAGCCTCTGCCGGGAGTCGAACTGCGCATCCTCAACCCTGATCCCGACGGGGTCGGAGAAGTTGCAGTCCGCAGCAAAACCGTGATGTCGCACTATCTCGACGATCCGGAACTGACGCTGGAGACCATCGTCGACGGTTGGCTGTTGACGGGCGATCTGGGCCGCTTCGAGCGCCACGGCCATTTGCAGCTTTTCGGCCGCAAGAAGAACATGATCGTGACCGAGGGCGGTAAGAACATCTATCCGGAAGACATCGAGACGGTTTTTGACGGATTGCTGGTAAAAGAGCACGCGGTGTTTGCTTCGAACTACATCTGGCCCAAGAAGGAATTGGGCAAGGAGTCGCTGGTCCTTGCGATTCGCCTGGAACAGAATCAGAAGTTCGACAAGAAGCTGCTCGATGATATCCAGGCCCGCAATCGCCGCTTGCCCGACTTCAAGCGTGTTGGCGGATATCTGGTTTGGGAAAGAGATTTTCCGCGGACCGCTTCGATGAAAATTAAGCGGCAGGTGTTGGCGGAAGAGATTGCGAAAACGGCGGAGCGCACGTCGATCACGCAGTTGTAATCGGGTCAACCAACTTGGGGCAAAGCTATCTAGCCATCGTCAACCCCACCGCCGGAGGCGGCCGCAGCAAGAAATTGCTCGGGCCCGCGCTCGAGCGCCTGCGCGCCGGCGGCATTGAAGTCAAGGTCGCCGCGACGCATTCTGCCGGACAGGCGACTGAAATCGCGCGCGACGCCTACCGCCGCGGTGTGCTTCATTTCATTGCCGTGGGTGGCGACGGCACGTCCTATGAGGTCGTAAACGGTTTGTTTCCCGAAGCCGCAGGCGCCGCTCCTCCCACTCTGGCATTTCTTCCGCTCGGCACCGGGAATTCGTTTCTGCGCGACTTCAGCGACCGCGGAGTGGAACATGCCATCGAATCTCTGCTTGCCCAACGCATCCAGCCATGCGACGTGATGCGCCTGCGTCATCGCGACGGAATCATCTACTACATCAATCTGCTCAGTGTGGGCTTCACAGCCGACGTAGCCACGCTTCGCGCCCGCAGCTTCAGTGGATGGGGAGAACTCGGCTACGTTTCATCCATTTTCCTCACCTTGGCCCGATTCAACCGACGGCCTTTTCCCGTGCGCGTGGAAGGCGAAGAGGCGTACGATACCCGCCGCTGCCTGTTCCTCACGTTCAACAACAGCAAGTACACCGGCGGCACGATGATGATCGCTCCCAAAGCCGAGGTGAACGATGGACTGGTCGAGTATGTCCGCTGGGGACCGATCGGCCGGCTCGGTCTGATCCGGAATCTCCCGACACTATACGACGGCACGCATATCAAGCATCCGCTGGCCGAGCGCAAAGCGTCACGCCGGATCGAGTTCAAGCTCAATGGTCCCGTCGATGTGATGGTCGACGGAGAAGTGCTCTCGCTGCATTGCCAGGAGCTCGACGTACTTCCCGGCGCGCTCAAGGTCGTTGCCTGAGCGCGTGATATAAAAACTGAGTCATGTCTGAAGAACGGCGAAAACGGCAAGAGGAGAGTATCAGCGCCAACGAGAACAAATCGAAGAAGACGCTCACATATGTCGTCGTGGTGATCCTTCTGGCGGGGACGTTTTTTGCCGGCAAGTACCGCAGAGACCATCGCTACGATGCTTTTGCCCAGTGTCTGGCCAGCAAGGGCGCGAAGATGTACGGCCTCTACTGGTGTCCGCATTGTGCCGAGCAGAAAGAAATGTTTGCCGCGTCGTTCCGCTACGTGCCGTACGTCGAGTGCGCGATCAAAGACAAGCCGGGGGAACTGGCGCCGGAATGCAAAGCCGCAGGCACGAAGCTTTTTCCCAGTTGGCAATTTGGATCGGAAGCCCCCAAAGAAGGTGTCTTGTCGCTCGCAGCTCTTCGCGACAAGACCGGATGTAGTTTCCCGTGAGCGAGCTCATTCCCGGCAATCGCGTTCTGTTCCTGCTGATTGCGGCGTTGTCTCTTGCGGGCGTGATCGTTTCGGCAGTTTCTCTGCAGCGGCACTACGCCAAGTCCGAAACCGACTTCTGCGACTTCAGTCAGAGATTCAGCTGCGACGTTGTGAACCGCAGTGAGTACTCGAGTATTGACGGAATTCCCGTAGCGGGCATTGGCGTCGCCGGATACGCGGCGTTGTTGCTGCTCTCAACTTTGTGGAGGTCACGCCCCGAAACGCCGAACCGCCTTCTGGGAGCGGCCTTGGCGGGTTTTGCATTCGCTCTCTACCTGACGTATGTCGAGGCCTACAAGTTGGACACATGGTGCATTTTGTGCCTGGGGTCGCAAGCGATCATCTTCGTGATCGCTGTACTTTCGGGGATAGTGAAGGCGAAGAGCGCTCGGGCATGAAGCACCGCGTCGTTGTATCCTAAGAACTCATTTGTCCTGATGGAAGAAATCCAGAGTATTGAAGACAAAGGTCCCATGGTCGCGCCCGGCGTGATCCGCGTCGAGGCCGCTGCGGGAGACCTGCGTCTCCACGAATTCCGCAGCCGTATCTTCCGCAACATCCGCTTCCTGCGCGTCTGGCTGCCACCTGAGTATGACAATCCCGAGAACGCCGGGAAGCGCTATCCAGTGCTCTATCTCAACGACGGTCAGAACCTGTTTGAGTCCTCCACTTCGTTCACGGGAGTGGAATGGCAGGTCGACGAGACGGCGGAGCGGCTGATCCGCGAAGGCGTTGTGCCGCCCATGATCATCGTCGGCATGGACAATGCCGGCAAAGAACGCTTCCGCGAGTACATGCCGCACCGCTCGCTCAGCCCGATGATGCTGCGCGTGCAGGGAACTCGTTATCCGGATTTTCTGACAAAAGAAGTGATGCCGTTTGTCGCGCGCAACTATCGGGTCGCGACCGGATCCGAAAATACCGGACTGGGCGGCTCATCGCTTGGCGCGCTGATCGCCCTGTACACGGCTGCGGTACGCCCGGGCCTGATCGGCCGGCTTCTCGTCGAAAGCCCTTCGCTGTGGGCGGCGAACCGGCAGATGATCAAAGACAGCCGGGCCATCAAGCGATGGCCGGAGCGCATTTTCCTCGCGACCGGGACGGCCGAAGCCGGACGGGAAGATCGGGATCGGAGCGTAGTGGATGACGTCCGGGAACTCGCCGCGACCCTGCGCCGCGCCGGTCTGGACGATCGTCGGCTGTCTTTAATAGTCGATGACGGCGCCACACACCACGAATCCGCATGGGCGCGCCGCTTCCCGGACGCACTGACGTTCTTATTCGGAAAATCCCGCTAGCCAACTTCACGCTGGATGCTGCGTGAGTCCTTTAACGAGCGTACGCCGCCAGATGATCCCCAACAAAGCGCACATCGCCACCACGGAGGGTTGCACGTGCGTCCATCGCGTAACAGGGGCAAGCAGCGGAAGCATGTAGATCAGGTAGAGCAGAGTCCCCACTCCCTGCGTCTTTCCGGCAAGCCCAATCAGCCAGTCCGCGAGCAGAATCATGGCCGGAGCAAGGATCACCAGATCGTAGACGGTCAGATGCGGAGAGACCAGCACCGTCGCCATTAACAACGCGGAGTATTTCAGTGAGAGTGTTTGCGAGCGCCTCCACACCAGGATGGTGCAGACGAGTACCCCTACCGCGCTGGCCACATACAGAGTGAGCGACACTTCCGCCCAAGGGATGATCATCGACCAGAACGTCCGGAGGCAGTGAGTCTGATACGG
>Ga0335082_10002471_pt1 | contig 19905 bp, 15 predicted proteins | sample Lox_Sample_41_FD_206718 | JGI IMG/M metagenome (GOLD analysis project Ga0335082, IMG submission 206718) | Soil microbial communities from Loxahatchee National Wildlife Refuge, Florida, United States - Lox_Sample_4.1 | ecosystem: Environmental > Terrestrial > Soil > Wetlands | place: USA...
CGGAGCGTAGGCCCCCGTCATCCGGTACACGAAGGTCGATCGCTCCGGATCGGAGGGGGGCGCCTGGAGCGCCAGGACGATCTCGGTGGCGTGCGAGTAGGTGACGATCAGGCCGGTGAGGATCACCAGCCGGGCGAGCATGTCGAGGTGGCGCTGGGTGATGAGCGCCTCGAGGCGGAAGGCGCGGCGGAGGGGCACGAGGATGGTGATCACCATCGCCACCCCGGAGAGGATCGCGCCGGCCACGAAGTAGGGGGGGAAGAGGGTGGAGTGCCAGCCCGGGGTGAGGGCCACCGCGAAGTCCCAGGACACGACGCTGTGGACCGAGACCACCAGCGGCGTGGCGAAGGCGGCCGCCATCACCGCGAAGACCGTCATCATCTCGGCCACCCGGTAGACGGCGGTCCGGAACTTGGCCCGGAAGAGGAAGAGGATCGCGCTGATGAGCGTGCCGGAGTGGGCGATGCCCACCCAGAAGACGAAGTCGGTGATCAGGTTCCCCCACATGCCCGGCCGCTCCAGGCCGGTCCAGTGCAGGCCGCCGCGGACGATGAGCGAGTAGGACCATCCGCCGAACGCCGCCACCCCGCCGGCCAGGGCGAGGGCCAGCCAGTAGAGTGGGCCTCGGCGGGGTCCCCGCCTGCCGCGGCTGCACCGGGCGCGCTCGCCGCGCCCCGACCCCTCCGGCCCGCCCGCGGGTGCCCCGTTCCTCGCCGCCGTCGCCGCTGGACCGTCGGGTGGGCCTCGGGTCCGTTCCAGCGGCGCGCCAGCTGTTGCCGAATCTCGCGCGACCTTAGGAGGACGTCCCGAGGGTGATGCGATCTCGGAAGGGCCAGGCCCCTTCCTGGCCTCCACCTGCGATGGCGCCCCCAGGTGCCGGGCGGGGCGGACCGTCCCACGGCCGGTGGAGGGACGCCGTGGACGCCCGCCGTCCGGGGCGACGCGGTCGGGGGTGCGGCACGCCCGGGGCGGCGTATGATTCGTTCATGCACCCACGCCCGGAGCCGCCCCGGAACCTCCCCCCGGTGACCGAGGAGCTGATCCGCGCCCTGCCCAAGACGGACCTCCACTGCCACCTCGACGGCTCGCTCCGGCTGGAGACCATCCTCGAGCTCGCCGAGGAGCAGCAGGTGAAGCTCCCGGCCGACACCCCCTCCGGCCTCGCCCGGGCCATCCACATGGGCGAGACCTGCGCCTCCCTCGAGGACTACCTCACGGCCTTCGACGTCACCCTGGCGGTCCTCCAGACCGAGGCAGCCCTCTATCGGGCCGCCTACGAGCTCGCCATCGACTGCGCGGCGGAGAACGTCCGCTACCTGGAGGTGCGCTACTCCCCCGTGCTCCACACCCGCGGGGGCCTCAAGCCCACCAGCATCGTGGACGCGGTGCTCGAGGGGCTGCGGGTGGCGAAGCGCGAGACCGGCATCAAGTCGAACGTGATCATCTGCGGCATCCGGCACATGGACCCCATCACCTCGGTCCGCCTCTCGGAGCTGGCGGTCGCCTACAAGGGGAAGGGCGTGGTCGGGTTCGATCTCGCCGGGGCCGAGGAGGGCCACCCGGCCCGCCGCCACCGCGACGCGGTCCAGCTCATCCTCGACAACAACGTGAACGTGACCATCCACGCGGGCGAGGCTTTCGGCCCCGAGTCGATCGCCCAGGCGGTCCACTGGTGCGGTGCGCACCGGATCGGCCACGGGGTCCGGCTGCGCGAGAATGGCGACCTGCTCAACTACCTCAACGACCACCGGATCCCGCTCGAGATGTGCCCCTCGTCGAACGTTCAGACCGGCTCGGTGGCCGACTTCGCCTCTCACCCGCTCCGCTTCTACTTCGACTTCGGGCTCCGGGTGACGGTGAACACCGACAACCGCCTGATCACCGACACCACGGTCACGAAGGAGCTCCTCCTGGCGGTGAAGGAGATGGGCTTCACCCTCGAGGACGTGTGCACCGTGCTCGTGCAGGGCTTCAAGAGCGCCTTCCTCCCTTTCCGCGAGAAGCAGGACCTGCTCCGCCGGGTCAACGGCGAGATCGCCGAGGTGCTGGCGCGCTTCGCGGCGGGGGCCGGGGTGCCGGGCGGCGCCCGGGTGCCGGCGGCGCGCGAGGTCCGGGAGCCGTGAGCGCGCGCCTGCGGTTCCGCTCCCCGGTCGGCCCCCTCACCATCGAGGCGGGCGACGCCGGGGTCTACGGCGTCGCCTTCGGCGAGCGGGGTCCGTCGCGGGCCGGCGTGTCGGCCAGCGCCCGCGCCCACCTGGATGCGGCCGAGGAGGCGCTCCGCCAGTACTTCGCCGGGCGGCCGCCTCGCCTTCCCCCGCTCGACCTTCGGGGCACCCCCTTCCAGCGGCGGGTGTGGGACGCCCTGCTCGCCATCCCCTGGGGCGAGACCCGCAGCTACGGCGAGATCGCCGCCGCCCTGGGGCGCTCCGGGGCGGCCCGGGCGGTGGGGGGCGCGAACCACGAGAACCCGGTGGCGATCCTGGTCCCCTGCCACCGGGTGGTGCAGGCGGGCGGGGGGCTGGGCGGCTACGGGGGCGGGCTCGAGGTGAAGCGCTGGCTCCTCGCCCACGAGGCGGCGCACGCTCCCGCCTTGCGCCCGGCCTGACGGGCGGGCCCTCCGCCGGCGGTTCCCCCGAGGGAGCGAGGGAGGCCGCTCGAGCCCTCGTCGCTCCGTCCCTGCGGTCCGGGCCTTCGCGCCGCGCCCGGGACGGACTACGCTCTGGCATCGAGGCGTCCCTCCCGTCCCGCCCCCGGAGTCACCGATGGCGAAGCTCCTCGCGATGATCCTCGCCGGCGGCGAGGGAAGACGCCTCGACCCCCTCACCCGCGACCGGGCCAAGCCGGCGGTCCCCTTCGGCGGGCGCTACCGGATCATCGACTTCGTGCTCTCCAACTTCGCCAACTCCGGCATCCTGAAGATGAAGGTGCTGGTCCAGTACAAGTCCGAGTCGCTGAACGCCCACATCCAGCGGGGCTGGCGGCTCACCGCCCTGCTCGACCAGTACGTGGAGATCGTCCCCGCCCAGATGCGCGTCGGGCCGAAGTGGTTCGAGGGCTCGGCGGACGCCATCTACCAGAACCTGAACATCATCACCGACGAGGAGCCGGAGTGCACCTTCGTCTTCGGCGCCGACCACGTCTACCGCATGGACGTCCGGCAGATGCTCGAGTTCCACCGGGAGAAGCGGGCCGAGCTCACCGTGGCGGCCATCCCCATCCCGGTGGCCGAGGCGGGCGAGTTCGGGATCATCGAGGTGGACGCGGACGGCCGGATGATCGGCTTCGTGGAGAAGCCGAAGGGCGACCCCAAGACCATCCCGGGCGACCCCACCCGCTGCCTCGCCTCGATGGGGAACTACCTCTTCGCCACCGAGACCCTGGTGCAGGAGATCGTCCGCGACGCCGGCGATCCGGTGAGCGCCCACGACTTCGGCAAGTCGATCGTGGCCTCGATGCACACCCGCCGGCGGGTCTACGTCTACGACTTCGCCTCCAACCTGGTGCCAGGGCAGACCGAGCGGGAGCGGGGCTACTGGCGCGACGTCGGCTCCCTCGACGCCTACTTCCAGGCCAACATGGACCTGGTGGCCGTCGACCCGGTCTTCTCCCTCTACAACGACCACTGGCCCATCTTCACCATCCAGTACAACTACCCGCCCGCCAAGTTCGTCTTCAACAACGAGCAGGAGAACCGGGTCGGCCGGGCCACCGACAGCCTGGTCTCCGAGGGGTGCATCATCTCCGGCGCCAGCGTCCACCACTCGATCCTCTCCCCCAAGGTGCGGGTGAACAGCTACGCGACGGTGGAGGACGCGATCCTCTTCGAGAACGTGAACATCGGCCGCCACAGCCGGATCCGGCGCGCGATCGTGGACAAGCACGTCGAGGTCCCCGCGCACACCACCATCGGCTACGACCTGGAGAAGGATCGCCGCCGGTTCCACGTGACCGAGAGCGGGATCGTGATCATCCCCAAGGGGATGCGGATCGAGCCGGGGCGCTGACCCGAGGGCGGCTAGCGGCCGAGGAGCCGCTCCGCCTTGTTGAAGGCGATCTGCAGGTCGACCGGCTTCTCCATCACGTCCCAGGCGCCGAGCTCGAGCAGGAGATCGCGCAGGTTCTGGTCGCCGCCGAGGGCGGAGATCACCAGCACCGGGATCCCCGCGGTGCGCGGGTTGGCCTTGAGCTGGCGGAGCGCGTCGCGCCCGTCGAGCTTGGGCATGGCGACGTCGAGGAGGATGAGGTCGGGCGGGTCGAGGGCGGCGGCGACCAGCGTCTCGGCCCCGTCGCGGGCGAAGGTGACGAGGTGTCCCCGGCTCTGCGCGTAGGCGGCGTAGAGCCGGGCGACCGCCGCGTCGTCCTCGGCGACCAGGATCCTGAGCGGGGACACCGGAGGGGGCGCCATCCGCGTCCGAGGATACCGTGCCGGACCGGAGGCGCAACCGCCGTGTTCGTCCGGTGTGCGACAGCTTGGCAAGAGCGGAGGCGGATCGCCGTCTCAGCGGCTCCACCAGTACGTCCATTTCACGAGGAGCGTGTCCACGGTGGGACCGTGTGCGAGCCCGTCGGGGCGCAGGCTCGCCGAGGGCGGCGGGCTGCCCGGATCGGTCGAGTACCCGCGCTCCTGCTGGGAGCGGGCGTAGACGAGGAAGAGGGTGGAGCCGAGGCGGTACTCCCAGCGGAGCACCAGGTTCAGGTTCAGGACCACGCTCCGGAAGTCCGGCTGGCTGACCGGGTCGCCGAGCGGGGCCGGGACCAGGTCGCCGGGGTCGAGGCGTCCGCCCGCCGGCGCCGAGCCCTGGAGGAACGGGCCGTGGCTCCCCACCGAGACGAAGAGCTGCCCGTAGCCCTGGAGCGTCAGGCGGGGCGTGAGCACCAGCTGCTGGCGCAGGGTGATCGAGAGGGCCGGCGCGGTGAGGGGAGCGAAGAAGTAGGTCGTCCCCAGGGTGTCGGCCCAGCGGACCGGCCAGCGGTTGTGGTCGTAAGAGGTGTCGAGCCGGGTCTCCAGCCGGGCGTGGGGCCGGATCACCACCCTCCCGAACACCCCCCAGAACGGCGTGGCCGGGAGCGGGCCGTCGGCGAGGGTCCTCCCCACGGTGCCGCCGCCCTCGAGCACCACCGGCCGGGAGGGATCGGTCGAGAACCAGGCGTCGCCGCCGACGTCGCCCGGGAGGCGGAGCGCCACGCCCGCCTGATCGATCTCGCGCACGTCCCAGCGCGGGAGGTCCGCCCAGGCCTCCACCCCGAACCAGTGGAAGCTCCGGAGCTGGAACTCGGTGGAGAGGCCGACCTGCGCCCCCCGGTCGAGGAAGGTGCCGTCGGTGGTCCGGCGGTCCTGGGCGGCGAGGTGGATGCCGTACGCGTGGAAGGGCCCCCCGCCGTTGGGCCGCACGTACCGGACCACCGCCCGGAGCTGCTGCTCGTTCTGGGTCCGCTGGAAGCCGGCCGCGTTCAGGTCGAGCTTCGGCGACTCGAGCTCCCACTGGAGCTCGAAGCGCCAGGGCTCGCCCCCCTGGCGCCCGGCCGAGGCGTAGGCGCCGACCCCGAGGTCCCCCCGGCGGATCGCCGTCCCGTCGGGCAGGATCCGCTCCGGGGGCCCGCCGGCGCTGCGCGACCCGGCCGCCTGCCCGCGGAAGAACCAATCCCCGTCGCGAGACCGCAACGACCAGTCGACCGCCGCCGCGGTCCCGGCGAGCGCGTCGCAGCGGGGCGGGCGGACCGAGTCGTCGAGCGCCGCCTCGGCCGCGGTGCAGGCCGGGCCGGCGAGGGTCACCGAGGAGGCGGTCGCGCCGAGCGCCACCCGGGGGTCGGGACGCCACTTGGTCACCCCCACCAGGAAGTTCCGGGCGGCGGGGGTGAGGAGCGGCAGCGAGGAGCGCGGGCCGAACCGGAGCGGCTGGGCGGGATCGAAGCGGAAGGAGCGACCGGGGGCGCCGTCGGGCAGCTCCGACCCGGCCCCGTCGACGAAGGCGTCCAGCACCCCGAGCTGCACGGAGTCGGTGACCGTGCCGGTGAGCTTGGCGGCGGCGAGGATCGGGGCGTCGAGGCCGATCCGCCGCGAGTAGAACATCTGCTGGGGCGAGGGCCGGTTGGTGGCGGTGACCGGCTGGAAGAGGTCCATCCCCTGGGTGAAGAAGCCCCGCTTCTCCGGGAAGAGGACCTCGAAGGTGGAGAGGTTCTGGATCACCTGGTCGGCCTCCACCTGGCCGAAGTCCGGGTTCACCGTCCCCTGGAGCGTGAGCCCCGGCCCGAGGGCGGCGCGGAGGTCGACGCCCACCTCGCCGATGGGGTCGAGCAGCCGTGGGTAAGGGAGGGTGGTGTCGATCCACTGCGGCCGGAGCACGGCGCGCGCCGCCAGGTAGGGCATCACCTCCAGGTCGGGCACGGGGTGAATCCCCTCGAGCCCGACGAGCGGCGCGAGCCGGGCCACCTGGCCGCGGGCGCTGCGGGGGAAGAGCACCGTGGCGCTGTCCTCGTGGAGCCGCGCCAGGGTGCGCTTCACCGCGAAGCCGAAGGTGAGCGAGGGGCGGTCGGGGAAGCGCAGGACGGCGAGCGGGATGGCGAGCTCGGCGGACCAGCCGTCGCCGGTGGCGGCGACCTCCCCCTCCCAGATCCCGTCCCAGTCCAGGGTGGTCTGGTCGTCGTCGCCGAGCAGACCGTCGGACTGCACCCCGGCGGCGGAGAGGGAGAAGGCATAGGCGCTCCTCCCGTCGCGGACCGAGTCGATGAGCACGGTCACCGCGTCCCCATAGGGCGCGGCGTCCCGGCGGCCGAGCGGCCGGGAGACCTGGTCCGGTCGCGCGTCCAGGCAGCGGATCCCCACGTAGAGGGCGCGGTCGTCGTAGAGCACCCGCACCTCGGTGCGCTCGGCCGGGGGGGCGCCCTCGAACGGGAAGACCTGCACGAAGGCGTCGAAGACCGGCGCCCGGCGCCACTCCGGCTCCTCGAGCCGGCCGTCGACGGTGATGGAGCCGCTGCGGCGAACCGCCACGATGGGATCGCCGGGCGCGGCCGCGCCGGCCAGGCCGGGCAGCGCCAGGAGCAGGGCGCCGAGCGCCCGCGTGGCCGGGTCGTTCGTGCTCAGGTGCGGGTCCGCTCCGTCCCGGGTAGGTACGCTCGACCGTCCAGCTTATGCCGCCGCGGCGACCGTGCACCGAGAGAGTCCCCGGGAGACGGAACGTGACGCCGGGCGGCGCCGCGCTTATAACGCGAGTCGCCATGCTCGCGCTCCCGCTCGCGCTCGCCGCCCTGGCGGCCGCCCCGCCTCCGCCCGCCGCCGTCCCCCCGGCCCCCCCCGTCCTCTCCATCCCCTACCAGATGTTCCGGCTGGAGAACGGCCTCACCGTCATCCTCCACGTCGACCACACCGCCCCCATCGTCGGCGTGCACGTCCAGTACGACGTCGGCTCGAAGGACGAGAAGCCGGGGCGGACCGGCTTCGCCCACCTCTTCGAGCACCTCATGTTCCAGGGGACCCAGCACCTGCCCAAGGGGCTCGCCGACCGGCTCCTCGACGCCGCAGGCGGGGAGGGGAACGGCTCGACCTCGGACGACACCACCGTCTACTGGGAGCAGGTCCCCTCGAACGCCCTCGAGCAGACGCTCTACGTCGAGGCCGACCGGATGGGCTGGCTCTTGCCCACCCTCGACCAGCCCAAGCTCGACAACCAGCGCGAGGTGGTCCTGAACGAGCGGCGCCAGAGCTACGAGATGCGCCCCTACGGGCTCGCCTTCGAGCGGATCCAGGCCGCCCTCTGGAACCCGGAGTTCCCCTACCACTGGCTGACCATCGGCTCCCCGGCGGACGTCGAGGCCGCCAACCTGGCCGACGTCCGCGAGTTCTTCCAGCGCTGGTACGGTCCGGAGAACGCGGTCCTCGCCATCGCCGGGGACATCGATCCGGACCGGACCCGCGCCCTGGTGGAGAAGTGGTTCGGCGGGATCCCCGGGAAGGCGAAGCCGCTCCACGCCCTGCCCGTGCCGGTCCCGCTCGCCGCCGAGCAGCGGATCACCATGGAGGACCGGGTCCAGCTGCCGCGCCTCTACCTCGTCTGGCAGAGCCCGGGTGACTTCGCCCCCGGCGACGCCGAGCTCGACCTCCTCGGGACCGTGCTCTCGGACGGGAAGAGCGCCCGGCTGGTGAAGCGGCTGGTGATGGACGAGCGGATCGCCCAGAGCGTCTCCGCCGGGCAGATGAGCCAGGCCCTGGCCGGGATGTTCGTCATCACCGTCAACCCGAAGCCCGGGGTGTCGCTCGAGCGGCTGGAGCGCGAGGTCGACGAGGAGCTGGCCCGGATCGCGAAGGAGCCCCCCACCGCGCAGGAGCTCGAGCGGGCCAAGAACAAGATCGAGGCCGGGGCGGTGTTCGCCCTCGAGCCGCTGGGGGGGTTCGGCGGTCGGGCCGCCTCGCTCGCCAACTACTACCTGCGGACCGGCGACCCGGGCTATTTGGAGAAGGACCTCGAGCGCTACCGGCTCGCCACCGCCTCCGACCTCTCGGTGGCCGCGCGCACCTTCCTGCGCAAGGACGCCCGGGTCGCCCTCACCGTCGTCCCCCGCGCGGCCGCCGCCGCGCCCGCCCAGCCCGGGAGCGCCCGATGAAGCGCCCGATCCTCGCCCTCGCGGTCGCCGCCCTCGCCTGCGCGTCGTCCCGGAGCGTCCCGCCTCCGGCGGCGGCCACCGGCGTCGCGGTCGCCGCCCGGCCCGCGGCCGCTCCCGGCCCGGACCGCTCCCAGCCCCCGCCCCTCGGCCCGACCCCCGAGCTCGTGCTCCCCGCGCAGCACCACTTCGTCCTCGCCAACGGTCTCAAGGTGCGGCTGGTGGAGTACCGGCGCCTCCCCATCGTCGCCCTCCAACTGGTGGTGGACGCAGGGGCGGCGCGGGATCCGGAGAAGCTCCCCGGGCTGGCGAGCTTCAGCGCGGCGATGCTCACCGAGGGGACGCGGACGCGGACCGCCACCCAGATCTCCGACGAGGCGGGCTTCCTCGGGGCCTCGCTCTCCGCCGGGGCCGGCTTCGACGCCGCCTTCCTCTCCGGGTCGGTGCTCTCGCGCCACCTCCCCCGCTTCCTCGAGCTCTTCGCCGACGTGGCCGAGCACCCGGCCTTCCGCACCGCCGACTTCACCCGGGTCCAGGACCAGCGCCGCGTGACCCTCATCCAGCAGCGCGACCAGGCGCAGACCGTGGCCGCCAAGGCCTTCACCCTCGCCTACTGGGGCGACCATCCCTACGGCCACTTCGCCATCGGGACCGAGGCCTCGCTCGCCGCCACCCGGCCCGCAGACCTGGCCGCCTTCCACGCCAAGCTCTGGCAGCCGGAGAACGCCGAGCTGGTGGTGGTGGGGGACGTCTCCGAGGCCGACCTGCACGCGCTCCTGGAGAAGACCTTCGGGCCCTGGCCGAAGGGGCCCGGGGCCGCGCCGCTCCCCCCCCGCGCGCCGGCCGCCCCGCACCGGACCGTCCTGGTGGAGAAGCCGGAGGCGTCGCAGACGGTCCTGCTCCTCGGCATGCCCGGCGTCTCCCGGACCTCCCCCGACTACGTCGCCACCTCCGTCGCCTTCGAGGTGCTGGGCGGAGGCACGTCCTCCCGCCTCTTCCGCAACCTGCGGGAGGACAAGGGCTACACCTACGGCCTGGCGGCCGGGGCGGACGCCCGGCGCCTGGGCGCGGCGAGCGTGATCCACGGGAGCGTCAAGGCCGACGTGACCGGGAAGTCGATCGCCGAGATCCTGGGCGAGCTCGGCCGCCTGCGGACCGAGCCGGTCCCGGTCGAGGAGCTCGAGGACGCGAAGAACGCGCTCGTGCGCTCCCTGCCCGCGGACTTCTCCACCGCCGGGTCGATCGCCGGGCGCCTCGCCGAGCTGGTGATCCAGGGGCTCCCGGACGACTACTGGAGCCGGTACGCCGAGGAGGTCCGGAAGGTCGGTCCGGACGACGTCCTGCGGGTGGCCAAGGCCTACGTCGATCCCGCCCGCGCCACCCTGGTGCTGGTCGGGGTGACGTCGCTGGTCGAGCCTCAGCTCGCCGGGCTGCCGGTGGGCGCGGTCGAGATCCGGCCGCCGCCCGGCGGGCCGGGACCGGCCAAGGCGGCGACCACCCGGGCCACCGCGCCCGCGCCGGCGAGCCTGGCGCCGGCGCAGTAGCGCTAACGACGCTCCAGGGCCGAGACGCGATCGGCCGCCGATCTCGCGACCGGCGGCCGATCGGGGAGAGTCCTGGCGCTCGCCCGGTCCTAGTTGTAGGTGGCCGAGAACGCCACCCCGAACCAGTTGGTGGACCAGGTCGGGGCGCCCGCGCCTTTGTCCGCGTTCGAGGCGTGGGCGTACTGGATGTTGAAGCCGAGGCCCCAGTCGGTGCTCACCCACCACTCCTTCCCGGCGGCGAGCCGCATGGCGAAGCCGCTGTTCGTCGAGCCGGTGAGCCCGTTGGCGCTGAGGGAGAGCGTCCCGATCGACGGGGTGGCCGAGACGTAGATGTTCACCGGCATGAAGTAGTAGGTGAGGTTCACGCCGAAGCCGGTGAAGTTCAGGCTGTCGGCGCTGCCCGAGCCCACGCTGTTGCTCACCGTCGGCGAGGAGGCCGCGAGGCCCCAGAGCTGCCCGCCGATGATGAAGTTCTCGGCCACGGCGCCGCCGACGGCCACCGAGTACTGGAGTGCGCCACCGGACACCTTCATGTCCAGGGCGGACGAGCCCATCCCGCCGCCGCCCAGATCGAGCTGCAGGAAGAAGCCGTCGTGCTGGTGATAGCCGCGCGGGACGTAGCCGGCGGGCGCCGGCGCCTGGGCGCGGGCGAGCCCGGCACCGGCCAGCGAGACCACTGCGAAGACCGCGAGAAGCGCTCTCTTCATCGTTCCCTCCCTCGAGGTGAGCTCTTGAAGGACTGGATCCGGGGAGCGGCAGCCGCCCCTCGTCGGATCGATTCGGGCTGCGGACGCGAGCTGCGGACGCGAGCCTCGCACGCGGTACCCGGACGGGGCAAGGTGGGAGTGTCTGGTCCCGGGTGCGCGCGGCCCTGCCGTCCTGACGCGGGTCAGGGCGGGGACGTCAGCCCCCCCAGCTAGAGTGATCGCGTCCGGCCGGCGATGGGCCGCCGGTCCTGCCCCATGCCCGACCTCCAGAACGAGTTCTCCTGGTCGAAGTCGCGCCACGAGCGGTTCGCGGAGTGCCGGCGGGCCTACTGGTTCACCTACTACGGGAGCTGGGGGGGCTGGGAGGCGCCGGCCGGGTCGCGGGAGCGCGAGCTGTACGTCCTGAAGAAGCTCTCCTCGCGCTGGCAGTGGTCCGGGTCGGTGGTCCACTCGGCCCTGAAGCAGCTCCTCTCCGCCGCCCGGGTGAGCGGGCAGGTCTGGCCGCTCGAGAAGCTCCTCGAGCGGACCCGGACCCGGGCGCGCTCGGAGTGGTCCGCCTCCCGCGGGAAGTCGTACTGGAGAGAGGCCTCGCGGATCGTGGGGCTCGTCGAGCACGAGTACGGCGAGCCGGTGGCCGACGCCGACTGGCGGCAGCTCTACGAGCAGGTGGTGGAGGGGGGGCTCCGGAGCTTCTACGGGAGCGCCACCTTCGAGGAGATCCGCCGCACGCCGCGGGAGCGCTGGCTCACGGTCGACGAGCTCGACTCCTGGGACTTCGAGGGGACCAAGATCTGGGTGGCGGTCGACTTCGCCTACCGCGACGAGCGGGGCCGGGTCCAGATCCTCGACTGGAAGACCGGCAAGGAGCGCGAGGTCGACCACGTCCAGGTCGGCGTCTACGCGCTCTACGCGCAGCAGAAGTGGACCGTGCCGGCGGAGGGGGTGACGGGCGGCCTGGTCTACCTGACCGGGAACCCGGCCGCCGGCGCCGACCGGGTCTCGGTCGCCGCCGATCCGGCCACCCTCGAGGCCTGCCGGACGACGATGCGTACGTCGATCGCCGGGATGCGGGCTCACCTCGCCGACCCGGGCCGGAACCTGGCCGCGGAGGACGCCTTCCCGCCGCTGGAGGAGCGGGAGGCCTGCCGCCGTTGCCCCTTCCGCCGTCCCTGCGGCCGGCTGTAGGCGAGCGCTCGCGAGCCGCGTTCACCTCCGGGGTCGGGGAGCGCGCCGGCGGCGGCGCGAGCCTCCCCGGCGGTCGGGCGCGGGCGGCGAGAGGGGGCGGGCCATGAGGCGCGCCGGGAGGCGCCGGCCGTCGGGGAGCGGCACGGGCACCGCCGGGCCGGGGGCGAACCCGAGCCGAAGGTAGGCGGGCACCGCCGAGCGCGCCGCCCGCACCCGGAGCGCCGTCGCCCCTTCGCGCGCGGCGAGCCGGGCGATCGCCTCCACCAGCGCGCGGCCCACGCCCCGCCGCGCCGCGGCCGGGCGGACGAAGAGGGCGGTGAGCTCGCCGTCCCGCAGCGCGGCGTACCCGGCCACCCGCCCGCCCCGCTCCGCCAGGAGGTAGCGCTCGCCGCCCGGCCCCATCGCCCAGCGGTGGTAGAGGGCGGGGAGCGAGGCCCAGCTGGCGAGGGTGGCGGGCGGGTACCGTCCGGCCAGGGCCCGGACCGCGGCGCGCATCACCGCGGCGATGGCGCGGGCGTCGCCCGGCCGGGCCGGCCGGATCGCCGGCGGCGCGGGCGGCGGCCGGAGGCGCCGGCCGGCGGTCACTTCTCGGGCTTCTCCGCGAGCCCGTAGCGGGCCAGCTTCTCGTAGAAGGTGGAGCGGTGCAGGCCGGCCAGCTCGGCCGCCCTGGCCACCTGGCCCCCCGCCTCCCGCAGGAGGTCCTCGAGGAGGCGCTTCTCCCAGGCGTCGCGCGCCTTGCGGTAGCGCCCCTCCGCGCCGGCGCCCGCCTCGGCGGCGGGGGCGCCGAGCTCGGGCGGCAGGTCGGCGAGGGTGATGGCGTCGCCCCGGGCGAGCAGGAGGCCGCGCTCCAGGGCGTGCTCGAGCTCGCGGATGTTCCCGGGCCAGGGGTGATCGAGGAGGGCGCGCATCGCCTCGGCGTCGGGGAGGAGCGGCGGCCGGGAGAGCCGGAGCGCGTGCTTTCCCACCAGGTGCTCGACGAGGAGGGGGATGTCCTCCCGCCGCTCCCGGAGCGGCGGGAGGCGGAGGGGGACCACCCGGAGGCGGAACCAGAGGTCCTCGCGGAACCGCCCCTCCTTCACGCTCCGCTGGAGGTCCTCGTTGGTGGCCGCCACGATCCGGACGTTCGCCTTCCGCGGCTTGCGGCTGCCGACCGGGATGTACTCCCCGTCCTGGAGCACGCGGAGGAGCTTGGGCTGGAGCGCCGGGGGGAGGAGCCCGATCTCGTCGAGGAACAGGGTCCCGCCCTCCGCCTCGGCGAAGAACCCCGGGCGCGGCTGGTCGGCCCCGGTGAACGCGCCCTTCTCGTGGCCGAACAGCTCCGACTCGGCCAGGTTCTCGGGGATGGCGCTCATGTTGAGGGCCACGTAGGGGCCGGCGGCCCGCGGCGAGAGGGCGTGGACCGCGCGCGCCAGGAGGTCCTTGCCCGTCCCCGACTCGCCCTCCACCAGGATGGGGACGTCGGAGGGTGCGATCCGCTCCAGCATCGAGACCAGGTCCTTCATCGCCTGGGACTTCCCAACGATCCCGTGGATGCTGAAGGCGCCGGAGAGGGCGGAGCGGAGCCGCGCGTTCTCCTTGCGGATCCGGGCGTGCTCCACCGCCCGCGCCACCACGATCTCGAGCTCCTCCGGCTCGAAGGGCTTCTTGAGGTAGTCGAAGGCGCCCGCCTTCATCGCCTCGACCGCGGTCTCCACGGTGGCGAAGGCGGTCACCAGGATCACCGGGACCTCCGGGACCCGCTGCTTGAAGCGCCGGAGCCCCTCGATCCCGTCCAGCCCGGGCATGCGCAGGTCGGTGACGATGGCGTCGAAGTCGGCCCGCTCCAGGGCGGGGAGGGCGTCGGCCACCGAGGCGAAGTCGTAGACGTCGTAGGAGCGGGCCAGGGTGCGCTTCATCATCTGGCGCGCGCTGTCCAGGTCGTCGACCACCATCAGCTGGGGCTTCCGGGGTGCGCTCACGGGGTCCCTCCTTGCCCACCCCGTTCCGCGCCGGCGAGGGCCAGGGCGGGGGTCGGGGCGGACGCGCCGAGCACGGCGGGGGCGGCCGGCAGGCGGATGCGGAAGGCGGCGCCGGCGCCGGGCGTGCTCTCCACCTCGACCGTGCCGCCGTGCGCCTCGGCCGCCTGGCGGACGATGGCCAGGCCGAGGCCGGTCCCGTTCGCCTTGGTGGTGAAGAACGGCTCGAACACGTGGGCGGCGGTCTCGCGGTCCATGCCCGGGCCGGTGTCCCGCACCTCGACCACCACCCCCCCGGCCGGATCGGGGGCCGCCCGCACCGTCAGGGTCCCGCCGCCGCGCCCGGTCATCGCCTGGACCGCGTTCACGCACAGGTTGAGGAACGCCTGCCGGAGGAGCTCGGCGTCGGCCAGCACCTCGGGGAGCCGTGGTGCCACCTCGATCACCCGGTCCACGCGGGCCTCGCCCGCGGCCGGCCCCACCACCTCGGCCGCCTCGCGGAGGATGGGCTCGATCGGCTGGACCAGCGGCTGGACGGTACGCGCCCGGGCGAAGACCAGGAAGCGCTCGATCAGCCCCGCCGCCCGGCCGGTCTCTCGCCGGATCGCCTCCACGTCGGCGCGGTGGGTGGAGCCCTCGGGCAGCTCGCGCGCCGCCACCGCCGCGTAGCCGCGGATCACGTTGAGCGAGTTGCCGATCTCGTGGGCGAAGCCGGCCGCGATCCCGCCCAGGGTGGCGAGCCGGTCGGCGCGGAGCACCTCGCGGGTCTTCTGCGCCACCCGCTCCTCCAGCTCCGAGATCAGGCGGAGGTTCTCCGCCCGCCGCTCCTCCAGCCGGGCGGAGAGGTGGTTGAAGGCGCGCACCAGGTCGGCCAGCTCCGGCTCCTCGGGCTCCACGAGCTGGATTCCGCGCTCGGCGGCCAGCGACTCGGCGGCGGCGGAGAGCGACACCAGCGGCTGGGTCACCCGGCGGATGAAGACCGCCGCCAGCACGTGGCCGACCACGATCCAGAAGGCGGCCACCAGGCTCGCCCCCCAGGCCAGGTTGCGGGCGTTCCCCACCACCTCCTCGTGGGTGAAGTCCACCCGCACCGCCCCCACCACCTCGCCGCCCCGGACGATGGGGGCGGAGGCGACGATCCCCTCGGGCCGGACGAGCCGGGTGAGGGCCTGCAGGGGCCAGTCGGCCGATTGGAACTCGGAGGGCGGCACGCCCTCGGGGCACGGCTCCCGCGTTCGGGAGAGGCAGCTCAGCACCTTCCCCTGGCGATCGACGATCCAGGCCCGGTCGAGGGGGGCGCTCTGCACCACCCGCTCGAGGAGGGCGGGGAGGGCCTGCGGCCCGCCCGCGTCGACCCCGTCGGCGCGGACCCAGTGAGCGGCCCCGGTGGCGACGGTGGAGGCGAGGGCAACGCCCTCGCGGAGGAGCAGCTCCTGTCCCCGGACCACCTCGCGCCAGAGGGCGACCGCGGTGACGCCGGACATCGCGAAGATGATGACGCCCGCGACCAGGACGAACAGCTTGAGCCGGAGCGTCACCGGGTCCTCAGCGCAGGGCGGCGGGCCGCGGCGGCAGCGGCGCCCCCTTGAAGGAGTGGCAGTCGGTGCAGGCCTTGCCGGCGGCGTGGCCCTCGGCCCGGGCGTGGCAGCGCCGGCAGTCGGCCGGCTCGGGCGCCCAGAGGTGCGGGCGGTGGCACTCGAGGCAGGCCTGGTGCCCGGCCCGGACGTGCAGCCCGCCGCGGGCCATGGCGCCGGGCTGGTGGCACTCGGTGCAGGCGGCCAGGGTCTCGCCCGGCGGGCGGTGGGGCCGGTGGCAGGCGGCGCAGGCCATCTCCATGGGAGCCCCGTGATCGTTCATGGGGGCGTGGATGCCCTGGGCGGTGTGGCAGCGCATGCAGTCGCGACGGGTGGGGCGCAGGCCGGGCTCGTGGGTGAGGAACTCGTGGCAGGCGAAGCAGTGGAGCTTCTGCATGCCGGCCACCCCCACCGCGTGCCCCGGGTGGCAGCCCTGGCACTTCTCGGCGATGGGCTCGAAGCCGTGCATGCTCGCGGCGTGGCAGCTCACGCAGGAGATCTTGTGCTGCTCGTAGTGGAGCCGGTGGCCGCGCGAGCCGCCCACCTGCGGCCAGCGGGGGTCGTGGGAGAAGTGGCAGGAGGCGCAGGCGCCCACCACCACCTCGGCGTGCTTTCCCTTCGGCTTCTTGCCGGCGAGGAAGGCGCGCAGCATCGCCACCCCCTGCTCCGGCGTCGAGTGGTGGCAGCGCTGGCAGGAGACGTCCTTGTGGCTCCCGCCCATCCAGAGCGCGAACTCCGGGCTCGCCCGGTGGCAGGTGGCGCAGAGGCGGGGGTCCTCGTCCACGAACCGTTTGAAGCGGAGGAGCCCGAGCCCGAGCGCGAGCAGGGCCAGCGCACCGGCGCCGGCCAGGACGTGCCTCAGGTTCCTGCCCATCCGCATGGACACGCGATTGTAGCCTCGACCCGGTGACGACGCGAAGCCGCCCCCGAGAAACGGCGGGGGCCGCGGCGTCGGCCGCGGCCCCCGGGGAAGGCGAGGCGGCGCCCGCCGCTACTTCTCGATCTCGCCCTTCAGCCGGTCGTACTCGATGGGGTGCTCGTGCTTCAGCGCCTCCACGGTGATCCGGCCGTTGAGCCAGGCCCAGTTCATCGGGAAGATCGAGGGCTTCAGGTGCACGTTGTAGAAGTGGACCACGAAGAGGAAGAGGATGGCGAGGGTCGCCTCCTCGCCGTGGATGATCTGGGCGGCGGTGATCACCCAGCCGGGCGCGTACTTGGCGAAGAAGACCGGGAACCAGAAGACGAAGCCGGTCCCCACCATCATCACGATGCCCCAGAACACCGCCCAGTAGTCGAACTTCTCCAGGTACATGTAGCGGTCGAACCGGGGGCGCTCCTTCTTCAGCCCGAGCATGAAGAGGATGTTGTCCCGCATGTCGAGCGCGTCCTTGGGGAGCGGGAGCATCGACATGGGGAGCCGCTTCTGGGAGGCGAGGAACGTCAGGTAGAAGAGGTGGTAGACGGACGAGATGATGATCAGGACCGCGCCCACGCGGTGCCAGATCGCCGCCCCCTGCGCGCCGCCGAAGATCTTGAAGAAGGCGGAGGAGTAGGCCGCCGCCTCGGGGCTGCCGGCGCCGCGGAGCGGCCAGCCGGTGACGCCGAGCAGGATCACGCCCGAGAGCATGAACCAGTGCTGGATGCGCTGGTGCAGGTCGAACCGGACGACCGATCGCTCCGGCCCGCCGCCGGCGCCGTGCTCCTCCTTGCGGGCGAGGCGGGCGCGCAGCTCGTAGATGAAGTCGATCAGGACGTGGAAGGCGAAGAAGAGGAGGGTGAGGGTGGTGAGGTAGCTGAAGGCGACGTGGACGATGTGCGGGACGACGCTCCCGCCCGTCTCCTGGATGGGCTTGTGGGCGATGAGCGAGGCGAAGCTGTCGGTCGCCCCGGCGTGGCAGCGCCCGCAGGTCTCCTTCTTGCGGGCGGCGCTCACCGGGGAGGCCGGGTCGGTCTTGGAGACGATCGCGTGCGTCCCGCCCTGGTCGGGCGCCGAGGCGTGGCAGCTGGTGCAGGCCGGGGCGTAGGGGTTGCCCACCCGCGCCAGGCGGCCGTGGATCGAGTCGTGGTACGTCGTCGCCGCCTCGGGGTTCAGGCCGGCGGCCTTGGCGAACTCCTCGTTCCCGTGGCAGGCCTCGCAGCGCTTCACCATCGCGCGCCGGTCGGCCGGCACCACCTCGCGCTTCCCGTCGTGCGGGGCGTAGGGGGCCAGCTTGGCGGCGATGGCGTGGGGCGAGCCATGGCAGGAGGCGCAGGTCGGGCCGGCCACCTTCGCGTCCTCGCGCAGCCACCGCGAGTGGATCGACTTCGCGAAGGCCCCGGCCTCCCCGTCGTGGCAGGTCTGGCAGGCGAGGAAGGCCCGCGGGGCCTTCACCGTCTCCTTCTTGTCGCCCTCACCCCAGCTCGCCTTGGCGAGCCGGTCCACCACCGCCTGGTCCTGCGCGGAGAGCGCCGGCAGCTCGCCGCCGTGCGGGCCCTCCTTGTAGCCGGCGTGGCAGTCGGTGCAGCCGATCCCGTTCTGTCCGTGAACGGAGGCCGGGAAGCCCTTGAAGTCGACCTCCGGCCCGAGGCCACCCTTCTCGTGGCACATCTGGCAGGACTCGGCGTCCTTGGGGAGGGCCGCCGCCGCCTTCGCCTCCTCGGCGCGGGCGGCGGTCGAGAGGAGAAGCGCGATCGTGAGGAAGGTGGCTCGCATAGGCTCGGTTCGCGTGTGCAATGGTTGTGCCCCCGTACCCAAAAAGGCGCTCATTCTAACCACCGAGACTCCAGGCGTTTTGTCGTGCGTCAAACGGCCCTGGGTTTTCGAAGCCCGCAGCAATTGCGCGGGGTTGGAAGGTGGTTCCAGGAGATGCGCCGATCTGTCGCAGCGTCTGCGGGCCTGGCCGACCCGCAGACGGCGAGGGCCCGGCCGCTCGCGGCCGGGCCCGGTGGCGATCGAGGACGGGCGGCTAGCGGCTCGCCTGCTCCTGGGCGACCGGCCGCTTCGCCGAGAGCGTGGTCAGCGCGCCCACCGCGGCGCCCGCGGCCGCACCGACCACCGCGAAGAGCGAGCCGACGCCGACCACGCCCAGCGCCATCCCGAAGACGATCAGGGCGCGGACGAGGAAGGTCGCCTGGACCGGGGTCCCGAAGATGCCGCCGGCGAGGAGCAGGCCCGCGTAGCCGCCGTAGAGGATGGCGGGGAGGAGGGCGAGGGCGAGGAAGAGGGCGAGGCCGATGCCGGCGCCGACGAGGGAGGGGAGCTTGCGGTTCATGGGGTTCTCCGGGGCTGCGTGAGGGTCCGAGAGCTTCGCGGCGTCCACCGTGGCGCGCCGCGCACGTCTCCGGGGATTGCACGCGGGCTGCCAGCGCGCGGGCACGGGAAGACGGCCGGTTGGACCTGGCCGCTGTCGGGATCCGCCGACAGCCTGCCGGGCGCGCCCGACGGGGCGGGCGTGATCGGTGAAGAGGCAGCGGGTCACGGGGAAGGGGGCCCCGGCGCAGCCGGGGGGAGGGGCAACGCCCCTCCGCCGCGGGGCAGCCGCGCGCAGCCGCGAAGCGGCGAGCACGGCGCAGGGCCCCGCGTAGCAGGGGCGGGGCGGGGCGGCACGCCCCGTGAGATCAACCTTCAGGCGTGGGCGGTGACCTGCCGGAGGATGTCGAGCTCCTCGAGCGCCTTCCCCGCGCCGATGACCACGGAGGAGAGCGGGTCCTCGGCGAGGAAGACCGGGAGGCCGGTCTCCTCGCGCAGGAGCACGTCGAGGTTCTTGAGGAGGGCGCCGCCACCGGCGAGGACGATCCCCCGGTCGGCGATGTCGCCGGCGAGCTCGGGCGGGGTGCGCTCCAGGGTGACCTTCACCGCCTCGACGATGCCGTTGACCGGCTCCGAGAGGGCCTCGCGGATCTCGGAGGAGGTGACGGTGAGGGTGCGCGGGACGCCGGCGACGAGGTCGCGTCCCTTGATGTCCATGGTGAGCTCCTCCTCGGTGGGATAGGCGGTGCCGATGCCCATCTTGATGAGCTCGGCGGTGCGCTCGCCGATGAGGAGGTTGTACTTGCGCTTGATGTGCTGGATGATCGCCTCGTCCATCTTGTCGCCGGCGATGCGCACCGAGCGGCTGTAGACGATGCCGCCCAGCGAGATCACCGCGACGTCGGACGTCCCGCCCCCGATGTCCACGATCATGTTGCCGGACGGCTCGGTGATGGGCAGGCCCGCGCCGATGGCGGCGGCCATGGGCTGCTCGATGAGGTAGACCTCGCGCGCCCCGGCCGACTCGGCCGCCTCGCGCACCGCGCGCTTCTCCACCTCGGTGATGCCCGAGGGGATGCCGATGATGATGCGCGGCTTCACGAAGCTCTTCCG
>Ga0335082_10002472_pt1 | contig 19902 bp, 13 predicted proteins | sample Lox_Sample_41_FD_206718 | JGI IMG/M metagenome (GOLD analysis project Ga0335082, IMG submission 206718) | Soil microbial communities from Loxahatchee National Wildlife Refuge, Florida, United States - Lox_Sample_4.1 | ecosystem: Environmental > Terrestrial > Soil > Wetlands | place: USA...
TCTCCATCGAGGCACGCTACAAAGCCGGTCAGTCGTACTCGACAGTTCTGGGATGCTTTCGTCAATACGAGCTAATTTTTGTCACAGCCGACGAGCGCGATGTAATTCGATTGCGCACCAACTACCGTAAAGGCGAAGAAGTGTCTATGTACCGGCTTCAGGCAACGACAGAAGTCGCACGAGCTATGTTCCTCACCTATGTCGACTACCTGGACAAATTGAAAGATCATCCGGACTGGTACAACGAAGTAACAAGAAACTGTACCACCACGATCAACAGGCAGCTTGGTGCAGACGTTCACAGCACGCAGCCGTGGAACTATCAATATTTACTGAACGGCACACTCGATAAGTTGCTGTACGACCGGGGACGGCTGGTTACCGACGGACTTCAATTTCCAGAGTTAAAACAACGCGAGCATATCAACGCCGCCGCTCGAGCCGCGAATCGGTCTCCTGATTTCTCCACGCTGATTCGAGCAGGACGGGTCGGATTCTGATTGGTAAAGCGTCGCCGACTCGGATTGGCAAGCTGACGCTCTTCCGGAAGTTGCATCTACGAACTTTGCATAATAATAGACGCTTTACGCGTAAGACACCGCGAGCGCTGGACAGCCTCTTCCCGAGCGTGCGGCAGGGTGGATTAACGGCAACTCTGACCCGGCCCGAGAAGTGGTGGTATCTTTCCGAATTGGCCGAACTCCTTCATACACGGCCCTCAAGTCTCCAACGCGAACTTTGCTCCCTAGAGCAAAGTGGTATATTGCAGCAGCGCAAGGATGGGGGCAGGACGTACTTTAAAGCAAAGACGAGATCCCAGATCTTCCAGGAACTGCGGAGCGTATTCGAAAAGACTGTGGGACTGAATCCCACGCTGAGAGTTGCTCTCGATCCCTTTGCAGACAAAATAGCCAGTGCTTTCGTGTACGGTTGACGAGCGCGCCGCGAAGAGCGTGCCACCAGCGATGTAGACCTCATAGTCATCGGAAACGTGGGTCTGGGAGACCTGGCACCAACTCTATCCAAGAAGGAACTGGACAAGCTGCGCGCCGTCATCCGTCGCGAATCTGGCTGATGCATCGCTGGGCGCAGCGTCGGCCGACAGACGTTTCGCGACCGCCTACAATGGAGCGCTTCAAGCTACAACAATAGCAATTGCATGTGCTTCTATCGGGTCGTCGGAGCTGACATTCAGAAGTTCTCTCGACGTGGTTAAGCTCGCGATTGGTAAAGCTGCGGGCCCGTACAGTGATTACTTCGACAGATGCCGGCGAAAGCGGAACTTGATTGACTACGATGACGCCTTTGTTTCCACCGAAACGGAGGTGAAGGAAATTCTGACGAAAGCAAAAGATTCACGGATTTGGTCGAACAGTGGATCGCGAAAAATCATCCGGCCCTGAAAGTTTAGAGCCTCTGTTTGGCCGAAACCTTTGTGACCGAACCAGGGATTAGTTAGGGACTGGGGACCAAATTGGGGACTACGGTGCGTTCCTTGCGGCAGCTTGCAGCCGCTTAAGTGTCATCCGCGCGCGTGTAAGTTGTTTCGTATCAATTTCCCGTTGAACTCATAACCCACAGCTCGGTGGTTCAAACCCCCCGCAACCAAACCCTTGAACTGGTTTCACTTCCTGACGGGCTCGAGTTTGGGAACCTGCGACGATCTTGCATCGAGGCCGTGTCTAACCAAGCGCAAAACTCCCTCTGAAACTTAAATCGCGTTTACATACTAGCGGTAGTAGTTGACGCGGTCTTCTGGCTAGTTTAGACGTCATGCGAATTCCTCACGCGCTCCCTCTCATCGCCCTCAGTGTGGTTGTACTCCTCCGCACCCAACTCAGCTCTCAGACTCCGGACACTGCTGTGATCAGGGGTACGGTTGTCGATTCCAGCCGCGCTTCTATAGAGGGCGCAGAGATAACGCTCTTCAATCACTCGACATCCGCGAAGCGCATGATTCAAACCGGCGAGTCAGGATCTTTCTTCGCGGGCGGGCTTGCCGTAGGCGACTATCAAGTCACCGTCCGAAAAGAGGGATTCGCGGCCGCCGAGTCCCAGATCAGTGTGGTTGGGGGCGCCACGGCCAGCCTGAACTTCCAACTCTCCCCGGGTGCAGAAAAGACCGAAATTACGGTCACCGGAACGGCTGGCTCCGTGCGAACCGACATGCCACAACTAGGAGACCGGCTCGAGACTCCTCAGATTGATGAGACGCCGCTTCTCAATGATCGCATCACCTTCCTTCCTCTATTGAACGCAGCGAATCGCCAGGCACTGAATCAGGGCGACGTCTTCATGAACCAGAACCTCTTTACTACCAATGGCACCGGACGAAGACAGGCATGGTTCGAGGTGGATGGCGCCAATTCTGTCGATCTGTGGGGGCGCCAAACGATATTCACAAACCTCTCGCGAGAGACGGTACAGGAGATGAATGTGCTGACCAGCCCATTTTCCGCTGAATACGGCAGCAGCGCCGGCAGCGCAATTAACATAATCACGAAGTCGGGAGGAGATAAATATCACGGCACTATGTCGGGTACGTTTCGCCCGGCAGAAACGTCCGCAAAATTGAGTGGCTTCACTCCAGAGACGGCGACCAGTGGCAATCAACTCACCAGCGATGAAATGTATCAACCCGCGTTGACGTTTGGCGGACCCATCGGCCGCCACAATCAGACCCACTTTTTTGTCGCCGGCGAATACACGTGGGAGAACAAGGTCTCTCCTATCACCAACGTTCTGGCTCCCGGCAGCTTCGAAGGCAAGTATCGCGATTGGATGGCACTGGCGCGCCTCGATCACAAGATCAATGAGTCGAACGATATTTTCCTGCGCGTCACCGCGGATCACTTCACCGACACAAATCCTAATGGAACTGTAGGAGGAAACAATCTGCCAACGGTCGATCGGCTGTTCAAACGCAACACCTACACGGCCGAGTTGGGCGACACTGCGGTCATCAGCCCGGCATGGCTCAACAATGCGCGCGCAGAATTTGAACTCGCCTCGCCCATCACCCAGTTCGTCCCAGTCGTCTACGGCACACAGTACTCCGTCCCCATTCAGGGGGCTGCCACCTTCACAACCGGAACATCGCAGGCAGCTCTGCTGATGAATCATCAGTTTGAGCTTAACGACGTAGTGTCAACGGCACGCGGCCGCAACAATCTGCGATTCGGGGCACAAGTGATTCATGCACATACGGGCGGCAACGGAAAAGAATTTGGAGGGCCGATTTACCTGGGACAATTCGTCTACAACACCTGTACCGAAGCGATCGAAGTGTGCGAGAGCGCGGCGTATCTCAACGACATCAACAACGTGGCGAGCTATACCCAGAGCTACGGCAATGCAGATTACACCGTGGACGATACGCTCTGGTCATTGTTCGTTCAGGATGACGTACGAGTGCGCGCGGATTTCAACTTGAACCTTGGCCTGCGGTATGAACGCCAGACGTTTACGGATTCAACCAAGAACTTCGCCCCACGGATCGGGTTCACATGGAACCCCAGGGGAGACGGCATCACAATTCTGCGCGGCGGGTTTGGCATCTATTACTCGCAAATTGTGGACAATGCCGAGGCGAACTATGCTCTGGTAGGTCCTACCGGAGTATTCAATTACAAGGCAACTCCGGGGCAGATCGGTTTCCCGGAAAGCGTTGCCGATGCTCCGCTCCCTGCGTTTCCCGATGGCGCTCAAGTCCCGCTGCGAAGCCTCTACTTGCGGCCCGGCAGCAGTTCTTACTACGACCAGTTTTTTCCCACGTCGACTCTGATCGGATATCAGAACGCCCTGCTGAGCCCGTATACCGAACAATGGACATTCGGACTCGAGCGTGCCCTGGCACCGAATTGGATTTTGAGCGTGGACTACGTTGGATCCCACACGGTGAAGATCAATCGGCCTTTGGATGTGGATCCTCCGACTCCATTCGTGCGCACCGATGCCACCGATACGCGAACGGCACAAGTCGCGAATTGTTCGAGGCCGCTCTGGACGGCGTTTTACGCGCAGAGCGGTGATGTTTGTGACACATCAAGCAACCAGGGCAAGCCGAGTTCCGTCCCGATTCCTGCATACTCGGTGATCCAAGCTGACATAAACGATGGAGCCGCTTACTACAACGCACTGAATGTGAATCTGAACCATCGCTTCAGCCGACGTGCGCAAATGCTTGCCAGCTACACCTGGTCGCACGCGCTGGATACCGTCGATCCTGATGTGCCGGGACAGAATCCCAACGATCCGAATTTCACCGGGAGGCAGGCCGAGCTTGGTCCAGCGATTTTCGATCAGCGGCACCGATTTGTGTTGAGCGGAACGTTTATTGCGCCCTTGGATATTTACATCGGCGGCGTGGCAACTTTAGCCAGTAGTCTGCCTTACAACCTCGTAACCGGAACAACAAACAGCGGGGACACAGGCGCTACGACAGATCGGCCCGTCGTAAATGGCGCGGTCATTTCCCGGAACGCCGGTCGGGGCCGGCCCATTTATGACGTCTCCCCGTTTATTGAACGACGGTTTCCGTTGGGCTCCGATCGTGTGAGTTTGAAGCTGCGAGCCGAAGCTTTCAATGTGTTCAATCATCCAAACTTTGTTGGCTATTTGTCTACGTGGACCGGTGCCCCACCTCCTCCGCCAACTCTCGGCGCGCCGGCGACTGGTATTACTAACCAACTTCCTCCCCGCTCCTTTCAGTTTTTGGTGAGTCTGGCGTTTTGAGCTTGACAGTTTCGCGCATCTAGGATTATGCGCAGTGACAGGTATTCGCTAAATCGAATATCACGGTTCTGCCGCAGCAGTCGAAGTCTCTCTTTTAACACTCTGGTAGCATGCACTGAGATTAGGAGGAAAATTGCTGCGTGCTTTTTGTGATGAAAGCCTGCTTTACAGATCTTGTCCGCGGAATGGGCCGCGGATCACCGGGTCAGAAGTAGGTGTGGACATTGAACCCAGCAGTAATCGGCGGTGCAGCCGACTGATCGGCACACTTGCCTTTGTCTTCCTTTCATTGTTGGCCCTGGCGCCCGCGGCCCAAGCTGCAACTCGGCACTACTACATCGCGGCGGAGGACGTCACCTGGGACTACGCGCCTAGTGGGCAGGATCTTCTGCACGGCCGGCTGATTCCTCAGCCTTGGGGTCGGCAGCTGCGATGGAGCAAGACGCGTTTTATTGAATACACTGACGATTCATTCACGACTCCTAAGAAGCAGCCGGAGTGGTTGGGTATTCTGGGGCCAGTGATTCGCGCGGAAGTGGGTGACGATATTGTTGTCGACTTTTTCAACCGTAGTCATCTTCCACACAGCATTCATCCCCATGGCCTGCGCTATGAGAAAGCCAGCGAAGGCGCTTTCTATTTGCCCAACGGCGCCGGCGCGCGAGTGTTGCCGGGTGCGCGCTTCACGTATCACTGGTTTGCTGACGAGGGCAGTGGTCCTGGAGCCGCAGGCCCTTCCTCTGTCGTGTGGTGGTATCACCCTCATACGGATGAACCGACAGAAACCAATGGCGGCCTTCTCGGTCCCATCATCATCACCGCCAAAGGCAAGGCGAAGCCCGACGGATCACCAAAAGATGTTGACCAGGAATTTGTCGCCTCATTCATGATCTTTGATGAGTTGAGAGGAAAGAATGAAGGGCTGTTTCACGCCATCAACGGCTACATATTCGGAAACCTGCCTGGGCTCGTGATGAAGAAAGGCGACAGGGTTCGCTGGTATCTACTCGGCATGGGAAACGAAAAGGACCTGCACACGCCACATTGGCACGGGAAGACCGTACAATGGGGAACTCGCAACACGGATGTGATCGAACTTCTTCCTGCCAGTATGGTCGCGGTTGACATGATTGCAGACAATCCCGGAACGTGGCTTTTTCATTGCCAAGTTGCCGACCACATGGAATCGGGAATGATGGCGATCTACACGATTTATCCACCACGCCAATGTTCCTCGCCAATTGAGTTCATGTCGGCGGATTTCTGGAATACTCCTGGAGAGTTCCGCGTTACGGTCAAGAATGTCAGTTCAAAGCCGATCGCAAACATCACGACGAAATTCGACTTCCTGATGACCCGGCAATATCGTCGCAGGCCGTTTCAGGATGAGGGTTGGACGTGGGATAAGCCGATCCAACCGGGCCAACAACAGACATTCGAGATGAAGGGTCTGTTGCCAGGTTATGCGGAAAAGGTGTTTGGGTGGATTTTGTTTCCGCAAAATGTCGTGTATCAAAACGGAGAGAAATGGTCTCAGCCGCGCGAGGGAGATTGCTTCCAGACTTTCTGGCGTGATAAGGATCAGTCACCGTTAATGGCGTTGCCGCCTCTATTCATGGAGATGGGGGCCAACGATTAAGGGTGGCGCGCCTGTACACAGGCTCGTTGCGAGGTCAGTTCGTGCGCTAACGGAGAAGTCGACGTCTTGGAAACGTCAACTTCCTTACCTCCGGCAGGAATTGCAGTAACCGCCGATCTCGAGGCGCGCCACCGCAATGTGGAAGCGGCACTCCTGCTCGATTTGACCTTTGAGGTCGTCGAAGCGTGGACTCACAAATTCAGTAATCTTGCCGCAGCGCAAACAGGCGATGTGAATATGCTCCTGCGACAGCTTCCGTTCGTAATAGTGCCCTTCACCATTCAAGTGCATCAGGTCCAGCTCGTCGATGAGGCCGTGGCGCTTTAGCAGCTTGAGAGTTCGATAAACCGTGGCGCGGTCGACGGATGTATCCATCTTCTGCGCTTTGCGCAATATCTGACTCGCATCGAGATGCTTGTTGGCCGTCTCAATCACACTCAGAATGGCGCGGCGCTGCTCGGTCATGCGAATGCCGCGTTCGGCGAGTTGAGCCTGCAGACGGCCCGGAATTTCAGTTTGTGGGAGAGGCATTTCTTAACCCTCAGTCGCAACTGGTTGCAATCACGCTGCGACGAAATCCTCCGGCTCGCCTTGACAGACGATCGGAGCGAACGATACGCTGACAGATCATAATTCCTGTTGCGACCCGTTCGCAACAGGAATTTCTTTAAAGATGCAGATGCGACGGGGTCGCATCAAGCATGGAATTCGATATATCGGGGACAACACGACTTAATTTTCCAAGGAGAACCGTAATGATGCTAGAGCACTTTGACTTGTATCCAGAAGAGAAGGCGGCCAACAGAAGGCTTCGCTGGCAGATTTGGCCGAACAGCCGCGTCGTTTGCGCCTGTGCACTTGCCCTGATGGTTTTGATTGCGGGTCACGGCCAGGGCTACGCGCAGACCGACGCGTCCGGGGTGCAGGCCGGGTCTCAAGGACCATCCAACGCGGAACTCCTGGAACAAATCAAGGAAATGCGGGGTGAGATCAAAAGCCTGCGCGAACGCCTGGACGCCAAGGAATCGCCGGCCCATAGCGCCGCGCCGCAAGAGGAGTCGCCCGTGTCGAATGTCTCAAGCCCAGGGCAGGAACGATCTCAAACTCAATCGGCGCTGGAGGAGCAGGGCCGGCCTCAGTACACCGGTCGACTTGACAACGCCAACGTGGCAATGGCAACCAAGGCGAATGGGGGCGATCTTTCCGGAGCGGGAAACCTGTTGCGCACAGACCGCGTCACGCTGGGAGGCTACGGAGATTTCCAATTCCGCACGCCGGCACTCAACGAGCGCGCTGACGGCGGTGGTACATCTACGTTTCAGAGCACGCGGTTCGTGCTTGGCCTGGCGGCGGTGCTCTCGCAAAAGCAGAACATCACCTTCAACTCCGAAATCGAATACGAATTGGGAACGTCGGAAATCGACGTGGAACAGGCCTTTGTAAGCTGGCGGTCGCGTCCTGAATTTGATTTCCGCGCTGGCATTATCGTACCTCCCATTGGACGTTTCAACACGTATCACGATTCGAACCTGAACATCGCCACGCTACGACCGTTGATCAATCAATTTATCGTGCCAACTGCTTATCGCGATGCAGGTGTGGGCGCGCGAGGAGTATTCCGGCTGCCCAACCAATGGCGGCTGTTTTATGAGGCCGATGTCGTAAACGGCTTTCAAGCTTTTAACGCCGATGGTGAGGCAACTCCCTTCTCCCGCCTCCTAGGGCAGTCGTCCGCAGCAGAACCGGGCATGATCGCATTCCAGGCATCGCGGAACAGCAAGGCCGTCGCAGGAAGGGTGGGCATTTCACCGCTGCTGGGGCTCGAATTTGGCGTGTCTACGTATGCGGGCACATTCACCAACCAGGATGATCCCAAGAAATCCGCCACGATTGTTTTCTTCGACGCTTCCTATCAGCGCGGGCCTTTCGTTCTAAACGGGGAATACGGCCGTTCCAACATTGTGGGCGCAGGAATTCTGCGGCAGAGCCCAGCGCCGCCGGTCGTGAATCCGAATGATCCGCTGACCATTGCTGCCTTGGGCGATTACGTCGCACAAACTTCTCCGGGGCAAGATGGATTTTATGTAGAGACGGGATACAAATTCTTCAGCGGTCCCTTCAAGAATCGCGAAAAGTTTGACGAGGGCTCGTATTTCATGCCGATCTTGCGGGTTGAATCGGTGCGCCGCGACCGGACTCTTTCCGACTTTTACTTGAACGAATCGAGAGCGACGGTCGGACTCAATATGGCGCCGTCATCGAACATCATCTTCAAGTTGAACTACGTCTTCAACCATACCTTCGGCAAAGTGCCCAACGTGAAGGGCGGAATCAACGGTGGCGAGTTTGGAAACGACCCGATTCCCTTCCGCGATTATGGCAAGAACGGTTTCACAGGATCGGTGGCCTATGTGTTCTGATCGGGCAGCCTGCAGACGACAACAATGCTACGGGCGAACGGGTAAGCGATCGTCGGGGATTCTCTACTCCGCACTCCTGGTCGTGTGCCTGTTGACGGCCGCGAATGCTCCGGCACAAACACCGCAAGGGCGACCGCGCCACGCGTTACGACACCTCCACAGCCTGTTGATGCGAGGTCAGAACGCGAATGGTGCTGCCGCTGTGCCGGCTTTCGATCCTCCAGAGCAAACTATAGGAGAAAGGCTGTTTCTCGACACGCGCTTCGCCAGATTCTTTGCGGCGACCTTCGATGGGAATGTGAATCATTCGTTGAAACAGGGAGAACCAGTTGTCGAGTTCACGAAGACTCTCACTGGGCAGATGCTCGGGCCGTTTGCGGGAAAGTCAATCAACTGCCGATCGTGCCATTTTGTCGATGAGTTTGGTGACGACCTGGGCAATCGCACATACGCGGACTACACTCGGCGCAGCCCGATCCCTGACCGTGAGGATGGGAAGGTGACGACGCCCAGAAATTCGCTCAACATGGTGGACTCGTTTATTTCTCGGCCTGCCGGGCTACTTCTGCATGGGGATGGCGAATTTGCTACCGCGGAAGCGCTGGTCGACAGCACAATGAAAGGCCGGAATTTCGGCTGGCTTCCCACGGAATACGACACCGCAACCGCACACATCGCCAAGGTGATTCGCGAGGATGATGGAACGTTCACTCAAGATGCGGATTACGGGAAATTCTCCTATACGAAGATATTCCTGGGAACGGCCAGCGATATTCCACCGGAGTATCGCCTTCCGGAACAATACCGCATCGATGTCAACTCTGCTTCCGACGAAGAAGTTTCGGATGCCGTGAATCGACTGGTTGCACAGTATCTGTTCAGTTTGACCTTCTCGCGCAACGCGAATGGCATCCATGATGGCTCGCCGTATGACCGCTTCCTTGTGAAGAACAATTTGCCTGCAACACCGGCATCGGGGGAATCCGAGAGTGCTTACTCGGCGCGGTTGCTGGAAGCCGTGGATGCCTTGTCGGATCCCGTTTACGTCACTCCGGCAGATGGAGCCTTCGAAACGCAGGACCAGAAGTTCGCTTTTGGAGCAACCGAACTGCAAGGATTAAAGCTGTTTCTTCGAACCACGTCGGAGCAAGCGGGGCAATACCGTCGCGTTCATTTCTTCGTTGCGTGGATTGCGCCGACGGTAGGATTCCTGTTGGTGGGATTTGTTTGTATTCGGCGAAGGAAATACGGCTTGCTCTCTTTTGCGGTCATCGGTTGTCTTTGTAGTGGATTGATGGCCTGTGGAGGAAACGTCGATACCAGGACTCCGATTGTCGGGGCTGCACATGTGGGGAACTGCGTGAGTTGTCACGTCGCACCGAACTTCAGTGACTTCGGCATGCACAACACTGGAGCGAGCCAGGAGGAGTACGACGCCATCCATGGCGATGGCGCATTCATGGGCGTCGTTGTTCCTGATTACACCGAGCGGGAAGCGAATCGGGATGCTTATCTGCCGGCAACGCCTGCCCATCCCAATGGAACGGGCAGGTTCCGCTCGCCAGCGGTGGCAGCTGATCCAAGCTTGGCAGACCTCGGTCTGTGGAATGTGTATGCCAACACCGATTACCCTGAACCCCAGCAACGCCTTCAAAGTCTGATGTGCGCCCCGGGAGACTCATGCGACCCTGAGGATATTCTTCCTCTGACACTTGGCCGATTCAAGACTCCCACTTTGCGTGATCTGGGTCATTCGCAACCGTACATGCACACGGGAAGGATGGATACGATCGAGAAGGTCCTCGACTTCTATCGGCACACGTCGCTGCTGGCACAGGACGGTAGGTTGAGAAATGCAGATCCGGAGATCTCACGAATTTCGATCGATGATAATGACGCCGTCGCACTTTCCGCGTTCTTGCGGTCCCTGAACGAAGATTATGACTAACCTGTGATGTAATTAATGCAGGGGAAGGACCGATGAGATCTTGAACGGGAACCGGCGAAGACTGGCGCGGCGCATCCACGCATGGCTTGGTGTTTGCGCAAGCCTCAACATTCTTCTTTTGGTTGCTACGGGGCTTCTGCTCGAGAACCGAGAGCCATTGCGTCTGGAAGACCGGTATGTCAGCCGGCGATATCTTCCGTCTTCGTACCGCGTGAACGATGGCGATGAAGTGCGGAGCGACATCGTGATCACAGACATTCACTCGGGGCGAATTCTCGGTCGAAGCGGGCTGCTCATTCAAGACGCCATTACGATAGCGTGGTTCCTGTTGCTGGGAACCGGCGTCATCATCTTCATCAAGCGCTATTCGCGAGGGGGAGCCAATGGAGATCGTCTGGAGTGAGCCCATGCAGAACTGTTTCTATATAAAGTGGCTGCGCCAACCTCGGAGGGAACAGTGAGCCCTTTCGCTGGGATGCGCTGGAACTGGCCTGTTCTGGCCTCCGCAGCCTCGATTGTCGGCTGCGCAGTTCCTGCTGCTGCGAATCAATATCTGACCGAAACACAATCGTTGCAGATCATCTTCGGTGCCGACGTCGCTGTCAGGCACGAGACCCGGTCTCTGTCGGAGGAGCAACGAAAGCAATTGGAGTCGTCTAGCAGCCTACGCTTCAGGGAGTCTTCTTACGACTTCTCCATTGTCGAGCACGAGGGAAAGCTCGCAGGGTACGCGTTGATCCTTGAGGAGACGGGCAAGAGTGAGCCCATCACCTTCATGGTTGGCATGACGCCTGAAGGGAAGGTCTTGGACGTCGCGATCATGATCTTCCGTGAGAGCCGCGGATGGGAAGTGAAAGAGCCTCGGTTTTTGCATCAGTTTCACAACAAGCGTGTTAGCGACCCCATTCAGATCGACCGCGACCTCATCAATTACAGCGGGGCGACGCTGTCGTCCAAGGCGATTGCGCGAGGTGTCAAGCGAGCTCTTCTCTTGCAGAAAGAGTTCTATTCCGCCACGCAAGCGGATGAGGAGGGTACTTCCCCGAAGCCGCTGCTATTTTCGCCAGCCGATAGCACGCGAGCGATGCGTCAGCTTGGAAGTCTCGGCTTGTATCGGCAGGCACGGTACCGGATGGGCACGATCTCCGAGATCCGTGTATGGGCTTCGTCGGCGTCTGACAGTGAAGCTGCGTTCGCTGCTGGCTTCAGTGAGATTAGCCGCTTGGACCGAGTATTCAGCAACTACCGCGACGACAGCGAACTCGCGATTGTCAACGCGGAGGCTAGCGCACGACCAGTTCGCGTCTCCAGCGATTTCTGGCGTCTCACGAAAGCAGCGGTTCGGTCATGGAAAATCTCAAACGGAACGTTTGACATCACGGTCGGCCCGCTTGTCAAAGCATGGGGATTTCATGATGGGAAACCTCGTATCCCCACGCCAGCGGAACTGGCGGAAGCTCGGGGCAAGGTCGACTCCGATGGTTTGGAGTTGGTGCCAGGGCGGCGTGCCATTCGATTCCGCAAAGCCGGGATGGAACTCGATTTTGGCGGACTTGCCAAGGGATATGCAGCAGAACGTGCAACTCAGCTAGCGCTCAAAGCTGGAGCAGTTTCTGTACTGGTCAACATGGGAGGCAGCTCTCTCTGTGCAGCAGCGAATGGGGAACGGATTTCCGAGCAGGCCGACCTCTCGGTGCATGAAGAAGAGCAGCACCGGGCAGATGCCGAGTTCTTGCGGTGGCCTGTTGTGATGCAATCTCGTTCACCCTCGGGTGTACATCCTTATTATTGGATGCTGCCTGCGGGTTGGGTGCTCTCATCCTCCGGCTCGAGCGAACAATCGTTTACGGCTCCAGATGGCGAGATCCTGAGCCACATCATTGATCCACGAACCGGTATGCCTCTTCAGGGACCCTGTGGGGCTTCTGTTGTGACACGGTCAGGCATCAAGGGTGAAGTCCTAACGAAACCGCTGCTGTTAGGGATCCGCTCGACCAGCTAGGTGGAAATTTAGCAGTCTTCCATCGCCAATCTCGCGAATCATGACGCCGTAAGCTGCGTGGTTACCGAAATTCCGTTGACAATCTTTTTACATTTAAGTTACTGACGTGACCTTTGTTGGTCGTTCGGCCCCCGCGACAATCGATAACCGTGGGGGCAACCATGTCGAAACTGCGCCTGGCGCACGTATGCCTGCGACTTAAACGGGGACGCCCGATCGTGAACTTTTCGATCCTTGCGATCCTGATCACTACAGGCGTCGCCGCCTTTAGCCAGGAAACCCAGGATTTGTCAGAACGTCCCGTTCCTATCCTGACCGGCAGTGCTGGATACTTCACGAACGTAACCGCCGGCGAAAACGCCCTCGTCCCCATTGTCATGCCGGTCGTGCTCGTTCCGCTCGGCGAACGGTGGCTGGTCGAATCTCGGGGCCGGTTCAGCGCTGAATTTGAGCGCCCAAAGGGCGGAGACGGTCCTTACGGCGGCACCGTCGATAAGGACCTCGACTACCTGCAGGTCGACTACATCGCAAACCCGCATCTCACGATTACAGCAGGACGCTTTCTCACACCATTCGGAATTTACAACGAGCGCCTGTATCCGATCTGGATCCGCGACCTCCAGGTCACTCCTCTCATTTTTCCAATCGGGACCGGTTCGAGCGACGGCGGAATGCTACGCGGCGGATTTTCGCTCAATTCCAGCGTCAATCTGAACTATGCAGCCTACTTTTCAGCTGCCAGCACCGTGACCGCATTTGAATCCGACCGTAGTACCGGCGGACGCGTCGGGTTTTTCTTCCCGCGGCCTCGCATCGAGGTAGGGGCGTCATGGCAAAAGCTGCTGCAGGAGGATCGAACGCAATCGGAAGGAGTTCACTTCGCCTGGCAGCCACCGTCGGTTCCGCTGAATCTCCGATTCGAATATGCTCGCGGACACTTTGGCAGCGGTTACTGGGTTGAGGGCGCATACCGCTTCAGTCAAATCCCGCTGTGGAATAGTGCGATGCGGCGTACGGAGTTTGTCGGCCGCATGCAGCAGTTCTTTGCGGGGGAAGTCAGCGCGCCTTCCGATGGCGAATATCACTTGCCGCACAGCAATGTGCAGCAACCGGACTTCGGGCTGAACTATTACATCAAAGACGGCCTGAAGGCTTCCGCGGCTTACGGCCGCTGGCTCGGAAAGCATAACTATAACGTCTGGTCGCTCGGTATCGCGTACCGTTTCGCTGTCCCACTGGGCATATTGGAGCCGCAATGAAATTCAAACTCATCGTGCTTCTGATTCTGATATTCGCTTTCGCCCTCTATGGAAGCGCTGGCTCCCGGAACCGGGAATCAGCGAACACGGCGGTCATTCAGCCGAACGCAAGCGCTGACGCCAGGCGGGCAGAGGGCGAGCAGCGATTTCGCACCAATTGTGGCCGCTGCCATGCTGCACCTCACAAGTTTCCTCCTCGGATGATGGCGACCATCGTGCGTCACATGCGCGTGCGCGCAACAATCACGGACGATGATATGAAGCTGATCCTCTTCTACATGACGCAATAGATGCTGGTTGAAGCGAGCGCATGAAATTACGTTCGCCGAGGAGATACAAATGAAACGGCTCACAACGGTCGCAATGGTCCTCGGCCTGTTTTGGCTAACTCTGGCTCGTGCTGCAACAGATGAAAATCGTGCCTTCTTCGGCGAAATTGCTGATAGCCAGTGCGCGATGAATGTTCATTCGCTCAGCCGTTCCCATCAGGAGATGCTGAAGTCGAAGTCCATGGGCGGGACGCCTGCCTCGTGCGCGCTGTATTGCATCAAGTATCTTGGCGGAGAGTTTGTGCTGGCAACCAAGAGCGACGTGTACCGCCTGGACGACCAGGAAAGGGTCGCGAAGTTTGCCGGAGAGAAAGTGAAGATTGTTGGCACCCAGCCCAAGAAGGGCACTCTTCACATCGTCACCATTGAACCTGACGACCGGCCGACATCTGCAGAACCCCACTAAAACGGAATAAAGCAGCCGACGTTTCAGTGCGAAGGAACGATCGGCAAAATTAAAGCCGACGGATGTTGCTCGTCGTGGTAGATCGTGTTCGTTGCTGGCACGAATTGTTCGGAATGTGCAGCATCGAATCCGGTGTTCAGGTTCCGGTCGAAACGAGGAAAATTGCTGCTGCTGACCTCTAGCCGCAGAATGTGCCCTTTCTTGAAGACATTGCTCGTAGCCCAAAGATCCAGTTTGAGTTTGTACGTCTGGCCCGGATTCATAAATCCCGGATTTTCCTGTGAGTCCCTGTAGCGCGTTCGCAGGATGCCTTCCGTCAGGTTTTGGGCGAATCCGTTGGGCCACACGTCTACCAACTTCCCAGTAAAATCGGTGTCCACAGCCGACGACTTCACATAGATTTCCAGCGTCACAGGACCAGTGACCTCGACATCGCGATCGAGTGGCGGCGTCGAATACACGAGCACATCATTCCGCGCCTCGACCGGACGCTGATCGCGCGGACCAGGCGCGAGATGTTTGCCGTCGCAGCAGAGGGGGCCACCGATTGTCGGCACCGGATTGGCGGGGTCGTAGACGAACTGATCAGATCCTTCTGATCGAGGGGTAGTCGTCGTGAGGGTCCCATCTCCCCGCAGAGAGTTCGCTTTCCCTGACGAATGAAGAAAGTATTTCGTGCTCACGGCTCGACTGATGGGCCAGTCATCAACGGAGCGCCACTCATTGGCACCCATCACAAATATCTTGACGGGCTTACCCGCAAACTCGTTCTGCACATTTTTGAACAGATAGTCGTACCAAGGCACGATGACGTCATCCTCATCTAGTTTCGCAGTATCTCCGAAATCGACGTCACCGATCTTGCGTCCTGAGCCTGCGTGCCCTCCAATGATTACGAGCAGTCTTTGGCCACGGCGCGCCGCATCCGTCGCTGCATGTTCTTTGAGACCAATGTAGTTACGGAGAGAGCCTCCGAGAAAAATGTCGTACCAGGCTGCGATGTTTAACGATGGAACGTTGATGTCGGAGAAGTGTTCCTCGATCGATACCTTCTTCCAATAGTCGTCGTAACTCGGATGGGCGAGCCAGTCGAGGAAGTATGGTGCCAGTGCATTCGTGGAATCACTTTCGGAGAGGCTCGGAACGAAAAGTGGATAGCTCGACAGGGGAAGCTTCCAGATTCCATTCATACCATTCGTGTTGTTCTGGATGGTACGGTGAAACGTATCCTGGGCCAGTCCTGAGGTCCATGATTCGTTGAACCATTGTTCGAAGGCTCCGCCCTGGTACGTCCACCCATCATGATAATTACTGGACGTCACATGCGGACAGATTCCGGCGAGATGCGGCGGGTGGGCGATAGCAGCCAGCATCTGCGTGGCACCCACGTACGATCCGCCAAACATGCCGACCTTTTCAGTCGAGTAAGGCAGCGACGCGGCCCACTCCACCGTGTCATAACCATCATTCGATTCGTTGCGGAACGGATACCACTGGCCCTCCGAGGCATAGCGGCCGCGCACATCCTGAACGATCACTACGTAACCGTGAGCAGCAGCGCGCAACGCGAAGTCCGCGGCGCCGTCTTTGTTGTAAGGAGTCCGCTGCAGAAGTACGGGGAACTTGCCATCTGCCTTCGGCCGATAGATGTCGGACCGAAGCGTCACGCCATCGCGCATTTTCGCTGCAACGTTGCGTTCGATGGCCACTTCATAGTCGGCGGCCCAAAGGGATGATCCAAAGAGTGTGAAGCAAAGAACGGCCACTAACGAGCTGTCTTTCATCGGGCCCGATTTTAACAGTGATCCTTCAGGAGTGATCAGAAGAAAACAATCGCCTGTGGCAGTCCTTTAGAATCTCCGCCTCCCACGGTGGACGTTTCGGATTCATCTTGTGGGGAATATCGGTGGGGATGCGCCCACACAGATGCAGGAATACCGCTGCGGAGTGCTTGTACGCCGGAATTGGCTCGCGGAACGCGACGTTTCCCAGATGCTGTAATGCATCGGAAAGCTCGTAATAAGCGGGATCGCCGGACTCCCACGCTCGATCGCGTTCGGCAAACTTCTCCGGCGCCAATGTCGCCAGCCCAAGCAGATAGTCCGATCCGTACTCGATCATATTTATACCGAGATCATTTCCCGTGTAGATCCGAAACTCGGGACGGATTCTGTCTCGCAGCGTAAGCCGGTCGAGTTCCATCATGCGGTTGAGCGAAGAGTGTTTCATCCCGATCATCTCGGGAATTTCGATTAACCCAGCAACAGTACTTTCATCAAAAATCTCACCGTTGGGAGCGAACTTCGGACTGAGCTCAAATCCCAATACTTGTGGGTACCCTCTGCATATCAATCGGTAGGTTTCGACCTTTTCGTCTGATTTATTGCCATGCAATCTCACCGTCGGAAAAATAATTGGAATCGCATCAAACGAGCTGATGAGATCGAGTTCGCGACGATAGAGCGCAACGAGATCGCCATCTCGTCCTTCGATGTAGGTGCCTGCAACAAAAGGAATATTCTTGCCCAATGCATCGCGAGTCCAGCTGAGGACTTCCCGCTTTTCCTCATCACTCAGGAAATTGACATAGCCCGTATCCATATTGACGGCATTCATCAGGCCAGCATGATGCGTTGCCCGCAAGTGCTGCTGGAAGGATTCGACAGCGACTTTCCCGTTGGCGTCGTAGGGAAGAAGAGCCGCGGCAATGCCATGCACCCTTCGGTTGAGGCGGATCCGCTTGGCGACAGACTCAATCGTATTTTGAGAAGGCTGAGTCATGGACGCTATCGTTTTTTGAGCTCTTTCAATTGCACTCCGACAGACGAGTGCTTATAAAACTTGTCAAGCGGATAGCAGCCTGAAGGCAATCCTTTCCTTGGGGCAGTCGTGCAATCACTGAAGGTTCGGCAGATTCGCTTTCTATCGATCGGACGGCCCTCCGTCGCGTCCCACAGAAGTTCTGGATAACTTAACACCATGCGACCCATCCCGACTGAGTCGACCCATCCCAACCTCACGGCCGCTTGCGCCACATTAGGCAGGAAATCCTGCAGATAACTGTAGGCAGATCCGACGAAAATCATGTTGGGAAACTTCTGCTTTAGGCAACGCGTGACTTCCATCTGGCGCGCGACGCCGATCAAAGGATCTTCCGGTGGCGCATATCCATCCGAGGGAGGATAGAGGGCGGGCCTCTGAATATGTGGGCTGTAGTACGGACTTCCGCCGGTCACGTTTACAAGGCGAATCCCCAGATTTTCCAGCAAAGAGAGAAAGTGAACGGTCTCACTCAAATCGATCTCGACCGGATTCGACGAATTGATCCCGAATCCATACTTGTATGGCAACAAGCTCTCGAACTGCTCCGGAATCCCTGGGCCAAGCTTCCCGTCATGCGATCGAGCGGGATCGTGCCGGAAAGGAACCATGTCGAAGGCTGAGATTCTGACTCCGATTCCGAGGCCGGGAGCACTGGCGCGAATGCCGGCGACTAGATTTCTCAGAAAGCGCGTGCGATTTTCGAAGCTTCCACCATAGCGGCCCGCTCGTGTCTGAGCTCCCAGCAATTCGTGACCGAGATATCCGTGACAATGCTTAAGGTCTACAAAGTCAAAACCCAGCCGCTGAACCGCGGCGGCCGCCACGCAAAACTTATCGATAATGTCATCAATTTCTGAGTCCGAAAGAACGGGGGCGTCACTGGATAATCCGACTCGTGCATCGAGAATCGGGTGATGGCAAGCAATCCGCGGTTCGGCACGGTCCTGTCGATGCGGACGGCAGAACCGCCCGGAGTGCGTCAGTTGAAGACCGATCTGCATGTCGTCATCGGAACCGGTAGTGCGACGATGCTCCTGAATCAATGCGTCCCGCAGATCAGCAAGACCTCTTTCGGTGTGAGGCGCCATCATCAACTGGTGAGGGTTGGCGCGAGCCTCTTCCGTAACTGCAACCGCTTCCCCGCCCCAGACGAGTTTCCCACCGTTCCGACCGAAGTTTCGCCAGCGGCGCAGCGTGAGCTCAGTCGGATTACCGTCGGTGGTGCCGTCCCAGCCTTCCATCGGCTGAACGGCTATGCGATTTCCAATACGAATTGAGCCGCACTCGATCGGAGTTCTAAGGGGCGAGGCGGTTCCGTGAAGTACTTCCTCATCGCAAGGAATCTTTAGCGTAAGCAAATTCAGGTGTTCCTGGAATTGAGAGACTTCCTTGAGTGTTCCCAGGCGCAAAATCGATTCTGAGGTCATGCTGATCCAGGCAGTGATACCATCCGAGAGATTGTAATCGCTTTGCGGCGCATTCTCGGGAGAACTGACGACCTCTGTCCGCAGCGCTTAGTTGGACACTAGCACTTGTCAGAAACTTTCTTCAAACGATATCTTCTCTCGTTCGTGATCCTGCTATGTCCCTAGCCTTCTCCCGTCCGTCGAAGCACCGCAAGATTGTGAAACTGCGCTGGTGGATTGCGGCCGTGCTCTTTGCATCCACCATCATCAACTACCTGGATCGGCAGACTCTCTCAGTCTTGTCGCCCTATCTCAAACTTCAATATGGCTGGTCCAATACCGACTATGCCTACATCGGGATTGCTTTTCGTGTCGCTTATACGGTGGGGCAAACAATCTTCGGCCGTTGGATGGACCGGATCGGCACGCGACGCGGATTAAGTCTGACGGTCGCGAGTTACTCGTTGGTATCGGTGCTGACCCCTCTTGCAAACGGACTCTTGGGTTTCGGGCTCTTCCGCTTTCTGCTGGGAGGCGCCGAGTCTGCAAACTGGCCTGCCGCTACCAAAGCGGTGTCGGAATGGTTTCCCAAGGAGGAACGAGGCCTGGCCACAGCTTTCTTTGATAGTGGCTCGTCTATCGGCGGAGCCATCGCTCCATTCATCGTGATGTTCATTTATTTTCGCTGGGGATGGAGACCGGCTGTTGTGATTCCTGGACTATTAGGCTTTCTTTGGATTCTCTTGTGGCGAGCAATATATCAAACGCCTGAGGATCATCCACGAATCACAGATGCCGAAAAAGCTCTCATAGCGGCAGACAAGAGCGACATTCGACACTACTCGCAGTCTCAGCCCTGGCGGGAGTTGTTGGCTGTGCCACAAACGTGGGGAACGATTGTTGCGCGGGCTCTTACCGATCCTGTGTGGTTCTTCA
>Ga0335082_10002473_pt1 | contig 19901 bp, 20 predicted proteins | sample Lox_Sample_41_FD_206718 | JGI IMG/M metagenome (GOLD analysis project Ga0335082, IMG submission 206718) | Soil microbial communities from Loxahatchee National Wildlife Refuge, Florida, United States - Lox_Sample_4.1 | ecosystem: Environmental > Terrestrial > Soil > Wetlands | place: USA...
GGTGGAGGATGAGCGCCGCGAGGAGGAGATGGAGTGGGTTGACCTCGGCGACCGTCGCCGCGGCCCAGACCGTGCCGACCGCGCCGATCGCGAGGGCCGCCCCGATCGAGACGAGCGGCGGGACCCGGAGCCGGATCGCGATCGCGACGAGGGTGGCGAGCGCGCCGGCGGCGAAGATCGCCGAGAGGAGGTTGGCCCGGTAGGCGACCGACCCGATCGGGACGAGCTCGGCGATCGCGGCGATGAGGATGTACGTCGGGTAGCCGGTCGGATGGGCGATGCCGAGGACGTGGGGGACGGTCTGCATCTCGCCCCAGTCCCCGAAGGCGACGCCCGGCAGGAGGGTCCGGACGTAGACGAGAAGGGCGACGAGGAAGGCGACCGCCGGGGCGAACGCCGCGAGTCCGATGAAGCGGGTCGCGACAGCCTCCCGGGAAGAGGCGGCGACCCCCTGGTCCGCGCTCAGGCCCGGATCGCGCGACGGGCCATCTCGCCCTCGATCTGTCGCTCGGCCTCGACGTACGTGTCGATCTGTTCGCGGAGCTGGTTGGCCTCGGGGGTGTACAGGTGGACCTGCTGCTGGAGGATGTAGCTGAGACGCCGGCTCGTCATCCGCACGTGATCGAGGTTCTTCATGAGCACGAGCGGGTCCATCGCGGCGAGATCGGACGGCGCGTACATCACCTTCATGGCGCCGATTCTAGCCGCTGCCGGGCGGCCTGCGGCTTCGGGCTGCTGTGACCGCGGCGAGGGCACCGGTGAACGGGATGCCGATGAGCACGAAGAGGATCGCCAGTGCGGTCGCATTCAGATCTCGGAGGCTGGTCAGTGCCAGCAACGCCACGAGACCCATGAGGATCGCGTCGAACGTCACGAGCACGACGACGGTCCCGCCCGCCAGGAAGATCACGAAACCGGACACGCCGAGGATCGTCAGCGGCGTCAGGCCGAGCAGTACGACCTGCGCGGTGCCATAGGCGAAGTCGATGCCCTCGCTCGGCTTCGTCATCGCGGCCCCCACGAGCAGAAGGACGAAGCATCCGAGCAGGAAGACGTGCACCACGACGCTCGCCGTCCACGCTTGCCGGTCGCTCGGAGGGCCGCTCACGGGCGGCTTCAAGTCGGCGATCAGAGGGCCCGGAGGCCCCGCGGCGGCCAATCCCAGGAGATCGGCGTGGCGGCCGAGGACATCGCTCGCCGCCGGCCCGCCTCGGTCGCGCCGAGGACGAGGATCCGGTCGGTCTTCGTCGCCCGGCCTGCCTCGTCGCCCCACAGCTTCGTCATCTTCCGATGGGATGCGACGGGATCGACGACGATCCCCGCGAGCGTGTAGCCCTCCGGCGCGGCGGCGGCCGCCCAGACCCGCTCGGCGAGACCGTAGCCGGTGCGGATCGCCCGTCCCCGGTCGAGCTCGACGTCGCCGATGACGAGGGCGACGATCGCGTCGTCGGTGAGCGCGTTGCGGAGGTCGGCGAGCACCTCGCGGATGAAGGCGAGGTACGGCTCGCTGTGGTGGGCGTCGTCGAGGGCCGCGTCGATCGCCCCGGCGTCCTCGCCGAGGAACCAGGCTCGCAGCCAGTTGTAATAGCCGTATTTCACGACCCGGAGGTACGGCGGCGAGGTGACGACGAGCCGCGCCCGGTCCGGCAGTCCGGCGGTCCGGAGGGCGACCCGGGCCCGAGCCCCGGCATCGCGCGCGTCGCCGAGGAGGGCGATCCCCGGCGTCGTCGGTGGCGGCTGGCGATAGAGCCGGTCGAGCTTGGCCTCGAGACAGGCGAAGACGTCCCGCTCTGGCGAGGCGAAGCCGGTCCGGGCCGCGAACTCGCGGACGTACCGGGGGGCCATGCTGAACGTGTTCGGCATGAGCTCGGACAGGTAGGTCTGGCTCTTGCCGTGGAGGATCCCCGTGATGGCCGCGGCAAGGAAGCGATCCACCCGATCGTCGAGACGGAGCGTCGTCCGGACATAGAGGAGCTGGGCCATCGTCCGGCGGTGGAAGGCGAGGGCGACCTCGGCGGGCACGGTCTCCTCGCGCGCGGTCGGTCTCCCGCTGGAGCCGGCCACCGGGATGCGGGCATCGGGATGGCCGTCGACGACCGCGTCGGCGAGGGCGACCCAACCGGCGGACGAGGCGGCCCAGCCGAGCCGCAGGGCGGCCACCCGAGTCCGCGCCTCGGCCGCGGTCGCCGGCGCTACCTTGGCCGCGGTCAGGACATGGGCGAACGGGTTGAGATCGTTGCCGACGCCGATCCTGCCCTCGGCGACGGCCTGGAGCGGGATCGTGCCACGCCCGCTGAACGGGTCGAGGACGACATCACCGGGCCGCGACCAGCGAGCGATGAAAGCGTGGCCGAGGGCGGCCGGGAAGCTCGCCAGGTACGAGCACATCGGATGGAGGCTGTGACCCCACAGTCGCTGCTGGTCCTTCCACTCGGGGGCCATCGGAAGCTCCGGCAGGCCGAGCGGCAGCTCGAACGCGAGCTGACCCGTCGCGTCGATGGCCCGAGTTCGCGCCACGCTCAGGCGATCCTCCGTGCTCCCGTCCGGATCCGGGCCGGCAGGGTGGCGGAGCATAGCACGGGCGATTCGGCCCTCCCGGGCTGCTCCCCGGGGCGTACCCTAGACCCGGAGCTCGAGGCTGTCGTGCGGAACCGTCCGGTGGCCGGGCGTCCGATGGCGGTCGTCGTGCTGCCGTCGGGCTTCGGCGCCGCGACGGCCCCGTCCCCACCGTCCGGTCCGTTCACCGGCGAAGAGGCCACCCGGGCTCGAGGCGGAGCCGCCGCATCGTCGCTCGACCGCGGTGGCTCCGCACACCCGACCTCGTGTCAGGCGGCCCGCTGCGTCTCCGACTCGGCGTAGACGTCGAGGGTGGCGTCCCGGCCCCGGACCTCGACCGTCCGCCGTTCCAGCCCGGTGGTGTCGATCCCGGCCTGTGCCGCAGTGTCGACCGAGATGAGGAGCTCCCCGGCCCTCGCGAGCGAGGCCAGCCGGGCGGTCGTGTTGACCGGGTCGCCGAGGGCCGTGAAGTCGGAGATCCGCTCGCTCGAGCCGAGGCTGCCGACATACGCGACGCCGGTGTGGATGCCCGCGCCGACGGGGATCGGGCCCTGGGGCGAGGCGGTCGGACCTCCCGCGGCGGCGAGGAGCGCCCGGCCGGCCGCGATGGCCCGCGCCGCGTGCTCGGGTCCGGAGAAGCCGGGGATGAAGAGGCCGATCGCCTCGTCACCGACGAACTTGTCGACGACGCCGTCATTCACCGTTATCGCTTCGGCCGCCATCCGGTAGAACATCGTCAGGAGGGCGGAGAATTCGGCGGGCCGGAGTCGCTCGCCGAGGCCCGTCGAGCCGCGGATGTCGGCGAACAGCATCGACAGCTCGACCTCGGCTCCGCCGACGCCCGTCTCGGTCAGGTGCTTCATGCAGCTCTTGCAGAGCTGGGCGTTGCGCTCCCATGGACCGAAGACGGGCCGCAGGATGAAGCCGCCGACGCCGGAGAACGGGGCGTGGCAGAGCTTGCAGCGTGGTGGGGACGGGATGTGTCGGAAGGTTCGCCTCAGCCGGAGCATCTCGGCGTGTTGCGCTGTGAGCAGCGCCTTCCACTCCTCGTCCGGACTCGCGTACGGCATGACGTGAGTGTATGCCCCGCATCGTGCGAGCCGGTAGGGCTGCGTGCCCGCGTCAGGGGGTGACGCCGACCTTTCGCTCGCAGCTCGTGACGGCGTCCATCGTCGTCGCACCACCGAGGCAGAGGAGCAGGTCGTTGTACTGCTTCGCGACCACCGCGAACTGCGAGATGCAGGTGGTGTAGGTGGCGCCCGCGAGCCCATCGCACTCGTGGGTCTTCGCATCGACCTGGGCCTTGAGGCCACTGAGCGCTCGCTGCTTGGCCGTGGCGACGGCCGCAGGATCGGCGGATGGGGCGCTCGAGCCCGGGCCGGTCGCCCCGGCCACCGCCCACGCCCCGATGACGAGGACGGCGACGGCCGCCAGGAGGCCGCCGATCGCGAGCCATCGTCTCCGTCTCGCCTTCGCGGGGTCCGTCGCTTCCGGAGCGGTCGACGATGGCGGCACCGGGGCGGGAGCGGACGCTCGTCTGCGTCGTCGCGCTCGGGCACGCTGGGTCCGTGTCTGGGTGGGCGGCACGGAGGGACTCTAGCCGGAGTCGGCGTCAGGCGGCGGCGAGGCCGTGGCGGTTCAACGGGCGGCCGCGATCAGCGCCGCCGCGGCTCGGCGGGCACTCGCCGCCGCGGCCGGATCGCGGTCGAGCTGGGCCGCGATGGACGCACCGTCATAGAGGAGGAGGAGCTGCCGGGCGAGTGCGTCGGCCTCGCGCAGGCGCGCGTCCGTTGCGAGCTCGCGGAACAGGCCGCGGACCCAGTCGCGATGGATCGTCGACACCTCCCGGACCGTGCCGTCGTCGGGTGCGTCGCCCGAGGCGTTGACGAACGGACAGCCGCGGAACGTGGGCGCCTCGTGCATCGCACCGAGGAGGTCGAAGACCGCGAGGATCCGCTCCTCCGGGGAGAGCGGGAGGTCCCGCGCCCGACCGAGGTTCGCGGCTATCGCGTCGTGCTTGCCGAGAAGGTAGGCGCGCACGAGCGCGTCCTTGCTGCCGAATGTCGAGTAGAGGCTCGCCTTGGCGACCCCGGCCCGCTCGATGACCCGATCGATGCCGACGGTGTGGACGCCCTCGGCGTAGAACAGCTCGTCGGCGGCCTCGAGGAGCCGCTGGCGGGCGGGGATCGGTCGAGTCGCCGTATCGGCCATCACCGCATCGTAGCCCGTGGGTCAGTCGGTCCGGGCGTGGCCTCCGCCGAGGATCGCCCGGGCGTCCTCCGCGATCTCGGCGTTGAGGTAGGCGTGACCGGCGATGCCCCAGCCGCCGTCGGGCGACTCCGAGATGAGGACCCAGGTCCGCTTCGCCACCGACGGGTCGCCGGCGGCGGCGGCGACGATGTCGGTCAGCTCGCGGACGACCCCGAGCTTCTTCTCGCGATCGAGGATCCCGACCGGGGTCAGGACCTCGATCCGGATGCAGTCGTGGTCGCCGCAGGCGTTGCCGAGCGAGTCGGCCGGCAGCTCGTGGATGAAGGCTGCCGTGTTGGCCGAGAAGAAGTCGATCGGCGGCACCTTCTCCCAGCGCATCATCGCCTCGGCCAGCGCCTTCACGAGGGCGGGCTTGTCCCCGAACGTCCCGGTCGCGGCGGTCACATCGATCATCGGCATGGCGGTCCCCACCCATCCATCTGCTCGCGTGACCGACGACCGTGCCGCGGCCTCCGCTCGGCCGATGGTAGCAGGCATACAGACCGGTCGGTCTGTCTGGCCGTTTCACCGAGTCCAGCCTCAGGGACCGTAGACTGAGCGCCGGGTCCCCGTAGCTCAGTGGACAGAGCAACCGCCTTCTAAGCGGAAGGTCGCAGGTTCGAATCCTGCCGGGGACGCCAGTCAGACCGCCCGTTCGGTCGCAGCGGCGTCGATGGCGAGGATGACGTTGCCGACCTTCCGTTCCGAGGCGACATAGCGGGTCGCCTCGACGATCGCCTCGAACGGGTAGACCCGATCGATGACCGGTCGGAGCTGGCCGGCCTCGACGAGCTGTCCAGCCGATGCAGACGAAACGCCGAGGCCGAGGGGGTGCTCCTCGGCCTCGGTCGCGTTCGGTGCGGCGGACGCGTCAGGGCGCCGCGATCCGCAGTGAGTCGATGACCGCCTGGGTCTGGGCCTTGATCGTCTGCGACTGACCCGGCAGCTGGATGGCACCGACGACGAGCTGCTGACCCGCGACGTCGATGACCCACAGCCGGACCACCTCGCCGGCCGTCATGTCGGCGGTGTCCCCGAGCGGCAGGAGCCACAGGCTGACGATCTTGTTCTGGCACGAGTTGACGTTCTTCGGGACGGTGACGGTCAGCTCCTTGGCCGGGAGTCCACCGATCGTGGTGTCCACCGGCTTCGTCACCGTGACCACCGGCTGCTTCGCCAGTGCGTTCGCCAGCTGGGCTGCCGATGGTCCGGGTGCCGGCGTCATGAACCCCTTGTTCGGGTGGCACGGGTCGGCGAAGAGCTGGATGGAGTCCTGGAAGGTGACGCCATCGGTATCCGTGGTCCCGAGGAACACCGCGTAGGGCCCGCCGACGTTCCCCTGCCAGCCGCCCGGAGCGGTGAACGAGACGCGGACCGGGAAGGGGTCGGGGGTCACATAGGTCGCTCCGGCCACGAGCGGGCCATAGGTCTCGCTGACGACCACGGAGAGCGGGGATGGCGAGGGACGCGCGGTCGAGCTGGGCGTCGGCGTCGGCGCGGGCGTCATGACGGGAGTCTGGGTCGGCACGACGCCCCCGATGCCGCCATCCGACGTACGGCCCCCGGCGAGGATGCTGATCCCGACGACGGACGCGACGACGATCGCCGCGGCAGCCGCCATGAAGCGGACTGGAGTACTCACGTTCGATGCCCTCCGCGCCAGCCACAACGGGCGGCGCTGTGGGGTCGTGGGGACTCGGTCCAGCACGGCGTCGAGGATGTGGTCCGGGAGCGCCGTGCGGCCCTCCTCCAGCCACGACCTGACGATGCGCGTCGTGTCCCGGTCGATGTCCATCAGACGACCTCCTGGGACGCCGGACGCAGGTCGGCCTGGAGCGCCGCCCGCAACCCGCGCATCGCGTGATGTAGTCGAGAACGGACCGTGCCTACGGGGACACCGAGCACGTCGGCGACCTCATCGACCGGCATGTCGAGGTAGTGGTGCAGCACCACGACCGCGCGATGTTCGACGGAGAGCCGGCGGAAGCCGCGCTCGAGCTGGTCCCGATCGTGGACCCAGCCCACTGCGTCCACCGTCGCCGGCTCGTCGGTCGGCAGCAGGCGGAGGTTCGGCGCCCAGCGGCGGGTCCGGCTTCCCTCGGCGTAGCAGGCACGGACGAGGAGCCGGTACGACCAGGCCTCGAAGCGGGCCGGGTCGCGGAGTCCGGGAAGGTCCCGCCAGATGGCGAGCAACGCCTGCTGCGTCGCGTCCTCGGCGAGATCGATGTCGCGCAGGATCCTGTGCGCCACCGCATGGAGCCGGCCGCCGCAGGCGAGGGCGAGGCTCGCGAAGGCCTCCTCATCGCCGTGCTGCGCCCGGATCACGAGCTGGTCGTCCATGCCATCCCATCATGGAGGCCGGTGTCTCCGGCGCTCTCGAACCGTATGGGCGGTGGTGGGTCGAGAACGGTGCAATCTTCGTCGCCGACGAGGCGATCCGCGTCTTCTATCAGGACATTCATGACACCCGGCGCCACGGTCCGGCGGTAGACTCAGCGATGGCCGTGGCTCACCCGCGGTCCTCCGTCGTCGAGCCCAAGGGCGACGGGGTCTGCCCGGACCGCGTGTGAGGAACCCGATGTCCCATCCGTCCACGACCGGATCGGCCGTGAACCTCAGTCCCCGCGCCAAGCTCGAGATCCTCGCGGCGATCCTGCTCGCCCTTTTCCTCTTCGCCCTCGATCAGACGGTGGTCGGGACGGCCCTGCCGAAGATCGTCACCGACCTCAACGGCAACGACCTCTACACGTGGGTCGTCACCGTCTACCTGCTGACCGCGACCATCAGCGGCCCGATCTACGGCAAGCTGTCCGATCTCTTCGGCCGCCGGCCGATCGTCCTGTTCGCCGTGAGCCTCTTCATCATCAGCTCGGCCCTGTCCGGCTTGAGCCAGACGATGTGGCAACTCATCCTGTTCCGGGGCCTCCAGGGCCTCGGTGGCGGCGCGATCTTCCCGATCGCCCTGGCGGTGGTGGCGGACCTCTACACGCCGGCCGAGCGCGGCAAGTACCTCGGCTTCTTCGGCGCGGTGTTCGGGCTGTCGTCCCTCGTCGGCCCGGCGATCGGCGGGTTCATCACGGACAACTACTCGTGGCACTGGATCTTCTTCGTCAACGTCCCCATCGGGCTCGTCTCGCTGGCGATCCTGTGGCGTCTCCTGCCGGCCATCAAGCGGCCGGACGCTGGCAAGGACATCGATTACGTCGGCGCTGCCGTGTTCGCCCTCGCCATCAGCCTCTTCCTCATCGGCCTGACGAACAAGAGCTCGGGCGACTGGGCCGACCTGGCCGTCGGCGGCCTCATCGTCGCCGGCCTCGCCCTCGTCGGCGTCTTCCTGCTCATCGAATCGCGCGTGCCGGATCCGATCGTCCCGCTCGGCCTCTTCCGCAACCGGAGCTTCACCGTCTCGGTGGTCTCGATGTTCCTCGTGGGCTTCGGCTTCCTCGGCGCCGTCGTCTTCCTGCCGCGCTGGTTCCAGACGGTCGCCGGGGCGAGTGCGACCGAGTCGGGCTACAACATCCTGCCGCTCCTCCTCGGGCTCATCGTCAGTGCCATCGTGTCCGGCCAGATCGTCGCCCGGACCGGTCACTACAAAGCGCTGATCTTCGCCTCGCTCGTGATCCTCGCGGTCGGGCTCTTCCTCATGACCCAGCTCCGCGTCGACACGAACCGCCAGCTCATGTGGCTGTGGATGCTCATCACGGGCATCGGCATCGGGCCGTCGTTCGCGGTCTTCACGCTCGTCGTCCAGAACGCCGTCTCGCCCGATCGCATCGGCGTGGCGACGAGCTCCCTGACGTTCTTCCAGCAGATCGGCGGGACGATCGGTCTGACGATCTCGAGCACGATCTTCGCGACCCGGATCGTCGCCGAGCTGCCCGTCCAGCTGCTCGCGGCCGGCGTGCCGCAGCCGGTGGTCGACCAGTTCGTCAAGGGCGGCGACACCGGGGCGATCACCGGGACCGGGGACCTCGGCGCTGCCATCCTCGCCCAGATCCCGCCCGCGCTCCGGCCGCAGTTCGAGCCGCTCGTCCCGGCCATCGTGACCGGCATCCACCAGGCCTTCACGATCGCCCTGGCCTCGACGTTCTGGGTCGGCATCGTCGGCGCGATCGTCGCGGCCGGTGCCGTGCTGTTGCTCCGCGAGGAGCCGATGCGCTCGACGTTCGAGATGGAGGAGCCGCAGCCCGTCGCCGGGCCTGAGCCCGCCATCGGCTGACTGGCGGCGTCGTCCCTGTCGCGGTGGGCGAGCTGGGATCGGCCGGACTCGTGCAGGCCGCGATGCCGGCGGTCACCACGAGGACGAGCGCGGAGGGCGGCATCGAGGCCCGCCGCGGTGCTTCCACGCCCCGAGGACAGGCACCACGACCGCATCGGACCGCACCGGACCGCGCCGTGCTGGTACCCCCGGCCACGGACCGACCCGGACCGAAGTACGGCTGTTCCCTCCAGGGGCGGACCGGCACACTCCGGTCGGCAGCGGGCCTCACCGCACTCGTGTGTACCCCACGAGATCGCCCTGGGGCCGTCTATCCGAACGAGGCGATGAATGGCATCGATGGCCGTCAATGAACTGGGTCCCATGCTCACCGCGACAGAGGTGGCGGAGATGCTCCACCTCCACGTCAACACGGTGAAGCGCCTCGGCGACCGTGGTGAGCTTCCGTTCTATCGCGTCTGCAAGCGCGGCGACCGCCGGTTCCGCCTCGACGACGTGATGGAGTTCCTCGCCCGCAACCGCTGATCCCGGCGGGTCAGCGACCCGGGCATCGGCGCCGCTCGAACGCGGCGCCCCGACAGGAACCATCTCCCGGCGCGGCCAGCGGGTTCGCGCCGTCGATGCATGCCCGCTGGGGCACGTCGACCCGGATCAGCGCGGGAGTGACGCGAGGGCGTCGCCGAAGATCTCGAGGCCTTCGAGGATCTCGCCGCCGCTGACGTCGATCGGCGGGATCCAGCGCACGACCTGGTGGGCCGGTCCGCAGGTGAGGACGAGGAGACCGCGGTCGGCGCAGGCGGCCATGAGCGACGTCGCGGTGTCGCCGTCCGGCTTCGCCGGGTCGCCATCGCGGACGAACTCGACCCCGACCATGAGCCCGGGTCCGCGGACGTCGCCGATGCGGTCGTCCTCGGCCGCGATCCGCCGCAGGCCGCCGCTCAGCTCATCGCCCCGGGCCGCGGCGTTCTCGACGAGCCGCTGCTCGCGGATCGTCCGCAGGACCGCCCGGCCCGCCGCGCAGGCGACGGGATTGCCACCGTACGTCGAGCCATGAGCGCCCGTGCCCCAGCGCTCCTGGAGCGCCCGTGAGCTGACGACCGCCGACAGGGGCAGGCCGTTGGCGATCGCCTTGGCCAGGCAGACGACGTCCGGCACGATGCCGGCTCGCTCGAAGGCCCACATCCGTCCCGTCCGGGCGAAGCCGGTCTGGACTTCGTCGGCGACAAGGAGGATCCCGTTCGCGTCGCAGAACCCCCGCAGGGCCTGGAGGAACGCCGCCGGAGCGGGGTAGTAGCCACCTTCGCCGAGGACAGGTTCGATGAGGACCGCCGCGATCGAGTCGGCTGGGACGGTGGTCGCCGTCAGCTCGTCGAGGGCCGCCAGGCATCGCTCGGTCGCGAGTGATTCGTCGCCCCCGAACTCGCGATAGACCGCGGGATAGGGGAGCAGGTGGACCTGGGGCAGCAGCGGCTCGTAGCCGCGCCGGTAGTTGAGGTTCGAGCTCGTGACCGAGGTGGCGCCCAGGGTTCGGCCGTGGAAGGCGCCGCGGAAGGCGACGATCGCCGCCCGCGCGGTCACTCGGCGGGCGAGCTTCAGCGCCCCCTCGATCGCCTCCGAGCCCGAGTTGAGGAAGAAGACCGTGTCGAGCGGCGCCGGGAAGGTCGAGGCGAGCTCGGTCGCCAGGCGGACGACAGGCTCCGAGTAGCCGACCGCCGCCGTCGGGGCGATGAGCCGGTCGACCTGGTCGTGGATGGCCGCCGTCACAGCCGGGTGGTGGTGGCCGAGCGCCGAGACCGCGATCCCGTTGGCGAAATCGAGGTAGGCCGTGCCGGCCGTGTCATACAGGCGGTGGCCCTCGCCGTGGCTCCAGCTGCGCTCGAAGTAGCGGCCGAGGACGGGCGTCAGGTGGTCGCGCGACAGGCCTTCGAGATCGAGCGGGACGTCGTCCTCGCGTGGGGCGGCGGGCATGCGCGTACCTCGTCGTGAGGGTCGGTCTGCCGAGTATAGGCACGAGCCGGAGAGCGGCGACGGACAGGCTCGCCGGCCGCTCGCCAGGCGCTACCATCCGCCGATGTCGACCGGCCCGTCCGCCGCACCGCCCGGCTGGTCGGACCGCGAGCTGGCGACCCTGGCGTCACTGGCCGAGACGTTCGTGCGCGGCGGCGCGACGCGACGGGCGGGCCTCATGGCCCAGGCCATCGACCGGCTCGACCCCGCGCAGGCTCGCCAGCTCCGGCTCGTCCTCCGCCTCGTCGAGAACCGGGCGGCCAACCTCGTGCTCGCTCGTCGATGGTCGACGTTCCGCGACCTCCCGCAGGCCACCCGCGAGCGATTCGTCGTCGCCTGGGGCGAGTCGCGGCTGGCGCCTCGACGGTCGGCCTACCAGGTGTTCAAGCGGCTGTCGTGCTTCCTCGCCTACGCGGACCCGGGCGACTCGGTCGCCGATCCACTCTGGGCGGAGATCGGCTATCGGCCGCCGATCCAGCCGGTCACCGCCGAGCCGACGCCGATCGTCGCCTTCGATCCGGGGCCGACCGTGGCCGGTGACGGCCCGGCCACGATCGACGCCGATGCCATCGTGGTGGGCTCCGGGGCCGGCGGCGGGCTCGTCGCGGCCGAGCTCGCCCGGGCCGGCCGGTCCGTCGTCGTCCTGGAGGCCGGACCGCTCGTGACCGAGCCTGACATGCCGACCGACGAGCTCGCCGCGTTCGACCGGCTGTACCTCGATCACGGCCTGACTGCCAGCTGGGACGGGGCCGTCTCCATCCTCGCCGGCGCCTCGGTCGGTGGCGGCACGACGGTCAACTGGATGACCTGCATCCCGGCCCAGCCGTCGGTGCGGGGCGAGTGGGCGCGCGAGCATAGGATCGACGGCATCGACGGGGCGGAGTTCGACCACGACGTCGCCGTGATCGAGGCCGAGCTCGGCGTGACCGGTCCACCGAACGTGCCACCGAAGGACGCGGCGATCCTGCGGGGAGCGGCAGCCCTCGGCTGGGAGGCCGCCGAGACTCGCCGGAACGGGGTCGGCTGCGGCGACTGCGGCGCCTGCCCGTTCGGCTGCCGCCTGGGCGCGAAGCACGGCGGGCTCCGGGTCCACCTGACCGATGCGTGGCGACGCGGCGCCCGGATCGTCCCGGACGCGTTCGTGGACCGCGTCATCATCGATGGTCCGCGGGCTGCAGGGGTCGAGGCGGCGCTCGGCGACGGGCGCCGGCTCATCGCCCGCGCCCGCCAGGTGGTCGTCGCGGCCGGCGCCCTCCGGACGCCCGGCGTCCTCGAGCGGAGCGGTCTCGAGCACGAGGCGATCGGTCGCAACCTGCGGCTTCACCCGGTCTCGGTGATCGGGGCCCGGATGCCCGAGCAGGTGGCGATGTGGTCGGGCACGACCCAGGCCGCACGCTCGATGGAGTTCCTCGAGCCCCGTGCCCCGGGCGCAGCCGGCTTCGTCATCGAATCGGTGCCCGCCCACGCCGGACTCATCGCCCAGGCGATGCCGTGGGAATCCAGCGATCACCACGCCGGGCTCATGCGACAGGTCGTCCACCTCACCCCGCTCATCGCGATCTGTCGCGATCTCGGCTCGGGCCGGGTCCGCTCGACGAAGGCCGGGTCGGCCCGGGTCGACTACCGGGTGAACCCGGAGGATGCCGCGACCCTGCGCCGGGGCCTCGTCGCCGCAGCCCGCCTCGGCCATGCCGCGGGTGCCGTCCAGCTGATCGGCTTCGGCACGCCGGCCGCCTGGTTCGGGACGGAGCGGAGCACCGAGCCGGGGCCGGCCGTTGAGCTCGAAGAGTTCCTCGAGCGGCTCGCCGGGTTCGACTTCGGCCCGAACCGCGGCTCGGTCTTCTCGGCCCACCAGATGGGCTCCGCCCGGATGGGGGCTGATCCGGCCCTCCACCCGGTCGACGAGCGGGGCCGTGTCCGGCGGGACCGCGGCGGCTCGACGATCCGCGGCCTCTACGTCGGCGACGCTTCGCTGTTCCCGACGGCGATCGGCGTCAACCCGATGATCACGGTCATGGCGCTGGCTCGGCGGACCGCTCGGACGGTGCTGGCCGAGGGTTGATCTCGACGCTCGTCGCCGAGTCCGCGACCGACGTCGACGGGTCCGCGACCGGCATCACCGCTTCCGCACGGCTGCGGGCGGTGATGATGAGGGCGACCGCCCCGACGATGACCGCGGCGGCGAGGACCGTCCGTGGCGACAGCTCCTCGCCGAGGAGGATCGCCCCGAGGACGAACGCGACGACCGGGTTCACATAGGCGTACGTGGCGACCTTCGGCAGCGGCGCGACCCGGATGAGCCAGGAGAACGTCGTGAAGCCGATCACGCTGCCCACGGTCGTCAGGTAGAGGAAGGCGAGCCACGACGCCTGGGTGACGGCCGCCGGGTCGAACCCGGCGAACTCGCCGGTCGCGAGGGCCATGACGGCGAGGACGAGCCCGCCGCAGAGCATCTCGACCGCGGTGGCCAGGAGGGGCAGGCGTGGCAGGCGGGCGACATGCGACGAGTACAGCGAGCCGCTCGCCCACGAGATCGGCGACAGGATCACCGCGATGAGGCCGCCGAGGGCGAGGGTCCCGCCGCTCGCCGGGGCGACGAGGATGCCGACCCCGACGACACCGAGGACGATGCCGAGGACGGCCGCCCGGGGCAGGCGCTCACCGAAGACGATGCGGCCGAAGATCGCGACCCACATCGGCATGAGGGCGATGAGGAGGGCGGCGATGCTCGCCGGGACGGTCTGCTCACCGAGGGCGACCATGCCCATCCCTCCGCCCAGGAGGAGGGCGCCGACGATGAACGAGTCGCGCAGCTCGACCCGGTCGATCCGGAAGGCCTCGCGGCGCTCTCGCAGCACGCACCAGCCGAACAGGAGCGCACCGGCGAGGAGGAACCTCGCCGAGGCCATGAGGAACGGCGGCATCGACTCGACCGCGATCTTGATCCCGACGTACGTCGAGCCCCAGACGAAGTAGAGCACGAGGAGCCCGGCCGCGATCGCGAGCGGGGAGGCCGACGGTCGGTCGGCTCCGCGGACGATCGTCGTGGCGCCAGGGCGGGTGGCTGTGGTGGCTGTCGTCGTGCTGGCTGTCGTCGCGGTGGCGGAGGTCGTCGTCACGTCGGTTGTCCTAGTCGACTGGTCCAAGTTCGCGTAGCGTAGCGGGTCGCCCGCCGGCTGTCATCCCCCCATGCCGCGGCCGTTCCGCGCCGTGCGGCGGTCAGGTCGGCGCGGGGGGATGCCGCGGCGTCAGGCCGCCAGCGACACCGGGCGGCAGACCTTGCACGGACGGTAGCCGCGCTGGCCGGCCTCGCCGAGGGAGTGGAAGCTGACCCGGTGGCGATCGGTGACGCGGCGGGCGTTGTGGCACGTCGGATGGCAGACGATCCGCGTCGTGTCGGACCCGATGTAGCGGATGCCGGCGCTGGCCAGCCGCTCGAGCCCATCCGGGTCGGCGCCCTCCCAGGCGAGGAGCGTCCGCTTGTTCTCCGCCCCGCCGAGGGAGTACTGGCCGATGCGACCGTCGGTCCGGACGACGCGGTGACAGGGGATGACGAGCGGGACCGGGTTGTGGGCGAGAGCCGTCCCAACCGCGCGGACGGCGGCCGGTCGGCCGATCTCGGCCGCGACCCAGCCGTACGGCCGGACCTCACCGCGGGGGATCTCGAGGGCCTTCATCCAGACGGCCTGCTGGAACTCGCCGTGGCCGCGAAGGTCGACCGCGATGCGCACCCGCCGATCGCCGCCAAGGCGGCGGTGGATCGCATCGGCGAGGCGAGGCGGCAGGCCATCCGATGCGGGCCGGATCGGCCGGTCGTGGCTGCGCCGGAAGTCGGCCTCGAATGAGGCCCCGTCGACCGCCTGGGTCAGAGCGGAGACGCCCCGGCCATTCCAGGCGACCCAGACCGGCCCGATCGCCGTGTCGATCGTGGCGTACTCGTCGGCCAGGCCGGCCGCGACGAGCGTGTCGGGCAGGAGGCCGACCGGGGCGGCGACGCGGAGCTCTCGGAGTGCCGACTCGACGCGGGCGAGCTCCGGATCCGCTCGATCGGGTCGGATGGCGGGGCGGGCGCCGCTGGCGCGGCGGGCGCCGCTGGCGCCGCTGGCGCGGCCGGCGGTGCTGGTCATGCGATCGACTCCTCTCGCTCCGCGGCCTCGAAGGCCGCTCGGAGCAGGGCGAGGCCGCGATGGACCTGCGCCTTGACGGTGCCCTCGGGACGGCCGAGGACCTCGCTCATCTCTTCGTAGGACAGGCCGTCGACGTGGCGGAGGACCACGGCGGCCCGATAGCGCTCGGGGAGATCGGCGACGAGGGCGGCCCACTGTTCGGCGCCCTCGCGACGGGCGGCGGCACCGGCCGGGCTCTCGGAGGCGGGAGCCGGAGGCAGCAGGTGCTCGACCTCCGTCGGGTCGCCGGCCGGTCCGGACAGCGAGACGGTCCGTGGCCGGCGACGGGCGGCCCGGTTGCGACAGAGGTTGACCGCGATCGTGGCAAGCCACGCGCGGAGGTGGAGCTCGCGGATCCGCCTCGCGTCGTACGAGCCGAGCGCCCGATACGCGCGGAGGAACGTGTCCTGGGCGATCTCCTCGGCGTCGGCGGCATCGCCGGTGAGCCGCAGGGCGATCGAGTAGATCCGGTCCTCGTGTCCCCGGACCAGGGCCTCGAAGCATCCGTCGAGGTCCCGCGCGATGGCCCGGAGGAGTGCGTCGTCGTCCATCACCATCGAGAACAGGGCCGAGGCCGGTCCGGTTGCGTCGTCGACCGGCCGGTGCGGCGACGCCGTCTATCATCGGCCCGGCGCTCGACCCGGCGCTGGGCGCCCCGGGACCGAAGGGTCGCGAAGACGATGGAGGACGATGACCGCACAGGAGACGACGAGCCAGCTTGCGCCGCCGGGCACGTCTGCCCGGGCGCTCGCGCTCGTCGACCGCTACGGCGAGCGGTTCGGGATCGTCGTTGCCGTCGGCCTGTGGGCGGTCATGGTCCTGACCTCCGGCGTGGACTTCTCGGTGACCGTCGATCCACTCGGCAACGTGCCCGTCGGGCCCGCCCTCGACGCGAAAGCCTATTGGGGGGCCGATCTCGCGGACCCGTATGCCAACGCGAGCGCGGGCGTGCCCGGCGCCTACCTCTACTCGCCGGCCTTCCTCGTCGCCCTGACGCCGCTCCGGTTCCTGCCGTGGCCGCTGTTCGTGGCGGCCTGGGTCGCGATCCTCCTCCTCGCCCTCCGCTGGATCGTCGGGCCGCGGCTGCTCGGGTTCGCCGTCATCGCCGCGTTCCCCGAGCTGTGGGGGGCGAACATCGTCATCCTCATGGCCGCCGCGGTCGTCGTCGGTTTCCGCCGGCCGGCCAGCTGGGCGTTCATCCTCCTGACCAAGGTCACTCCGGCGGTCGGGCTCCTGTGGTTCCTCATCCGCCGCGAGTGGAGGGCGCTCGTCGAGGCCGGACTCGTGACAGCGGCCGTCGTCGGCTTGACGTACCTCATCGTGCCCGGCGCGTGGGCCGACTGGATCGGCGTCCTTCGCGGCAACACCTCGGCGCCCGGGACATGGGCCTCGCTCAACATCCCGCTCATCTACCGGCTGCCGTTCGCCGTGGCGGTCGTCGCCTGGGCGGCCTGGACCGGTCGCCGCTGGGCGGTCCCGGTCGGCTGCCTTCTTGCCTTCCCGCTCCTCTGGTGGGGGAGCTTCGCCATGCTCCTCGCCGTGATACCGCTGCGCTGGCCGGCGATCACGGGCCGGGCCGCGGAGCCGGTAGCCGCCTGAGGGTCGTCAGGCGGCGACGGGGATCGGGCGGAGCGTCCGGATCGAGCCGTCCGGGCCGATCGCCTCGACCTCACCGGTCGGCTGGACGAGGAAGATCCAGATGTCCCAGGCGCAGTGGCTCACGACGAGCGCGCCGAGGGGAACGCCGGCGGCGTAGAGGGCGGCCCAGTGGGCCCCGGCGACCGTCGCCGCCCCGAGCAGGGTGAAGTTGCCGGTGACGACGTGGACACCGCCGTAGGCCATCGTCGCGAGCGCGGCGCCGGGCCAGCGGCCGTAGCGGCGCATCAGGGCCGACTGGACGAGACCGCGCCAGAAGATCTCCTCGGCCGGTCCGACGATCGTCGCCAGGCGGGCCGCGATCTCGGGCCGCGGGCGGAGGGTCCGGAGGGCGTAGATCTCGCGGATCTGCCGATCGCCGCCGGGCACGAACCGACGGGCGAAGCGGTCGCCGAGGGTGAACGTCAGGTACAGCACGAGGGCCGAGGCGAGCCCGACCGGCACGTGCCACCAGCGGAGGCCGAGCCGTCGCGAGGGCGCCGAGGTGAGGAGGGCGTAGCCGCCGAGCCCGAGTCCGGTGAACGTCATCCGCTGCCAGAACCGGTCCCGCGGGCCCTGGAACGTGGCCCCGAAGGCGGCGAACGCTCCGGCCAGGCCGATGGCGAGGACCGGCAGCGGCGGGCCATCGGGACGACCGCCATCACTCGCGGCTCGCACCCCGAGCCGCCTCACGAAAGCGTCAGCCCGGACAGCAGGAGCCCGACGACGAGGAGAGCCCCGAAGGCCAGGTGGAGCCTGGCCGTCTGGAGGTCGATCATCGCGATCGCCCGGGCCTGTCCGGTCGCGCCGAGCTCGGCCGAACGGATCACCTGGGCGAGGAACGGCAACGACAGGATCGCCAGCAGCGCCTCGGGTGGCAGGAGATGGAGCGCGACCGCGACGCCGAGGACCATATACGCCCCGAGGACGAGCGACACGTAGAGGTAGTGGGCGTACTGCTTGCCGATGCCGCCCGACAGCGTCCGGATGCCGGCTCGGCTGTCCTCGCTGATGTCGCGCCATTCGTTGCCGTCGAGGATCGCTGCGACGAGCAGCCCGACCGGGATCGAGGCGATCAGGGCCTCCATGGACCAGGCTCCGGTCACGGCGAAGTACGAGCCCTCGACCATGAGCGGACCCATGAGGAAGAACACGAGCGGGACGCCGAGCGCCTTGTACTTGTACTCGAACGGCGGCGCCGTGTAGAAGTAGCCGCCGGCGAGCCCGAGCAGCCCGAGGCCGACGATGGCCGGACCGCGCAGGGCGATCAGGTACAGGCCGGCGACGATGGCCAGGACGAACGCGCCGAAGGCGACCGCGAAGGCGGCCCGTTCGGTGAGGCGGCCCTTGACGAGGGCGTGGCTCGCCCTCGGCGAGGCGATCGTGTCGACCCCGCGGCGGACGTCGTAGATCTCGTTGATGACGTTCGTCCCCGAGTGGAGAAGCATCGCCCCGGCGAGAGCGGCGATGAACGGCGCCCACTGGAACAGGCCGTCGACCGAGGCGACCGCCCCGCCGACGAGGACCGGAATGGCCGAGGCCGTGTAGGCGAACGGCCGAAGGATCTCCCAGACGCCACCGGCCCGCCGCCGGACCAGCTCGCCGAGGCTGAGCGTCCGGTCGTCCTCGAGACTCGTCGAGGCGGTCGCCGGTCCGGCCGCCGCTGCCGCCGTGGCGCCGACGAGGACCGCTGCCCCGTCCGGCCGCGGCGCAGCTCCCGCCGAGGCGGCCGACGCGGAAGGGGCCGGGAGCGCGGCGTACATCGCCGCCGCCGCGATGAGCTCGGCGATCTGGCGGTCCTCCTGGACCACCGGCTGGAGGAGGGGCAGGCCAAGGCCCGCCTCAGCGTGGAACCGCATCGCTCCGGCCGCCACATCCTCGCGGGTGCCGCACAGCATGAACGCATCGAGGAGCTCGTCCGGGATGAGGTTGCCGGCGGTCGTGTAGTCCTCCGCCCGCCAGGCGGCCGCGATCCGGTCCCGAAGCTCGCGGTCGAAGCCGGCGCGACGGAGCGACACGTCGCCGAGGACCGACATCATGTAGATGACGAACGGCTCGCGCTTGGCCCGGTTCAGCGCCTCGCGGCGGGTCGCGTCGACGAGCGACAGGAGGTAGCCGGCGGTCTCGATCGAGTCGGGGTCCCGGCCGGCCTCCAGTGCCGATGCCCGGAGCCGGGTCAGGATGCCGGTCAGGCTCGGGATCGACTCGGCCGGCCGGGCGAGGTAACCGTCGGCCTTCTGGCCGGCCAGGGCGACGAATTCCTTGCGGTAGGCCGCGATGACGAGCGGGATGCGGTGGGTCGGCGGGAACATCGGCTGGATGGGCGGCAGGCCCTCGACCGCGGAGGGCAGGCGCTCGCCGGCCCACAGGGCGCGGAGCTGATCCATCGTCGTCGAGACCCGGCCGACGGCCTCGTCCGGCGAGTAGGGGATGCCCATCTGCTTGAGCCGGAGCGGCAGTCCGGTCCCGAGGCCCATGACGATCCGGCCCGGCAGCATCTCGTCGAGGGCCGAGCCGGTCATCGCCAGGACGACCGCGTGACGGGTGAACGGGTTGACCGCGCCGAGCGCGACCCGGAAGCCGGCTTCGCCTTCGACGAGGGTCCCCGCGTCGTCGGAGGCGATCGCGGCCGCGGTCGCCGAACCGAAGCTCACCGCGTCGCGTTCGAAGTAGCTGTCATGGATCCAAACCGAGTCGAGGCCGGCGTCGCGGGTGTCGCGGCTCCAGGCGACGACGTCGTCGATGTCGCCGCGGGCGGCGAGTCCGAGACCGATGGGGCGGGCGAGGACACGCATCGGATGAGCGCTCCTGTGAGGCGGGCCGGTTCCGGCCGAAGTGTAGCCCGGATGGCTCCCACTTGCTAGTACGTGATAGCACGTTTCCTGGATCGCTGCTGCGCAGATCCTCTTGTCACGCACGGCCTGAGGGCGCTGCCCGCTCCGTCCCGGCGGCGTCGCGCCTGGCCCGTCAGCCGTGACGCGGCGCACGGAGGCGAACCTTCCGCTCTCGGAGCGACTATTCACTGGTGAGCGGGCGCCACCCCAGGTGCGCTCTCCCAGGGGACACCG
>Ga0335082_10002475_pt1 | contig 19886 bp, 20 predicted proteins | sample Lox_Sample_41_FD_206718 | JGI IMG/M metagenome (GOLD analysis project Ga0335082, IMG submission 206718) | Soil microbial communities from Loxahatchee National Wildlife Refuge, Florida, United States - Lox_Sample_4.1 | ecosystem: Environmental > Terrestrial > Soil > Wetlands | place: USA...
GCGGCCGCGGCGAAGACCACCTTCGGCAGCTCGTCGGCCCGCTGGAGCGGGATCCCGCCGCGGTGGAACGCCTCCGCGAGCTCCTGCGGGGTCGAGAGCCCGAAGTGCGCGGGCACCGCCTGCTCGAGCGCCGTTCTCGGGCCGCGACCATCCTCGCTGCGCGCCGCCGCCGAGACCGCGGCGATCCCGAGGTCGTAGCCGCCGCCCCAGTCACCGGTGATCGCGCCCAGCGCCGGGAAGCGCGCGTGCCGCCCGTCCGGCGCGACGCCCACGCAGTTGATCCCGGCACCGCAGACGACCGCGATCCCCCAGCCGCGCTCGGTCCCGGCGCGGAGCACGGCGAACGTGTCGTTGCCGACCAGCGTCCTGCGCGCCCAGCCACGCCGCTCGACGGCCTCGCGGAACTCGTTCTCCTCGGACGGGAAGTCGACTCCCGCGACCAGGAGCTGCGCGAGTTCGGCGACCGACCCGTCGCGGAAGTTCAGGTGCACGGGGCCGGATGCCTCCGCCAGGAGCGCGTCGAGCACCTCGAGCGACCCGTCGAGCCCGATCAGCTGCGGGGAGCTGCGCGGCCCGCGGGCGACGCTGAGCACCTGTCCGCTCGCGCGCGCGAGAACCAGGTCCGTCTTCGACCCTCCCCCGTCCACGGCGACGAAGAGCGGATCGCTCATGCCGGCCTCGTCACCCCGAACTGCGGCAGGTGCTCGGCGCCCGCTGCGAGCAGGCGCTCGACGAGCTCTTCCGAGAGCTGGAACTGCCCGACGAGCGGGTGCGCGAGCAGCGCCTTCCGCGCGACCACCGGGTCGCCTGTGCGCGCGGCCTCGACCGCCAGCCGCTCGTACGCGGCGACGTGCTGGACGAGCCCCAGCAGCTCGGGCGCGAGCGGCCGCTGGGGGAGCGGCTCGACGCGGTCGCGCGAGATCCGCGCCGGGATCTCGACCACGTCGTCGTCCTGCAGCCCTGGGACGGCGCCCTCGTTGCGGAGATCGACGACGTGCGTCTCGCTCCCGTCCGAGAAGAGCGCGCCGAGCAGCCCGAGCGCGGCCTCGCTGTAGAACGCGCCGCCCCGGCGGTCGAGCAGCGCCGGCTTCTCGGTCAGCGCAGGGTCGCGGTAGAGCTCGAGCAGCTCTTCCTCGATCTCGGCCACGGTGGCCGCCCGAGGCACGCCCTCGCGCTGGTCGGCGAGCACGCGGTCGTGCTCGTAGAAGTAGCGGAGGTAGTACGAGGGCACCGCGCCGAGCTCTTCGAGCAGCCGCCGGGGGACGCCGCCCGCCTCCTCGGCGAGCCGGTCGCCGTGCTCGACGAGCAGCACCGGGAGGAGGTCGTCGCCTTCCAGCCAGACCGCGCGCACCCAGGTGAGGTGGTTGAGCCCGACCTGGTCGGCGAGCACGCGCTCGGGCTCGACGCCCAGGAGCTGCGCCGCAGTGCGCTGGACGTTGATGTTGACGTTGCAGAGCCCAACGGCGCGGTGCCCTTCGTCCAGCAACGCACGCGTCACGATCCCGACCGGGTTCGTGAAGTCGACGATCCAGGCGCCGGGCGCCGCGAGCTCACGCGTCCGCCCCGCGATCTCGAGCACCACCGGGACCGTGCGCAGCGCCTTCGCGAAGCCGCCCGCGCCGGTCGTCTCCTGCCCGATACAGCCGCAGCCGAGCGGAACCGTCTCGTCGAGGAGCCGCGCCGCCTGGCCGCCGACCCGGATCTGGATCAGCACCGCGTCCGCGCCCTCGACCGCCCGCGAGAGGTCGTCCGTCTCGACCAACTCCCCGCGGAACCCCTGCCGCTCGAGCATCCGGCGCGCGAGCCCGGCCACGACGCCGAGGCGCTCCAGGTCGACGTCGTGCAGCGCGAGCTCCTCGACGGGCAGCCGCTCCCGGTCGCGCGAGAGCCCCGAGACGAACTCGGGCGTGTAGGTGGAGCCGGCCCCGACGACCGCGATCTTCATCCCTTCACCCCCGTGAGCGTCACGCCCTCGACGAAGGCCCGCTGCGCGAGGAAGAACAGGATGATCACGGGCGCCATCACGATCAGCGTCGCCGCCATCGTCAGGTTCCACTGCACCTGGTAGAGCGTCCGGAACTGCGCGAGCCCGACCGAGAGTGTCCAGTGGTTCGGGTTCTCGATCGTGTACAGGAGCGGCCCGAAGAAGTCGTTGAAGCAGAACAGGAACGAGAACAGCGCGACCGCCGCGATCGCCGGCTTCGAGAGCCGGATCACGACCGTCGTCAGGATGCGGAACTCGCCGCAGCCGTCCACGCGCGCCGCGTCGAGGTACTCCTCCGGGATCGTCAGGAAGAACTGGCGCAGGAGGAAGATCGAGAACGCGTCGCCGAGCCAGTTCGGCAGGATCAGCGGCCAGAGCGAGCCGACGAGCCCGAGCTTCGCCCACATGACGTAGACCGGGATCACGGTCACCTGCGGCGGCAGCATCATCGCGACGAGCGTGATCACGAACGCGACGTTCTGCCCGCGCCAGCGGAGCCGCGCGAGCGCATAGGCGACCGGGATACTCGAGACGACCAGGCCGAGGGTCCCGAGCCCCGCGTAGAGCATCGTGTTCAGGGCGTAGCGCCACATCGGCGCCTTGTGGAAGACCTCCGTGTAGTTGCTCCACTGGAAGGGGTGCGGCCAGAGGTGCGAGGAGAGCGCCTGCTGGTTCGTCATCAGCGAGGTCAGGGCGATGAAGATGAAGGGCGCGATGAAGATCAGCGCCCCCGCGATCAGGAGGCTGTGGTCGGCAACGGCGACCAGGAAGCGCTTACGGCGGACGGCGGCGGGCGGCTTGCGGCGAACGATCGCCTCGGATTCGACCGGGATCGCCGCGCTGCTCATCGCCCGCCCGCCTGGAAGTGAACGAAGCGCTTCGAGTTGAGGACAATCGCCAGCACGACCGCGAACGAGACGAACAGGAGCAGCATCGCGATCGCCGAGGCGTAGCCCATGTTGAAGTTCAGGAACGCCTGCTGGTAGAGCAGCACCGGGTAGAAGAGCGTCGAGTTCTCCGGGTAGCCGAGGTTCGTCGCGACGGTGCCGGTGCTCGCGGCGGAGCCGCCCGCGATCGTCGCCGCGACGTACGCCTGCGTGAAGTACTGGAGGCCGTCGATCACCGCGATCACGACCGCGAACAGGAGCACCGGGCTGATCGAGGGCAGCGTTACGTAGAAGAGCCGACGCCAGACGCCCGCGCCGTCGATCTCGGCCGCCTCGTACAGGTGCTGGGGAACGTCGACGATCGCGGCCAGGAAGATGATCATCATGTTCCCCACGCCCCAGATCGCGAGCAGCGTCAGCGACGGCTTCGCCCACGACGGCGAGTCGAACCAGAGCGGCCCCTGAATCCCGAGCTTCGAGAGGAAGATGTTGACCGGGCCCGTCGCGGGGTTGAGCAGGTACACGAACGCGAGGGTGGCCGCGACCGGCGGGGCGAGCGCGGGCAGGTAGAAGACCGTGCGGAACGTCCCCACCCCACGCCGCGCGCGCTGGAGCATCACCGCGATCCCGAACGCGAACAGCACCTGCAGCGGCACCGCAATCGCGAGGAACCAGAGCGTGTTCTTGACGGCCGGCCAGAACGTCTCGTCGGAGTGGAACAGGAACCGGTAGTTCGCGAGCCCGACCCAGCGCGGCGGGTTCAGCAGGTCGTAGTGCGTGAACGAGAGGTACGCGCTCCAGACGAGCGGGTAGCCGAAGAAGATCAGGAAGCCCGCGATCCACGGGCTCATGAACGCGAGCACAGTGCCGCGGCGGCGCCAGGCGGCCCTCCGCCTGGCGCGCTGCCGCTCGACGGGTACCGGGACGGACGCCGTGCCGGCGACCGAGCTCAACTCACGGCACTCCGCCGGCGCTGGCCTGCTTGAGCGCCGCGTTGATCTGCTTGTCCACGTTCTCCAGGCCGCCCTGGAGATCGCTCGCGTGCCCGTTCTGGTACGCGGTGTTGAAGGTGCTGAAGAGGTTCTGGTTCTGCGCTCCGATGATCGAGACCGGGGTCGTCGCCGTGTTCGGGTTGTTGAAGATCCGGACGAACACCGCGAAGCGCGGGTCGTTGTGCAGCAGCGGCGAGCGGGCGCTCGCCGTGGTGGTCGGAACGTTCGCGATCCCGTTCGAGAGCAGCGCCTCGGCCTTCGTGTTCGTGGCCAGGTACTTGACGAGCTCCCAGGCTGCGGCCTTCTGCTTCGCGGTCTTCGGGATCCCGAGGATGCTCCCGGAGGTGTAGCCAGCGCCGTAGAGCTGTGGCATCGAGTCCGCCACGGGCAGCGGCGCCGTGGCGTACTGCACCTTCGAGCCGTCCTTCTTGATCAGCGAGACTCGCCATTCGCCGTCGAGGTTCATCGCGACCTTGCCACGCTCGAACGCCTGAGACGGGGAGAACTCGTCGCCCGCCGCCGCCTGCCACTTGACGAGGTTGTTGTAGCCGTACCAGTCGACGAGGTTCTTCTGCCACTTCAGGAAGGCCTTCCAGCCGGGGCTCTTGGCGATGATCGAGTTCCCCTGCGCGTCGACCCACTTGGCCCCGAATTGCGGCCCCCAGTGAGCGGGCGCGTTCTCGTACCAGCCGTTGACCGGGTCGAGGCCGACGACCTTGAGCGAGCCGTCGCTGTTGCGAACCGTGAGCCTCTTCGCGTACTGCGTCAGCTCGGACATGGTCCGCGGCGGGTGCGTGAGGCCCGCCTTCTTGAACATCGCGGTGTTGTAGTAGAGGCCGTACGCGTCCGCGAGCATCGGCAGCGCACAGCGGTTGCCCTTGTACTGGGTGTAGTAACGCGGCGCCGGCGGGAACGTGCTCGCGGGGATGTTGTCCTGCTTCAGGTACGGGTCGAGGTTGATCCACGCACCCGACGAGCAGTACTTGCCGCTGTAGTCGGACGAGCTCGACTCCGCGACGTCGGGTGACTTCCCGGCGGTGATCGACGCGAGGATCTTCGTGTCGTCGATGCCGCCGCGCGTCGTGACGTGGATCCCCGGGTGCGTCTTCTCGAACTGGGCCACGACCTGCTTCATCACCCCGAGCTCCGGATCGGTGAAGTAGACCCAGTAGTTGATGTTCACCGGGTGGTCCGCGGAGAACGTGGTCGTGGACGCGCTGTTCTTCGACCCGCCCCCTCCCGAGCACCCAGCCGCCAGCAGGATCGAGACCAGCACCGCCACTGCCATCGCCGCCCGCTTCACCATTTCGAGCCCTCCTCGTTAAGTTTCCGAACGAGATTTATGACTCAATCGGCTTTTCGAGTCAAGCCTCTGGACGTTTTCCACAGGCTTGGTTAGGGTTGTTGACCATCGTGAGCGAGCAGACACGCGCCACTCCGCCCCTGCTGAAGCATCTCAACGAGCGCACCGTGCTCGAGACGATCCGCGCGGGCGCGCCCATCTCGCGCGCCGAGATCTCGCGCCGGGTGGGCATCTCGAAGCCGACGGTCTCGCTCGCGCTGCAGTCGTTGGTGGGCTCGGGGCTGGTGCGCGAGGCCGAGGACGGGCCCGACGGCCCCAGCTACGGCGCCGTCTACTTCGAGCCCGTGGCCGAGGCGGCTCTCGTGCTCGGGCTCGACCTCGGGGCCCGCTTCCTGCGCGGAGCGATCTGCGACCTCGGCGGGCGTGTGCGCGCGCGGCAGGACGTCGAGCTCTCGGACGGCGGGGCCGAGGCGGCGCTCGAGGCGATCGAGGAGCTGTGCGCCGGGCTGGTCGAGGCGACCGGCCTCGGGCGGCGGCTGGTCGACGGCGTCCTGGCAGGCGTGCCCGGCGTCGTCGAGGGTGCGAACGGCGTCGTCCGGCTCGCGGAGAACGTCCCCGGCCTCGAGGGCATGCGCTTCGCCGAGGAGCTCCGCGAGCGGCTCGACATGCCGGTCGTGCTCGAGAACGACATCAACCTGGCGGCGGTCGGTGAGCGCTGGCGCGGGGCGGCGCGGGGCGTGGACGACTTCGTGTTCCTCTCGGTGGGGACGGGCATGGGCGCCGGCCTCGTCCTGGGCGGTCAGCTCCACCGGGGGCGCCACGGCGCCGCGGGCGAGATCGACTTCGCGCTAGGCGACGGCGGCGAGGCGAGCGACCCGTCAGCACCGGCGGTGTCGGCACTGGCGGCCGAGCTCGCGGAGCGGGACGACGACACGAGCCTTACGCCGCCCTACGAGGCGCGAGCGGTGTTCGGCGCCGCGCGCGCCGGAGACGATGTGGCCCGCGCGGTCGTCGACGAGGTGGCGAGGCGGATTGCCCTCCACATCGCTCCGGTCGCCGCAGTCGCGGATGTCGAGCTCGTGGTGCTCGGCGGAGGCCTGGGCGCCAACGGCGACCTGCTCCTGGTCCCGGTTCGCGACCACCTGGCCGACTGGCTTCCGTTCCCGCCGCGCGTCGAGATCTCGACTCTCGGAGACGCGGCCGTCCTGACCGGCGCGCTGGCCGTCGGGCTCCGCTCGGCCAGGGACAACGTCTTCGAGACGCGCTCCCGCCCGAGCGCCTCCGCGTAGCGCCTGCGCTCCCGCGAGGATGATGCGAACATATGTTCCGTGCCTGCCGAGGCCACGATCCTGCACGCCGACGTCGACGCGTTCTTCGCCTCGGTCGAGCAGCGCGACGATCCCCGGCTCCGGGGCCGCCCGGTGATCGTCGGCGCAGGCGTCGTGCTCGCCGCCAGCTACGAGGCGAAGGCGCACGGCGTGCGGACGGCAATGGGCGTTGCCCGGGCGCGCCGCCTGTGCCCCGGAGCAATCGTCGTCCCGCCGCGCATGTCCGCGTACTCCGAGGCGAGCAAGGCCGTCTACCGCGTCTTCGACGACACGACGCCGCTCGTCGAGGGCCTGTCGATCGACGAGGCGTTCCTGGACGTCCGCGGCCTGCGGCGGAGCTCGGGCACGCCGTCCGAGATCGCCCTACGGCTGCGGCACGAGGTGCGCGAGCGGGTCGGCCTGCCGATCACCGTCGGAGTCGCACGGACGAAACACCTCGCCAAGGTCGCGAGCGGCGTGGCGAAACCCGACGGCCTGCTCGTCGTTCCGCCCGATGGTGAGCTCGCCTTCCTCCACCCGCTTCCGGTCGAGCGGCTCTGGGGCGTCGGCCCGGTCACGGCCAGGAGACTGCACGACCTGGGAGTCACCACTGTGAGCCAGGTGGCAGCCTTCGGCGAGGAGGCGCTCGAGGCGCTCGTCGGCCGAGCCGCCGGCCGGCATCTGCACGCGCTCGCCCACAACCGCGACCCCCGCCCGGTGCAGGCGCGACGGCGACGGCGCTCGATGGGGGCCCAGCGTGCGCTCGGCCGCTCTCCCACCCCTCCCGCGGAGGTCGACGCGGCGCTCGTCGCGCTCGTCGACCGCGTCACGCGCCGGATGCGGATCGCCGGACGGCGGGGCCGGACGGTCGTGCTCCGGATCCGCTTCGACGACTTCTCTCGCGCGACGCGCTCGCTCACGCTCCCGCGTGCGACCGCGAATACCGCGCGGGTCCTGGCTGCGGCCCGAGATCTCCATTCGATCGCAGTGCCCATGATCGAGCGGCGCGGCATCACCCTGGTCGGAGTCGCCGTGACGAACCTCGACGACCGCATGCTGCAGCTCGCGCTGCCGCTCGATCGGCCCGACACGGACGCGCTCGACGCCGCGCTCGACGAGGTGTGCCGGCGATTCGGGCCCGCCGCGGTCACCCGCGCCGTCCTCCTGGGCCGTCGGCCCGGAGTCGCGATGCCGCTCCTGCCCGACTAGCACGAGCTTGAAAAGCGAACGTATGTTCGCTTTCATCTCAGAGGTGCAGCTCGCGCTGGACTCGCTCGACCGCCTGGTGGAGACGCTCGAAGAGCAGGGCCCGCTCTCGGCCGTGGACGCGGCCCGCTCGCTCTTCGCGACCTCGTCGATCCCGCACGGGCTGGCCTCCTCCCTCCTCGCGGACCTCACGGCCGGCGACAGCAGGCTCGTCTGCTCCGGGGCCACGGTGTCCCTCGCCACAGGACGCGTCGACCCCCTGCTGGAGGAGGCGCGCTTCGTCGTCTTCGACCTCGAGACGACCGGTCTCTCCGCGGCGCGCGACCGGATCTGCGAGCTCGGCGCCGTCCGCGTGCGGGCACTCGAGCCCACCGACTCGTTCTGCTCGCTCGTCGACCCGGGAGTCGCGCTCCCCGCTCCGGTCGCCCGCCTGACCGGCCTGCGCGATCAGGAGCTGCAGCGGGCACCCCCGGTCGCGGGCGTCGTCCGCCGCTTCCTGGCGTTCGCCGGAGACGACCTCCTCGTCGCCCACAACGCGCGCTTTGACCAGCGCTTCCTGGAGCGGCAACTGCTCCGTCTCCACGGACGGCGCCTGTCCGAGCCGCCCCTCTGCACGGCGGCCCTAGCACGCCGCCTGCTCGAGGGACGCGTGCGCCGGGTCGGCCTAGCCTCGCTCGCCCATTTCTTCGGCGTCCCGACCAGGCCCTGCCATCGGGCGCTTCCGGACGCAGAGGCGACGGCGCAGGTGCTCGTGCACCTGATCGGCCTCGCCCAGGAGCTCGGCGCGAGACATCTCTCGGACCTCCGCACGCTCGCCGCGCCGCGCAAGCGCCGCGTCTACGACAAGCGCTCGCTGGCCCGGGGCGCGCCCACGCGTCCCGGCGTCTACCTGTTCCGCGACCGCCACGACCAGGTGCTCTACGTCGGCCGGGCTCGCGATCTGCGCGCCCGTCTCCGCTCGTATTTCCAGAGCCAGCAGCAACGGCCGTCGGTCGAGGCGGCGCTGCTCGCGCTCGCCCGGATCGAGTGGCGCGTGCTCGGCTCAGAGCTCGAGGCGGCGCTCGAGGAGCTGCGCCTGATCCGTGAGCTCCAGCCGCCTGCGAACTCCCGCAGCCGCCGGACCGACCACGGCGTCTACCTGAAGCGCCGGAACGACGACGTCGTCGTCACGAAGACGGCGACCGAGCTCGGCCCGATCGCCAGCCGCCGCAAGGCGTCGCTCGCCGCACGCGCGCTTGCGTCCAGCGCGCCCGAGGAGCTCGAGGGCCTCCTCGCGGACGGTGGCCCTCTGCCAAGGCTCCAACGGCGGCTCTCGCGCCTGTCAAGGGAGCTTCGCTACGAGGAGGCGGCCCGGCTGCGCGACCGGATCGAGGCGCTCGAGCACGTCGTCGAGCGCCTGCGGCGACTGGAGCGTCTGCGCACCCTGGAGCTCTGTCTCGTCGCGCCGGCTGTCGACCCTGCCTGGCGCAAGGCGTTCTTCGTCTGCGGCGGCCGGATGTGCGCTGTGCGCCAGCTTCCTCCGGGCGGAGGCGCGAGCCTGGAGATCGAGGCGGGCCTTGCGCAGTGCCGAACGGCCCGCGCCGAGGCCGGCGGCCCGCTGAACTCCGAGCAGGCCGAGGACCTGCTGCTCATCGACGCCTTCGCGCGCATCCCACCGCCGGAGCTGGCGGTGCTACCCCTCGACGCGGAGCGGATCAGGGCCCACGTCGGCCCCGGCGCCTAGACCTCGCGCGTAAGCCAGACCTCCGGCTCGCCCTGCACGCCCGATGCGACCAGCCTCTCGCGTAGGTCGCCGGCCCCGGCGAACGCCTGCGCCGCGTCGAGGTCGTCGAAGTCGTGCCAGACGGTGATGTCGGTCGGGTCGTCGACCGACTGGAAGACGCCCTTTCCGCGAACGCCGGCGGCCTCCTGCATCTCGGCGGCGCTGTCGTACACCCGACGCCACGCGTCGTAATCGGCCACGGTATGGCGAACGAACATGCGTACCATGCTTCCTCCTTTGTCGCGGACGTCCTCGGTCGAGCCGCAGCCAGCCTAGAGCAAGCTTTAGGGTCAGGGCTTGATCGTCTCCCTCCATGTTGCGACAGGAGCGGCGGGAGGCTCGCTCGTCCGCTCCAGGCTCGCCTCGGTGCCGCTCGGCTTGGCGCTTCACCTTGCCGGGGATCGCGTGCCGCACTGGGACATCGGCGATCGCCGCTTCGAGATCGGCTCCGGGGTCGCCGCGGTCCTTCTCCTCGCAGCCGTCCGCGGGCCGTTCGATCCGGCCGTGACCGGGGCGCTCGCGGCGTCGTCTCCTGACCTCGAGCACGTCCTGCACCTTCCGCGGCCAGGCGGCCGCAAGCTCTTCCCCAGCCACCGTGTGCACGGCTGGCACCGCAGCGGCGGCGTTCACACGTCGACTCAGCTACTCGTCGCCGGCGTCCTGATCGGCCTCCTGCTGCACCGCCGCTAACGACTTCAGACGTCCCTCGGGACGTTGTGATTCAGGGTGAACACGATGCGCATTGCCTTGTGTCCGAGGTCAGCAGTAGGACCGAACATGCACGGGCAGCCGCCGTCGATCACGGCGATCCCGCGCTCTCGGCCATAGGCGGTCGCGGTCTCGGAAACGCTGCCTTCACCGGGACCGCGGTGCATCCAGACGTGCTTGATCCCGAGCTCTGCGCACTCGCGCATCGTCTCGTCGGCGATCTCGGGTCGCGTGCCGATCACGACCGCCTCGACCCCTCCCGGAATCGAGTGGAGATCGTGGTAGGCGCGATCGCCCTCGACCTCGTCCGCGTTGGGGTTGACGGCGAAGACCTCGTAGCCGCGGTCGCGCAGGCGCTTGTAGACAACGTTGCTGCCGTGGTTCCCGGGCGCTCGTGAGACGCCGGTGACAGCCACACGCCTGTGGGCGAGAAAATCGGCTGCCGCGTCTTTGATGCTCGTCATTCCAGAGCTCCTCTCCTGAGACACACGACCAGCGTCTCAGCCCCGTCGTAGGGAGACATCGGGGATGGCGCTGATCGGTGGTTGCGGGTAAGGCGCAGCCCGCGCTGGGAGTCGGCTCATACCAGGAGCTTGAAGGCGCGGCCCAGCCTCTGGAGCCAGGTGTCGGCGGGTACGAGCAGACCACGCCCCGCGAACCCCACGGTTCGGTCGAGAGCGGCAAGGTAGTCGTCGTAGAGCTCGCGGTCGCCGCGGATCGCCCAGAGCGCCTCGGCGTTGACCCAGGCGGTGTCGCGCGCACGGGCGACGTCCCACATCGCAAGGACGTCGTCGATCCGGTAGACGCGGTGAAGCAGCCGGTCGAGACGGCGGAGCCAGCCGCCGAGATACTGCTGCTTGACCTGCGCCTCCACGGCCGCGAGCACCTTGTTGATCCGCATGTAGTCGTCGTGCTGGGGCGAGCCTCTGGCAAGCGCGATCTTGGACCGCTCGCAGCTCGTGACGAGCGCGACCGGCAAATCTCGGTTGATATGAGCGTTCATCCCGGCGAACGCGAACTGGAGGGGCGCGACGCCCTTGCGAGACCGGGCTTCGAACAGCGCGGCCCAGGCGCGCGGAACGCCGCGTGGATCGCGGCTCGAGGCGTCGACAGCCTGAAAGAAGAGATCGGCGAAGCTCGCGTCGAGCTGTGCCAGGAAGCGCGGGTCGGCAAAAGTCATCCCCGCGAGCCGAGCCTGGACGCTCTCGGTCACGGCGAGGTAGAGACGAGCGAAGCACGCGACGCCGTCGGAAGGGCGAAGTGGCGCGAGGATCGCCTCCATCCGGGCGATCGCCTCGGCAACGGGAGCGCTCGAGGGCACCGGCCGACCGTGCGCCTCGGCGGTACCTCCGCCCCCGGTCAGCTCGTCAGCAGCTGAACGAGCCGCTGGCCCTCGGGGCGCCCGAGGCCGGTGCAGGCGTTCCAGCCTTCCCGCGCCTCGTAGGCGCCGTTGCCGCCGCTTGTGATCTCCTTGAAGCCGCCGCTCGTGTGCGCCTTGTAGAGCGTCGGATTGAGGAAGCCGGCCGGACGGCCACGGTGCTGGTTGACGAGGGCGAGCAGGCCCGCCCAGAGTGGGGCGACGGCGCTCGTGCCGCCGATCACCGTCTCCTCACCGTCGACCCGGACCCGGTAACCGCTGGCGGGATCGGCATCGCCCGCCACATCGGGAACGCCGCGCCCGCTTCGGTGCGGGGGGTTGGCGGACTTGTCGACCTTGGCGCTGCGCTGCCAGGCGGGAAGGGGGAAGGTCTCGCTCACCCCGCCGCCGGTAGCCCCGTTCGTCTCCCAGACGCGCTCGGAGCGGATCGTGCCGTTGGCGCTCTCGATGCGGGTGCCGCCGCAGCCGACCACGTGCGGGCTCGAAGCGGGAAAGTCGACGTGCTGGCGCCCGTCGCCGACTCCGTCGGTCGAGCCGTTGTCGCCGGCCGCCACGAAGACGCTCATGCCGAGCGCTGCCGCTTCTTGGAACGCCTCGTCGTAGACGCGGCGCGACTGCTCGGTCCAGAACTGCGAGTCCTCGGGAGCGCCCCAGCTTATCGACATGATCGAAGATGCGCGCTGGTCGTGCACGGCGCTGGTGATTGCCTCGTAGAAGCCGCGGTCGGTGTTGCGGGCGAAGTAGACGAGGATCTCCGCCTTGGGCGCGACCGCGCCCGCGACTTCGATGTCGAGCACGACCTCGCCGTCGGCGGAGTCCGGGGTCGAGGGCGAGTTGGGCTGGCCTGCGACCGGGACGGCGGTGACCTTGGGAGCATGCAGGCCGAGCTCGCGGAAGTAGGTCTTGAGATCGTTGGGGCGGAAACCTCCGCCGAGCTCGATCAGGGCGATCTTCTGGCCGCGTCCATCCAGGTTGGACGGAAAGTCGTAGAGGCGGGCGATCTGGAGCGGGGTGAAGGCGCGCGTCGCCCTGGGGCTCAGGCCTTCGCTCTCGAGCCGGCGGAAGTGCGGCTTGGCCTGCGGGCGGCTGTCGAGCCCGATCACTGCCGTGACGATCGGCGCAAGCTCTGCCGGCACGTGCACCGGCCCGCTGCGGGCGCGGAAGCGCACCCCCTCGTGCTCGTACTCCTCGAAGGAGACGTCGAAGGCCTTGGCGACCGCCGCCGCCGGGCCGGCCAGCACCACCGTGCGCCGCGCCTGGTCGGACTCGCGCACTTCGAGACCGTGTTCGCGCGCGAACTGCGCGACTCGCTCCAGGTCGGCCGCGTCGGCCCCGAAGCGCTGCGCGAACTCGGTGCGGCTCAGGGGCTCCGCTCCCTCCTCGAGCTTCGGCAGGGCCGCATCGTCGCGGCGGCGGACGACGATCGTCACCCGCACCTCCTGGTCGGCCGGGATCGGCCCGACTCTCTTTGCCCCCGGGAGCGCTTCGCGCTCGCTTCCCTCGATCGGTACGCGGCCAGACGGCATGGCTCTCCCCTCTCGCTCGAGGCTATGTTCTTCAGACAAGCCTAGACCCTTGGCCGCAGATGATCAATCCGGCGCTTGAGCCCGAGAGCTGTAGCCTGGCTGGCCGCTCACGGTGTGACGCCGCTCGTCCCGGTGACGAAGCGCGCAGAGTCCTAGGAAAGCCCACAAATGGACGCGCAACCGGACAGGCACCGGGCGTCCTACAGGTGGCCTCTGGCGATGGCCGCGAGCACTCGGGCCCTAGCGAGGTAGACCAGAGTTCCGGCTCCCTTGGAGCTGTCGACCGCGTAGACGACGCCGAGCGATCCGACAGCGCCGTAGTCCCACGCGCCGCCCGAGAGAGCGGTCGGAAGGCTGACGCTCCTACCTGTGTTCAGGTCGAGGATGCGCAGGTGACGACCGACCGAAAAGAGCGCGATCCGCCCGAACGCCTTCAGGTGCCCGTCTCGCGTGTATGGCTTCGGTGTCTTGACCTGCCAGCTGTGCTCGAGCTTCCCAGTCCGGGCGTCATAGACCTCGAGCGACTTCGTCTGCGTCAGCACGACCAGCCGCCCGCCGCCCATGGCGATCTCCTCCGCGGAGCTCGGCGTGACCTGCCTGAGGAGGGCTCCGGAAGCCGAGTAGATGCCGATGGTGCCGTCCGGCCGAAGGACGGCTACGCGACCTGCATCCACAGATCTCGACACGACGGACTGCACGCCCGCGACGAGTGAGTGGAGCCTGCCTTTCCCGGAGCTGATGAGGCTCAGGCTGCCGCTCGTGATCGTCTCGAAGCTCGGGCCGCCAAGGGTCGGCTTCGTCGTCCAGCGGCTGACGACGAGCAACTTGCCCGAGCCGGCCAGACCGCCGATCCAATCGCCGTCCCAGCGCTGCAGCTCGTCCCGGCCGAACTCGTGGACTCGGTAGGCGTGGGCGAGGCTCTTGACGCCACGCCCAGTCGAGGAAGCGGTATAGAGATCCTCGTTGGTCTCTTCCGAATTGCCCTCCACGGTCCGCCTGACCCAGGCAACCCGCTCTCCGGCAATCGCGACCTGACCGATGAGTGGGTAGTAACTGCGCGGCGTGGTCTCCACTCGCCAGCTTGCGCCCGACCGGATGTTCCAGACGTACACGCCGTTCCGGTCGGTGCTATAGGTGCTGTAGACGACGCGCGGCCCGTCCATGGCCAGGGCCGTGACGGATCCGCTGGCGTGCTTGAGCTTCCGCGTCGGCCCGCTCGTCGCGGAGGCCGAGACGGAGAGAGCAAGCAGCGAGCACAGGCCCAGAAGCACCACGCACGTCAGAAGCCTTTTCATCGGCCACCTCCGTCGGAAAGGTCCCAAACAGGCCGTTTGGCGGCATCCGAGGAACTGCTGATTCGAGCGCGTGAAGTGCGTAGCCCATCCGTGTCAGTCGTTCTGTCGCGCTCTGGTGCCGGAGCTCGATGGTGCTGAACGAGCAGCTCTCCACACAGCCCGGCTCGGAGTCATCGCCGAAGCCCGTCGCTGACGCCGCAGAAAAGAAAACGCTCTGTCCCTGTTTCCAGGGCGTTTATAGGTGGAGCTAGCCGGACTCGAACCGGCGACCTCCTGGGTGCGATCCAGGCGCTCTCCCAGCTGAGCTATAGCCCCGCGCGCGGGACAGTGTAGCTAGCTGTTTCGCCGAACCAGCGTCACGCCGTCGCGAACCGTCAGCAGCACCGCGGTCACGCGCGGGTCGCTCGCCAGGCGGTCGTTCAGCTCCTTGATCGCCCGCGTGTTATCCGAAATGCCCTCGTCCTCGAGGACCGCGCCGCTCCAGAGGGTGTTGTCGAACGCGATCAGCCCCCGCGGAGCGAGACGGGGCAGCAGCGTCTCGAAGTAGTTCACGTAATTCTGCTTGTCGGCGTCGATGAAGACGAAGTCCCAGTCGCCCTCGAGCCGCCCGATCGTCTCCAGCGCCGGCCCGGAGTGGACGGTGATCCGGTCGGCGTACGGGCTCTTCGCGATGTAGCGGCGCGCGACCTCGGCGTGCTCCTCGTCGGCCTCGCACGTGTGGATGTGGCCGCCCTCGGGGAGGCCGAGCGCCATCGAGAGCGCCGAGTAGCCGCTAAACGTGCCCAGCTCGAGCACGCGCCTGGCGCCGAGCGCGTAGACGAGCAGCTCCAGGAACCGGCCCTCGATCGCGCCGGCCAGCATCTGCGGCGACGACAGCGTCGCCTGCGTCTCGGCGCTGAGCGAAGCGAGCAGGTCGGGCGGAGGCGTCGTGTGCGCCTCTGCGTACTCCTCGATCTCGTCCGGCACGATCACGCGGCGGGCGGCTGGGTGCGGGGCGCGTCCTGCAGCGTTCCCGCGCCCACACGCGCTGCCATGTCCTTCGACTGCTCGCGGTAGATCGAGCCGTCCTCGAACTCGATCCACGGGTAGGAGCTCTGGCCGGTCCGCTGCTTCGTCTCCTCGCGGTTCCACCGGCCCCAGGGCATCTTCACCACCTCGTACTGGATCCCGGCCTCGTCGAGCGCCTTCTGCACCCGCCAGCACGGGTGGCCGCCGAACGTGACCCACATCTGCGTGCAGCGGTGGAGCTTGATCGCCATGGTCCCTCCTTAGCCTCGTTCCACCCGCGAGCCGCCGACGATCGCGTCGCGACCGTCGTCGAACCGGACCCAGGCCTTGCCGTTGCCGTCGTAGTCCGGCGACCAGACGATCAGCGTCGCGTCCTCGCCGCCGACGCGCACGCGCTCGGTGCCCTCGGGCTGCGCTCCGCGCCAGACGCGGATGAACGGGTTCTCCTCCCGTTCGCGCCCGATCGTCGTCTCGTCGGTGTGGCCGGGCAGCACGCGCATCTGGTCGGGGAGCTGCATGAGCACCTCCATCACCGAGCGGCGGATCTGGTCGAGGTCTCCCCCGCCGACCGCGTCCTTGAACAGCACGTCGCCGGTACAGACGAGCTCGCCGTTGAAGACGTAGGCGAGGTGGTCGTCCTTGTGGCCGGGGGTCTTGAGCGCCTCGATCTCGAGGCCGCCCGTCATCAGGCCGCGCTTGGTGGCCGCCTTGAGGCCGAACTCCCGCAGGACCTGCTCGTCGCCCGCGATGTGGTCGTGGTCGGCGTGGGTCGTGAGCAGGTGCGTGACCCTCACCCCATGCCGGTCGACGGCGTCGAAGAGCGGCTGGAGGGGCGCGCCCGAGTCGACGAAGACACCCGTCCCTCCGGTCATGTCCGCGATGAAGTACGCGTTGGACAGCCATTCCGGGTGCATGCTCCGCTCGACGATCACTGCCCGCTAGGCTAGACGTTCCGACCGAGAGGAGGACGGATGGCCGGTCTCATGTCACGGGCTTCGGCAATCATGAAGGCGAAGATCTCGAAGCTGCTCGACCACGCCGAGGACCCGGCGGAGACTCTCGACTACTCGTACGAGCGGCAACTCGAGCTGCTGCAGAACGTCAAGCGCGGGATCGCAGACGTGGTCACCGCGAAGAAGCGGCTGCAGCTCCAGGAGACCCAGCTCGAGCAGAGCGTCGTCAAGCTCGACTCGCAGGCCCGCGAAGCCCTGGCAGCTGGCCGCGAGGATCTCGCCCGCCAGGCGCTCGAGCGCAAGTCCGGGTTGCAGCAGCAGCTGCAGAGCCTCGACCAGCAGGCGAAGCAGCTCGAGGAGCAGCAGGCGAAGCTCGAGGCGAGCGAGAAGGCGCTCTCGGCCAAGGTCGAGGCCTTCCGCACGCAGAAGGAGACGATCAAGGCGCAGTACTCGGCCGCCGAGGCGCAGGTGAAGATCGGCGAGGCGGCGACCGGGATCGGCGAGGAGATGGCAGACACCGGCCTCGCGATCCAGCGCGCGAAGGACAAGACCGAGCAGATGCAGGCGCGCGCGGCCGCGATCGACGAGCTGACCACATCCGGCGCGCTCGAGGACTTCACCTCCGACCAGACCGAGCTCGACCGCGAGCTCGGCGCCCTCGCCTCTCAGTCCCAGGTCGACAAGGAGCTGGCCGCGATGAAGGCGGAGATCGGCTCCGGCGACAAGCAGAAGGAGCTCAAGCAGTGATCGTGCGGCTGATGAGCGAGGGCCGGTACGAGGTCGACGACGAGGTCGCGAAGGGCCTCAACGACATCGACGACCAGGCCGGCGCGGCCGTCGAGCGCGGCGACGAGGAGGCGCTCTCGGAGCTGCTGCGGCGGATGGCCGACGCGGTACGGACGAACGGCGTCCGGGTTCCGGACGAGGACCTCTCGGCCTCGGAGGCGATCATCCCGCCCGACGACCTTTCGCTCGAGGAGGCGCGCCGCCTCTTCGAGGACGAGGGCCTGATCCCGGATCTGCCGAGCTAGCGCGCGGGCGTCAGGTGCGTGAGCGCGAGCCGCAGCCACGTGACGGCGTCCAGGGCCAGGAACACGGTGCCGTAGCCGCCGGCCGAGAGGCCGACGAGCCTCGCGCGCGCCGGCTCCGGATCGTCCGGTTGTACGCGTCGACGTAGCGCGGCAGCTCCTTGCCGATCGCCCATCTAAGGCGTCGCTCGCGATGCCGACCAGAGACCGTGCCGGCACGGTCGTCTTGCAAGCCCTTTAGAGAGGCGCGTTGAACAGCCCGAACCAGCGGGTGAGGTCCTGCTCCACGGGAAGCTCTTTCTCCATCTTGGCCTTCAGCTCGAGCTCCTCCGCGTTGTCACGTTCCTGACCCTCCCCGGTCGGAACGAACGGCCAGAACGCGCCCGGCTTGAAGCCGTAGATCCAGTAGACGCGCTTCTCCTTGAAGTTGCCGTCGAACGGGAAGACCGCCGCGAGCAGCTGCGGCCCGAAGCCGCGCGCCTCGAGCTCGGAGGCGACGACGTGGACGGTCGTCACCAGGTCCTCGAAATCCTGGTCCCGGACGACGAGCCACTCGTAGCCGAGGTCGTCGGTCTTGCGCTCGACCTGCGAGCCCGACTCCTTCGCAACCGCGTCGAGCAGCTCCTGAAGGTCGTTCTCGGCGCGGATGAACGACTCGGCCGAGAGCGCCCTGAAGCAGACGCCGGCCGCGCCGGCCGGCTTCAGGTCGAGGTCGGACTGGAGCGTGATCCGCGCCGTCGACATCGCGAACAGGCGGTCGTCACTCGCCGGATCCTTGAGCTTGCTGCGCCCGAAGAGAGCGTCCCGGAGGCCCAACGACTAGCTCAGTCGACCGGACGCCCCATCTCCCGGGCGATCTCGGCGAGGGCGGCCAGGCGCTTCTCGAGCGGGGGGTGGTCCATGAAGAGCTCCGAGAGGCTCTTCTTCACGCTCGGAGGGAAGATGAAGAGGGCGCTCACGCCCTGGACCTCGCGGAGGTCCTTCTGCGGGATCAGCGTCATCTGGCTCGAGATCTTCTGCAGCGCGCTCATCAGGTACTCCGGAGCGCCGGTGATCACCGCCGAGCCGCGGTCGGCCGCGTACTCGCGGTAGCGCGACAGCGTGCGGATCAGGACCCAGCTGATCGCGTAGGTCACGATCGAGACGACGGCGACGATCAGCCAGACCGGCACAGTGTTGTTGTTGTTGCCGCGCCCGCCGAACATGCCGCTGTAGAGGCCGATGCGGGTCATCAGCCCGGCGAGCATGGCGAAGAACGACGCCAGGGTCATGACCAGGACGTCGCGGTTGGCGATGTGCGTCAGCTCGTGCGCCAGAACGCCCTCGATCTCCTTCTCGTCCAGGCGGTCCCAGAGGCCAGTTGTGACCGCGACGACGGCGCGCTTCTGGTTGCGGCCGGTCGCGAACGCGTTCGGCATCGGGGTATCGACGATGGCGACGCGCGGCTTCTTCAGGTCGGCCATCCCGCAGAGGCGCTCGATCATCGCGTGCAGCTGCGGCGCCTCCTCCTCGCTCACGATCCTCGCGCCGGAAGCGCGCAGCGCGAGCTTGTCGGAGGTGAAGTACTGGAAGAACGCCAGGCCGCCGATGATGATGATTCCGAAGTAGAGGCCGACGTTGAAGACGGAGAACAGAACGACGGCGAAGAGCACGTAGAGAAGCCCGAGCAGGAAGCTCGTAAGGAGCATCCGCGACGTCAGCCCAAAGTCCCGTCCGTAAGCCTTGCGTTTCATCGAGAATCGCCCTCCTTGAAGGCGCGTAGGTCCACCTGGATTGTAGCTCTGGGGCTCGGACTCGCCGCTTGCGCCGCCGGAACCGCAGCCGCCGCGCCGCCCGAGCGCGTCGCTGTGATCGTCGCGCCGGCCTCCTCCCCGGTCTTCTCGTCTCCGCGGGCGGCTCACGGGCTCGTCTCGCCGGGAGGAGGCGAGACGGTGACGCGCCGCGCCGCTCTGGCCGCCCTCCTGCGCGGGAAGCAGGGGAACGTCCTCCTGCACGGCGGCGTCCCGCAGGGCAAGCCGCTGATCACGCTGTCACGGCGGCCCGCGGAGACGACCTTCTACGTCGCGCTCCCGCCCCCGGGCAAACACGGGAACCTCGCGCGCTACCCGATCGCTGTGGTCGGACCGGGCTACCGCGGAGTGCTGACGTCGAGCTCGACGCACGTCGACGGGCTCGTCGCGATCGGGGACGTCGCCCTCTCGGCGCGCGACCTCGAGCGGGGCGAGCGCCCGATCGTCCGCTCGCGGGCGTCCGCCGATCCGCTCGGCCACGTCCGCTGGCTCGAGACCCGTCTTGTTCACGCGCGCGACTCCCGCCTGACGGCCGAGATCGAGCTCGCTTCGGTGATGGCAGCGTTCGCGCTCGTGGCGTTCCTCTCGGGCGCGGCCTGGCTCGGGCGCGCTGCGTTCTTCGCCGGGCCGGCCTGTCTCGTCGCGGCCGTCCTGCTGAGCTCGGCCGGCCTCACGCGCTTCGGTCAGACCGCGGTCCTGCTCCCGCTGGTGGGCTCGGCGATCGCGCTCGCGGCCGGCTGGTTCCTGCGGCCTCGCTGG
>Ga0335082_10002476_pt1 | contig 19885 bp, 18 predicted proteins | sample Lox_Sample_41_FD_206718 | JGI IMG/M metagenome (GOLD analysis project Ga0335082, IMG submission 206718) | Soil microbial communities from Loxahatchee National Wildlife Refuge, Florida, United States - Lox_Sample_4.1 | ecosystem: Environmental > Terrestrial > Soil > Wetlands | place: USA...
GAGCCGCGATTCGCGGGGTGAGCACGCCCGGGCTTCAGCGCGCGCTGGCTTCGGCGGCTGCCGCGTGCGTGCTCGGCGTCGGGCCGGCCGCGGCTTCCGCCCAGCCCTCGCCGATGCTCGCCGGAGTCGCGAGCGCGATCGTGCCGGGCCTGGGCCAGGCGGCCCTGGGCGATTACGGTACGGCCGCGGCCCACTTCGGCATCTTCGCGGCCTCGCTGTCGGCCGGCCTGTACTACCAGAACAAGCCGGATTTCCTGAGCGACGAGGCGCGCTACTCGAGCAACAGCGAGGTGATCAACCAGACGACGCTGCGGAGCGACTTCGCTCTGCGTCTCGCGACGGACACCATCCTCTACTCGTCGTTCGGCGCGTACCGCGACGCGCGGGCGCGCGACGATCTTTCCTACCGGACGCCGGCGCCGAAGGAGAGCCTGTCGGACCTCGCGCTCGCGCCGTTCTCGCTCGAGTTCCTCGCGCGCCCTACGACGTTTATTCCGCTCGCCCTCCAGGCCTGGGCCGCGTCGCGCAAGGACAGCTATGCCGTCTTCCGGGCGAGCGACGTCAGCTCGGGTGAGCTGCACGCCCACAACGTCGTCACGAGCGGGACCACGGCGGTCGGCGAGGAAGGGTTCTTCCGAGGCTTCGTGAACAACGAGCTCAGCAACCGCTGGGGCGACGGCTGGGGCCTCGCCGGGTCGTCGGCCCTCTTCGGGCTTGCGCACAACGGGCAGGGCGATGCCGCGAACGTGCTCCAGGCGACGGTCGCGGGCGCCTACCTCGGCTGGGTGCACCAGCGCAACGGCTTCCAGATCGGGGAGGACGTCGCCCTGCACTTCTGGTTCGATTTCATAGCCGGCTTCGCGGCAATCCGCCACGGCGGGAGCGCGCAGCTCGTGACCTTGAGGATTCCCTTCTAGAATAGGCGGAAGGCGGAGGTCGCCGAGAGACCGGTACTGAGGGAGGGCCGATGGAAAACCGCACACCGAAGGGTCCGTCACCCGACGAGATCCTGGACGTGATCGATCTGAGGGACTTCGCCCGGCACGCGGTGTCGCGCACGGTCCCGAAGAACACCGTCGTCGTCACCGAAGGGGACCGGACGGACTCGCTATACATCATCGTTTCGGGCCGCGTGAAGATCTACGTGAATGACAAGAAGGGCAAGGAGATCGTGCTTGGCGAGTCCGGGCCCGGGGAGTATTTCGGGGAGATGGTGCTCGACGAGGGCCCGCGCTCTGCCTCGGTGATGGCTCTCGAGCCGACCCAGTTCCTCGTCATCCCCAAGGAGGACTTCAAGGAATTCGTGGCGAAGAGCCCGGAGTTCGCGCTGCACTTGATCTGCAAGCTCATCAAGCGCGTGCGCGCGCTCACCGACGACGTCAAGACGTGAGGGCTCATGGACGTGTACGGCCGGGTGGCGCGCATGCTGCTCGATCTCGCGGTGGAGCGCGACGGCGTTCTCGTTATCCACGAGCGGCCCAAGCCGCGGGAGATCGCCGCCCGCGTCGGCGCGTCCCGCGAAATGGTCAGCAACATCCTCCGCGACCTCGCCGAGGGTGGCCACATCGAGATCAAGGGCGAGCGGATCACCATCGCCCGCGCGCTGCCGCGGACCTGGTAGGGCGGGTTTACCACGTTCGGGATACGCGGCGCGCCGGAGCTGCAGTTTCTGGGGCGAGGGCATACCCGCCCTTGTTCCGGGGCTCGCGCTCCGGGCGTAGGGGGGCGAAATCGTCCTTCACCATCGGTTTCACCGCCTCGACGATGGGGATGAGCAGGTAGCGTACGATCGCTCGGAGCAGATCGTGACGCCTCAGGTAGTCTGCGACTGGTGGGCTGTATTTGTAGTACACATCGACGAACGTTCGTCCGGCGCGGTTCGTGAGCAAATATCTGTCCCGGAACTTGCGCAGATACTGAACCTCCACGGCGAGCGGGCTCCCGAATGCCGCGGTCGCGATGAAGCAACCGCCGCCCCCTCCACCGCCGGAATTGTTTGCGGGCGGTGGTGGGGCTATTGGTACCGCAGAGCTGCCCTCGACATTAGCGAGTATCGCCTGCTGATAGCCCGAAGAGAGTGTATACGCGACAAGGAATGGTCCGACGTCGGAAGATCCCGCCGACGTAGGGGAATAGCGCAGGCGAACGCTGCAGGCCGCCCCCGGAGCCAGGGTCTGGCCCGAGCAGGTGTCGCCCACGATGCTGAACGGGTCCGAGACGAAATTGGGCGCTGGGGCGACGCTGGCGTTCATGCCGGTGTTGTTGGTGACGACAAAGTCGCTGTCCGCGGTCTGGCCTGAGGTTACGTTGGAGAAAAGCGCATTGTTCACGCACAGCGACAGTCCCGGAGAAGGCTGGCCCGCCACGAGCCGGCCGTTGGCCGTGTCGTAATACACCAGCGTAGCCGATCCGTTCGGCAGCGATTGGATCGCCGAGTACGCTTTTCCCCCGCTGAATTCCGAATCGACCGGGAATGCGATGTCGCTCGCCAACGTGCTGGTAAAGCCACATCCACCGCGCGAAGACTCTCTCTCCTGCTGGTAGAAGTCGTGATAGTAGGCGATGTTGACGGCCGACCCCGCAACGTTTATTACGGGATCCCTTGGCGCAAGAAAGGCCAGCGCAGTCGTATCGAAATACACTTCCGAGTCCAAGACGGATTCCTGCCATTGACCGGTTTCGTCCGAATTCAGATACAGCCCGACCGGGCAGAACGATCCCCCGAAACACATGACCAGCTTCTCCACGACAATGTACTTGGTCCCGGTGCTGGTCACGGCCAGCGAGCGTCGGCCCCAACCCTCGTTCGATTTAGGCGCGAGCGCCGACCCGGACATCACGCTGCCCCCGCTCACCTTCACGTACTTCAAGTCGTCGTAGCTGACGAGAATGTGAACGTCGCCGTTGTCCGCCGCGGCGATCGCCGTCCATAAGTTGTCTGAACCGTTTACGGAGCTCAGCCCCTGCGTGTCGAAGGTGAGCACTAGCCGATCGGACCACGTCCCCGAGGCGTTGGTCGCGTAGTGTAAGTCCGAGGTCGTGCCGCCGGAGCTCGCGACATATGCGACGTAGCTCACGCCATTCTTCAGGTCGTGCGAGATGGCCGCCACATTCGCATTCGGAGCCGATATCTGAGATTCGACCCAGCTGCCGCTGACGTTCGTTCGGTACCTGACCGAGGACGAGGGAAACAATTCGACGAACACGATGTAGGCTGCACCGTTCTGGTCGGTTCGCACGGCCGGGGCGACCAAGCCGACCTGGATTCCATCGGCCGTCTCGGCGGCCCAAGAGCCGGACTGGTTTGTCGCGTACTCCAGCGAGTACGAGATCGTGTTTAGCACTAAGGGATTTCGGCCGAGATAGGCGGCGTGCCCGAAGCCACCTGCATCAACGGTAATCGAAGGTGCGAAACCGACGGGGTACGACGCCTCGTATCCCGTGTCTACGTCGGACACGTCCCACCCCACGCCGTTGGACACGAGCCTCTTCAGCGCGAAGTCGAGCGGGAGTCCGGAGGTCTGCAGGATTCCGCGCTCCTTGTACCCTAGAACCGGCGTTCCCGACCCATCGAGGCCAAGAATCGGTACGCTCGGAAAGTCGACGGTAATCGGGACGGTGCTGACGACCCAGTTGCCGCTGGCGTTCGTCGCATACCGGATGCTCGAAGGACTTTGGCCAGATTGCGCACCGTAGTAGGTCACGTGAACCGCGCCCGCTGCGTCTACCACCAAGGAGGCGCTGCCACCTTGGTCCACCGTCGTTCCCTGCCAGGACCCGGTCGAGTTGTCCGCGCAGAACAGCGATTGAGCCTGCCCGATCACCAGATAGCAGGCGTGCAACACATCGCCTGGCCCCCTCCCAAATGCACTGGCCTCGCCGCTTCCATTCGGTGCTACGAGCTCGCTAGTCCAGACACCGCCCGCTTTTTGGGCGTGCATGAGCGGTCCATCCAATTCGTCGACCATGTAGAGCACGTGAGGCTGATCGGTGCTGTCGACGAGGATGTTGGCTGTTTGCACGTCCGGGCTGCCGCCACTAATACACCCGTTGACCGAGGCAGCGATCTCACTGGTCCACGCTCCGCTGCTCCGCCGGTAGACTTTGACAGCCGCAGCGTTTTGCGAGCAGTCGCGGACCGCGATGTACGGAACGCCGCCGGAGTCGACGGCTATAGAGTCAAAGGCCGAGTCACCTGCGCTCAGTCCGGCACCCGCACCGGGGACTTCCTCTGTGGTCCAGGAGCCCGCAGTTCCCTTCGCATAGCGAACGCGCCTGCTGCCGATGCCCGCGGAAAATTCATCGAGGTAGGCGACGTGAAACTGGCCGTTCGCATCGACGACCGCTCGCGCGAATCGGCCCGTTCTGGGAGCGCCGTCTATGATCTCCCTCTGCCACGCAGAGCCGTCGAAGTATTTGTGATACAGGTGCGAGCCGCCGTAGAAGTAGTGTGGCCTGCCCGCAAGATCGTGCGCCAGCGCCTGTCGGCTGATTTGCATGACCAACGCCCCTTCCTGCACGGACTCGAAGGTCCAGACGTTCGCGTTGGCGCATGTAGCGAGCGCCGACAGAAAGAAGCCGACCAGATGCCGAGCAACCCTCAAGGTGCCTCCCGCCTAAGAGTGAACAGCACAAATGGATCTGGCAATCCATTCTTTGTTTAAGGACGGATCTTGTCAAGTGAAGCGGATCTAACGGGAATGTGAAGGCAATGCACCTGTCAGTCCGCCCGCAGTTTGTTCGCGCGGATGATCTCGCCCCAGCGCTCGTAGTCGCGCCGCACGATCGCGTTGAACTCGTCGCCGGAGACCCCGGAGGGCTCGATGCCGAGCTCGCGGAAGCGACCAGCGACGGCGGGAAGCTGTAGCACGGCGCGGATGTCGGCGGCGAGCCTGTCGAGCACGGGCTTCGGCGTGCCGCCGGGCGCGAAGATGCCGTGCCAGCCGGGGATGCCGAGCCCGGGGAAGAGCGAGTCGAAGGGCACCGCGCCGGGAAGCTGCTCGAGCGGCTTGGAACCGGTCACCATGAGGGCGCGCAGCTTGCCCGATTTCACGTGCGGGATCACCGCCACGGTCACGTCGAGCATGATCCCCGGCTCGCCCGAGAGCACCGCCTGCAGCGCGGGCGCCGCGCCCTTGTAGGGCACGTGGACGAGGCTGATGCCCGCGGCGTTCTTGAGCAGCTCGACGTAGAGGTGCTGCCCGGAGCCGTTGCCCGCGCTCGCGTAGTTGATCCGGCCCGGCTCCTTCTTCGCGCGCTCTATCAGGTCCTGGATGGAATTGATGCCCGTGGCCGGATTTACCACGAGCGCGTAGGTGAGCAGCGTCGTCTGCGTCACGCCGACGAGGTCCTTGAGCACGTCGTAGGGCACCTGCTGCAGGTGAGGAAGCGTGACGAGCGGCGTCGAGCTGATGATCATCAGCGTGTAGCCGTCGGGCGCGCTCTTCACCGTGAACTCGGGCCCGACCGTGCTGCCGGGCTTGTTCTCGACCACCACCGCCTGGCCCCAGCGCTCCTGCAATTCCTTGCCGATCAGGCGCCCGGCGATGTCGAGCGGTCCGCCCGGCGGGAAGGGCACGACCAGCCGCACGGGCCTGGACGGGAATTCCTGCGCCGCGGCGCCCAGCGAAAGCAGGCACAGGACGAGCGATGCGATCAGCTTCATGCTTCCTCCTTGAGGACGGAGACTATCACTATAATGTTCCGGCCGATTCGCCAATCCCGGAGGAAAGATGAGCCAGGCCGTCGCCGCTCCGCAGAAAGCCCAGTCCGTCGTCCGTCCGATGCTGCTTTCCCACGGCACGCTCATGTGCAAGGACCTCGCGAAATCGCGCCGCTTCTACGAGGAGTTCCTCGGCCTTGAGGTGGTGCGGCACGCGCGGCCGGCGATGATGCTGCGCCTGGAGACCGGCATGTACGTCGTCGCCGTGTGCATCGGCGAGAACGTTCCGAAGCAGCATGTGCTCACGCACTGGGGGCTCAACGTTTCCTCTCGCGCGGAAGTGGACCAGGCCCACGCCGACGCGGTGCGCCTCAAGGATACGTTCGGCATCCAGAAGACCAACAAGGTGCTCGAGCGCCACGGCGCCTACGGGTTCTACTTCCAGGATCTCGACAACAACTGGTGGGAGATCCAGCACGAGGCGCGGACCATCGAGGACTTCTTCAAGCGCGGCGACATCCTCGACATGAGCGTGCAGGAGACCGACACCGAGGCTTCGCACGAGTAGGGATTCCCCGGTGGAAATCACGGCCGGCCTGCACTACACGGTCGACACCGGCGTCAAGCCGGTGAACGAGACCTTCGGCCCGAACAACATCCGCCGCCGCGAGAGCGGGGAGCACGACGTCAGGCAGATGACGATCCGCGACGGCCGGCCGCTAGCGGGCGAGCTCGACCTCGACGTGAACGGCTTCGAATTCGTCGAGCACCGGACCGCGGTGCGCGACTTCTTCGACGCCGGCGAGCTGAAGCGCGTCTACTATCCCGAGGTCGAGGCGCTCGTTAAGAAGGTATCGGGCGCCTCGCGGGTCGTGGTGTTCGACCACACGCTGCGCTCGGGCGACGAGGCCGAGCGCGAGGCGCGGCTGGTGCGCGAGCCCGTGCTCAACGTGCACAACGACTACACCGAGTGGTCGGGGCCGCAGCGCGTGCGCGACCTGCTGCCGGAGGAGGCCGGGAAGCTGCTCGAGCGCCGCTTCGCGATCATCCAGGTGTGGCGGGCTACAAACAAGCCGATCCAGTCGAACCCCCTCGCGATCGCCGACGCGAGGAGTCTCGCGCCGGGCGACCTCATACGCGCCGAGCGCCGCTACCCGAACCGCGTCGGCGAGACCTACCGCGTCGGCTACAACCCGGCGCACCGCTGGTACTACTTCCCGCTGATGCGCCGCGACGAGGCGCTCGTGTTCAAGGTGTTCGACTCGGCGAGAGACGGGCGCGCGCGCTTCACCGCGCACAGCTCCTTCGTGGATCCGACCACGCCAGCCGGCGCGCCTCCGCGCCAGAGCATCGAGGCGCGCACGCTCGCCTTCTTCTAGGCGAGCTCGACGTTCTCGTCCGCGACGTAGTCGCGGATCACGGCCTCGATTCCGGGGTCTGCCTTGAACCCCATCGCGAGCGCGCGCGGGGTCTGAAAGCGCACGGGCCAGCCCATCACGATTTTCTCGATGCGGGGATCGACCTTGAAGGAGACGCGCTTCGGCGCCCGGGGCGCGATCCTGCCCATCGCTTCGATCATCTCCGCGACGGTGACGGTGATCCCCGGAAGGTTGAGCGAGCGGTTGATGCCCCAGGCCGAGGGCGCAAGCTCGTGCGCGTGGATGAAGGCCTCGACGACGCGCCGCGGCGACAGCAGCCAAACGCCGGTCCCCGCCGGCAGCGGGCACTCGTACGCGATCCCGTTCAGCGGCTCGCGCACCACCGCGCTCGCGAAGGAGGACGCGGCGGCGTTCGCCTTGCCGGGGCGTACCACGATCGTCGGCAGGCGCAGCGACCGGCCGTCGATGTAGCCCTTGCGCGAGAAGTCGGCGATCAGGTACTCGCTCACCACCTTCTGCGAGCCGTAGGAGGTCTGCGGAACCGGCGTAGTCGAGTCGTCGAGCACGGCGGGGAGATCGCCGCCGAAGGCCGCGACCGAGCTCGCGAACACGAGGCGGGGCGGGCGCGTGCATCTGCGCGCTTCGTCCAGGACCGCGCGCACCCCGCCGAGGTTCACGCGCATGCCGAGGTCGAAGTCGGCCTCGGCCGCGCCCGAGACGACCGCCGCGAGGTGGAAGATCGCCGCGGTGTCGGGCGTGACCGCGCGCGCGGCGAACGCCGGATCGGAGATGTCGCCGGCGAGCGTCTCCAGGCGCGCGTCCTTCGGAAAATCGGGAAACGCCTGGTCGGCGAGCACCAGGCGCGTGATCCCGCGGCCGTCGAGCGCGCCGCGCGCGAGCAGCGCGCGCGCGAGCCTCGCGCCGATGAACCCGCCGCCTCCCGTGATGACGACCCGCATGGGGCCGATTCTATGACAACGCGGCGATCTTCTCGATGAGCGCGTGGTGGTCGATCGGCTTCGTCACGTAGTCCTTCGCGCCCTGGCGCAGGCCCCACAGGCGGTCGGTCGATCCGTCCTTGCCGGTGCACAGGATCACCGGGATGCCCTTGGTCCTCTCGTCTCGCGTGATCGCGCGCGTCGCCTCGTACCCGTTAGTGCCGGGCATGATGACGTCCATCAGGATGAGGTCGGGCAGCTCGGCCTTCGCCTTGGCGATGGCGTCGGCGCCGTCCACGGCGGTGACGCACTCGAAGCCGTGCGGCGAGAGCTTCTCCAGCAGGTACTGGCGGTCCGAAGGCGAGTCGTCGACGATCAGGATCTTCTGTACGGGCATGATGCTCCTCTATGGGTTGGGGTTGGAATCTATTTCGCGATCGCGGGCCGCGGCCGGTCGCGGCGCCTGAGCAGGTTCTCCAGCGCCGCGGGCGGCAGCGGCCGGGAAGCGTGGTATCCCTGACAATCGTCGCAGCCGAGCTTGCAGAGCAGCGCGTGCTGCTCCGCGGTCTCGACGCCTTCGGCGACGACCCTGAGCGACAGGCTGCGCGCCAGCGACACGCTCGCGGCGACGATGGCGGCGTCGTCCGGGCTGTCGCAGACGTTGCGGATGAACGAGCCGTCGACCTTGAGCGTGCGCACCGGAAGGCGCTTCAGGTAGTCGAAGGTGGCGTAGCCCGTCCCGAAATCGTCGATCGCGAAGCCGATGCCCAGCGTCCGCAGCGCCTGGAGCGCCGTTTCGGTGCCCGGGTCCTTGCTGACCATCACGCTCTCGGTGATCTCGAGCTCGAGGCAGGAGGGAGAAATCCCCGTGCTGGCGAGGACCCGCGAAACCGTCCCGACCAGCTTGTCGTCGAGCTGCCGCGCGGACACGTTGATGCACATTCGTATCGGGTCCGCGCCCGCAGCCTGCCAGGCCTTCGCCTGCGCGGCGGCGGTCTCGAGCACCCACGCTCCGATCGCGTGGATGAGCCCGGTTTCCTCGGCGAGCGGGATGAACTGCGTCGGCGGCACCCAGCCGAGATCAGGGTTGTTCCAGCGGACGAGAGCCTCGACCGACCGGATCTCGCCGTCGGTGAAGCTCACCTGGGGCTGGTAGTGCACTTCGAGCTCGCCGTTCTCGAGGGCCCGGCGCAGCCGGACCTCCATGTCGAGCCTGCGCGAGATGCGGGATTCGGATTCCGGGGAGTAGAACTCGTGGTTGTCGCGCCCGTTGTTCTTCGCCTGGTACATGGCGACGTCCGCCCGCTTGAGCAGCTCCTCGGCCGACGTCCCGTCGCGCGGGAAGACGGCAATTCCGACGCTCGCCGACACGTAGACCTCGCTCTCGGCGACCGGGAACGGGCGCCTCAGCTCGGCGCGGATCCTGTCCGACACCGCGCAGATGCCCGGTGTCGTCTCGACCCCTTCCAGCAGCACGGTGAACTCGTCGCCGCCGAGGCGCGAGACGGTGTCGCCCTCGCGCACGCCGGCGCCTATGCGCCTTGCGGCCTCGCGCAGCACGAGGTTCCCGGCGTCGTGCCCGAAGACGTCGTTGATCCGCTTGAAGCGGTCCAGATCGACGAACAGCACCGCGATCGTGCCCTCGGAGCCGGCTGCGCTCTCGATGCCGCGCGAGAGGCGGTGGAGGAAGAGGCGCCGGTTCGGCAATCCGGTCAGGGCGTCGTGATCGGCCAGATGAAGCAGGCGGAGCTCGTTCTCCTTGTACCCGCTGATGTCTGTGATCGATCCGGCGACGCGCACGGGGTTGCCGCGCCGGTCCCAGATGCCGTGACCGCGCCCGCGGAACCAGCGGTATTCGCCGTTCCTGCACCGAAGCCGGAACTCCTCCTCTACCGAGACCCGCTCGTCGAACAGGCGGCGGACCGCCTTTCTCATGCGCGCGGCATCCTGCGGATGGACGACGAGATGCAGCCTGCTGAAGGGCTCGTCGGCGGTATACCCGAGCAGCTCGCGAAATCGGGGAAAGTAGTTGATCTGGTCGCTCGGCAGATCCCAGTCCCACTGTCCCTCGAGGGAGGCGCGGCGCAGCAGCTCGAGCCGCTCGCTCTCCGACGCGCCCGGCAGGCGCAGAGCGGCGATCTTCCGCGCGAGCCTCGTAACGCAGCGCAGCAGCGTCGCGCGGCGCGCCGGGGCCTTGCGCAGCACGGCCTGCGTCATGACGCGCTCCCTGATCGCGACTTGAGCAGGCTCGCCACTGCGGGCTCGAGCTGCATTTCCATGTCGCGCTTGGCGATGAATCCTTCGGCGCCCGCCTCCGCGGCCGCGCGGCGGTGGTGGGGGGTGTCGTGCATCGTCAGTATGATGATGCGGGTCCCGGGCTTCAGCGCCTTGATGCGGGAAGTGGCCTCGAGACCGTCGACGCCGCGGAGGTTGATGTCCATCAGCACGATGTCCGGACGGTCCGGCAGCGCGAGCGCCTCCTCGGCGGTCTCCACGCCGCGGACACGGCAGGCGGGGAACCGGCATTCGAGCCAGGTCACCACGCTTCGCCGCAGCGGCTCGTGGTCTTCGACCACCAGGATCGAGCAGCGCCTCGCCTGCCCGGGGAGTGTTCCGTTCTGGGTCTGCATGGGGCGGTGGAGTCCGGTCGAGTTCATCCGACGGAGGTCAGCCGGTTGCGGATGGCGAACTTCACCATGTCGCACAGGCCGCGCATGCCGAGCTTGTGCATCAGCCGGCAGCGGTAGGTGTCCGCGGACTTTCTGGAGATGCTGATGAGGGACGCGATCTTGGCGCTGCGGTGGCCTTCGGCGACGAGCTGGAGGATCTCCCGCTCGCGGCGCGAAAGGCTCTCGATGGGCGAGTCGGCGTCGAACCGGGCCTGGAAGCGCTCAGCGATTTTCGGGCTGACGAAGCGCTTGCCGACGTGCACCGCCCGGATCGCGGCCACGACTTCGTCCGCCGCCGATTCCTTGAGCACGTAGCCTACGGCCCCGGCGCGGACCGCCTGGTGGCAGTGCTCGATTGTCGCGTGCATCGAAAGCATGACCACCTTGGTCATCGGGCAGCGCCCGGCGAGCTGGCGCGTGGCCTCGATGCCGCACAGCACGGGCATCGAGATGTCCATCAGGACGACGTGGGGCCGCAGGCGCTGGACCTCGCGGACGGCTTCGCGGCCGTTGGCCGCGGTTCCCACGACATCGATGCCGGCGTGCGCGGCGAGGAGCGAGCGCAGCCCTTCGCGCACCAGGGTGTGATCGTCCGCGATGAAAACCGTGATCCGCATGGTTCCTCTCCTGAACGAATGCCGATGCGGCATTGTCCCGGGGCCGGGCGGGGAGAAGAATCAGCGCGCGCCTACCCGCGCGTGGGATGTCGCCGATCCCCGTGTAGGGCTTTTCCTACACGCGAAGACGGGAGCTACTTGACCAGCTGGTGAGCGACCGCGTAGCGGACGAGCTCGGCGTCGCTGCCCACCCCGAGCTTCTGCATGACGCGGGTCTTGTAGGTGCTCGCGGTCTTGGGACTGAGGTGGAGGTCCCGAGCGATCGCCTTGAGGGGCTTTCCGGAGGCGAGCAGGACGAACACCTGGCTTTCGCGCTCCGAGAGCAGCTCGTGCAGGGCTCTGGCGGCGCCGTCCCCGAAAGCGAGCCGCTCGGCGAGCTCCGGGCCAATGTAGCGTCCGCCCGCGGCGACCCTTCTCAGGGCGGCGACCAGCTGCTCGGGCTCGCTGTCCTTGGTGATGTAGCCGGCCGCGCCGGCCTTGAGCATCCGCGAGGCGATCGGCGCGTCGGCGTGCATGCTGTGCACGAGCACCGCCACCCCGGGATGATCCGCCCTGACGCGCTTAACGAGCTCGACGGCGTCGGTCGCGGGCATGCTGACGTCCATCAGCAGCACCTCGACCGCCGTCGCCCCCAGCTTATCGAGGACGTCCGCCCCGTCGACCGCCTCGGCGGAAATGACGATGTCCGGCGACATGGCGAGGATGTGGCTCAGGCCCCGCCGCACCACGGCGTGATCGTCGGCCACGAGTATCCGGATCGGCTTCATCACAGGGGTATCGACACCGACACCTGTGTTCCCTCCTCGAGCACGCTGGAGATGTTCAGGGTCCCGTGGAGCATGATGACGCGCTCCCGGATGCCGAGCAAGCCGAAGGTCTTCTTCCTGCGCACCGCCTCGACGTCGAAGCCCCGGCCGTCGTCCTTGACGTCCAGCCGGATGTGCGTGCTGTTGCTCCGCAGGTGGATCTCGACGTTGCGCGCGTCGGCGTGGCGGGAGATGTTCGTCAGGGATTCCTGGAGGATGCGGAACAGGACGATCGCGCGGTCCTCGGGCAGGTCGATGTCGTCGTCCTCGACCCTGACCTCGCAGCGGATGCCGCTGCGCTTCTGGAACTCGTCGACCAGCCACTCGATCCCGGGAAGGATCCCGAGGTCGAGCGCAGAGGGGCGCAGCGCGGTCGCCACGTCCCGGACGAGCTGGATGATGTCGTCGACCCGCCCCTTGAGGTCCTGTATCTCCTTCGCCGTCTTGGGCGCGCTCTTCGCGGACTCCAGGCCGATCACCGCGAGGTCCATCTTGAGCGCGGTCAGCGCCTGCCCCATCTCGTCGTGGATCTCGCGCGCGATGTGAGCCCGCTCTTCCTCGCGCACCGACTCGTGATGCGCCGACAGCTCGCGCAGCAGCTCCTGGTGCTCGTGCAGCCCCTTCTCCGCGTCCTTCCTCTCGGTGATGTCGATGGCCTGGAACAGGATGAACTTCCTGCCCCTGAAGTCGATCAGCGCGGCCGAGCAGAGGGCGTCCCTCACTTGCCCGTCCTTGCGCCGCAGGCGGATCTCGCGCGCGTGGACCGCCTCGTCCCGCTGCAGGTCCTCGACCAGGCGCCGCCGCTCCTGGGGATCGGGCCAGAACCCGAGCGCGACCGAGCTGCGGCCGATCATCTCTTCGCGGGTGTACCCGCTCAGCCGCTCGCCGGCCGGGTTGACCAGCATGAAAGTCCCGTCCTCGACGCTCGCGATGGTGATGGCCTCGGGGCTGCCGTCGATCATCCGGGCCAGGCGCTGCTCCGACTCCTCGAGAAGGAGCTGGGCGCGGCGGCGCTCGGTGATATCCCTGAAGATCGACAGCAGCACCGTCTCTCCCTGGAGGTCGATGACCGTGGCGCGCGCGAGCACGTCCCGCTTGTCGCCGGCGGGAGTGCGGATGGAGTGCTCGTACTGGCGGACGCCTCCGCCCGGGGTCATGGCCGGCAGCGCCAGCATCGCCATGCGCTCGTGCGCGTCGCGCCAGATCCCGAGGTCGGTTTCCGTGCGGCCGACGACATCGTCCCGGGCGCGGCCGAGGATGCGCAGGAAGGCGTCGTTCGCCTCGATGACGCGCCCCTCCGCGACCGAGGTGACCACGATGCCGTCCGGCGACATCCGGAACACCTGGCCGAAGCGCTGCTCGTGCATGCGCGCGCTATCCAGGGCCTGGCGCAGCTCGGCGGTCTTGGCGGAGACCTTGAGGCGGAGCGTGCGGTTCCACGCGACCAGCAGCGCCGCGGCGGCCAGGATCCCCGCGAAGCCCGCCGCCAGGTAGTACAGATAGCGCGTGTCGAACGGCGTGCGCAGCGGCGTTCCCGTCCAGCGCGTGTCGATATCCTGCAGCTCGTCGGCGCTGATCTGCTCGAAGCCCTTCTGGATGAAGTCGCGGAGCTCGGTGCGCCCCTTGGCGACCGCCCAGTGGAAGCGCGCCACGTAGAGCGGCTCGGTCTGGCGGAACTCCCCCTCGAGGCTGTCCTTGAAGATGAAGTATTCCGCGGCCGGGACGTCCATGCAGAAGAGCGGCACTTCCCGGGTGCGCGCCGCCTCGACCACGGCGTCGGAGGTCGGGAAGCTGCGCAGCGTCGTGATGCCGTGCTCCTCGAGCCAGGCCGCGCAGGCGCTGCCGTCCTTGGCGCCGATAGTGAAGCCGCGCATGCTCGCCACGGTGTTGATGCCGCTGATCGACTTGTGGAAGTAGACGCGCGCGTCCACGTCCGCGTAGCCGGGGGAGAACTCGTAGAGCGGCGCGCGCGCCTCGGTGTAGGCGAGCGCGTCGATCACGTCGGCGGAACCTTCCTGCACGCTTTGCTGGGCCTTGGCCCATTCCATTCCCACGACGCTCGCGGGAACGCCCGTCCTCCCGGACCAGAGCGCCCACTTGTCGACGAGTATCCCCTCCAGCTCGCCCGAGCCGTCGCGGAACAGGTAGGGCGGATAGTTCCCGTCGCTCACGACCACGAGCCGTTCGGGAGGCGAGAACGCCAGAGCGCCCTGGCCGTCCGCGAACAGCAGGGCGGTCAGGACGAAGAGAGTCCTCATCTGCTCCGCCGTGCTACCGGAGCAGGCCGCCGACCGCCTGGCTCATCGCGGCCGAATGCTGCGGCAGCCACAGCACGATCCCGGGCACGTAGGTGCACACGATGAGCGCGGCGAACAGCGGCACCAGCCAGGGCAGTATCGCCATCGTGGTGCGCTCGATCGAGAGCTTCGCCGTGCGCGACAGCACGAACAGCACCGTCCCCAGCGGGGGGTGCAGCAGCCCGATCATCAGGTTGAGCACCATCACCAGCCCGAAGTGCACGAGGTCGATGCCCAGCTTCTGGCAGATCGGCACCAGGATCGGCACGAGCAGCGTGATCGCCGCCACCGGCTCGAGAAAGCAGCCGATGAAGAGCATGAGGACGTTGGCGAGGAGCAGGAACACCCAGGGAGTGTGGGTGAAGGACAGCACCCACGCGGCGACGGCGTCGGTCACGCGCGTCACGGTCAGCAGCCAGCCGAAGATCGACGCCGCCGCGACGATGAGGAGCACCGTCGCCGTGGTCTCTATGGTGTCCATCGAGATCTTGGCGAGCATGCGCAGGCTGAGCGTGCGGTACCACCCGAACCCCAGGACGAGCGCGTACGCCGAGGCGATGATCGCGCCCTCGGTCGGGGTGAATACGCCGAAGGTCATGCCGCCGAGCAGGATCACCGGAGTCATGAGCGCGAGGAAGGCGTCCGCTCCGGTGCGCAGGAGCGCCGGCCAGGAGAACGTCGCGTCGCTCCCGTACTTGCGCCGGTGCGCGTACCAGCTCACCGTCGCCATCATGAACACGCCCATCACGATGCCCGGGATCACGCCCGCGAGAAAGAGCTGTCCGATCGAGACGCCCGCCATCATGCCGTAGATGACGAAGGGCAGCGAAGGCGGGATGATGGGGCCGAGGGTCGCGGAGGCGGCCGTGACGCCTACCGAGAAATCGATCGGGTAGCCGTGGTCCTTCATCGCCTTGATCTCGATCGTTCCCAGACCGGCCGCGTCGGCGATCGCGGTGCCCGACATGCCGGCGAAGATCATCGACCCCACGATGTTCACGTGCCCGAGCCCGCCGCGCAGCCAGCCGACCAGCGCCAGCGCGAAGTTGTAGATGCGGTTGGTGATGCCCGCCGAGTTCATGAGGTTTCCCGCGAGGATGAAGAAGGGCACGGCGAGGAGCGGAAAGGAATCGATGCCGCCGTACATGCGGTGGATCACGACGAAGTCGGGGATCGTTCCCGAGATCATCACGTAGGCGAGCGAGGCGACCACCATCGCCAGCGCTACCGGCAGGCCGAGGAGCATGAGCGCGACGAAGCCGGCGAGCAGCACCGCGGTCACGGCGCGTCCTCCCGGACGTCGGGCCGCTCGAGGATGCTGTGCCCTTGCCGCCAGTGCGCCCGCGCGACCTGCAGCGAGCGCCCGAGCATGAGCGCGAACCCGGCGAGCATCGCGCCGAACACGAGGCCGATCGGCAGCTCGACCACGGCCATGCGCTGGCTGCCGATCCTCTGCAGCAGCAGCCAGGTCAGCCAGGCCGCGTAGCCGAAGAAGGCGATGCGGACGGCGTCGACGAAGGTCGACGCGGCGCGCGCGACTCCGCGCGGAAGGAAGCGGTAGACGAAGTCCACCTGGATGTGGGAATTCTTCCTCACCGCCATCGAGCAGCCGAGGAAGGTCACCGCGATGAGCAGGTAGCGGGCGATCTCCTCGGTCCAGCCCGCCGCGTCGTTGAGGACGTAGCGGGTGAACACCTGGTAGAACACCACCGCCGCGAGGATCCAGAACGCCGCCAGCACGATCCAGTCCTCCCACGCGTAGACCGAGAGGCGGACCTCCCCGTCGACGGCGTGGAAGCGGCCGTCCTCGCCGAGGACGTGGTCGCTTCCCGCGTCGTCCAGAGCCGAGCGAGGGACCTCGTCAAGCACGGTGAGCGCGCGCTATTTGAGCGCCTGCACCTTGTCGTACAGCGCCTTGTCCCAGGCCACGTCCGGGCCGACGAGGAAGCTCGCGAACGCGCGCTTGAACGCGGCGCGGTCGGATTTCACCACGGTCTTGCCGTATTTCTTCGCGAACTCGTCGACGAGCCGGGTCTCCGAGGCCGCGATCTCGAGCGTGGCCTTGGCGCAGGCCTCATGGAACACGCTCTCGAACACCTCGCGCTCGCCCACCGAGAGCCGGCTCCACAGCGAGCCGCTCACGATGACCATCAGCATCTCGGTGATGTGGCCGGTGAGGTTGATGTGGGACTGCACCTCGTAGAACTTCTTCGCGAGGATCGTCGGAAGGGGGTTCTCCTGCGCGTCCACCGTGCCGTTCTGCAGCGCGAGGTAGACCTCGGCGAAGGCGATCGGGGTGGCGTTCGCGCCCACGACTTTCGGGTACATGATGTACAGAGGCGCGTCGGGCACGCGCAGCTTCAGGCCCTTCATGTCCTCGGGCTTCACGATGGGCTTGTTCGCGGTGGTGTGCCGCACGCCGTAGTAGACGAACGCGATCGGCTTGTTGCCGCTCTTCTTGTAGTACTCCTCGGCGAGATCCTGCAGCACCTGGCTCTCGGCGTACTTCTTCCAGTGGTTGAAGTCGCGGAACATGTACGGCGCGCCGCCGATGCCGAGCGGAGGGTAGGTGCGCGCCGCGAAGGCCTGGCCGGTGTAGATGATGTCGACCGTGCCGAGCGACAGCGACTGGTTGATCTGCGTCTCGTTGCCGAGCGACGACGCCGGAAACACGTCCATGGTGTAGGCGTTGTTGGTGCGCCTGGCGATCTCGCCCGCGGCCCACAGCGCCCAGGTGTGGTAGGGCTCGGAGGTCTCGTAGACGTGGGCGAACTTCAGCTTCTGCTGCGCGAGCGCCGGGGCGGCGAAAAGCGCGGTGAGGAGCAAAGCGGCGAGCAACTTGGGCACGGCGGTCTTCATGACGGCTCCCTCGTGAGTATTCTATGGAAAGCGATTCCGGTCAGAACCACTTGATGCTGAAGATCTTCGCGAGCGGCATTTTCGTGCGCCGCCACTGGGGATCGTCCTTGAATGTCCCGAACAGGCGGTCCCAAACGGTCGTCGCGAACGCGAAATTGTGTTCCCGCTGGTCGTGCTTGTGGTGGAAATAGTGGACAGGCCGCTCGATCCAGAACGCGAGGCTCGGATCGGTGTGCTGCAGCTCGTGGACGTACGCCGAATACGCCCCGTAGCCCAGCGCGCCCGTCACCCATCCCGCGGCCGCCCACGGGGAAAGCGGCAGCCACAGGGCGGCGGCAAGAACGACCGGGACGGCGCCCGGCCTGACGTAGGCCCAGTATTCCTCGAGCCAGCTGCGCGGCGCGTTCCGGGCGTGATGATCGGCATGGTCCGCGGCCTTGAGCACCCGCCAGTGCTGCAGCCGGTGCACCCAGTACTCGGCGAGGCTCCCGACCAGGACGCCCGAGAACAGACCGAGAAGGAATGTCATGATTCAAGAATAGCGTCGGGTGCGCCGGAAGCCTAGTGGTTGTCGCGCGGCACGAAGGCGCCGCTCTTTCCCGCCAGGAAATCCAGGTCCGCGCCCTCGTTGGCCTGCAGGACGTGGTCGTGGTAGAGCTTCCAGTAGCCGCGGTCGAGCGGGGGCTCGGGCGGCTTCCATTTCTTCCGGCGGGCGGCGAGCTCCTTCTCCGGGACGAGGAGCTCGAGCTTCCGCTTCTCCACGTCGAGCTCGATCTCGTCGCCGTTCTCGACCAGCGCCAGAGTGCCTCCCGCAGCGGCCTCGGGGGCGGCGTGCAGCACCACGGTGCCGTAGGCGGTGCCGCTCATGCGCGCGTCCGAGATCCGCACCATGTCGGTGACGCCGCGCTTCAGCAGCTTGGGCGGCAGCGGCATGTTGCCGACCTCGGCCATGCCCGGGTAGCCCTTGGGCCCGCAGTTCTTCAGCACCATCACGCTGCGCTCGTCGACGTCGAGCTTGGGGTCGTCGATGCGCTTGTGGAAGTCCTCGATGTCCTCGAACACCACCGCGCGGCCCCGGTGCTTCATCAGCGCGGGCGTGGCCGCCGAAGGCTTGATGATCGCGCCGTCGGGGCAGAGATTGCCGCGCAGCACCGCGATGCCGGTCTCGCGCTTGAACGGCTTCGCGAACGGGAAGATGACGTCCTGATTCCAGCAGGGCGCGTCCTTGTTGTTGTCCCAGATCGACGCGCCGTTCGCGGTGAGCGCATCCTTGTGGAGCTTTCCATTCTCGCCCAGCTCGCGGATCACCGCCGGCAGTCCGCCCGCGTAACAGAAGTCCTCCATCAGGTACTTGCCGTTGGGCATGAGGTTGACGAGGCAGTGCACGCCCCGCCCGAGCCGGTCGAAGTCGTCGAGCGACAGGTCGACGCCGATGCGCCTCGCGACCGCGATGAGGTGGATCACGGCGTTGGTCGAGCCGCCGATCGCCGCGTTCGCGCGGATCGCGTTCTCGAAGGCCTCGCGCGTGAGGATCTTCGAGAGCGTGAGCTTGTCGTGCACCATCTCGACCGCGCGCCGGCCGGCCAGGCGCGCGATCACGCTCCTGCGCGCGTCCACGGCGGGGTAGGCGGCGTTGCCGGGCAGGCCCACGCCGAGCGCCTCGACCATGGAGGCCATCGTCGAGGCGGTGCCCATGGTCATGCAATGCCCGTGCGAGCGGCTCATGCACGACTCGGCCTCGTGGAATTCCTCGAGCGTGATCCTGCCGGCGCGCAGGTCCTCCGACATCGACCAGGTGTTCGTGCCCGAGCCGATGTCGGTGCCGCGGTACTTGCCCGAGAGCATGGGGCCGCCCGAGACGCCTATCGTCGGCAGGTCCACGCTCGCCGCGCCCATGAGGAGCGCGGGCGTGGTCTTGTCGCAGCCCATGAGGAGGACCACGCCGTCGAGCGGGTTCGCGCGGATCGACTCCTCGACGTCCATGCTGGCGAGGTTGCGGTAGAGCATCGCGGTGGGGCGCAGCAGCGTCTCGCCGAGCGACATCACCGGGAACTCCATGGGGAATCCGCCCGCCTCGAGCACGCCGTTCTTCACGTGCTCCGCGAGGATGCGGAAGTGGCTGTTGCACGGCGCGAGCTCCGAGAAGGTGTTGCAGATGCCGATCACCGGGCGCCCGTCGAACTGGTCCTGCGGCACGCCGCGGTTCCTCACCCAGCCGCGGTAGATCATGCCGTAGATGTCCTGGCGGCCGAACCACTGGATGCTGCGTAACTGCGGCTTCTTCGCCATCAGTACGTTCCCCTTCCACCCGAGATGTCGAACACCGCGCCGGTCGAGAAAGAGCAATCCTCCGAAGCCAGCCAACACACGAGCGCGGCGATTTCTTCCACCGTGACGAAGCGGCCCATCGGGATCTTGGAGAGCATGTAGTCGATGTGCTGCTTGGTCATCTGGTCGAAGATCGCGGTCCTGGCGGCGGCGGGTGTGACGCAGTTGACGAGCACGCCGGTCTGCGCGAGCTCCTTCCCGAGCGACTTCGTGAGCGAGATCACTCCGGCCTTCGACGCGCTGTAGGCGACGGCGTTGGGGTTGCCCTCCTTGCCTGCGATCGAAGCGATGTTGACGATGCGCCCGTACTTTCTCTCGACCATCCGGGGC